>Ga0209102_1000019_pt1 | contig 115386 bp, 115 predicted proteins | sample ConPoolayeHmetaG_FD_185483 | JGI IMG/M metagenome (GOLD analysis project Ga0209102, IMG submission 185483) | Hot spring microbial mat communities from California, USA to study Microbial Dark Matter (Phase II) - Cone Pool mat layer H metaG... ... | reverse complement strand
ATCATCAGTTGTCCCTCCCGAGGTCGTGTTTGCATTTGTTATTACCAATCCGAACAAATCTCCATCGGCATCGTTTTGGGTAAGAGTGATTCTGGCTGCAAAAAGATCATCTCCAGTGGAAACACCACTGCCTGAAGTGTAATCAAGAGTAAATCCAACATTATTTGCTGTTGTTGAGGCAACATTGATATCAAAAACACCAGCTGTTAGGGAAGAAAGGGTAGAGGGTGTGGTTGCTGAATCAAGGCCAAATCTAACCGTTGCTGGATGAACTATTATTTGATCGGATGTGGGGTCAGTGACAACACAGGTTGGGCAGATGGAGCCAGTTACTGTTGTCCATGTGGGGACACCTCCCGAGACCACCAGTACTTGATTGTCACTGCCTATCGTCAGTCTTCCCCAGGTGTTACTTCCTGAACCATAAAGTAAATCTCCTGTTGCAACTGTTGTTTGTCCAGTGCCCCCGTAAACGGCTCCAATGGCAGTTCCATTCCAAGTTCCTGAAGTAATTGTTCCGCTTGAAACCGTCAAACCGTTGATTGTTCCGGTTACTGAAAGATTATCATTTACAGTGGTTGTACCACTTGCGGAATCAAGACTTAATCCTCCTGAAGTTGTGGTTACTCCGCCGTTTGCATTAATTGCCGTTGAAAAAGTAGTGGCAGCGGTATTAAAGGTCCAGCCTCCGGTAATTGTCTCGGCAACATTTTTTCTCGGGACAATTGATGTGTCAATTGCCACGTCGTCAGCATTAACCGTGATGCCGGTTCCTGCTCCGACATTGAGAGTAATTGCCCCCGGTCCGCCTCCGCTTGTCAGTCCTGCTCCAGCAGTAACCGAGGTTACGGCATAGCTTCCTACATTGACCGAGTCAAGCAAAGTTCCGCTTCGTCCATCCAAAAGTGCAAATTCGCTTGCCGAGACAGTTGCGCCCCCCACTGTTACGTCATTGTTTCCGATTGCCAAAGCTGTGGCTATCTCGGCGTCACTGACATCAATTGCGGTTGTAATTGCTCCCGAGCTGGTGTTGGCGATAGACAATGCCGTGCTGGTTGTTCCTGTTCCAGTTGCTGTTAAACTTAGCAGTGTTCCGGTAGAGGAGGAGGTTATATTAAGCCCGGTTCCTGTTGATGATAAAGAAATGGTCTGGGCAGTTCCTGTTCCTGAATAATTAGCCGTCCAAGTGTTTGTACCTTGATTTAATGTTAGGGAAGCGTCTAAATCCAAAGTGTCTTGAAACTCCGTAAAGTCCAAAGAATCTGCCTGAACAGAAATAGTTACGTTATCGGTGGCACTGGCAACAGTATCAATGCCTGTTCCGGCAAGGATGGATAAAGTGTCATTGGTCGTTATTGTTTGAGTTGTTCCACTTTCGGCGGCGACATAAAACGACGAAACAAAAGTGCAGTTATTTGAATCCAAGCAGATAGTTCCGGAAGCATCTGGAAGGGTGTAAGTTCTGTTGGTAGTAAGGCCGGCTCCCCGAATTGTTCCTGTAAAGCCTCCATTTTCGTACTCCAGGATATTATCAAAATTATCCCCAACACTTATTGCCGTGAAGGTGTTATTGGCCAAATCAGTAACATCTGCAAGCCTTAAAGCGTTTATAGTATTTGTTCCTGTAGTTACCGTTCCTGTTAGAGCAACGTTTAAGGCGTTGACGGTGGATGTACCACTGGCAGAAGAATTTGTTACATTAAATGTTGCGGCCGAACCGGTTGTGTTTGAATAAGTTTGGGTGATTGTACCGCTTCCCAAGGAGAGGGTGAGGTTTTGGTTTGCCGGTAAAGTTACTCCACCACTTGCCGTGATAAGACCCGTAACTCCTAGTGTTCCTGCAATTGAGGTGTTACCGCTTGCAGGTGCAACCGTAAAGTTGCCTCCTCCAACCGTTAAATTAGCGCCCGTTACATCAAGCCCTGCGGTCGCGTCAACATTGCCTCCAAAGGTAACTTGGCCGCTGCCGGCTTGAGTAATAGTTGTGCCGGAGGCAAAAGTAGTATTGCCATTAATACTTATAGCTCCTGTTCCGGTTGAAAAGGTGGTTGCACCGGTCTGGGTAAAATTTCCTGATATACTTAAAGCATCTCCGCTTCCCAAAGAAACGGAATTTGCACTTCCCGAATCAAGCGTGATTGCAACGTCATTGCTTAGAATCCCTCCTCCCAAAAGAAAGATGTCAGCCGTGTCTCCCTGCACTGCCAAGCCATAGGCAATATCATTTGCATTAGCTGTGGTTACATCAAAATAGCCTCCGTAGACAGTATTGGCTTGGGTACCTGAATCATTGATGGTAGTGTAAAAGCCGTAAGCAGTGTCGGCGACTGCATTGGGATTATTGGTTATATTAAGATTATAGCCGTATAAAGACTGGGAACTGGCAGTTGGGGCAAAAGTTGTTGTTTGGGATACTCTTGACCCGTTTGCTGTTAAGGAATAAGAACCAAGCGTTAAAAGCTGATCTACCAGAACATCCCCTCCGGAGAACTGGAACTGGTCTGAGGTGTTGTAGACCAGGCTTCCGGTATCTCCATCAGAAGCATACATTGCCAAGGTTGCGTTTGACCCGGAGCCAATTCCGATTCTGACCAAGTTATTACTGACATCAATTGAAAAGGGGGCAACCAGAGTATCTCCAGCCCCAACCGTCAAGTCCGAGCTGGTATCAGTAAGATAAGTGGTATTTGAGCCGGCTGTCCATTTTGAGCCTCCAGCCCCTGACCCCTGGTCAGTGGTGCATAAAAATTCAGCAGTGTCTGCATCCCAAGCAAGTTTTTGGGTTGTGTCATCACAGTCAACCAAACCACCGCCTGAAATTCCGGCGCCGGCTCCTGTGGATAAAACTAAAGTCTGGTCAATGACAACATCCCCTCCGGAGAACTGGAACTGGTCTGAGGTGTTGTAGACCAGGCTTCCGGTATCTCCATCAGAAGCATACATTGCCAAGGTTGCGTTTGCATCTGCGCCGGTGCCAATGCGTACTAAATTTCCGCTGATATCAACCGAGAAGCTTGCCGCCAGAGTGTTTCCTCCAACAGCCAAGTCAACAGTTGTATAGTTATTGGGGTACAAAAGCCCGCCAGACTCTGTCCACTTTGAGCTTCCGGTACCTGAACCTTCATCTGTTGCGCATTCCCACTCTGAGGTTCCGGAGTTCCATTTGAGGATTTGTGATCCTGAACAGCCCCCCAAAAGTCTGATTCCAGTTGATGTTGCTTCTATTCCTGAATTTGACGAGGTGACTGCGGTGGTGCCCGTGGTTGTTGCATCAACCGCCAGAGTAATTGAGCCGGCGCCGTTTGTTATGGTCATTCCATTTCCCTGTGTAAGGGTTGAGAGGGAATAACCACTGCCATTTCCAATAAGAAGCTGTCCATTGGTGGGGGTAGAGGATAGCCCCGTGCCGCCGTTTGCAACTGGCAGTACTCCGGTTACATTGGTGGTTAAGTCAATATATTGTTGAACTGTTAATTGCCCACCGGTTGTTGTTGTCACAAATCTGTTGGCTGTCAATCCCGAGAAAGTTATTGTTCCGGATGAGGTAATACCAGTCAACCCGCTTGCCACTCCTGCCGCTGTAATATCCCAAACATCCGAGTTAATTGTCACATTTGCAGAGTTATTACCCAGAGTGGTTGCTCCGGTTGAAGAGAGGGTAGTGAAAGCGCCTGTGGAGGGAGTTGTTGCACCAATTGCAGTTGCATTTATGCCTGTTGTGGTTACATCAAAATTGGTGGAATCTATTATTAAATTTCCTGAAGAATTTGTGGTAATGGTTGCATCAGTTATTCCGACCCCAGAAGAATACAAAGTTAATATTCCATCTAAAGACTCGTTTGTGCCAAGGTAGAGGTTGCCTGCTGATTCGTCAAAGTAAAGCGAGGCTCCTGCAATTGTTGAACCACCAATAACTAAGTCATCTGTTGTGTTGGTTATATAAATAAAGCCCGTCTGTTGTGTCCACTTGGAAGAACCAGCACCAATTGCGCTATCCAAATCCTCAAGCACATCTTGCAGAATACTTGAGTTGGAATTGTTCAGTGTTCCCTCATAAACACCAATAAGGTTGGCTCCTGATGTTGAAGAACTGGCCCCGGGGTCACTTAACCCAATTGTTCCAATGGTCAAATCTCCTCCACTATTGATAATAAGATTAACAATATCACTAACGGTTCCTGCAGAAATGTCAATTCCATTTATGGTTTCGTCTGTGGCGGCGCTTATTGATCCTGAAGCTGTAATTGTTGTAACTCCGGTTATTGCTCCGGCTCCTGAAATTGTCCATGTTCCGTTTGAGAGGGCATCTGAAGCTCCGATATTAACTTGATTTGCACTCCCGCTGTCAATGGTTATGGCAGCGTTATTTGAGTTTATATTTCCACTTGCGATTTGCAGGGTATCTCCTGAATCAATTGTTACTACTCCGCTTGATGAGTTGATTGTCAGGCCTCCACCTCCGCCAGAGGAAAAAGTCACCGCCCCCGCTCCTGTATAAATCGGAGAACTAATCGAGGTTGCCACGGCCAGTGTACCTGTAAAGCTGGCGGCAGAGGATATGGTTTGGCCGTTATACGTTCCTGCAGTTATATTGCCCGAGCTACCTGTCAGAGTAAAGTTATTAAATATTAAATCAGGTGTTGTTCCAACAATATCATTTGCTCCTAGATTGATAGCGTTTGTTATATTTGAGGAAGTTAAATCAATTGCATCGGTGATGGTTGCTCCGGCCGAGCCAACACGCAAAGCGTTATCAATCGTCCCGCCGTCCGCCGAGGAGGTATCGGCATTATACAAGACAAGTAAATCATCAGTTGTCCCTCCCGAGGTCGTGTTTGCATTTGTTATTACCAATCCGAACAAATCTCCATCGGCATCGTTTTGGGTAAGAGTGATTCTGGCTGCAAAAAGATCATCTCCAGTGGAAACACCACTGCCTGAAGTGTAATCAAGAGTAAATCCAACATTATTTGCTGTTGTTGAGGCAACATTGATATCAAAAACACCAGCTGTTAGGGAAGAAAGGGTAGAGGGTGTGGTTGCTGAATCAAGGCCAAATCTAACCGTTGCTGGATGAACTATTATTTGATCGGATGTGGGGTCAGTGACAACACAGGTTGGGCAGATGGAGCCAGTTACTGTTGTCCATGTGGGGACACCTCCCGAGACCACCAGTACTTGATTGTCACTGCCTATCGTCAGTCTTCCCCAGGTGTTACTTCCTGAACCATAAAGTAAATCTCCTGTTGCAACTGTTGTTTGTCCAGTGCCCCCGTAAACGGCTCCAATGGCAGTTCCATTCCAAGTTCCTGAAGTAATTGTTCCGCTTGAAACCGTCAAACCGTTTATTGTTCCGGTTACAGATAGATTGTCTGCTACAGTTGTAGTGCCGCCTGTTGAATCCAAAGTCAAGTTCCCACTTGTTGTATCAAGAGTATTCCCATCAAGCCTTAAATTATCAACCGTCAGTTGACCCAGGCCTGTAATACTTTGTGTATTGCCTGTTACTGCTCCCGCCAAGGTAACCGCCCCAAGTTGCAAAGTTCCACCCGAAGCAGAGAGGTTATGTGTTCCTGTTCCGGAAAAAGTCAATCCGGCTCCTGCACCTGATAGGGTAAGGCCTGTTGTTCCTGATGAGCTGATATTGCCGCCTGCATCCACAAAAAAGGCATCGGAAGTTCCCGAGGTTAGCGTCCCGCTTATATCAAGATTTCCGCTTATATCGGTGTTATCTGAGAATACAACGTTGCCGTCAATATCGCTTATAGCCCCTGCTGTGGTTATTCTAAGACCTGTTGTTGCCGAGCCGATGTCTACAGTATCGTCAAGTACCAAGTTACCGCTTGAGTTGGAAATTGTGCCGGTCAGGGTTATAGCACCGGCAACCGAAAGAGCGTCATTAATAGTAAGTGTACTACCGCTTGAAGCCAGCTGGCCGGCTATTGTGAGGTTACCATTGTAATCAATTGTTAAAACATCAGTCCCATCGCTTTGTTCAAAAACTGCTAGATCACTGCTTTGTCCGGCATCTCCCTGAACGATAAGCTGAATTTGATCGCTGTCTCCGTCAATGGAGAACTTAGCCGAAGAAAGAGGAGTGGTGCCACCAATTACTACTTCATCGCCAGCCGTCTGAAGTCTTACCGTTGTTCCTTCATCCGTCCAGCCTGAATTTGCCGCTCCAACCGCGGTGTTATAAGCATCAACAATGGCATCGACAATTCCGGTGTGACTGTTTGGCAGAGCAGTTGCAGTATCTGTTAACTGTATCGCACTGGTAAGTTGTAGATCATTAAAAATTATGTCATCTGCAGAAGTAAGGGTGATGTCGGCTCCGGAGTTTGAAGTAATATCAAGCGTTGTACCCGAGATTGTAATTGCGTCTCCGCCATCACCGAGATTGACAATAGCATTTGCGCTTAAGGTTCCGGCAATTGTGGCTGTACCCAGAGCATTAAAAGCTCCTGTTGAGGTCAAGGCGTTATTTATGGTTGTGGTACCGGAGCCTGCACCTATGGACAAGGCAGTTGCGGCACCACCAATGTTAACAGTTGTTGCACCTGTATTAAAAACACTTGCGGTGGAGGCTGTAGTAATTAAATCCCCTCCGGTTATCGTCGCATCGCCCAGAAGAGTCAAATTGCCGCTGTTGTTGACGACAAATAAATCGGTACCGGCAGAATTTTCAAAAACAACAAGGTCGTTTGTTTGAGAGGAGAATCCGCGCACAAGAAACTGAATCTCATCAGTGTCGCCAGCAACGGCCAGTTTGGCATAATTTGTAGTTGAGCCGACAGTTACGTTGTTGGTGGAGGAAATTAAATGTACAACAGAAGAAGTTACATCCCATGGCGAAGCTGCTCCGCCTGTATCGTCATCTGCACACATTACAATTCCATTGGAATCAACAGTAAGTTTTCCTGCATTGTTATAAGTTGAGCAGTCAAAACCCGTAAAGACCAAATTTCCGGCTGTTGAGTCAAGTTCCAGATTACCTGTTGAAGATATGGTATTCCCATCAAGCGTGAGGTTATCGGAAGTAATTGAGCCGGTTATGGTAAGAGCTCCGGCTGAAGTATCAAAGAAAAATGGCGCGGCAGGAGAAGTGCCACCGATTGCCAAATCATCTGTTGTTGAAGTAAGGTAAGTTATTGATCCGGCATCTGTCCAAAGGCTGATACTGGTATTGTCTACCCAAGTAAAACCACCAGTTGAAGAGTTGTAGGCAAGAAAATATCCATTAGTAGGTGTGTTTGATACATATAGATCTACTTCTTTGATGCTGTCGTCTGTGATTTCGGAGCTGTCAATACTCGTTCCTAAAGTCGCTGTTAAAGCGCCTGAAGAAATATAGATACCAGATCCTGTTAAATCGGTTATACTTTCAGAATTTATGGTAAGCGTTGAGATTGTTACACTTCCAAGAGTTGTAGCTCCGGTAACAGTAAGCGTTCCTGTTAGGGCAGAGTTGCCGGTTACATTTAGATTTCCGCCTATAGCGAGGTCGCCAGAGAAATCTGCATCAACTGCGTAAATTGTCCCGCCAGCTTCAATATCTCCGGCAACATATAAATCATCTCCCTCAAGATCAATATTAGCCGGTGTTCCACCGCCTATATTCACTCCACCTCCGGCTGGGTCAATTAATAGGTCATCTAAAGAGGTCAGAGAATTTCCAACTAAATTTATTACTCCTTCAATATTAACATCGTCCTTAAAAGAGGTAGTGACGTTTACGTCAAGACTGATATTTTGAGAAGAAGTTTTTTCCGCAAGAACCTGCGGTAAATTATCTGAAGGTTTGCTAATAAACTTAAGCTCATTTCCAAAAAATCTATTCCCCATTGAACCAAAAAACTTTTGTATTCCGGCAGCCTTAAAAGAATAAACTCCCAAGCTCAAAATAATTACCGCAAAAAATGCGATAAATGTAGCTTTGAGCACTCTTTTCTGATTAATATGCAAAGTTTTGTATAGTTGTATTGGTTCGGTAGAGGAATAGATTGGTCTTGGTTTATACTGCTTACTGGCAGTTTTTGTAACCCTGAGTCTTTTTTTGGGTTTTTCGAAATGAACGATTATGTCTTTTTTGTATCTTCTATGACCGCCTGAAGTTCTTAAAGGTAGTAGATATCCGCTTTCTTCCCATCTTCTTAGGGTTTTGGTAGACACCCCTAAAATTTTAGCGGCTTCTTTGATTGAGATGATTTTTGTTTGTTTGTTTGATGATAAGCGTTTTTTATTTGGCAGTTTGGGCATGTCTAATTTTACTTATTCAATGTAGTGTTTTTTTGAGTATATGTCAAGGCCAAAAAATATCCAATTTTGTCCAATTTTTATAATACGGAAAAATTAAGGAAAAAAATAGATGATATAGACCTCTGCGGAAAATTAAATTTTATAACAATCTAAAAAATTACCATTTAACCCTCTTATATAAAACCTTAAAAATAAAAAATGACTTGAGATTAGCAATCAAATATTTTAATTGCTGGGATTTTGTTTATATTAAAAAATCTTAATCGTATGGCAAAATTTTTTTGTTATCAAAAGCTATTTCTTGGAAATTTATTATAAACTAAAAATTTTGAAAGGTTTGCTTGTTAGTTATTTACAAAAATATTACCCCGTAGTCATTTATAAATATAGGATACTTTTTGATATTTAAGCACAGAATTTTAGACATTAGGCATAAAATGTCCAAATTTTTAGTATTTGCGGAAAAAATATTGAGTATCGAGAGTTGATTTTTTCTATCAATGTACTAGCATTAAAGATATAAAACTGTCCTAATGAGAAAATTTATTTTATTTATATCCTTATTATTGCTTGTCTTTTTTTTAGAAAATTCTTTTGATGTTGTTTTAGCTCAGTCTTCTTCAGCAGGAATCGCGATAACAATACCAGCAGATAATAATGTTGAAAACGGAAGTGTAGTTTGCTCTAGTAAAGAAGGTTATAAACTTTGTGATGAAGATTATGATCCAGATATTTTCGGGGTGGTTACTGACAAACCGGCAGCCACTCTTAAAGATCAAGATTTAAAGGTCTTTTGGCAAGTTGTCTCAAGTGGTAATGTAAATGTAAGGGTTAGTGGTGAAGACGGCCCAATTTCCGCAGGTAATCTTGTTACAAGCTCAAAAGTTGCGGGAATTGCTAAAAAAGCGACCAAAAATGGTTATGTTTTAGGAGTGGCTCTGCAGGATTTCAACGGTAATACAGTTAATGATACCGGAACAATTGCAGTTTCTTTGAATATTCACCCCACCACGGCTTTTGTTGACGTGCGTTCAAATTTACTTGAAGCATTGCGCGAGGGATTGGCGGCTCCGGTTTTAACTCCTCTTAATGCTCTAAGGTATATTATGGCCGGCATGGTTGTAATAGCCTCATTCATACTAGGGTTTGTCTATTTCGGAAGAGTAGCAAAAACTGGGGTCGAGGCAATAGGAAGAAACCCATTGGCGGGAAGATTGATAGAGTTTACAGTACTTTTACATATTTTGTTAACGATTGTTATTGTTTTAGTCGGATTTGGAATTGCCTATCTTATTTTGGTTTTATAAAGCTATGTTTTTTGATTTTTTAAAATTTAGGACAAAAAAGTGCACCATAAAACCGGTAATTTTGTTAATTTTGGATGGCTGGGGCATAGCTCCACCCTCGAACGGCAATGCTATTTATCTTGCCAGACCTTTATTTATGGACTCTCTTGCCTCTTTGTATCCACACACTCAATTGATAGCCTCAGGCGAATCTGTAGGACTGCCTGCAAACGAAGTCGGAAGTTCTGAGGTTGGCCATCTGACAATTGGGGCTGGAAGAGTGATACTTCAAAGCTTAAAAAGGATCGATAATTCTATTGAGGATGGTACTTTTTTTGAGAATCATGCTTTTATCCAAGCTGTTGGACATGTAAGGAAATTTCGTTCTAAGTTGCACCTCATGGGATTGGTAAGTAGCGGAAAAGTTCATTCTTCAAATGACCACCTTTTAGCTTTACTTGAATTTTGTAAAAGAGAAGACCTTACAGATGTCTGCCTTCATCTTTTTACCGATGGAAGGGACGCGCCCCCAAAAGACGGTCTTCAGATAATCAGAGAAATTGAGACTAGGCTTAAGATGCTTAATGTTGCGCGCATTACAACAATCTCTGGGAGATATTACGCGATGGATCGTGACGCACGCTGGGAGAGGACTAAAAAGGTCTATGACGCCTGCGTATTGGGGAGAGGTGAGAAAGCCTCTTCTGCTATAGATGCGATAGAGCAAGCCTATGCCAGAGGAAAGACGGATGAGTTTATAGATCCTACGATAATCGAAGGCCCCTTGGGCGTTTCTACAATAGATGATAATGATGCAATTATCTTTTTTAATTTTCGAATAGACAGGCCAAGACAGCTTACCATGGCATTCGTAATGCCTGATTTTGAGCATCTTAAGTCATTTGAGTGGGGTTATGAACTTGATCAAGGAACAACCAAAAAAGAGCTTAAATCAGGTCCAACTTTTAAGAGAGAAAAATGGCCTCAAAATCTTTTCTTTGTGACAATGACTCAGTATCAAAAAAATCTACCGGTTAGCGCAATTGCCTTTGAATCCAAAGAGATTGAGGATACCTTGTGTGAAGTTATTTCCAGGGCGAACTTAAAACAGCTTCATCTGGCTGAAAGTGAGAAAGAAAGAATGGTTACTTATTATCTAGATGGTTTAAGGGAAAAGCGTTTTGAGGGAGAAGATTTGCGTATAATAGCTTCTCCTAAGGTTCCAACTTATGACCAAAAGCCTGAGATGTCGGTTGAGAAGGTGGTGGAAGCTTTTAAAGGGGCTTTAAGGGAGTGTAAATACCACTTTTTCGCTATAAATCTTGCCAATCCTGATATGGTTGCCCACAGTTCAAACCTCAATGCAACAATTAAGGCAATCAAAGCAACTGACAGGGCTGTTGAGGTAATTGTTGAGGAATCCTTAAAACAGGAAGCAACAATTATAATTTCTGCTGATCATGGGAATGCGGAGGAGCTTATTACTTACCCACAGCAAAGCTTTTTTTATACTACTCAAAAGGGAACAGAAAATACAGATCATTCAAATAATCCCGTCCCTTTTTATATTATTAGGCAAGATCTTAGAGGTAATCCAAAAACTTTGGAAAAAGGAGCGCTTTCTGATATTGCTCCAACAATTCTTACTCTCATGAATCTGCCCATACCATCTGTCATGACTGGAATCAATTTGTTAAAGTAAATAGATGGAAAACTTGTCACTGCCTTTAATTTTATATAGCAGCATTTTTTTGACTTGTATTTTAGGGGTTTGTTTGGGAGTAATCTCTTTTTCTTTTATAAGACTTTTGAAAAAATATTCTCTTCTTCAGAAAGAGTATGAAAAGCTTACCCAGGAGGGAAGGGAAAAAGTCAATAAGGTTATCGAAGAACTTATTGTGAGCTCCAAAGACTTTAACGAGGAAATCAAAAAAAAGGTTCTTTTGGAGCTTGAGCAAATCTCAAAATCACAAAAAGAAAGCTTGAAAGAGACAACCGCATCGGCACAGGAGGAGCTTTTGAGGGTTTTCGCAGGTATTGCCACTTTTTTAAAAGCAGAAGTGATGGCTCAGAGTAAGGTTTTTGGAGCATTGGTGGATAGGGCGGTTGACAATGTTCAGAAAGAATATCGCAGCCAGCTTGAAGCATACCGCCAGCAAAGCCTGAAAAAGATTGAAGAGTCGCTTTTTAATCTCATTGAGGAAGTGGCAAGTAAGGTAATAGGTAAATCACTAACGCGTGAGGAGCACGAAAGCCTTGTGATAAAGGCACTGGAGGAGGCTAAGAAAGATAATGTTTTCTGATATTTTGGCGTTTGTCAAAACCAAAGATGATCTTGAGACCCTAGAGACAGAGATTGGTGAGATTAGAAACGCCCTTTATAAAAAAGAGGCTGAGTTGGAGCTGGTTTTGGCGAAGAGAGTTAGAAAAGAGGTGGCTGATATTTTTAGGAAAAATCTTTATCAGGAGAATTTAGATAAAGAGGATTATTTCGCCAAGCTCGAAAAAGAGATTTCTAGACTTAAGATTATTGGACTTGTCGTAGCTTTTGAACCGACAGAGGAGAATATCGCCAGAATTTTTGATTGGATATCTCAAAAAATATCAAGATATATCGTTTTGGATATTAATATAGATAAAAATATCATAGGGGGGGCTGTATTGGTCATTGGAGGGAAATACAAGGACTACAGTGTCAGAAGAAGACTTAGAGATTATTTTCAAGAAAATAAAGCTAAATTGATAGAAAAATATGAGAGATTTTAATTATTATGTCGAAAATGTCGGTGAGATAGGTTTTGTTAGTGAGATTCAACACTCCTTGGCCTATGTTACAGGCTTGCCTTCCGCAAAGCCTTTTGAAGTTGTATTTTTTGAATCCGGAGAAATTGGCCAGATACTTTCCCTTGAAAAAAAATTTGTGGAAGTACTTTTACTGTCTCATAGCTTTGTTAGAGTCGGCACAAAAGTTGCTCGCAGCAATGAAACTCTGACCATTGGTTTGGGAGAGGGTATTCTTGGCAAGGTGGTAAACCCACTGGGTAATCCTTTCCTAGGTAGCAGCTCTTATAAAGTCAAAGAGTATAGACCCTTGGAAAAAAAACCTTTGGGAATTACCCATAGAAAAAACGTTGATCGTCCTTTTGAGACTGGGGTAAGTCTTGTTGACCTTCTCATACCTCTTGGCAGAGGTCAAAGGGAACTTATTATTGGGGACAGAAAAACAGGTAAAACTCAGCTTTTATTTCAGATTGCACTCAATCAGACTCGGGCTGGTATGATATGCATTTATGCGGCCATAGCCAAAAGAAGGATTGAGTTGAAACAATACTTGGATTTCTTTGCGAAGAAGGGGGTTTTAAAAAACATGGTAGTAGTCGCATCTTATTCCTCGGATCCGGCAGGACTTATTTATCTCACCCCATATACGGCAATGACCATAGCTGAATACTATAAAGATCAGGGTAAGGATGTGCTTCTGATTCTGGATGATATGACTACCCACGCAAAGTTTTACAGAGAAATCTCGCTTCTTGCCAAGCGTTTTCCCGGCAGAAGCTCCTACCCGGGAGATATTTTCTACATCCACGCTCGATTGATGGAAAGGGCTGGTAATTTTAAAAAAGGTTCAATAACCTGTTTGGCAGTTGCAGAAACGGTGATGGGAGAAATTTCCGGCTATATTCAGACCAATCTTATGTCAATGACCGATGGACACATTTATTTTGATACCAATCTATTTAACCAAGGTAAGCGTCCTGCCATAAATCATTTTTTGTCAGTTACCCGTGTAGGTCTGCAAACGCAAACTGAGCTTGTTCGGGACTTAAGCAGACAATTAGGGAGTTTTTTAGCCCATACACAAAAACTCAAACAATTTATGCATTTTGGCGCGGAATTGACCGAATCTGTCAAACAGACACTTGCCTTGGGTGAGAGGATTGAGACTTTTTTCCAACAATCCTACGAGGAAACAAATCCTCTTGACATGACGGTACTTATTCTTGCAGCTTTATGGAGTGGTCACTGGAGAGATGTCCAGCCCGAAGTAATAAAACGTGAGATGCGAGAGATGATAGAATTTTACAATAGCGATTCTAATTATCAAAATCAGGTGAAAAATGCCATTTCCAAATCAAGAAATCTAAGAGAGTTAATAAGTCAGGTTGTGACCAATCCAGACCTTTTAAGAAAAAAGACCTAAAATAATGTTTGATAAGAGAGCAATCACAGAACAATTGTTGTTACTTGAGGCTTTGCAAAATCTTACCCAAGTTTATGGTGAGATAGCCTCGGCGAGAATGAAGCGCACCCGCGATTCAGTTGTTCTTATCCGCCAGTTTCTTTCCGAGATTTATCAGATTTTCGAAGAGGTGCGAATTTCTTATTTAAAAGAGGTTCGAAAGCTAATTAAAAAACCAAAAAGATTCCCTTTTGGCCAAAAGGAGACTGGTAAGAAGGATAAAATAACCTTTTTAGCCCACAACGGTAAAACGGTTAATGTGCTTATCTCATCAGAAACCGGTCTTTATGGAGAAATAATCCCGGCCACCTTTCGTCTTTTTATCAACGACTCCAGAAGAAAAAATTGTGAGATTACCATTATCGGCAAGCAAGGCTTGGCGCTTTTTATTGGTTCAGGAGAAACTCGCCCATATACTTTTTTTAATCTACCTGAGAAAGAGGATCTCACCTATGAGTCTTTGTCGGATATTGTCAATCATATTGTTCAATACGAAGAGATTAGATTATATTATGGAAAATTTCTAAGTATTGTTTCTCAAAAGCCAGAATGCCGAATTATTACTTCTGAGATACCTGTTGGTCAAAATGAAAAAGAGAAGACTAAAAGAGAATATATTTTTGAGCCAGATCTCGAGAAGATTCTCATGTTTTTTGAGACCGAGATGTTTGCATCGAGTTTCTATCAGGCTTTTAGAGAGGGACAACTTGCCAAATACGCCTCAAGAATTTTGGCAATGGATGCTGCCTATGAGAATATCCAAAAAGCAATAAAAGAAATTCTTTCTGAGAAGTTGCGTTTTGAACACAAACTTCAAAACAGAAAACAGCTCAACGCCCTGCCTGCGATTGTAGCAATCAAAGGAGGTCTATATGCCCAAGATTGAAACCAGCGGAAAAATCGTGAGTATCCGAGGTCAAGTCATTGAGGTTGAATTTTCTGACCTTAAACCCAAAATTCATGATGTATTGGTTTTAGAGAGCGATCCTTATTCTAAACTTGAAGTTTACTCTTCATCAGGGGAGGATACATTTTTCTGCCTTGCTCTCTCTTCAACTGAAAATTTATATCGTGGAGCCGTTGTTGTGAATACAGGCGAGCCAGTTCTTTTTCCTGTTGGCAAAGAACTTTTGGGGCGGGCAGTGGATATTTTTGGACATCCTCAGGATGCGGGGAGGGAAATTTTAACCAAAGAAAGATGGCCAATTCACAAAGTTGGAGATTATAAGGCAGAAGAGCTTTTAAAAACTGAAATTATTGAAACCGGTATTAAATCTTTGGACCTTCTTGCCCCAATTGTAAAAGGCGGTAAAATGGGTCTTTTTGGAGGAGCTGGCGTTGGTAAAACCATGCTTCTGACTGAGATTTTGCACAACGTGGTTGGGCGGACAGGGGGAAATACTGTTTCTGTCTTTGCAGGGGTAGGAGAACGAAGTAGAGAAGCCCTCGAACTATACCATTCGCTTGCGGGAAGCAAGGTGCTTTCTTCTGCAACTTTGGTTTTCGGACCCATGGGAGAAAATCCATCCATCCGCTTCCTTTCGGGTTTTGCCGCTACTACACTTGCCGAATATTATAGAGATGTTCTCAAAAAAGACGTACTTTTCTTTATGGATAATGTCTATCGTTTTGCCCAAGCTGGAAATGAGCTTTCTGTGCTGACCAACAGGCTTCCGTCAGAGGACGGTTATCAAGCCACTCTTGAAAGCGAGATGGCTGACTTTCATGAGCGTTTGGTCTCTACAGAGGGTGGAGTGGTTACCTCAATTGAGGCAATTTACGTTCCTGCTGATGATATGCTTGACATGGGTGTTCAGGCAATTTATCCCTATCTTGATACAATAGTGGTTATGTCCAGAAGTATTTATCAGGAGGGGTTATTACCGGCAATTGATGTATTAAATTCAACTTCTTCGGCCCTGGAACCGGGTATAGTTGGGGAGTTTCATTATGATGTTGCTCTTCAGGCAAGACAACTTTTAAGGCAGGCACAATCACTGGAAAGAATCGTTTCCCTGGTGGGGGAAAGTGAACTTTCTGGGGAAGATCAGATTATCTACAAAAGAGGAAGGAAGTTAAAAAATTATCTAACCCAGCAATTTTTTGTAGCTGAGGGTCAAAAGGGTATCAAAGGGGTTTTTGTGCCTATTCAAATCACGGCTCATGATGTTAACGGAATAATTGTTGGGAAGTATGACCATGTTCCTGATGATAAGTTTTTATATATAGGAAGTATTCAGGAAGCAATTGGCAATGCCTAATTTAAGCTTACACTTGACTGTACATTCAAGAGAATCCGTAATTTTTGATGGAAAGATTGTTTCTCTAACTTCCTACAACGATAAAGGCAAGTTTGATATAACTTTGAATCATGCAAATTTTATTTCTCTTGTGCAAAAGTCGCTAATTATCGAGCTTGATGGCGGAGGTAAAAGAGAAATCAGGATAGACAATGGAATTCTAAGAGTGGTTGACAACAAAATTAATGTCTATCTTGGGATAAGACAGCCCACACCTCTTGTTAGTTAGGTCGGGGATGACAGATTCGAACTGTCGGCCTCCGCGTCCCGAACGCGGCGCGCTTCCTCTGCGCCAATCCCCGCTGAGAAAAAATTATACTCCCTTGAGCCAAAAAAGATAATAGTATTTTAATTAATCCTCTAGTTTGAGTTTCTCAACAGGTTATCCACAAAAATCTTTGTGAATCATTATAGTCCTATAATTTTATATGCTATATAATAGTAAGGATATGCTTGGAAAACTATATGTAGTTGCGACTCCAATAGGCAATTTTGAGGATATCTCCTTAAGGGCGTTGGAGGTTTTTAAAGAAGTGGACTGTCTTTTAACTGAGGACACCAGAAGTGCAAATAGAATATTGATGCACTTTAATCTGAAGATACCTGTTATTTCATATCACCAACACAGTGGTCTTTCAAAAAAAGAAAAGATACTATCCCTTCTGGTGGGCGGCAAAAATTTGGCATTAATTACCGATGCCGGTACGCCCGGTATTTCAGACCCCGGCAATGAATTGATTGATTATTTATTGACGAAAGAACCATCAGTAAAGGTGGTACCTGTTCCGGGTCCATCCAGTCTTACCTGCGCTTTATCTATCTGCGGATTTAATGTCTCAAAGTTTTTGTTTCTGGGTTTTTTGCCTAAAAGAAAAAAGATAAAAATTTATAAAATGATTCAAGAACTGGAAGTACCTATTGTTTACTTTGACTCTCCTTTTAGAGTTATCAAAAATCTTCAAGAATTAAAAAGTTTTATTGGAGAAAAAAGGGTGTGCGTATGCCGTGAACTAACCAAAATTCATGAGACAATTTATAGAGGACAGATTAATGAGGTTTTAGATAAGCTTGTTCAAGATAAAATTAGAGGGGAAATTGTGGTGGTAATTGAAGGAAAGTGATAAAATACTTCAAGATTTAAATCGCTCCCATAGCTCAATTGGATAGAGCAGTCCCGTCCTAAGGGAAAGGTTGGGGGTTCAACTCCCTCTGGGAGCACAAAGCTTATCGAAGATTCAGGGAGTAAAGATCACCAAAGGCATTTGAAGCGCCTAAGTTTGTAAGTATCAGAAGCTTGGTAGTGCTTGAGTAGGGAAATGCATAAGGAAAAATATAAGATCCAGAAAAAACCTCCTTTTTATTTGTCCCGTCGTAATCTGAGATAATAATTTTATCCTTTTGGGGAATAACTATGTGCCGGGAAGTTGGAAACCAGTGGCAGATTACCTCTTTTTCAGCTACTTCAAAATTGCGGTCTTCCTTGATATCAAAAACATATCGAAATCCGGGTTTTATCTCTCTGGTTTGTTTTTGGGTCGATGAACCCGGCATGGGCTTGATAACCCCCTCGGGAAGTTTTGCACTTTCTTTTGCTGTATAAAGAATTTTATTCTCATCAGGAGAAAATTCAATATCGGTAGCCTTCTTGCTAAAAAACTCAGAAACCTCATCCGGGAGTTTTGAAAGTTTTGTAAAAAGTTGTTTTTGTTCTTTTTCTGCCCAGGATTTTTGGATATCCTCGATTTTTGAGGCTACATTTACTCTTTGGTTTTGGGGAGTAAATGTTGAGGTGTCCAAAAGAAAGATCCCGTTTTTGGTGGTAAGAAGTATCTCCCTTGAATCAGGAGACCAGACCCAGCTTGCTTCAGTTAAATTGCCGTCAGTTATTCGTCTTGGTTCACGGCTAAAACCAATTGGAAGGTTATTTGCCTCAATAATCCAAAGACCTTCCTTTTCGTTTGCAGATAAAGATATAGTTGGTTCTTTTGAAGCAGGGACGCCATAAGCAATTTTGGTAAAGTCGCTATTTGGGGTTGGTTTGAAAACTCCGGAAAAAGTGATTGCCGATAAAGAGGGGGCAGAGGTAAAAAGGTCAACATCCACCTGGGTCACGATTTCTTTTTCAATGGTCACTCTTTTTTCCCAAGTCAGAAAACCTTCTTTTTTGATTACCAAGTCGTAGGTTCCGGGGGAAAGCGAGATGGTTGAATTTGTGGCTGTTTTTAATTCACCGTTGATAATTACTTGGGCACCAGTGGGATTAGAGTTTGCTACTAAAAGCCCGCTTGGTGTGATTTTGGATTTCTCAAGATCAAATCTGTAGCCCTTGGCATAAAAATATACTAAAGTTCCCATGGTTCCAACTATCACCAAACTTAAAATAAAGATTGCAAGACGAAGCTTTGTCATTTTGGTAATTATACAATATAATGTTTTTGTATTCAGGGGATAGTAAATCAAAATACATATAAAATATATCAAAATATCACTAGTATGCTTCGAAAACTTTTGGCCATAGATCTTGGAACTGCCAATACCTTGGTCTGGGTTGTTGGAGAAGGTCTTGTTGCAAATGAGCCAACGGTTGTTGCTATCTCGGCTGAAGATAATAAAGTTGTGGCTGTAGGGGAGGATGCTAAAAAGATGCTTGGTAGAACTCCTGAAAGTCTTATTGCCTCCCGTCCCATGCGCGAGGGTGTAATTGCTGACTATCAAGTTACCAAGGCCATGCTTCGCTATTTTATTGGCAAGGTCATGGGCAGATTTCAACTTTTTCGGCCTGATGTCATGGTTTGTGTTCCTGCCGGATGTACGCAGGTAGAAAGAAGAGCGGCGCTTGATGCGACTCTCTCAGCAGGCGCAGCTCATGCTTACCTTCTGGATGAGCCTCTGGCAGCAGCAATTGGGGCAGGAATTCCTGTCTCAGCCCCCTCAGGACACATGATTGTTGATATTGGTGGTGGGGCTGCTGAGGCGGCAGTTATTTCCCTTGGGGGGGTAGTCACCCACAAAAGTGTGAGAGTTGCGGGTAATAAAATTGATGATGCGATTGCAGCTCACCTTAAAAAAAAGCACAATTTGATTATCGGGGATCAGACAGCTGAAGATATCAAAATTAAAATTGGCTCGGCCATCAAGCTTCCCAAAGAAGAAAAACTGGAAATCTCAGGTAGAGATCAGGTTTTTGGTCTTCCCAGAAGCATTTGGGTGAGTTCCACTGAAATTACCGAAGCGATATTGCCTGTTTTGATGCAGATAGTCGGTGTAGTCAAAGGTGTTTTAGAAGAGACTCCTCCGGAGCTTGCGGCAGATATAATTGATAAAGGCATTGTAATGAGTGGGGGATCAAGCTTACTTCGCAATTTTGACAAACTTATGACCGAGGAAACCGGAGTACCAAGCCATGTTGCAGAAGAAGCTATGTACTGCGTTGTTAAAGGTACTGCAAAAGTTATGGAGAACATAGAACTTTGGAAAAGAAGCATTGTAACCAAACGCTAAATATATAACCTATAATAAAAAACCTAAGTAAAGAGAAATTTGTTGATAATTTGAGCATAAATTGGCTTTATCTTGCTCTGAATTTAGAGCTAAAATTGTACACAAAAAAGCATAATCTGAAATAGGCAAATTAAATTATTATATCTTATAATAATTTTATATTTTTATTACTTATTTTTTTAGGTTTTGTGATATGAATTTTTTGGTTACAGGGTTTAAAAAAGTAATCTGTGTTTGAGCCTAGACCGCTTTTCCTGGGATAAAAATTAAGCATAAGACAGAATAAAGTATATTAGAATGATTCGAAAATACCAAGAAATTTTAAATGTGCGTGTCGATAGCACTTCAAAGGATTTAGTGCTAGCGTGGGTGGAAAAAAGGGTGACAGAAAAGAAAAAATCTTTAATAGTTACTCCTAATCCGGAAATTGTTCTTCAGGCTCAAAAAGATAGAGATTTGAGGCTAATTCTCAATAAAGCGGAGATGGCTTTGGCTGATGGGGTTGGTCTTGTTTATGCAGCCAAATTTTTAGGTTTACCCGGTCCACGAGAGGTGGTCAGGGGTAGAGAAATTTTTATTAACCTTTGTGAGATTGCTTCAAAAAAGGGCTGGAGAATTTTTTTATTGGGAGGGAGAAGGGGAGTAAGCCAAAAGGCAAAAGAAAATCTTTTACAAAAATTTCCTCGTCTTAAGATTGAGGAATATTACGGACCAAGCCTTGATAAAAATGGCAACCCAACTGCTAAGGAGGATAAAAAGCTGGAAGAAATTGCCATAGACAAAATAAACAATTTCAAAACAGATTTATTGTTTGTCGGTTTTGGTTGTCCGAAACAGGAAAAGTGGTTGTACCGCAACTGGTACAGGCTTAATATTAAAGTTGGTATGGTAGTTGGGGGAGCCTTCGACTATACAGGTGGTACCAGTAAATTACCGCCAAAATGGCTTGCCAATTTGGGGTTTGAGTGGCTTTGGAGATTAATCTGTGAACCCAGACGCGCAAAGCGTATTATTTCTGCAACCGTTTTATTTCCCATCAAAATAGTTCTTGAAAAAATAAAAAACTTTAACTTCATAAATAGTGTAGGTAAGACCAATTGATTCCTGTCAGATAATTTCTTACTCTAGACCGTTCTTGGATGAGGATGGGAAGAATAAACCAAATATAGGTTATACTGAAATTTTGTCAGAGTATAATTTTATCTAGTAAGCAAATTATGAGAAATAGAAAAAAACTATCAATTCAGCAAAGAAAAAAGGACCATCTCAAGATTGCCCTGTCTCCTCAAGCACAGATTGGTAACGCAGGCTTTGAAAACTACAAATTTATTCACAACGCCTTACCCGAAATTGACTTTGACAAAATTGATTTATCCGCTAAATTTTTGGGTAAAAAAGTAAGCTATCCATTTTTTATTTCTTGTATGACCGGAGGAGTTACCGAGGGAAAGATAATAAACCGTCGTTTGGCAGCTGCTGCCCAGAAATACGGCATTACAATGGGGGTGGGAAGTCAAAGAGCAGCTATTGAACACCCAAAATTGGAGGAACTGTTTAGTACACGGGAAATTGCACCAGATATTCCTTTGATTGCGAATGTTGGTTTGGTGCAGTTGAATTATGGTTTTGGGGTCAAGGAATTTCAAAAGTGTATTGATATGATTAAGGCTGACGCCATTGCAATTCATATTAACCCCATACAAGAAGTTATCCAACCGGAAGGAGATAGAAATTTTGAGAATCTTTTACCAAAACTTAAAAAAATCATTCCAAGACTCTCCGTTCCGGTTATTGCCAAAGAGGTTGGTTTTGGTTTGTCTTTTGAAGTTGTTAAAAAACTTTATAAAGCGGGAGTGAGAATTTTTGATACAGCAGGATGGGGAGGAACTAACTGGAGCTTTGTTGAAGGAAAGCGCCAGAGGGGACAGGCGGAGCTGGGAGAACTTTTCTCCAACTGGGGTATTCCAACAGCAGAGTCAATAGTTCAAGTTAACAAGTTCAAGGAGGAAGTTCAAGATAAAAATATAACCATCATCGGCAGCGGCGGAATAAGAAACGGCATTGAAATCGCAAAGGCACTTTGTTTGGGGGCAGATTTAGTAGGCATTGCCATGCCTTTTGCCAAAGCTGCCCTTGAGAGTCAAGAGAGTGTAGAAAAGTTAATCGAAAGATACGCTTTAGAGCTTAAAATTGCCATGTTTGGTGTTGGAGCAAAAAATATAAAAGAGCTGAAAAAAGTGAGGCTTTTGAAAAAATCTTTTAATTTGTAGTTTCCTTTACCAACTCGGTAATTGCGAAGGCTAATTTTGCATCGGGGTAGTAAATCTTTTTATTTCAATCACCTTAAAGCCCCCGCTTTTTTCAATTTTTCAAGATAGTTTGACAATAGGGCGAAAAGCTGCTTAAGAGTGGAATTATAAATCTCCTGATTTCCGACAAGACATTTATTGCACTTTGGTGTATAAAACTTAATAAATATCCAAGGCTTATTTTTAAAACCATGCCGGGTTAGAAGTGTAAAAACTAAGTCCAGAAAATATTCCCCAAAGTAAAAACCACTGTGGTTTTTTGAGAGAACGAAGCCAAGCAAACCAGCTTAAAGTATAAAAAGTTGCATAAGTGGTAAGTTCAAAACCTGTTCTTGAATAGTGAATTGCCCATGGCTCGATGGCCAAAATAAAGGCTGACCAAAGCCCAAGAGTTTTGTTTTTTAGTTCTTGGCCAAGAAGAAAGACGGCCAAAACACCGACAACTCCCCAGAAGGCCGAAGTTAACCTGACTGAAGTTTCTGAAAACCCAAGAAGAGCAATAGGTTGTGAGAAGGGAGTAAGCATCCACCCCGCGTGCTGCCTCATCGCAAAAAAGCCCGTTTGGAATTTGAGATAGTTTGTAAGTGCGCAAGACAAGCCCCAGATGTAAAATAGGTATTAATTTAAGACAAATATTTTTCATAAATATAAAATATGTTATTCTAAATTATGCCATGAAAGTTGCTCTTTGGGTTGTCTGGGTCGGAATAATTGCGCTATTTACGGCAGTGGCAGCAATTTTTTCTCTACCGTCTTTTATTATCGCTCCAACAGCAATTACCCTTTTGGGTTTATTTCTTTTAAGCACAGCTTTGATTTCACTTACCGGCAAAAAAAGCAAATCCAAAAATCCCCTGCTGCTTCCTGCAACTCAAGAAGATAGTGAAGAGTTTGATTCAACCAGAAGAAATTTTCTCAAAGCAATTGGAGCGTTGGGTCTGGGAGCCTTGATTTCATACTTTATCTGGCCTAGAAAAGCATCAGCTCTTTCATTTGGAGGCTCGGGCGGTGCTGTTGACCCAGTGGGTATAAAGCCTTTAGGCGGACAGCAGACAACGGGTTCAATTACCTTGACAAACGCAGACACTTGGTATCCAGTTCCCGCAGAACCTCTTTCAGAACGAGTCTTTTTGGTTCTGCAAAACCGCTCGGGAGTAGATATGTATTGGAGTTTTGATAATAGTGTAAGTGCTTCAACCGGGGGGTTATTATTTCCCAATGGGGCAACATTGACACTGGATGCAAATGCGGATGTAGAGGTGTATGTAAGATGTGGAACTGCCGGCCAAACCTGCTGGTACTCAGAATCCCAGTCACAATAAAGGAGGTGGGTTGAATGATTGATTTATCAAAACTGACAAACACAGAACAAATAGTAAAAGTAGATGAGAATACTGCCAAAAGGTATAAAGTGGTTGAGGAAACTATTGACCTGGAAGCGTTAAGGCAGGAAAAGCAGCAACTTGAACAAGAACTCAACTGGCAAGAGCCAACAGAGGCAGAATTAATTGAACTTGGCAAAATGCAGCATCCTTATTACATGAGGGATGAAAACTTTATCAAAAACAGAATAAAAGAAATTGAGGAGTTGTTAAAATAATATGGCAATTACTTTTGATAATGAATTGTCTCCTTATTACATTTTTCGTTACAAGGCAGCGACTTCTACGTATTCTGCCAACTTAGCTACTTTATCGGTTTTTGATTACTTCGACGATAATTTGGCTGCTGGAGATATTCTTTATATTGGTTTGGCTCATTCCATTTCGGGTACGGGTGGGTCGCACCCCTTTCACAACATAAAATTTTATGTTGGGACCCCTTTGGTGGCAGACGCAATTACTCTGATATGGGAGTATCACTCTGGAAGTTCATGGGTTGAAATTCCTGATGTGGTTGATAATACTGTAAATTTTTCTGTAACTGGAGAAAATTGGGTGACATTCCCCATTCCTCCCAACTGGTGGGGAGGTGTAGGAAATAATTTTCATCTTATTCCTGGAGGCCCTATTAATGTGAACAATACCTATGCTATTTATGTTCGTTGTCGTGTGGTATCAGTCACAAATCCTACCGAGGGAGGGGCACAATCTACTCAAACAGTAAAAGTTAAAGACTATACTATTGATGTTAATAATGAATCAGCAGCTACATTAACATCAATTTATAACGCAGATGTGGCAGGGGGCTGGGGAGTATTAACAAAAGATGGTAGTGATTTTGTTTTGAATGCGAATTTGAAATTTACAGGGACAACTTCGTTTACTTCCAAACAAGAATACTTGAGAGTGGGAACGCCTACTTACCCTTGGTCTATCTGGAGTCCTAGTAGTAATGCCTCTACACAATTTGGTGAAAAGGACTCGTCTGGGTATGGGATAAACGGCTCTTTTATTTACTATAACACCAAAAGTGTATCTAACGGTAATGCTGCTGCTTGGTACAACCTGAAAATGTACGGAACTAAGATGTGGATGACTAATGTTGGTTTTGGCAATTTTGTGCCAGCAGGAGTTTGTGAATTTATTGATTGCATTTTTGATACATGGTATTTATATATGGGACAGCTTATAAGTGCGGGGTCGGTTATACGAAGATGTATGTTAGATTTTACTTACTACTGGTATTTATACACTGGCAACCTTGAAATAGATAAGGTGTTTTTGGCCAAAGCGTGTTCAGGTATATTATCTGGGGTTGGAGCCAACAATACAATCAATAATGTTGAATTTGCTTCTACTCAACAGTTGCATAGATATTATGCTTGTAATGTAACTTTGACTAATTGTACAGGTTTACTTAACGAAAATATCAAAAGTTATAGTCCCAGTGGCACATCAGACCTTTGGGTTAAAAAACGATTTACAATTGATTTAAAAATTCAAGATGTTGATGGGAATCCTATTTCGGGAGCAACGGTTAAGTGTGTGGATGGTCAAGGCACGACAGTGGTTGATACCACTACAGATGCAAATGGAAATATTGCTCAACAAACCCTTACTGTATATCAAAAATTATGGGAATATCCAAGCTGGAGTGTGGTAGAAACAGACTACAATCCATTCACATTTACCATCTCCAAATCAGGTTACCAGACCAAAATAATAAAATATACAATGGATAGGAAGAGGGAAGAGATTGAGGTTTTAGAAAAAGTTTTGGATTATAACTTGAGCAGAAAGGCTAGGGTTTTAAGCCAATGACAATGATAAAGAAAAGCATACTTTTTCTATTAGTAGTGTTGTTGTTTTCTTTGTTTGCTGATAAAACACAGGAGGCAAGAGCAAGCAGTGAATATCAAAGATGCACTCCCTCAACCGACTGCATCCTTGGCGAATATGTCTTTGACGGAAGCGGCAACCCCATCACCACCCAAGTCTGCACTATTGATATCAGAAACCCCAGCGGAGACTTGATTGTCGATGATGCCGCCATGACCGCCGACGGATTTGGCTGGCACTACTACACTGTTAACATTTCCTCGCCCCCTGGTCTTTATAAGGCTTTAGTTTATTGCAATAACTCTGGTGATAAAGGGTACCTTAATAAAACTTTTATTTTGGGAACAAGCTTTGACGATCTGGCTACAAGTAGTGATATTTCCTCGGCCGTTACCTCTATTAAAACCCTAAATGATTGGGACTTGGGCGACATAATCACCCTTATCGGTTCGCCCTCTGACACTTCTTCGGATGAGACTATTTTTGGTAAAATTGCAGGGGTTCAAGAAGCGGTTGACACACTCACAACTATTGACTTTAATCTTGACACGCTCATTGCCAAATGGGGAAGTTACTCGGCAGGCGATATCTACGATAAAGTCAAGAATCTCTCAAGCGAAATTTCAGCAGTCAACGCTGTATCAAATGTATCATCAATTCTTACCCTTTCTCAAACCAGCTCTTCAGATTTAACAGAGCTTAAAAACAAAATTCTGGCCATGAAGGCTGTGGTTGATGTAAATAGGCAGCTTCTTGAGCGAGTCACAAACGCTCCCATTATCAAATCATGGCTTGAGGAGGGAAGTATCGTTTTCAAGACCATGATAGTTAATCCCTCAAAGCTTGTTTCTCAAAACGTTCCTCTTAAGTACTATCTACCAAGTGAGCTTAAAAGAGAGGATATAATTGAAATCTCGGAGGGGTTGGAGGTGGATTATGATGCTTCCCAGGCTGCTTTGTTTGTTTATGGAGAGTTTAAGCTTGCGCCAGAGGAGTCAAAGACTGTTTTTGTAGAAACTGCCGATGTTTGGGTGATAACAGAAGAGACAGTTGAATCGCTTCGAAAACAGGCAGAGGACTTGGCAAAGCCCTTGGTGGGCACTTCTTATTATGCTCAGGGAGTAAGTTTGGTTTCGGATATTAACGCTTCTTTGGACAGAGTGATTGAGTATCAAAAAAACCGTGTGACCCCGCAGGCAAAAATCAGGGCCTTTAGAGAGGCTTCAATTGAACTTGAGAGCGCCAAAAGAAAAATTGATGATCTTAAAACAGTTGTTGCGGCTTCCGGTTCAGCGGGTTCGCTTTTTGGATTCGTCGGAGGAGTCCAGACAGTGGTCTCCTTGGGCTTAATCATCGTTTTTGTGGCGGGATTTATTTTTCTCGGGCTTGGCATAAGACATATCTTTTTCAAAAAACAAGTTTCCGGCTGATGCTGTATTTGTTTTATTTATCTGCATTTGTGGCACCCTTAATCCTTTTTATTGTCGAAGAATTTTTAGTTTCGCCTGCGGTTGTCGAAGAGTTATACAAATTAGCAGCCCTCGTGCTTGCCCGGCGCTTCTCATGGCTGCCGAAAACAGCAGGATACGCCCAGAGTGCGATTTTTGGCTTTATCTTTGGCTTTAGCGAATCAGTGCTTTATCTTATCAATATCTACAAGCTGGGCTCGCTTAGCCATTTCTGGTTCAGATTCCCAACAGCGGTTTTGATGCATATTTCAACAATGCTTGTTTTGAGGTATTTCCAAAACAAGAAACTTCTTCTTGTGGGTTTTATTCTGGCAGTTTTTATCCACTGGTTTTATAACGGCTTGGTTTTAGACATTCCCTTCACAATGAATTATTGATAGTGAGTGATTAAACTGATTGTTCACTGTTTTTTTGTCTTTTGTTATAATTTTTTCTATGAGTTCGCCGAGCCAGATAGAATTGCCTCAGGGGACTATTCTTCCAAATCACATAGCCGTAATTTTGGATGGCAACGGCCGCTGGGCACGCTCAAGGGGGCTGCCGGTCACCAAGGGTCACGAGGCAGGCGCCCGCGCTTTAAAAAAGGTTTTAGAAAGCTGCAGAAGCTTGGGAATTCACACCTTGACAGTTTGGGGCTTTTCAACTGAAAATTGGGCCCGCCCTCCAAAAGAGGTAAAAAAGATTATTGAAATAATCGTTTCAATGATAAAGTCCTTAAGAGAAGAGGCTAAAAAGGAGGGCGTTCGTTTTGTACACCTTGGTAGAAAGGACAGATTACCACAGGATTTAATTAAACTTCTTGCCAAAGTCGAAGAGGAGACCAAGAATAATAAAAACTTCATCTTAAATCTTGCACTAGATTATGGGGGACGAGACGAAATCTTAAGGGCAGTTAAAAAAATTGTTGATGATAAAATACCCTCCAAAGATATAGACGAAAATCTTTTTGCATCGTACCTTGATACAGCTGGTCAGCCATATCCGTATCCTGATCTTTTGATTCGCACATCAGGCGAGCAAAGGACAAGCGGATTTTTGCCTTGGCAGATGGTTTACAGTGAATTTTATTTTGAGGAAGGGCATCTTCCCGACATGAATCCCGAGAAGTTAAAAACGATTCTTCTGGATTACAGCCGCAGGAGGCGAAGATTTGGAGCAAAAGATAAGGTTACCCATTTTCGCTTTAAACCAGAGGTAACAGCCAAACTTGAGATAGCTTGGTGGAGACTTTCAAAGATTCCCGAAAACAAAACCTTTTTAGAATACGCAGTTGAGCATATCAAAGAGCAATGGGGAGTTTCAACAAAACTGGCAAGGCGTGCCGGAGTGCTTATGTCCCAAGCCCTGATTCAGGGTAAAAAAAGCAAATGGGCAAAAGCAACACTTATTCTTAAGAAGTTTTATAAACTCATTCGTGATGAGGTGAAACTTGCCTTTGAGCCTTCAATCGTTGCTTCTGCCCAGATAGCAATTTGGCAAAAGACAAATAACGGTCACAAACCCGAGGTAAGTGGTGATTTTGAGGAAACTACTCGTCAGTTTCTGGCTGAACTTTATAGGATTTCTGATTTACAGGCCAAAAAAGCGGCACACCTAAGAAGTCTTGCCACTTATGAATGGAGTTTGGCAGAGCGTGGAGAGGGAGAAGAACACTGGAAGCTTGCAGAGGATTATCTTTACAAATACTACAAGGCTCTTAAAGAACGGGTTGCATAAATTGACAATTGACACTTCTGACACACTTTGTTATTTTAAAGATATACAAAGATATAGATTAAGGCTAAAAGTGGCTCAAAGTATATAAAAGTATAAAATGTCTGGAGAGATTAAAAACTCATCGAAGAAAAAAGTCAATCTTGCTGACCTTCCAGATCTTTTAACAGTTCGTGAAGTAGCCAATCTCTTGCGGGTTTCACCTTTAACCATCAAGCGCTGGGGTAAAAGAGGAAAACTTCCGCCAATCAGGATAAATTCTCGAGGTGACAGGCGCTACAAAAAAGAGTCTGTCCTCTGGCTTTTGGGCATTCAACAGAAGGAAAGCTAACCTTCCTTTTCCCACAAAACTGGAATTTGTGTAGGCTAACGTATCACTGTACTAGTACAGTGATACATATGTTTGCGGTGTGGGGATTTAACAGGCGGGATTTTGCCCTGAGGCAACCTCACATAGTATAATTGTTTTATATGCGTCTATTCCCAAAGATAATTTTATCTGTCTTTTTATTTTTGATATTCTGCTTTCAGTTCGTGTACCGCGTGCACGCCCAAACCCGGTTCCCGACTCGTGCCATTGTTCCCGCAACCTCACCTTTTCCTTCGGTTACTCCGACAGAAACGCCCACTCCCACTCCAACCCCGACTTCTATTCCTGTTCCTCCAATCACCGAAAAGACAGTAGAGACCTTAGGACCTCTTGAAAAGCTGATAGATGAACAAAAATTAGGTCCTGTCTGGCCAGCAAATCCTCTCAAATATGCCATTCGTGCAGCTGTGGAAGCCGGAGTACCGGCTAATACGATAGTTCTCCTTTTGCTTTTACCTGTTGTGGCTATGGTAATTGCGGCAGCCAGACACATAGTCGGTTTGAGGGGATTTGGAATTTTCCTACCAGCGTCGCTTTCAGTTGTCTTTGTAGCAACAGGGCCAATTCTTGGACTTACCCTTTTTTTAATAATTGTAGCTGTTTCAACTATTGTCAGGGTCTTTTTGAGAAAAACCAAATTCAAACTTCAGTATCTACCCAGGATGGCTTTTCTTTTGCTTTTTGTCGTTTTGGGAGTCTTGGGAGTATTGTTTACCGCTCCTATTGTTAAACACCCCGATTTGACAAATGTTTCTATTTTTCCGGTTCTGATTTTGGTTTTGCTTGCCGAGGATTTTTCAAGAGTCCAGCTTGGTAAAAGTGCCAAAACTGCGATTAATTTGACGGTTGAGTCTGTTATACTTGCGCTTGTCTCATATGTTTTTTTGACTCATAAACCTCTCCAAAAATTTGCTCTTTTGAATCCAGAGATATTGCTTTTAACAGTTGGAGTTATCGATTTTGTCATGGGTAAATACGTGGGTTTGAGGCTGGAGGAGTACTGGAGATTTAGAAAGCTTCTCAGACAAAAATAGTAAATCTTGTTATGAAAACTTCACACATCTTAGGGAAAAACGCCAGAAGCCAAATTTTTTCCTACCGCTATAATACCAGTCGGGGAAGAACAATTGCCACAAGCAAGCTTCTCACCAAAAGCATACTCAAGAAAGCAGGAATTCCAGTTCCCGAGATTTATGCGAAGTTCAAAGACTACAAAAGCGTATCCAGTTTTGACTGGAATAGTCTTCCTTCCTCATTCGCGCTCAAACCAAACAAAGGTTTGGGAGGGGAGGGTATTATTATTGTTAAAAAAAGGGACAGTCAGAAAAGAGGCTGGATAACAACACAGAAGAAACTGGTTACAAGCGATGATTTGAAACTTCATGTTATGGATATTCTTGAGGGAGCGTATAGTCTTGATAATTCCCCGGACAAAGCTTATATCGAGGAGTTTGTTGGCAGACATAAAGCTTTCAGAAAATATGCTTACAGAGGGACCCCGGATATAAGGGTTATTGTTTTTAATAAGGTGCCGGTGATGGCTATGATGAGGCTTCCGACAAAAGAGTCTGGGGGCCGGGCAAATCTTCATCAGGGAGCGATAGCAGTTGGGATTGATATGGCAACGGGAATTACCACAAGGGCATTTTGGAAAGGTAAATATATTCTTTATAAACCCGGAACAAAACGTAAGTTAAATGGGATAAAGATTCCAGATTGGACAAAGGTACTTTTGACAGCGGTCAACTGCCAAGAAGCCACGGGGCTTGGATATTTTGGCGCGGATATAGTTCTTCATCCTGAAAAAGGACCCATGGTTTTGGAGCTTAACTATCAGCCCGGTCTTCAGATACAAATTGCCAATATGGCCGGTTTGCGCAGGCGTCTTGAGAGGGTTGAGGGCTTGGATGTTCGCGATGCCGAGCATGGAGTCAAAATTGCCAAGGCTCTTTTTGCGGCAAGATTTTCGGATAGAGTCAAAGCCGAGGAGGGGATAAAGACAGTTAGCATTTTTGAAAACGTTAAAATAAAAGGGGCAGATGGTAAAAAACACCTTGTGGCAGCAAAAATTGATACCGGCGCATGGAGAAGCTCTATTGACAGAAGTTTGGCAGAACGGCTTGGGCTTTTACAGAAAGACAATATAATTCTTATCAAAAGATTCAGAAGTGCCCTTGGAAAAGAAGAGCGCCCGATAATCAATTTGGTTTTCTGGCTAAAAGGGCGAAAGATAGTTACCGCTGCCGGGGTTGCCAATAGACAAAGGATGCGCAAAAGACTGATTGTTGGTAGGCGGGATTTAACCGGCTTTGTTTTGGATCCAACTCAAAAATGGCAGGAAAAATCTTAATAATAGTCGGTGGAGGTAAAAGAAAGCTTGATGCATTTTCAACAGCTGCTTCTGAAATTGGGCTTGATATTACCACTGCCTCCTTTTCTGAAATTGAATTTGATTCAGCCTCTCAAGACTTAAGAATCTCAGAATTGAGTTTTTCGGATTTTGAGACTGTCTATATTCGAATGGTTGGCAAACGACTTGAGGAGGCAACGCTTTTGGTCAACTGGGCAAAGCAGATGGGTATAAGAGTAGTGGACAGGGTCTATCAGGAAGCTTTTTTTATCCCCCCAACAATCTCTAAGGCTATCGAAACAAGAAAACTAATTGAGAAAAAGGTTACCATACCCAAGACTATTTATGCGAACTTAAAAGTTCTAAAGGCAAAAGCACCGCAAATGTTGGGTTTTCCTTTTGTTATAAAAAGCACAAGCGGCAGAAAAGCGAGAGAAGTTTGGTTGGTTGAGAATGAAGATAGTCTTGATAAAACTTTTGCCGATCTTCTAATAAAACAAAAAAAGGGGATGCGTTTTTTTGCCCAAGAATTTATTCCCGCAGTTCAAAGAATAAGGGTGTTGATTGTCGGGGAAAAAGTGCTTGGTGCAATAACAAGGCCCACAAAATGGGGAAGACTTTTTAACAAAGGTAAAGATATTGAAAAAAGAGCGCTTTCTGATGTTCCTCAAAAATATATTAATGTCTCTTTGGGGGCAGCCCAAGCCCTTGGACTTGAGATTGCGGGAGTTGATTTATTGGAAGATGAGAAAAGTCAGAAGGTCATGGTAATCGAGGCAAATGCAGCCCCTAGTTGGAGGGCTTTTGCCAAAGAAACAGGGATTAATGTGGAAAAGGAGATACTAAAATATTTGGCAAGTTTAATATGACAGATATAAAAAGTTTCTATCAAAAAAGATATAAAAAGTATGGTTGCGACCCCAAGTCTTTGTCTTGGAAAAGCAGGGGCGCTGCTCATCAGCGATTTAGACAGTTTTGGGCAGAGATTGATTTTAACGCCAAAAGCGTTTTGGATGTGGGTTGCGGTTTTGGCGAGATGGCAAAGTTTCTTCTCAAAAGATATGAAAACATTGATTATACAGGAGTAGATATTGTGCCAGAGTTTATAGCCGAGGCCAGCAAACTTTATCCTGCGTGCAAATTTTTTGTGAGAGATTATTTTGCAGATCCCCTCCCAGAGAAATTTGACGTTGTCTTGGCATCGGGAGTTTTGAATTCAAACATTAAAAATAATCTAAAATATCGGCAAAAGGCAATCAAAACAATGTTTGAGCACACAAAAAAGGTCCTTGCCTTTAATATGCTTGGAGGCTACCCTCAACCCCCGACCCCTGAGGGCAGTAACGTTTGGTATGCAGATTCTTTAGAAATTTTAAAGTATTGTATGAGCCTAACAAGACGGGTAATCTTTCGAGCCAACTATCACCCAAGGGATTTTACTATTTTTATGTATCCAGTAAAAGATGAATGAGATAGTTCACGATGACAAATTTCCTCCTCCTCCTTACCCTTTTCCCGAAAGGGCTTCATCGCTTTTAGAGAAGATGGTGCTTCCTGAACCTATCCCCTTGAATGAGGATGAACGAAAGAGGGTATATAGCTTTGAGGAGGGGCTTTTTAAAAAACTGAGAGGCGTAGAAGAAAAACTTAAGAAAATTAGTGATCATACAATCTATCCCGAAGGTTTTGCAGAGAGTGAGGGTAGACGGTTGTTTGCTGCTTTATATCAAGATGGAAAAATATGGAGACAGATCGCTGGCCTACTTGAAGGTGCAGAAGATGAAAAAATTGAAAAAGTGCATACAGCTTTCTTTGAGGATCTTAAAAACGCCTGTGAGAATGAAGAAAGTTTTGAGTCCTATAAAAGGGGCGAATATAACTTGGAAAAGACTGCCGAGGCATTAGGTCAGACCCCTGAGAGTCTTAAGAGTTTAATCAGACCAAGAGTAGAAGGCAAAGTGAACTCGCAAGAAGATATTAGAGATATTTTTCTGGGTGCAGATCACCAACAAATTCCAGATAGAATCCGGGCCTTGGCAAATAGATATTCCGCTGACATTGCTCACGAAAGGTTTGTTGAGGATTTTATTAGGGAATTTAGCCAAGGAGAGGGGAATATAGAAAACGTAGAAAACCCCGTTCGAGTAAGTGTAGTTGTTAACCCCGAGGATTTGGCCGAAAAAATAAGAGCATACAGAAAATTTAAGAATTCTCTAAAATGGGTAGGAAGAGAGCTTGAAGCTAATGCAGAACTTAGTCAAACTGAAAAAGAAGCAAAAATTATCATTCTTGGCATATACGCGCGTTATACCAACCAACAAATTGCCGATTTTTACGAATACGGCCGGCTTATTGCCCAAAAACCGGTAAAAAATGAAACAGAAATGCAAGTTCTTAGACTATTGGGGCCGGGACTAAGCCATCCCGATAAACTCAGAAGATTTAATGAAGAGCCTGCTCCAAGGACAATGCAAAGAATAGATAGATTTCTTGAGGGAGTAGGTCTGACAACCGACGCTGATGGAAACATTCGCTATTCAGCCTTTACTGCTCAAGTTGATGAGTCAGCGAGAGAAAAGTTGAGGCAGCCTATTCGTTTTCAAGAGGGCAAAGAAGAGGAAAGACGCTTTAATGCCAACGAGGTTGCAGAATTGGGAAATAGAGTGTTGAACTGTTTGGGTTTTGAAACATGGGAATTTATGGTTTCAGATACTGCGAATACCGTACGAGTTAAGGCAAAAAAGGAAGGAGAAGGGAAAAAAGGAGAAGGGAAAAAAGATAAAGTTCTGATTCCTGCGAATTATTCAAACGGGAAAAATGGTGTGGTAGAAACTATTGCTAGTGAACTGGCTCATATTTGTCGTATAGAGGCAAAAAGAAGCAGAAGAGAAGGTGGATTAAAGATACTTTCAGTTTACCACACAGCGGGTGTTGAGGTTCTAGGGGAAGGGACGGATAAATATTTTGCGAATCAGGCACTCAAAGAAATGGGGGTGGAGGAAGAAGAGAAAGCACTTCCATATGCCTATTCGTCTTTGAGAAGACTGGAAAAGGGAGGCAGTTTCAGAGATGCATTCCTGGCAAATTTAGAAGCGCGGGCCCAAAGATCAGGTAAAACCGTAAAAGAATTTGTTGAAGGTAAGAGAGAAGAAGAATTACTTAAACTGGTGAATAGCGTTCTTAGGAATTTTAGAAGGCACACACCACTTGAAGAAGAATTGCGGTATCTTCCTTATACAGGACAGTTGAGATATATAGAAGGCGAGATTGTTGTTGAAAAACTTATGAAGACTGACGAACTTTGGCAGCTGGCCTTTGTTTCGGGAATTGATATTTATACAGCTTTGGATTTAATACGGCTGGGTGAACTTGATTTGTCTAATATCAGGGAGCCTGATTTTAGTTTTGTTAAAAATGTGATAATTCCTTACTTTGAGGAAAAGACTCAGCCTTGAATGATTAATTTTGTATTAAGGGTATAAGATATATAAAGTGAAAGAAATTGAACCTCCGTGTGCTGTTGACCCAGAAGGCGGCAGAAGTTGCCCTCTCAAAAGCTGCCTAGTTTTTTGGTTGTCTTATTTAACCTCAACAGTTGCTCCGGCTGCCTTGAGTTTGTCGGCAGCTTCCTTGGCCGCCTCGGGTTTGACATCCTTGACCACTTCTGCCGGAACCGCCTCGGTCATGTCCTTGGCTTCTTTAAGCCCCAGATTGGGATTAATTTCCCTCAGGGCCTTAATCACGGCAATCTTATTTGCCCCAGCATTGGTCATCACAACAGTTTGGTTTGCTCCGCTTGTTGGTTGTTGTTGCCCTTCTTCGCTGGTTGCTGTACTGGCAGTGGTTGTAGCCGTAGCAGCAACCGGTACAGCAGCACTTACACCCAGCTTTTCTTGCAAAGCTTCAACAAGCTCTGAAAGCTCCATTACTGTAAGCTTTGAAATATCCTCAACCAGTTTTTCAACGTTTTTTCCTAATTTCTTTTCTTCTGCCATATCGTTCACCTCCTTGTTTTAAACATAAGACTATTCTGATTTTGTCTTTTGTTGCAAAATCCAGACCAGTTTTTGTAAATTCGAATTTAACGCACTGACTAACCCATAAAGTGGTGCACTAATTCCACCCACAACTTGCCCATATAAAACGTCTTTTCCGGGAAGTTTTGAGAGTTTCAAAAGGCCTTCACTGTCTTGGAAACTGCCCTCTACAATGCCCACCTTAAATTCAGGAATTTCAAATTCCTCTTTAAATTTGCCCAAAACCGTAAGTGGAGCAATAGGATCCTTATTTGTGATAACAAGGGCAGTCTGGCCGAAAAGCGCCGGTTCTAAAGCATTTTCGTTATAGACCCCAGCTTTCTTGGTGGCCAGCTTAAGAAGAGTGTTTTTAACAACACTCAACTTTGCACCTACTTTTTTCAGGCGTTTTTTGAGCTCCTGCTGAGCTTTGACTGTTAAACCCTTTGAGTTTACCAAGACCAAAGCTTTTGCACTTTTTATCTCAAGCGCAAGATTTTCTACAAAAAATGGCTTTTCCGCTTTTTTCATATCTATAAAACAAAAATCGCGCCCTAAGCGCGAATTCTAATCACCAGTGTCTATTTCCTAGTTCCCAGCCTTTCCTCGGTGTGACTTATTTTTCTGCACACTGTCTTAGGGTTAGTCTTATTATAGCAGACAAATTTGAAAAAACAACCCAGAATTTTTAAGAAGATATGGGTTTGAGATTCCTGATTTGTTAATTTCCCAATGTCCTTATTCAGAGGAATCTCGGATTGTTATTGGCTATGATAATCCTTGACACAGAGATGGTTTTTGTGAAAAGATAACTGTATTGAAAAGGAGGTGAATGGTTATGGGAGAAAGCAGAATTGCGGAAGCCCCCGGAGTAGGATCAAGTGGAAATAAAAGCTCTGAAGAAAGGAAGAGGGAACAAGATGAAGCATGGGGAAGTGGATCCCTAACAGCGGGAAGTAGAGGTTCGGGAACAACCGCTGAAGTTCCTGGTATAATCGATCCCCCCGTGGCTAAAAGGTTTCGTGAAGAGGGAAAAAAGCGACGAGAAGGTTTGTATGGAAGTAGTGATGCAGACAATAAGTGATAGTATAATGTAGCTGGAGTTTTTCTGGTCGTAACTTGTAGTTTTTTTATTAAGTGTTTTTAACTACCCTCTCAGGAGGGTTGAATTCTAGAAAGAGATTTGAGTAAGAGTTTTCCATTAGCTAAATAGTATTGCCTTTGCACGAAGGTGTTGGGGGTTTCTTCCAGTGGTACCTTTGTGGGAATACCTATAACCTTAATTGGTTTGGCCACATTAAGTTTATTACATAAAATATTCCTATAAAATCTGTTCGCACGGGACTCTTCTTCATTACCATCAGGGTGAATTGTGGTATGTCCTGTCCCAACTACCCAAAATGTCTGATCTCCTTGGTTTTGGTTAAAATATTTTATCGCTTCCGAAACCACTTCAAATGCAGCACTTTCCCATTGGTCTGGAATTTGACCCTTTTTCTTCAGTAGTTCGATCTCCTCATTAGATAAATGAAAAGCTCTCCAGTTTTGTAAAAACACAACTTGTAGAGCGATTTCATTAGGATAATTATTTACTTTATCTTCGCCTTGGATGAATTTGACTGTTTCATTATCCCCTGAGACTTTTATAATACTTGGAAAAGCATTTACTACTGCTCTAACTTTTCTATTTTCAGGATCTATGGCTGCAACAACTAGTTGAGGTTGGTCGGGGTTATCTGGAAAAAGATCAAGTTGAATATTCTTTTCTTTAATTTCGTGAATCACATCTTTCACATCTTTTTCATTGGGATTTTCGACACTCCACCATAGTCTGGCTAATTTTTGATAATCTTCGTCCGAAGGTGGACCTTTTCGGGAATACAAGACGATTTTGTGGTATGGGTTATGTGTTTCTTTCTTACTTCCAGATTTTTCTGGTAGTTTACCATTATCAGCTTTTTGGTTTTCTTTTCCCTCCATATTTTCAAATATACCTCGGAATCTGGCAAAAGTAAAAAGTTAAATAGGGATATTTTATTTGACGGAGAATTTTTTTGACAATAAAATTGACCTGTAGTAATATTGCGATATGAGTGAAAGTATGAGTAACAGGACTTGTGGAAGTTATTTATGTGAAGGCTTCCAAACAGGTGTTTGTGCTTTGGCCGAGCAGATTAGATATCAAGCTGAGCATGGCGCGCCTAAAGGTGGCTGGAGTGTGGAAACATGGTAAAACTACATTGAAAGGTGTAGAAAAGCTTTGCGAGTTTGTGCCAATCCTGGCCAACTTCGGGAAGCAATAGAGAATGTAAAGCCTGAATTTCCAGGTGGTGAAAGAGAAAATGCTTGAAACACCAAAAAGAGGATTTAACTACCAAGGTTTCTTAGAAAATCTATCTAAACCCACTCCGGGACACTGTGATAAGAATGGAAACTTGCTTCCAGAAAATTTTGCCATGGAAATTGACAATAGAATCACGGACATCACTTTGCAGCGAAATTTATTTAGAATAGATGATGTTCAAGTACTGGAGTGTTTGAAAAAAGTAAAAGGCTATCTTCCTTTTGGGGCTCTTGAAATCTTTAAAAATAAAATTAAAAATTCCTTTGAAAATGGTGATGAAATGGTAAGACAAATCTTTCCGTCTACTTCTGAACAAAACTGACTATGTGCAAATGCGGAAATGACAAGGAGATATTAACTTTCCAGAGTCCTCTGATAATGAGTAATACTTATTGACAGAGTAATACTTATTAGGGTAGTATTACTTTATTATGCAAATAGTTTCTGTGACCCAAAAAGGCCAAGTAACAATCCCTAAAAAAATGCGGGATAAACTCGGCATTAAAACAAATAACAAAGTGATCATTAAGCAGGCAAAAGATCATATCAAAATTTTACCTCCAGAGCCAGATTTGGTTGATCTTGCAGGAACATTTGTTCCGCGGGCAAACAAAGGCAAGAGTGCCCTTAAGGCTCGTGAGTATATGCAAAGGCACTACGAGAGGGTTTAAGTGATTTACTTTTTGGACACAAATATTTTCCTCAGGGTGCTTAACAAAAAGGATAATCTAACAGCTCATCTTGAATCTACAGATTTATTAAAAGACATTAAACAGAGAAAGATTAAGGCAGTAACTTCAAACATTGTTCTTTCAGAGATCGTTTGGACCATGCAGAGATTTTATGAATTTCCAAAGGAAGAAATAGTTTTAGCCTTAAATTCAATATACAACTTATCAATTTCCATGAATGATAACTTCCAGACTGCAAGAGCAATCAAATTATTTAAAACTATGAATGTAAAGTTTGTTGATTGTTTGATTGCTTCAATACCGCAAATTCATGAATGTAAATGGACCATTGTTTCATATGATAAGGATTTTGATAAGTTGGGAGTGATAAGAAAAGAACCAAAAGAGGTTACTAGAGGCCTTAATTGATTTACAGCTTCACAGAGGGGCCCATGGTAGATTTGGCGAAAGAATTTAACTACCAAATTTTCCCACCCACTTCAAGATTAAACTGATTACCTGCAAATGCGGAAACGACAAGAAGAACTAGGCAGTGAGAACCCATCCTTTGATGAGAGAAAGGTACGCTAGGAAGTTGTTGGGATTATTATCAAAGCTTCCAAAAAACTTTTGGCAATTGAGGCAGCAAGTTGCATACTTCCATTCAAATCACGTGGGGGAATGACCTTTGGAACGCGATAACTAACTTCATAAACAGGAAGATCTCTGTTTTTGCCAAGCATGGGTTTTTTGGTGATTTCTATTTTTAATTCTTTCCCCTCTATTGAACTTTCCATTGTGACTTTTTTGATAATACCTTTTTGAGTCCTTTCAACTCTAACATAAATACGAGTCCTTTCTTTTTCTTCCCACCTCCATGCAATAGTAGGTCCTTTTCCAACAAACGTCCCCTTTTCCACAAACACACCCTCTTTGTAGTTCAGCGAAATTGGCACCGATAACCGGATTTCTTCCCTAATCGCTACCGGAGATTTTTTTAAGGAATTCTGCCATATCATTAATATCTTTTTGTTGCAAAGATCCCGGCCGAAGACTGTCATAGTATATTGCCACAGGCAGAAGATTTTCTCTCTTACATACTACATACATAAAGAGGGTTCTTGCTGTTGTGCGGATCAAAATTCGGGTCTATAGTTTGTTCAACCAGACTTTTTATAGTTCTTAATTGTTTTACTTCAAAAGTTTCTCTAGATCTAGGCATTTGCCGAATTATAGCAGAAAACACACACTGGAGTTGATGTATTTGTAAACAACCTTCACATTTTTCTGGGTTAGCTTGTTTGTGGATAGAGTGTAATACATTTACCTAACCAGAAAACAGCCTGAACAGATTTTCCAAAAAGTACCCGTCCTATACAAAAATTTGATTTTTGTTGAAGAAATTCTATAATAGCAGCAATACAAAAAAGGTGGTTTTGGGTATGTTAGAAAAAGTTGTAAGAAATTGGACAAAAACATAAGATTGTGTTATAAATTCAGAACAAAAGGTATTTTTTTTATCTCTAATTTTTCTTACTAAGGAGTAAATTATGAGTTTTAACTTTCGTAGTTATCATTAATTATGAATGAAAGAGAACAGGGAAGACTACGGAGAATAAGACAAGCGGCAGCTTTATTTTTATTGGCTGCAGTATTGGGGTATCAGTTAAGGGTTATTTGGGAAAGATCAGAAGATACTCCAGCAAGTGAGCCATGTCCCCCATGTCCACCCACAAGTATTCCTGCACCCTCAGGAGGAAGGGAAACACAAGTGATCCCAGAGCAGATTTGGAAAATTTATGAATTAATTTATTCTTTGGCAGGTAAGGGTTTTATTGTTCATGTTCCATATCCAAATACACTTAATTTTATCCCTGGAGTTACAGAATTAGATGGAAAAGTATATGACCTTTTTTTCAATCCTCCGGAGTTGCAAGTTCTTGGAGATGTTTTATATATGCTTAATGAAGAAGGGATTAGCGGTTCAGAAATTGCGCAGAGGTTTGGATCTTCTAAAGATGTGAGAGTTGCGGTGACTGATAGAAGAAGACACCTGCCCTATCTTTATCCCTCGGAGGGGGAAGGGTTAATTCCATTTTTTCTTCCAATTTATGATAAAGGAGTAGGCATTCTTATTGCTCCAGAAGGGGAGGTTACAATTGTAATTTACACGGATGGAAATTGGGTAGAAGGAATAAGGGAGTTTGTTCCATAACTAGTTTATTTGCAGCTTCACAGAGGGACCCATGGTGGAGGTCAGATAGGCTTTAAGAATTTGGTTTTTAAAAGCTACCAAGACAGCTTCTATATTTTCGATAAGTTTTTTATCGTCTTGACTGAATTTTCCAACAGTGGTGTGAATAAGGGGAGCGTTTTTTTCTGTTTTCAAAGTCAGAGAGTTTGCGGAAAACTTTTTTGCATCATCTTCGGATTTAATTAGGGTTTGATTTTTTGGATTTGGCATAAGCCCCTTTGGACCCAAAATTTTTGCAAAAGGAACTAATTTTGGCATAAAATCGGGAGTTGCTAAAAGAACGTCAAAATCAATTTCTCCTGTCTCCAGTTTCTTTATAGTCGCTTCAGATGCAATCTCTATTTTTTTTTGTTTTCCCCATCTGTGAGGCAGTTCTATTGTTTCTGATAGACCTTCTTTTTTGACCACCAGGTGAAGCTCAATAGTTGCGTCAAATTTTGAGTACGAGGTTTCTTTGACCAGTTTAACAGCCTCGGGAAGCCCATAAAGTTTATTTTTATCAATCTTTGCCTTTGCTTCAAGATATTTTTTGCCTCTTGTTTTTACCTTTTTAGCTTTTTTAACAACTTTTTCCTCCTCGGTTTTGGGGGCAGACGGCAATGGTTCTGCTTCAACAATTTTAATTCTTTGTCCGCCTTTTAGGCCAGAAATATGAACTTTGTCAGGCTTTTTGACTTCTTTTTTGCTTTTTTGTGTCTCGTCTCCGATAAAAACTGTTTTTGTTTTTCCCATGTAATTTAAATTCGAAATCTCAAATTTTAAATTCGAAATAATATTTTAAATTTAAATATTTAAACATTTTATTTGTTTGATGTTTGGTGCTTCATATTTTGAATTTATTCAATGGTAACACCCATAGAACGTGCTGTTCCTTCTACGATTTTTATTGCAGCTTCTAAGTCATCAGTATTTAAATCAGCCATTTTTTCTTTGGCAATTTCTTCAACTTGCGTCTTGGTTAATTTTCCAACTTTGTCCCGATTGGGTGCGCCTGACCCTTTTTGCAAATTTATTGCCTTTTTAATCATCTCAGTTACTGGAGCTTTTTTTATTTCAAAATCAAACGATCTGTCCTCATAAATGGTAATAACCGCAGGAACTATCTGGCCTTTCATAGATGATGTTTTATCATTGTAGGCCTTTACAAAATCCATGATAGCCACCCCGTGTTGGCCTAAAGCGGGGCCAAGGGGAGGAGCTGGAGTGGCCTCTCCTGCGGGCAAATTGACTTTGATAACTGTTTTTACTTTTTTTGGCATTTTTTATTTAAATTGACACACCGGAAGCTTTTTGAAGCTGTTTCGATGTGTTTCATCTCCCTCAGAAAATTTTTTTCCGAGGTAATTTATTTTACCATCATAACAATCTGATGTAAACTATCTTCTGATGGCGAATGAATTGTCTATAGTCATTGTTAGTTTTAATGTTAAAAAGCTTCTTTTGGACTGCCTTGAATCCATCTATAAAAATAAAAAAGACACTAACAACTGGCAAATAATAGTTGTTGATAACGCATCTACTGATGGTTCTGTTGAGGCTGTCGAGAAAAAATTTCCAAAGGTTAATCTCATCAAAAGCCCAAAAAATCTTGGTTATGCAAGGGGCAATAACCTTGCGGTTTCTGTTATCAACTCCGACTATGTTCTTTTCTTAAACCCGGACACAATTATAAAAGGTGATGTTATTCAAAAGACTCTTAATTTTCTTAAGGAAAATCCAAAAGTTGGGGCTGTAACCTGTAAAGTTCTTTTACCCGATGGCAAGCTTGATTACTCCTGTAAGAGAGGCTTTCCTGCCCCATGGAGCGCTTTTTGTTATTTCACCGGACTTGCCAAGGTTTTCCCCAATTCAAAATTTTTTGCAGGCTATACCGCAACCTATCTTGACAGTGACACCACAAACGAAGTTGAGTGTATCAGCGGAACATTTTTTATGGTAAGAAGGTTAGCGGCCAGGGAGGTTGGCTGGTGGGACGAGGATTATTTTTGGAATGGCGAGGATATTGAATTCTGTTTTCGGCTAAGAGAAAAGGGCTGGAAAATCTATTATTACCCCAAAGGTGAAATTGTTCATTTTAAAGGTTCTTCATCCGGACTTTGGAAAAGTGCCAAAGTCTCTGTTTCTAAAGAAGTTAAACTTCGCTCGGCCAAAGCGGGAATTGAGGCAATGAGGATTTTTTACGAAAAGCATTATCTAAAAAATACCCCTTTTGTTTTTCGCAAAATTGTTCTTCTTGGTATAAATCTTTTGGAAAAGGTTAGGTTATTAAAAATAAAATTAAGCTAACATGGACTGTTCGATAGTTATTCTTTCTTTTAATACAAAGGATGTTACCAGAAGATGTTTGACTTTCGTCAAAAAAGCTGTCGATTATTGTCAAAAAAATTTAAAAAACAAGTTTGAGGTAGTGGTTGTTGACAATGCTTCGACTGATGGTTCGGTTGAGATGATTCTCAAAAACTATCCTTGGGTGAAACTTATCAAAAGCCCCCAGAACTTGGGTTTTGCTAAGGGTAATAATCTGGGGATGAAAAGGACAAAATACCCCCTCATTCTTCTTATTAACTCGGACACCTTTTTAGAAGAGAAAAGTCTTTTTGCGAGTCTGAAGTTTATGAAAGGTAATCCCGACTGCGGAGTAATGGGCTGTAAACTTCTCTATGAGAATGGGGTATTGCAGCCAAGCGCCGGTTTTCTACCAAACCCCTTGAGGATTTTTGCCTGGATGTTTGGAATAGATAAGATTCATATTCTCTCAAATATCATTGGACCTTTTCATCCCATGAGTCAGCGTTTTTTTACTCAAAAGAAAGAGTTCGGCTGGATAATGGGAGCATTTATGCTTTTAAGAAGAGAGGTTTATAAAAAAACCGGGGGCTTTGATGAAAATTATTTTATGTATACCGAAGAAGTTGAGTGGTGTAAAAGGATAAAAGAGGCCGGATTCAAAATTTTCTACACGCCTTATATCAAAGCAATACACCTGGGGAGAGCAAGCAGTAAATTTGACACAAGCCTTTCTCTAACAAAAGAGCTGGAAGGAGTCTTGTATTATTTTCAAAAACACTATCCTTCCTATCTTTTTTGGGCGCGAATAAATATCTTTTTGGGAACGCTTCTGCGACTTGTTGCCTTTTATCTCTTGGGAGAAAAAAAGAAAGCTTTTATTTACAAAAAAGCTCTTGCTATATCTTTACGACCTGTAGGAAATCAAGCTCAACCGGAGTTTCGCGGCCAAAAATAGAAACCAAGACCTTGACTTTGCCTTTTTCCTCATCCACTTCATGAATAGTTCCCAGAAAATCCGCAAAAGGACCGTCCGTGATTTTAACAGCCTCGCCTGGGGTGAGTTTGGTTTTAAAACGAGGAGCCGGGGAGGAAATAAATTTTTGAATATTTTTTACCTCTGTGTCAGAGAGGGGAGAAGGTTTGTTACCAGCTCCAACAAAACCTGTAATTCCGGGTGTTGTTCTTACAGCCAGCCAGCTGTCGTCTGTGACAACCATCTTGACAAGCAGATAGCCGGGAAAAATTTTTTCTTTGACTGTGGCTTTTTTGCCCTGTCTTATAACAACACGGTCTTGGGTTGGGATTAGAAGTTCAAAGACTTTATCTTTTAAGCCCATGGACTCAATTCTTTGTCGAAGTGTTTCGGCAACTCTTACTTCGTGACCGCTGGCTGTGTGGACAACATACCAGTGTGCATTTTCAGGAGCATCCTTGTTAATCAAAATATACCCCGGAATTTTCTTTTTTCCAGTGCCCCGTTCCTCAACCCCTTTGTCTTGTTTTTGAACTGCCTGAGAGGTGTTTTTATTCATCTTATTTTTTTATCAAAACTTCCAAGAGTTTAGTCATTGCAAGGTCTAGTCCACCCAAATAAATGCCAACCACTCCCGAGATAAGAATTACAAGCAGAGTCAATTTGACCACATCAGTTTTTTTTGGCCAGACTACTTTTGAAAGCTCTAGACGAACCTCCTTAAAATAAGACAGGGTTGGCAAACCAAAAGAAAACCTTATTGGCAATTTCGTTGCTGGAATTTTCATCCTTACGGGAACAAATTGTAGCACGCAAGGGAGTGTAATATCAAGAAAGGAACCTTTAAAGTCAGGATATTAAGTTGAGTCAAGGTATTCCAAATCTACCGGTTTAGAAAAAGATTTTAGTCAGTAGCTTTAATTACTAGTCAAACAAGTCACGAAGTTTATCTGTCAGCCCAATTTGCCAGGGAAAATTAAAATATTTTTTAATATCGCTGTATTTAACCCATTTCACTTTTCTTAACTCTTTTGGGTCTGGTTTGACGTCTTTCTTTTGACCAAAGAATTTAATAAGAAAGAATGTCACCTCTTGCCCCCTAAATATTTTTCTTTTATTGATTATATCGCTTGCTATTAGCCAGTTTGGCCAGTCATAAACTGCTTTATATTCACTTCTTTTGACAACCTCAAATTTATCTGTTCCAAACTCTTCTTTGAGCTCTCTTAACACTGCTTCTTCAGGTTTTTCACCTTCCTCAATACCGCCACCAGAAAAATTCCAGTCATTCTCGCCGTAGCTGGTAAGTTGTACGATTAAGAAGTTTTCGTTCTTATCCATAACAACAGCTGAGATTCTTTGTCTGAAATTCATAAGAGTAGTTTGTTTCAAATATTCAACATATGTACACTCTATTGCCCTGGTAAAATGTGAGAATCTTGTTATCGAATTCTTATCAATCTCGTTGTCCTTTAGGTATTCTCGAATAACATCTCCGAACAACTCTTTGTTTTTAACTCTCCTAGAAATTTCATCGGGCAAGTGAATTTCTTCACCTTCATCAACATATTGGCCACCATTTTTATCAAGTAAACAGGCAAAAGTAACTAAGTGATATCCTTTGTTGTGCTCATGTAGTCCTTCCTCTAAACCAATCCAAAAATCGGCTTTGGGTTTAGCTTTCCGGGCACCTAGCGCTTGGTTAACTACCCTCTTTTTTATAGTCTCTTTATCTAAGGCTTGATTGGGAATTACAGCGTCAACTTCCACACTATCAATATCCACGTCAAGATGGAGGTTTTTCAAAGCTTCTTTGACAACTCTAACTTTATATTTGTTTTTAGTACCAATTACGATTTTCATCTATTCAAGAACTTCAATTATACCCTATTTGTAGTTCATATCTTTGTTTATAATTCCAATTTTTTTATAAATTCCAATACTTCCGGGAACAACTACGAAAAAGGCACATCTGAAAATAGCAGCTTTCCTCTCCCAGTTGCTTTCTGCACTCATGTCTTTAACCTTTCCTTTGCCCTCTTATATACTTCTAACACCGAAATATTGTCAGGCATTTGGGGATGATGACTCATGGCAGAAATCACATCTTCCTCTCGGAAAGAACCAGATAAAAGCAATCCCAAATGTTCTATATCACTTTGTCTAACTTGTCGTTTGGGATTTTTCACAAGACCTGAAACCCTAATGGCCCAAGTGGCAATAGTATATGGAAGAGATTTTACCCAAAAAAAATATTCTTGTCCTTTTGAGTTTTTAATCGGGACTAGTACAGTGGGAACAACACTGCCATTTTTCAAACGATAAGAATTTTTGGAACCTTTTATTTTTTTAGCTTCCACAAATTGTAATTCTAGCCTTCTGAAATTCCTCTGATCTAGCAAAACATTGTATTCCAATCTATCACATGTCGTTTTAAGTAAATGTAAATTTAGGCCCGACACTGAAAGATTTTCCATTATAAAGGCAACTTTTTTGATACTTTTAGACAAATTAGACGTAAAAACATTCGTATCTATATCATTGTGTTTTAGTTCATAGCCCGTAAGTGCTTCGATAGCGTAACTTCCGCTTACCACTAGCCGTATCCCCCCAACATTATTAAAGTGAGAACTTACTGCAGAAAGTAACTGCAAATCAATATTCCTTATTGTTATAAAATCGGCTTTATTTTTTTCCCCTACTGGTATCTCGGTCTTTCTTATCATTTTCCAATATTTATTTTATTAATCTTTATATATTCGTATCCCTATCTAAACCCAACCTATCAAGAATAAGCTGGCGATATTTATCGGAATTCAAGAAGGGATTCAGATCGATTGGTACTCTAAGTCCTCCATTTGAAGTGGTTCCATATCCCTTAGTAACCGGAGAATCCAATGCTTCCCAATTTACTAATTTCATTAGGCTCTCAATTCTTATTTTGGCTTCGTTAAAGTTTTCAACTGGAGTTACAAGATCGACTTTTTCAGAACTTACTGCTTGCTTCATCGGAATATACTTTTCTCCAGAGACGATTTTTCTGCATATTTCAGCTACTTTATATCGCAAAGCACATTGTAGTAAAAAATCAGATGCTACTTCGGTAGCCCACGGATACTTTTGCAGTATCTGTTTGGCCACTTTATTTGCAGTTTTAGGTTTATAAACAAGAGACTTGCGAGTAAAAGCATCTAAGTCATTAACTGACTTAGCGGCTCTAAAGTGTCTTAACCGTGCCTGAATGTGATCAGTAATATCTAACCTCGCAAAGTGAAGAAAAGCAGATTTAAGAACTACCTTTCTATCCTTTTCTGGCACTAGACTATTCATTCGACTATCGGATGTGATATTTTGACAACCAAACATCACCCCAATAATACTTGTGTCTACCAAAAGCAAGCTTCCTTTTAGCCTTTTTCTCGGTCTGTGTTTATAGGTAAATTCCCTTGCTAAAGGATGTTTGTCAGCTTCAAAAATACGCATAAAGACTATTTGTTGTGGACTTAACTTAATTTTGGATTCCGTAATTATTTCTAAAGGATAAGTTGCATAATTCGACCCAACTACAGGCTTATCGCCTTCATTCCACAAATTAGCCAATGCCATGGGAAGTCTTGAGATATCTGCGTCAGTTAGGAAGATTCGCTTATATCCTTCCTCGGCAGCAAGTTGTCCAATTGCTTTTTCGGCATTTACTATTCCAGGAGGAGTTTTTATAAACACGATGTCGGCATTATATAAAGAACGATTTATGTGATAGGGAATTGGATTTTCTTGAGAGATTTTTGGGCCGTTTACTCCTACCACTATCTTTGCATCAATATTTAATTTGTGAAGGCATTCATCAAGGTTTTTTAGACAAGCTTCAAGTACTTCTACGCCCTCACCCTCATAAAAAGGGACTCCAACAATTGTTCTTTTATCAGTTATCCGCTTATTCATAAAACTATGGGTTATTATAGTCTTTTTAAACTTGGAATTCTACTTTAAATTGCAAGAAAGAATAACCTTAAGCGACTAAATTTTACTTATTAGCTCCATAATTGCATTATTATATGCATCATAGACTTCATCTAGGTTAGATTCAGCATTGATATCTATCACTGGAATTATTTTTCCAAGTTTTTCTATAGCATTCTTTGTGTAATCTAAATAGTCGCGATAACGCCTTTCCGCAAATTCAGAATCTGATTCACACACAATTCTTTCGCCGTTTCTTCTACCCCTTGCCGAAAGTCTTTGTCGAGAATTTTCCAAAGAAATTTCTAGACTAATACAACCAAGTAGGGTATGATTTCCTTTATCTATTGCTGTCAAAAAATGTTCTATAGCATCAGGGAACATCGGATATCCATCTACAATCACGAGTGAATTTTCTGGATATCTCGAAATAGATTCAAATATTACCCCATTAACAACTTCATGCCTTAATGGTGATGAAGCGTTAGACGAATTTATAATAGGTTCAAAAACTGAGTTCCTAACGCCAGTGCGTATATCTCTAAGACAGTTTCCCGCTGAAATATGGAAGACTACTAATTCATTTCCTGAAAGATTAGCAAATCTTTCTGAAAGAGTAGATTTTCCTGATCCGGGAGGGCCGAGAACTACAATTATTTTTGCCATGTGGGAATTATAAGATTTAGGCATAAAAAATTGCAAATACTGTTTTAAAAATAGTAATTTCTGAGAAATAGGGAAAATAGGACTACCAAAATTTGAGTAGCAATTTGAAGCTTAAACAATTACGATCTTAAACAAAAGCTTCTAACTCTGTCCGCTTAAAAGATGTCTAAAGTATAACTGGTGGTACAATTTTAAAAATTCAGAATTTTTGCTATCATAGCCGATGGTGGAAAGAAGAATAATTACCGAGGTTCCAAAAATTGACCCAAAGAAAAAAAAAATAATAGGTAGTACCTTCGGGATGTGTTACTCAGGGTGTATGTTTAATGCAAGAACCCTAGAAGGCCCTGGTTTATGCCTTCTTTTGAAGCCTCACCTTGCTCGAGTTGCGCTTAAAAGATATAAAGATAATCCCTTAAAATTACCCCAAAACAACGATTGTCCAGCTAATATTGTTGTAATAAATTAGAGCAAGGTGATTCCTGATTTTTCTTACGAAAAAAAACTTTGGAGGAGGGGATTTAGATTTATTGCCGGAGCTGATGAAGTGGGAAGGGGAGCTTTTGCAGGTCCGGTAGTCGCTGCCGCAGTTACCTTTGCTCCAATCACCAATTCTCAATTTCCAATCTTCAATGAGAATTTAGATTTGGTGATCAATGATTCCAAACAACTTCGACCAAAGCAAAGAGAAATTGCTGCCAAGTGGATCAAAGAAAATGCACTCACCTGGGGAATTGGGGAGTCTCCTGTGAACTTAATTAACAGATTTGGAATGGCCAAGGCCACAAATATGGCTTTCAGAAAAGCAATTGCCAACGCCAACTTAAAATTAAAAGCCAAGATAGGCAAGTCCGCGGCAATTGATTATCTTTTGGTTGATGCTTTTTTTGTGCCATATTTGAAGGGTATAAAAAGAAAAAACCAAAAAGCGATAATCAAAGGAGACACAAAATCGATAAGTATTGCCGCCGCCTCTATTATTGCTAAAGTTCACCGGGATAAAATCATGCTTAGACTTTCTAAAAATCCCAAATACAAAGATTATAAATGGGGTAAAAACAAAGGATACGGCACAAAGGACCACAGAAGTGTTATCCTTAGAAAGGGAATCTGCCGACTTCACAGAAAGCAGTTTGTAAGAAGAATAATTTTTTAATATTCTCTTTTCTTTTCTATCTCCCTTAAATGTTTGATGCGGTACTTTCGCTCTTTTCTTTTTTCGGCGCCGCTTTTGAAAAATTTACGCTCGCGGGCTTCAGGGATTATGCCCTCGAAAAGAACCTTTTTGCGAAATCTGGCAATAAGTTTTTCGTCGGATTCTCCTGCTTTTTTCTTGACCACAATCAAAGTCAATCGCCCCCCTTCTAGATAAAATTTTTATCATGAGATTACACCTCTTGGGCTTATTGTAGCAGATGATTCAAAAAATAAAAAATCGATATTATCAAACTGCCTTTTGAAGAAGAATTTCTGGATCTTCAATAATCTGGAGAGCTTCTTTTATCCACGGTATATCTTCTTTCTCCACTGTCCATCTTGTTTCTGGTGGTCTCCAGATACTTCTGTCTGATTTATCAACGTCAAAAACATAAAATCCTGTTGCGCCATATGCACGGGATAAAAACATGGCCTAAAAGAGCCAATCACCACGTCTTTGCAAATATGCGCTATTTGCTTCTGTAACCCTGAAAGCAACCTTTCCTCCAAGGCGCCTTTGAAGAAAATCTAAATTATTCTCAAAGATTTCTCTCGGCGTGCAGTTGCCTCTTAAAAAAGGTGGTAAATCGCCAACCTCGTTAATTTCCTGTAAAGGAACAAAATAATTGTACCCTTCGATTCCCAATGCAAAGCTGACAAATTTATGTCCTGAGTATTCATCTGGTGTGAGGATATAATCTTGAAAATTCTCGTTTGACCACAATGAAGGGACCAAAATCACTTTGTGTCTGTTTTTTTCAAAAATATAGGTTGCTTTTCTAAAAAGCCCAAAAAACTTTCTTAATCTTGCCTTTTGGAAATGCCGTAAAGATTGTAGGAAAAAGCTTCACTTGGAAAATTGGTGTTGGCTTCAAACCAAGGTCTTAATTCAAAAATTTTTAGAAAAGGTTTTGAATTTTCCTCAACCTGATATAAGCCTTCTTCCCAGTAGGGTAAATTCTCTTTTGAAAAGGGATGACCATACCAGTTTCTTCTGTAGGAGGTGACGCTTAGATTATTTATCCCACCTTTTTTATCAACTTCAAGCATCCAGGGAATTAAAATTTGCTCACAAAAATTCCTGTCCATAAGCTGGTTAAAACTTACAAAAATTCCGACCACAATTCTGTCAATTTCTAAAATTTTTCTAATCTCATCAATTCTCTCTAGGGCAGATTCGGTATCGGCAGGATTTTCGCGGTGAGGATATATCCCTTGAACAAAATCTTTATTTTGATACCTTTTCAACCTCTCTACCAACCAGTTTGCGTCTAGCGAATAGTCTTTGCCTTCTTGAAACTTTGAGAAAATGAGGGGGGAGAAAACAAATGATGTTCCGGCAAGTAATTTGAGGCCGAATCTCAAAAATTTCCTTCTTGTTAGTCTTTCTGGCCCATTTGTCATTTTTGGGCAATAGTAGAGAAATTTGTTTAGTTTCTAGATGGTCTTTATTTATTATACTACAGGTCTTTTGTTGCCCTTCGGCTATTAATCGAATAAGATAGTAATAAGGAAAGTAAGTTTCTTGGAGAATGTTTAAAAGAACCAGAACAGTATTTCTTAAAGACCCTTCATTTCCAAAAGTGATAACACTTTCGCTGATTTTGTTTTTTATCTTTCTGGCTGATGCGATTTTATCCTTCTGGGCGCCTACTTTTATTGAGGATTCTTTTGAAAGCCCATTTTTAATGGGGCTTATCATGAGCTTTTCCTCAATAGTGGGTTTTGGTGCGGATGTTATCCTTCCACAAATCATTAAGGGAATTTCGGTTAGAAAACTTTTGTTTTTGTCGATTATATTAAGTTTAATTTTTGCCCTGAGTCTTTTTAGCGCCACATTTAGGCCATACTTGGCCATTTTTCTTTTGGCCATGGCGATTTGGGGAGTATATTACGAGTTTTTGGGTTTTGCTAATCAGCAGTTTGTTTCAGATTCGGTTCCTTTTAAGTCTCACTCTACAGCTTGGGCGATTATCAGTGTTTTTAAGAATCTGGCCTATTTTTTGGGCCCGCTTTTTGCCGGCTGGTTACTTTATTTGAGTGAGGGTTTTCTGGTTTCAGGTGTAATCTTTTTCTTGCTTATTGCCCTCCTTGTTTTTCTGACTTCCTATAAAAATCACGCCAGACCCCTGGAAATTGACGTAACCCAAGTTAATCTGGGAAGTGAACTGGAACACTGGCTAGTTCTTTTTAGGAGAGTCTGGCCGATGGTGACAATGAGCCTTGTTTTGGGTTTGATTGATGCCACATTTTGGACAACTGGGGCAGTTTGGACTGAAAAGTTAAGTCAACAAAGCTTTTTTGGTAGTTTCTTTTTGCCTTTTTATACTCTGCCCTCGCTTTTTTTGGGATTTGTGGTAGCCAAGTGGGGAGTATTCTCTGGTAAAAAAAGAGTTGCGATAGTAAGTCTTTTGGCAGGCGGAATTTTACTTTTGTTTCTTGGAATAAGCGGGGCAATATGGCTTCAGTTATTTTTAGTGCTTCTTATAGCAACTTCCTTGTCGGTGACCTACCCTATGGTGGATGCTGTTTATTCTGATATTTTGGCAAGAATGGGCAGAAAGAGAAAACACCTTATCGGTCTTTCAAACTCAACAATAAGCATTTCCTATATTATTGGCCCTTCGTTGGCTGGATATGTAGCAGAGCAAATTGGGGAGAAATTGACCTTCTCTGTTTTGGGAATACTAACCTTTTTTGTGGCGGCATTTCTTTTTTTTACTACTCCAAAAAAGCTGCATCTACCCCAAAGAATTATCAAAATGTGGGACTAATTTATAATATAAAAGCTTTACAGCTTCTGTTGTAACAAAATAACACCCTGTAAGTCCAATTATAACCGCAAGTGTTGCGATTGATGGGTGGGTAAACTTAAACCAAGTTTCTCCAATTTCAGAAGTTGGCAGGATGATTGTGGTAAAAAAAGCCAGAACACTAAAAAAAAGCAAAGTTTTTGAGGGCCTTCTGGTTTTGAAGAATAAGCCTTTTGTTCGAAGAGAAAAAATAATCGCCAACTCCGTCAGGACACTTGCTATAAACCAATTGGTTTGCAGTACCGCTGGTGAAATTCTAGAAAATATTACGAAGAAGATAAAATCAAAAACTGTACTTACGGCTCCTAGTACGGTTGAGCTTACTGCAATCTCTTTGAGGGAATAGCTTTTGGGTCGGGCTACCTCATTTGTGTCTATATTGTCGGTAGCGATTGTTATCATTGGAAAATCTGATAAAAGGTCGAGTAAAAGGATTTGCACAGGAAGCATTGGTGGATAGTTAACAAGCAAAGATGCGGATGCAACTGCAAAAAAATTACCAAAATTAGAAGCAAGTGTGGCTTTAATGTATTTTGTGGTATTTCCCAAAAGACTTCGGCCCTCTTCAATACCATCGACAATCACATTTAGACTTGGTTGCAGCAAAACAATATCGGAGGAATCCTTGGCAATATCGGATGCTCCCTCAACCACCAAGCCGACATTTGCGGCATTTAAGGCGGGGGCGTCGTTGACTCCTTCACCTAAAAATCCTACCTCATGTTTTTTTGCCAACTTTTGAATTATTTCGTACTTTTGGTCAGGTGAAACTCTGGCGAATACACTGTATTTTTCTACAGCCTCAGAGAACTCTTGCTCATTAAGAGCATATATTTCTGGGCCAGAAATCACATCATTTATATTTTTGATAATTCCAACTTCTTCGGCCACCTTGCCGGCAACCTCTGGTGCATCTCCTGTGATAATTTTTATACTAACTCCGAGTTTTTTTGCTTTTGCCAGAGCTTCTTTGGCGGTTGGCTTTAAGGGGTCTTCAAATGAACAAAGACCTAAAAAGTCCATATTGTGTTCTTCTCTGGCAATCTCAATACTTGCCCTTGGGGGGACTTTTTTTCTGGCTATACCCAAGACTCTTTTTCCTGCCCTGCCTTCTTTTTTTAACCATAAGAGTATTTTCTCTTTATCTTTGATGTGTGAGCAAAGTCTTAAAATCTCCTCCGGAGCGCCAGCTGATAAAACAAATCCCTGGCTATAATCTTTTTGGCAAACATAAGAGCTGACCCTTCTTCTTAGGGGGTCAAAAGGAATTTCTTTAATTTTGAGAAAATTTTTCAAAGATATTTTTTCTGAAAATGTCAGGGATTCAAAGATGGCTTTGGCAAAGGGATTTAAAAACGATTCGTTTTTGGGGTCTTCAAGAGCCAGAAAACCCCAGATGACAAAATCTTTAAGATTATTTGGCTGAATTTGGGAAAGCTTCATTTGGTTTTGGGTAAGAGTGCCGGTCTTATCGCAGCAAAGAACCTCTATACTGCCCAAATCTTCAATGGCCGAAAGTTTTTTGACAACGACTTTCTTTCTTGCAAGTTTTAGGGCGCCCTTAGAAAGGGAAAAAATGGTTACAACAGGTAAAGTTTCGGGTATGACGCTTATGGCAAGAGCAATACTAAAAATAGCAAATTCAAGGGGACGAAAATTATTACCTTTAATTACGATATTGACAGCAAAAACAAAAAGGCTGGTCACAAGAATTAACTTGAGAATAAAGTTTGATAGTTTGGCTATTCCTTTTTCATAACTTCCCGGCACCTCTTTTATAGAAGACAGTTTTGCTATCTTACCAAACGCTGTTTCTTTTCCGGTGGCGATAACCAGAGCCTTTGCAGAGCCTGTCAAGATTGTCGTTCCCGAAAAGCCAATGTTTTTAGCAAGATAAAACTCTTTAACTTTCTTCTTAAGTGCTTGAGGTTTTTTGAAAGCAGGCTCGGCCTCTCCGGTTAGGACAGACTCGTCTATTGACATCCCTTCGGTTTCCAAAAATCTGACGTCTGCTTGTATTTTATCCCCGGCAGCAAGAAGGACAACGTCTCCGGGCACTAACTCATAAGAATCAATAATTTTTTTCTTGCCGTCACGCAAAACAGTACTTTTTGCAACTATGAACTTTTTGAGAAGATTGAGCGTGTTGTTAGAACGGTATTCTTGGTAAAAACCCAAGATAATATCAATAAAGACAAAAAGAAAAATTAGCAGACTGTCGATTGGTTCTCCAATAAAAAGGTAAACGGAAGCTGCCGCGATAAGAAGATAAATAAAAGGAGACTTAAGCTGGCGTATAAGAATATCAACCCAACCGGTCTTCTTGAGGTCAAGCGTGTTTGGGCCAACACTTTCCAATCTGGTTTTTGCCTCGTCGTTGGAGAGTCCATTTTCTTTTGCTTTTAACTTTTCTAGAATTTCCTTTTGGGAAAGTGTGGTGTATTCCGCAAACCCCATTTCTTATTTCATTTTACTCCAAAACTTGTTAAAGTAATATCAAATGGGTATAGATTTTAAGGCTAAGCTTTCAATACAAGAGATAAGCTTTTCTTCTTGGGCAAAGGAGCCTTCTTCTCAGCCGAGAAGTATGATTATTGGCTCCAAAATTTGGGAAGTCAGAAAAGGGGAGAAAATCTACCTTAATTATGGAGGAGATTATTATCCGCTTGAGATAAAAGAAGTTGACGTTGATTTAGTGGTACTGCATACTGAAAATCTCAATGTACAGGGTTTTAGCGAAGGCAATGTTCTTCGCCCCGAACCTATGGATATTAATCTACACAAAGGCAAATTTGTGATTCTCAGAACCCCCACCTACGACTCTGGCATGAAGTGGAAAATAACCCTTATTTCGTAAGCTATTCTAAGATTTTTTTTCCTCCTTTCTTCTTTTTGGGGAAAGGCGTTTTAGAGAAAATTTGTATTATTTTAGATTAAGTCCTACTTTCTGGGTCTGAGATTCTCCTTTTTTTCAAGACTAACTTTTGTTTCGTTTGCAACCTGCCATTTTTGCAATAAAGAGCGTGCCTCATCAGATATCTGAATGTCTTGCCTATCTAACATTCTTTTCATACTATGACGGATAATATCCAGTGGGGAAACCAGATGTTGACCTATTCCAACTTGGTAAACTCTTTCTGAACTCAAATTTTGCCAATCACCTGCTATTTCTTCATCATCTAAACTAATTTGATTAGATGACCAAATATAGTCCCCACCCGAGAAACCATTTGCTCTGTAAAATCTTTGGAGTCTTTGGGATCTTTCAGTTGTATCTTTGTGATTATCAAACGGGTCTGGAGTTACTCTTATGTGTTTATATCTACCTTTTAAACCTTTAATGATTGCCCGCCCAACGCCTTGATTTTCAAATTTAGGATTTGTAACCAAGCGACTTAATACACCACCAGAGCCTGATTCTTTGAAGTAAGCGATACCCATTATCTCTCTAGCGGAATTTTTGAAAGTGTATATTTTTTGTTGGGGAGTGGGGTAGTCTTGAATATCCTTCAATATACTCCTGACCCAGTCTACATCAATCTCTGTAGGATTAAGATTTCTCATAAATTCTTCTACATCCTCCTTTGTACCTTGGGAGAACTCTCCTTGAGGCGAAGGCTTTTTGGGTTTCTCTGCGATTGTTTTGTTTCTTATTAGCCAGACAGGCCTTTCTTCCTCGTCTTGCTTAATCTTTACTTCAATTTTATCATCCGCTCCATATATACGATAGGGAACTCGGGGTTGTCCAAATTTAGTTCAGCCTTTTTGAATAAAAGAGGAGCGGGGTGCTCTTTGGCCAGTAGGTGTTCGGATTCCTGCCTTAGTTTTCTTTCTTCCTCATAAGCATTGTATCATTGATTCCCCTGATCTTTTGGCTTCTGTTGCAAGTTAGCTTCAGAAGTTGGTTTTTCTTTTACTTTTTTAGGTTGGCCTTCTCCTGATTCCACAAAAATATTATAATCTATAGCAGATTCCAAGCATTAAGTTATTTTATTGAAGTAACCTTAACTTTTTTATCTAACTTAAGTTTTATCAGCAGGCCCGGAGGGAATCGAACCCCCAACAAAGGTTTTGGAGACCTCTATTATGCCATTTAACTACGGGCCTAGGACAGCTCATTATAGCAAATTTAAAGGAGAAGGGGATTACTTTAGGCTTGTTGTTTCTTTGTGCAGAGTAACTTTTTTGCAGTGTTTGCAATACTTTTTAATAGTTAATTTTCCCTCCATATTAACTTTATTGCGGGTTGTAACATAGTTTCTGTTTTTACACTCTGGACAAACAAGTCCAACTATTTCCCGGGCTCCCTTTTTTGCCATAAACGCTATTCTATACGACTACCTAGTGTAAATTCAATTTTTGAGCCCAAGAGCGGGATTGAACCGCTGACCTTGCCCTTACCAAGGGCACGCTCTGCCAACTGAGCTACTTGGGCAGTGTTCAAATTATAGCAAAAATGTTAAAATAAACATAACCTGTCGTAGGGTTAGGAAGAAGTACTTAAAATTTGCTGCGGTGGCAGAGTGGACAATTGCACGGGTCTGTAGAACCCGCGGCCGAAAGGCCTACGGAGGTTCGAATCCTTCCCGCAGCACTCGCTTGTGCTCGTGCTTTGGTCAGATTCAGTCACCTCGTAATCTAAAACTGTGTGTAGCGAATCCTTTCCGCTAAACTTGACTAAGTTACTGAAACTTCTTTTATTGGCTTTGTGCTTTTTCCTTCTTATCTTTTTAACAGTTATCTTTATTAATAAAAATCAATTGCGTATTGATAATCTTTTGCCGACACGTCTTCTGACTAAAGATGACGATAATAAGGTAACTATTCTTCTTATAGGTGATGTGATGCTTGGGAGAACTGTTATGACACATTCATTAGATAAGGTAGGGGATCCTAGATACCCATTTTTTAAAGTTGCCGAAACTCTCCGCAAGGCAGATCTTGTTTTTATCAATTTAGAAAATCCTGTTATTCAAAATTGTCCAAGACACTCTGAAGGCTTTAAATTTTGTGCTGATCCCAAAATGGTCGAGGGATTAACCTACGCGGGAGTTGATGTTGTTAATCTGGCAAACAATCACTCACGCAACTACGGCCAAGATGGCCTAAATCAGACAGTGGACTATTTAAACAAAGCCGGTATGCAAGTTACCGGCCTTAACGCTTTAGCAATCCGGCAGTTTAATAATGTTAAATTCGGCTTTCTGGGCTTTGATTTTGTCACAAACCAAGCAAAAAATTCGGATTATGAGCTTGTCAAATCATCCGATTCAAAAGTTGATGTACTAATAGTCGGAGTCCATTGGGGGAGCGAGTATCAGCCAAAAGCCAATCCAAGTCAAAAGTCTTGGGCGCGCAAACTAGTTGAAAACGGAGCCGATGTGGTTATCGGCCACCATCCCCATTGGGTTCAAGAGTTAGAATACCCAATCTATTATTCCTTAGGTAACTTTGTTTTTGATCAGATGTGGAGTGAAGAAACCAGAAAAGGACTGGCAGTAAGACTCACTTTTGAGGGGAAAAAATTAATCAAAGAAGACTTACTGCCTTGTTATATGTCTTCTTGGGCGCAACCGGAGTTTATTGAGAGAAACTGAAATATTATAGTATGATGAATTAAGGTGAAGTCGGATTTTCGCTACTTTATGACCAGAAAAAGGATTATATCAATACTGGGGATCATGATTATCTTTTTTACAATACCCATTACAGTGCGCCTTGTGCAGCAAAAACAAGTGGTGCAGCAGGCTCAAGTTGGCAGGGCGGTCTTGGAAATTGTGCCTACCAGACAAACGCTTACGAAAGGGGAAAGGGGTACTTTTGAAGTTTTATTGAACCCGAACAGAGAGAGGGTGCGTCTAATAAGAATTCTTCTTAGTTATGACCCTCAATTTCTCGAGATTGAAAAAGTGAGTATTGGAGATGTGTTTGAAAAAATGCTTGATATTTCAGAGATGGCACTTATCAATACAAGGAATTTTTCGACCCCCGGCACTATTAATTATGAAATTAGTTTTTCCCACGGCAGTAGCAAATACCTTAGCGAAGTTGCAAGTGTTGCCAAGGTGTATTTTACGGCTCTTAAGTCTGGCTTTTCCAATGTTACCTTTCTTACCTCAAATCAACCACCAACCAGTGCACTTATCAATGAATCAGGAGATGATGTTTTAAATCGCGGTTTTGGCGCAACTATCAAAATAAACCCCGCGCCTCTGTAAGAAATTTCAAAGCAAAAGCCGGGCTTCTTTTTACTAATTCTATGGACTGGAGCCGACTTAGGGATTCGAACCCTAGACCTGCTGTTTACAAAACAGCTGCTCTACCGCTGAGCTAAGTCGGCGACTTAAATTATAACCCCGCTCTCGGGCGCTAGGAGAGCATTTCCCTGGGAAAGTTCAGGTGGTTGGGCTCAGCTCGTTCGCCACGGCGAACGGCAATTTGCCCATCCATAGGGAAATGTGGTCAGGGAAAATTCCTCCCCTAGACGTTCCCTAAAGCAGGGTCATCTATATTTTATCAGATTAGACAAGACTTTGCCCGGGTAGAAGAATGGACAAAATTGTATTGATAACCGGATTTATAAGATAGTAAACTGCTGGTCTGCCATTGATAAGGGGTAATATCAAAAACATAAGAAGTATAAGGCCTGACTGTCTTAAAAAAAGATCTACCTTTTCGGCATCCTCATCGGGTAAAAGACCTACAAGGATCTTGCCTCCGTCCAGTGGATGAATGGGTATTAAATTGAATATTGCCAACATAACATTAAGGGTAATGACCGGTAGTAGAAATGGCACTAAAAAATAGACGGGGGAAAAAGGGGAGGTAATAATCCTTACTAAAACTGCCAAAATACTGGCAACAATAAGATTTGAGGCAGGGCCGGCAAGTGAAATCAGGGCGCTGTCTCTTTTGGGATTTTTCAGGTTATAAAGGTCAAAAACCACCGGTTTTCCCCAACCAAAGCGCACAAGAAGAAGCATCAGGGTTCCAATAGGGTCAAGGTGGGCGAGAGGATTTAAGGTAAGTCTTCCTTGAAGCCTGGGGGTAGGATCCCCAAGCTTATCTGCAACAAAAGCATGCGCAAATTCGTGAACAGTAATGGCCACCAGCAAAGCTATCGCCCAGGCGATAAAAAGAAAAGGATTTGAAAATAAAAAATCAAGCATTTGAGATATAAAGCCTTAGATATTATAATACATTTATTGCAATTTTTATTTGCATTATAAATTTTAAATTATTTTCATGGCTATTTGCGAAAATTGTGGAAAAAGAAATGTTATCGGTCGAAGCCAAAAGCACCGGAGGGGGGTCGCGGGAAAGCGTTGGAAAAAGAAAGCTCAAGCCACTCCCCGCACTTTTAAGGCTAATATCCAAAATGCAACTGTAATTTTAGCCGGTAAACTAAAAGTAATGAAACTTTGTACAAAATGTATTAAAAGATTTAAAAAAGAAGGCAAAATTAAATCTTTTCGCAAAACTCAAAGTGTGGGTAGCCCTGTCTAAACTGCTTCCATATTACGGGTTTTTTTCCTTCCAGCTGAACATCATCTAGTGCAAGTTTGTCTTTTTCAATATGAGCTTTGAGTATCTTTAGTCTTTTATACTTTTTAATCTTGGATTTAGGATTCTCAACTATCCAAGTATAGACTCCGGGCCAGGGAGATAAAGCTCGTATATATCTTTCCAGAATTTCTGGAACCAAGGGGACTGATGAATCCTTTATAAAAGGGATAGAAAAGTTTTGAGAGGGAAGATTTCCTTCAAGGGCGCCTTTTATAACTTGGGGTTTGATATAGCCGTCCTCTTTTTTGATAATTTTACAGTAAGTTGCTTTTGCATGATTTTGTTGAGTAAGTGAGAGCTTTCCCTCGCAGTAATTGGTTAAAATAAATGGCAAGGTTTCAGCGGCCACCTTAAATAGCCTTTTGTATAAGGATTCTTGGGTGTCGCCGCGCTTTATTTTTTCTTCTATTTGAGCAAGTATGGGGCCGTGGTCGAACTCTTCATCCATCTTGATAAAAGTAACTCCGGTTATTTTATCTCCGGTTGCAATAGCTGCCTGAACCGGAGAGGGTCCGCGCCAGCGAGGAAGTAGGGATGGATGGATGTTGATAATTCCAAGCTTGTTGAAGTTAACAAGTTTCTCAGGAATATAAAGCCCAAAATAAGCAGACACCATAATATCGGGCTTTTTGGAGATAATCCAGCTAATCTCTTTTGGTCCCAACTTGGTGGTTTTAAGAACAAAAAAATTCGACTTTGTTGCAAGCGTATCTGCCACGCTCGGAGGAGAGACCAAAGCAAGAAGTTCAAACTTTTTTTGCAAGGTTTCAAGTATCGGTAGTGCTCTCTCACTTGAACTAAAAAAAACCACCTTTATCATTTATTTCAATTCCACTTCTTCCCAGCCTTCTTTTGAAGCTTTATATAAAGGCTTTCTCTGCTTTAGAACATGATCCGTAAAAAGAATTCCGTTAAGGTGGTCAGTTTCATGCTGAACTATCCTTGCCATAAAACCCGAAAAGCTCTCAACTATTAACTTGCCTTTTTCATTGAGGTAGCGAATTTTGATTTTTTTTGCTCTTTCAATTGGACTATAATAGTGGGGAATTGATAGGCAGCCTTCAAGCTCTCTGTGATCTTTGTTTTCTGAAGTTTCAAAGTTTACCTTTTCTTTGGAGATGTTTAGAATTTCTGGATTTATGACAACGCGTCTTTGATTATCAAAACTAACGACAAAAATTGCCAAATTTTTGCCTATTTGAGGTGCGGCAAGAGCAACTCCTTCAGGATCTTTTTGAGCCTCAAGAGTCTCATGCATGTCCTTGACAAGTCGCAAAATCCTTTTATCAATTTTTTGAACCCTTTTTGCTTTTTTGCGCAGGATAGGGTCTTTTACCCCGACTATTTTTCTAACCATATAATTTTACCCATCAATTATACCAAAATCACCCCAAAACGCATTTTTCAAAAAAATTGGGAGATTTTGTTAATCTGGGAAGGTTGTTTGGTCGATAAGAAGCATTCTTGCCTTTATTGCCTTTTCATAATCTGGCTTTAATGATATAGCTTTCTCGAATGCCTGAAGGGCTTTTTCTTTCTTATTTGCACGAATTAGGGAGATTCCAAGAAAGTAGAATGTTTTTGGGTCAGTGGGGGCAAGAAGTGTGATTTCCTCTAGGGTGGCAATAGACATTTCTGAGTACTTTTCATCAACGTTTGCAAGGTCCACGAGAATGTTGGCTCTGGAGCGCATAAGATTTAGATTTTTAGGCGAGAGCAACCTTACCTTTTCAAGTTCATTAAAAGAAAGGTCGCCGGCTTCAGCTTGAGCATAGACATTGGCAAGTTCGTCATGATAGACAGGCTCGTTGGGCATTAAAAAAATAGCTTTCTTTATGTTGGAAAAAGCTTGAGCAGTGTTCCCCTCGTCGATTTCACTTTTAGCTTTTGCATAATAAATATCGGCCAGCCAATACTTACAAATTATAAGTAGTATGTAGAATGTAGTAAGTAGCAAGGGAATTACAAGAACCCGGCCAAATAAAAATTTTTTGTATTTTGGAGCTTTTACTAGAAAGCTTGAGGAGACAGAGAAAGCCGGTAAAAGAAAAAATAAAATGGAGGTTGTAACAACTGAAAAACCAAAAAAATTGGTAATAAGTAAGCTGGCATAGCCAGCAATTAGTGCACAGTTCATGGTGTATGGTTTATAACTATCTAATTTTGAATTTTGAATTTTGAATTTTGAAAATTGTGCTGCGGAAAACAGAATCACTGTTAAATAACTTCCGAGCCCTAGAATTCCCGTGTTGGCAAGATAATTCAGATATTCATTATGTGCTTTGTTGTAGATAAAGTCCCATTCAGAAGTAAGATTGTGTTCGACAGGCCTGAATTGGTAATAGGAAAAAGCAAAAGTTTCAACACCAGTTCCCCAAAAAGGGTAATGTTTCCAGATGTCTATCGCACCTTTCCACACTATCTTACGAATTTCCCCTGATTCGGTTCCGCCCTCAAAGGTAGTATTTTGTATATTGGATATAGTATTTGGGACTTTTTTACTTATTATTTGGTTAAGATTTGGGGTCCAGGGGGTGCCAATAATAAGAGTGGTGAGTAAAAAGGAAACAGTGATAAGGGAAAAAATTTTTAAAACCTTTTTTTTGTAAAAAAACAATGCTGGAAGCCAAAAAATTAAGTAAGCTCCTGCAAAACCCAGAAGTCCCGAGCGTGATTTGGTATACAAAAGCGCAAGAAACATGATCGCCGAAGCAAAAAACCAGAAAATTGTGTTTTTCTTTGAAACTTTGAAAATTTGAAACTTTGAAACGAGTTGCGTCCACGCCAAGGGCGTAAGCGCAACGATAAAGGCAGCCAGCCAGTTTGGTTGTCCAAAGGTTGCAAAAACCCTTTCCTGCACTTTTTGAACCCAGCAGTCTGTGTTAAAGTTGCCTCGAATCAACAAACAACTTGGGCTTTTTCCAAAGTGCTCAAGAATTCCCCAGAGGGAGGCGATGAATCCGCTAGCAAGAAGCGAATAGAGAACTTTTTTGGTCTCTTTTGCATCCATGTTAGCAACAAATGCCCAGTAAAGAAGAAGATAGGAGATTGTTGAAAGAAGCCCTCCGTTAAACCTGCCGTAATAACCAAAGATAGAGGTTCTTGTATCCATTGAAAAAATTGTTGAAAGGATTTGCGAAAAAAGAAAAAGCAGTAAAGGAATGTCTAACATTGTGCGACGAAAAATAATTTTTCCTTCTTGAATCATTCTCAAAATCCAAAGAGATATTATGATTGTGGTAATAAAATAGATAAGAACCATCTTATTAAACTCAAAAATTTCAGAAGTGTAAGGAAGAAAAATCAAAGGAGTGGCAAAGAATATAAATGAGAAGAAAAAAGAGATTAGCTTTGTAGGAAGAGCTTTCTTGGTTATCATAATTTCCCCACTAGTATAATCTTTTTAAATTCTTCTTTGCATCTTACACTTTTCAAGTTATACTCTGGGCGAGAACTAAATATGGACGTTAAAGGCATCTTAACTAGAGTTTCAAAGATTCCCAAAATCATAAGGGTATCCTCACCCTTGGATAAAATTTTTAGTCTTATTTCTCACGATATTGGTATAGATTTGGGAACAGCCAATACCTTGGTTTATGTTTTGGGCAAAGGAATTGTAATAAGAGAACCCTCGGCCGTTGCCCGGCACAAAAAGACCAAAGAGATTTTGGCGATTGGTTTGGGAGCAAAGAAAATGGTCGGTCGAACTCCTCAAACTATTGAGGCAGTCAGACCCCTTAAAGATGGCGTAATTGCGGATTTTGACGCAGCTGCCGCAATGCTTTCTCACTATATTAAAAAAGTCCACGATTCTGGAACTATCGTTCCCAAAGTTCCAAGACCCAAAATAGTCATTGGTATTCCTTCGGGAGTTACGGAGGTGGAACGGCGTGCCGTGGCCGACGCTTCTCTTTCTGCTGGCGCTCGTGAGGCGCACCTTATTGAAGAGTCAATTGCGGGGGCGTTGGGAGCTGGACTGCCCATCAAAGAGCCGCGTGGAACTTTTATAGTCGATATTGGAGGTGGAACAACTGAAATTGCCCTTATTTCACTAGGAGGAATTGTTATCGGCAATTCTATAAGAACCGCGGGGGATGAGATGGATGAGGCAATTGTTAATTACGTGCGTTTGAAATATTCACTTCTTTTGGGTAAACCAACGGCAGAGGAAGTCAAAATAGCAATAGGTTCCGCCTACGCAGGTAAGAATAGTAAGCAAAAATTTGCAGTGGTAAGAGGCAGAGATTTAGAAACTGGCTTGCCAAAATCTGTGAGACTTTCCGAAGAAGAAATCAGGGAGGCTTTGGCGCCTGTAGTTCAAGAAATAGTGGCTGCGATTCGTGATACCTTAGAGGAGGCTCCGCCCGAGCTTGTGAGCGACGTTATGGATAAAGGTATAGTGATGGCCGGAGGAGGGTCACTTTTGGCAGGGATAGACAAAGCCATAACAGAGGTTACAAAAATGCCGGTTCATATTGCGAATGACCCCATGAGTTGTGTTGTCAGGGGATGCGGCAAGGTCTTGGAAAACCCCAGCCTCCTGGAAGAAATAAAAGTGACAAGTGGTATTAAGTAGATAGGCCTTATAAGGGCTTTTTACTTCTTCTTGAAAAATTTCTCAAAATAGGTGAAACTGCCTATGAAGTGGAATCGTTGGCAAAACCTGTTGAACAAAGCTGGCTTTCTTGGTTTGCGAAAGGACTGTTGGCGCTAACTTTTATTGTAATTATCGGGCGTCTTTTTGAGCTGCAAATCATTAAAGGAGGATATTTCAGATCCCTTGCAGAGGAAAACAGAGTGAGAAAAATTCCGATTATGGCTCCACGGGGAAAGGTATTGGCGAGGGGAGGAGAAGAAATCATCAGTAACAAAGAAGTCAAAAATCAAGGGATAGACGAAACTAACTTAGTGGATTTTATTACTGAATGGGAAAGAATTTATTCTCTGGGGTCAGCTTTAGCTCACGTCACGGGTTATCTTGGTGAGGTTAACGAAAAAGAAGTTGGAAAGGTTAACCCTGGCTGTCTTGAGAAAGGTCCTTATAGACTTGGTTCTTTGATAGGCAGAGGAGGACTGGAAGAATATTACGAGTGTACTCTTAGGGGTATTGACGGCGAAGAGCTTGTCGAAGTTGATACTTTTGGTCAAAAAGTGCGAGTTTTAGGAAGGAGGAAACCAGTTCCCGGCGAGGATATACAAACGACAATTGATTACAATCTTCAAAAAAAAGTCGTTGAGGTGATGGGTAGCGAAATCAAGGTGGGCAAGGAGAGGGTAATTCCAGCTAACAAATTAGGAGCAGTGGTGGCAACTGATACCAGGGGCGAGGTACTTGCTTTTTATTCTTCACCTTCTTTTGACCCCAATCTTTTTATGGATAAATCTGAAAACTCTCAAAAGACCCTTGCTAATTTACTTCAAGATAAGAAATTACCCTTTTTTAACAGGGTTATTTCAGGATCATATCACCCAGGGTCGCTTTTTAAAATCGTTACTGCAACTGCAGCACTTGAAGAAGGAAAGATTAACGAGGACTTTCGCTATACTGATATGGGTTTTATCAGCGTGGGGGATTTTTCTTACAAGAATTGGTATTTTACTCAATACGGTGGGGTTGAGGGAGAAATTGACTTAGTCAAGGCTATAGCTCGCTCGACGGACACCTTCTTTTATAAACTTGGAGAGTTGGTAGGTGCAGAGAGTTTGGCTTCTTGGGCCAAAAAACTTGGACTTGGCAAAAAGGTAGGGATAGATTTACCTTCTGAAAAAGAGGGTCTGGTGCCAACACCAGACTGGAAAGAAAAAACTAAAGGAGAAAGGTGGTTTTTAGGTAATACCTATCACATGGCTATTGGTCAAGGGGATGTTGAGGTGACACCACTTCAGGCAAATATGCTCACCCTGTTTATTGCCTCAAAAGGTCTTTTGTGCAAGGCGCATCTAATTAAAACCAATGAAGGCGAATGCACTGAACTTAAAGTTAAAAAGGAGACTTTCGATCTGGTAAAAGAGGGGATGGTTGGAGCCTGCTCGCCCGGAGGAACCGCTTTCCCTTTCTTTGATTTCAAGCCCCAAGTAGCTTGTAAAACTGGTACAGCTGAAACAGGCACTAAAGAAAATTCTCACGCTTGGTTTACGGTTTTTGCCCCCGTTGACGAACCCAAAATCGTAGTCACGGTTTTTGTGGAAAATGGCGGGGAGGGTTCGTATGTTGCAGCGCCAATTGCAAAGGAAATTCTAAAGTATTATTTTCAATCAAATTAATGACTTTAAAAGTAATTACCCTTAAATCAAATAATAAATTTTATCCGGAGAATTTGAAAACAATTCAAAACCCACCCGAAAGACTTTATATATTAGGAAATGTTTTGAAGAAAGATGAGCTAGCTATTGCAATAGTGGGATCCCGAAGGATGACTTCTTATGGTAAAAAAATGGCCTATAAATTTTCATTTGAACTGGCCAGAAAGGGGATTACCATTGTTTCCGGGTTGGCTCTTGGTATAGATACAATTGCTCACAAGGCAGCAATTGCAGCCCACGGAAGGACAATAGCAGTTTTGGGAAGTGGGATTGACGTCATTTACCCCCCGCAAAACAAAAAATTAGCAGAAGAAATTATCAAAAACGGCGCATTAATAAGCGAGTTTCCTCTTGGTACAAAACCTCTGGGAAAAAATTTTTTAGTTAGAAATAGAATTATTTCAGGATTAGCAAAGGCTATATTGGTTGTTGAAGGCGGAAGAGTTAGTGGAACAATCTCAACGGCAACCTGGGCAGCAAATCAAGGGAAAGAAGTATTTGCCATTCCGGGCTCTCTTGATTCCCCAATGAGCCAAGCAACCAATTATCTGATAAGTCAGGGGGCAAATATCGCAACAAAACCAGAGGATATAATTGAAATTTTAAAGTGAAAAGTTCAAGGTTAGGCATTGAAATTAAAATTTAAATTTTAAATTGCAATTTTGAATTTTGCATTTTAAACTTTGAATTTGTATCATGAATCTTATTATTGTTGAATCACCAACCAAATCCCGGACTCTCTCACGTTTTCTTGGTGAAGACTACAAAGTTGAGGCCACCTGTGGACACATTAAAGATTTACCAAAAAACAAACTTGGAGTTGATATAAAGCATGAGTTTGAGCCTGATTATATTTGGGTTGAGGGACGCAAGAAGGAAATAGAAAGGATAAAAAGCCTCGGCAAAAAGTCAGAAAAAATCTTTATTGCAACAGATCCAGATCGTGAAGGAGAAGCGATTGCTCAACATGTAGTTGATGTTTTGGTGTCAGATTCAGACTCTAGAGTTCAAAATTCGAAAATCTCAAGAATCGTCTTCCATGAGATTACAAAAGAGGCCCTAGAAGAAGCCTTAAGAAATCCGAGATTAGTTGATAAAAATTTGGTCGATGCGCAGATTACCAGGCGGGTTTTAGACAGACTGGTTGGCTATCAGCTCTCTCCGCTTCTTTGGAAGAAGGTGCGCCGCGGTCTTTCGGCAGGAAGAGTACAGTCGGTTGCTGTAAGGCTTATAGTTGAGCGAGAGCGGGAGATTAAGGCTTTTAAACCCCAAGAGTATTGGGAAATATACACTAAACTCAAAACTCAAAAACCAAAACTAAAAACCAAAGAACTAATCACAAAACTTATTAGAATTGGTGACAAGAAAGCCGAGGTAAAAAATAAGGATGATGCCGATAAGATTATCTCCGAGTTAAAAAAAGCAGAGTACACTGTTCTGTTAGTCCAAAAGCGTGAGATAATTAAACACCCTCCGGCTCCGTTTACGACTTCAACCATGACTCAGTCAGCTGCCAGAATTTTTGGCTGGTCAGCAAAAAGAACAATGCGGGTAGCACAAAGTTTATATGAGGAGGGCTTTATTACCTATCACAGAACCGACTCAGTGAATCTTGCTAAGAGTGCTATCTTAAAAGTCAGAAAATTTATAGAGGCAAAATACGGTAAAAATTATCTACCTCAAAAACCGAATTTTTACAAAAAGGCCTCTAAAGTTGCCCAAGAAGCTCATGAGGCTATACGCCCAACTCAGTTAAGTTCGAAATTAAAAATTAAAAATTCTAAATTTTCAAAAGAATTAGAAATGCTATATCAATTGATATGGAAAAGGTTTGTTGCTTGCCAAATGACCCCAGCCATCTACGACGAAACAAGAATTGATGTTAAAGCTGCCCCCAAAGACGTATTCTGCGTAACTTTTTACGTATTGCGCGCAACTGGGCAAACAATGAAATTTGATGGTTGGAAAAAGGTTTATAATGAAAACTCAAATCTCCAAAACACTGAAAACGAAGTTCAATTACCCGAAGTCTTAAAAGGGGAACCACTTTATTTGATTAAAGTATGGGGAGACCAAAAATTCACCCAGCCACCACAGCGTTACAACGAAGCCTCTCTTATTAAAACACTTGAAAAACTTGGAATAGGCAGACCCTCCACTTACGCGCCGATTATCTCAACTATCCAAATTCGAAATTATGTTGAAAAAAAAGAAGGTAGATTTTTCCCGACTGCCATTGGGATTGCGGTTAATGATTTTTTGCTGAAGAATTTTCCCGATATTTTTGACTATCAGTTTACAGCTCAGATGGAAGAAAACCTAGATGAAATTGCAAACGGTAAACAAAAAAGGTTAAGAATAATAAAAAATTTTTGGTTACCTTTTGATAAAAAGCTGGAAATTGTCGAGAAAAAATCCGAAAGGGTAAAAATAGAGACTGAAAAACTTGAGAAAAAATGTCCTAAGTGCAAAGAAGGAGAATTGGTTATCCGAACTGGACGTTTTGGTAAGTTTATCTCCTGTTCGCGTTTTCCGGATTGCGATTACAAAGAGAAATATGTCCAGAAAGTGGGTGTAAAATGCCCCGAGTGTAAAAAAGGAGAAGTGATAATTAAGAAAACTTCCAAAGGCAGACAGTTTTATGGTTGTTCAAGATATCCTTCTTGTAAGTGGGCAAGTTGGAAATCCCCAGAAATTAGCAAAAATTAACAATTTTCTATTCCATCCTTGGTTATTTTTGAGGGTATTTCATTACTTCTTTTTTCAAAAAGTCCAGTTTAATTCCTGCTTTCTCAAAAATTTCTTCTGACTCTTTTCCTGCGTGATATTTTTTTTCGGCAACAACCCTTTTAACTCCGAGATTGACCAAAAACATGGCACAAGTTCTACAAGGAGTCATTGAAACATAAACTGTTGAGCCTTCAAGGGATACTCCGCGTTTTGCTGCCTGACAAATTGCATTTTGTTCTGCGTGTACTGTTCGCATGCAATGTACTGTTTTGGTTCCATCTTCATGAATAACTGTTTTCAATTGGTGACCAACGTCATCACAGTGGGGAAATCCTGTTGGCGATCCAACATAACCGGTTACCAAAACCTGTTTGTTCTTGACAAAAACACAGGCCGACCTTCCTCTGTCGCAGGTTGCTCTTTTTGCGGCAGAGTGCATTATCTCAATAAAATATTCATCCCACCCAGGACGCTTATAGACTTTTTTGTTCAATCTTATTGATTGCTTTTTGGATTTTTTCATACAATTTTTCTATTGTAGCATTGTTTGAGAATTTAAAATCAGCCATTCTTATACACTTTCTTAGGTTTTGAGCAGTTGGGTCTTTGTTTTCAAATTCTTTTTTTTCTTGAGCTTTAAATTCCTCAAAAGAGACCATGTCTTTTTCTGAGGCTCGTAATTTTATCCTTTGGTATCTTTTTTGGGGAGAAGCGTCAACCGCAAAAAGATATCCGCCCTGGCTTTTTAGGAATTCGGCTTCAGTGGGGTTTCTGATACTTTCAATTATTGTATTTTTTTGTTTCTTTTTAGCCTTTTTAAACAAAGTTTTTACTATAAAATCTGCTCCGAATTCAGCCCTGATTTTATTGGCAATTTTTCTCATATTATCGCGGTTGACTTGTTTACCCTCTTTTTTCAACATTTGCGTTAGAAAGCCTGAAACAGATAGATGCTCAAATCCCCATTCTTTTACCAAATAATCAACTACAGTTCCCTTGCCGGCGCCGTTGGTGCCGGTAATGCCAATAATAAGCGGCTTTTTCTTTCTTTCAAGATTGACAAATTCAAAAGGCGGATTTTGCTTTAGGTGTTTTTCTCGAAAAGTAATCCTCCATTCTTTTAGATTTATTTTTGGAAAGTAGGTATCACCCTGATAATTTCTTAGAACTCTGGTTAAATATATTTGGTCGCTCTTGGGTAGGAAGTATTTATAGATACTGCCGCCTCCAATAATCATGAGTTCTTTCTCACCTTTTTTTTGGGCAAATTTTAAAGCCTTTTCGGGGTCACAAAAAACATAAGCTCCACTGACTTTATAATTTTTATCAAAATTCAAAATTAAATTAGTTCTATTGGCCAAGGGTTTACCAATTGATTCAAAGGTTTTGCTTCCCATTAAGACGTGGTGACCGTCTGTTATTTTCTTGAATCTTTTTAGGTCATCTGGTATATACCAGGGGATTTTTCCTTTATTTCCTATGACCCTGTTTTTTGAGACAGCAGCGATTAAAGAAATTTTCATACAGAGATTTCTGCTTTGATGGGGGGATGAGACTGATAATTTACAATTTCAAAGTCTTCAAATTTAAAATCAAAGATACTTTCTACCTTTCTTTTAATTTTAAGTTGGGGTGGTGGATAGGGCTTTCTTTTTATTTGTTCTTTTGCTTGTTTGATGTGGTTTAGGTAAAGATGGGTGTCTCCCAAAGCCATAGTAAGTTCGCCTGCCTTATAACCAGTGGTGTGGGCAACAATCTCGGATAAAAGGGCATAGGAGGCAATATTGAAAGGAAGACCAAGAAAAGTGTCGACTGAGCGCTGGTACATCATGCAGTTTAGTTTATCTTTGCTAATTTGAAACTGATACATCACATGGCAAGGAGGAAGAGCCATTTTGTCAATTAAAGGGGCATTCCAGGCATTAACAATCAATCTTCGTGAGTCGGGGTTTCTGCGAATCTCCTTAATCACCCAGGAAAGCTGGTCGAATCCGTTGAAATTTCGCCATTGAACTCCATAGAACGGTCCGCAATCTCCCCATTTTTGGGCAAATTTTTCATTGTTTTTGATTTTTTCAACAAACTCTTCTAGTTTGTTTTTCCAAGACTGAGAGTATTTAGGATATTTTTTTTCTAATTTATTAGCCTTAAGATACTTTTGGAAAGGCCATTCATTCCAGATATTCACTCCGTTTTTGACAAGAAAGCGTATGTTTGAGTCTCCTTTGATAAACCACAATAGTTCATAAATTATCCCCTTTATGAACATTTTTTTGGTGGTTAAAAGTGGGAAACCGGAAGAAAGGTTAAATTTTAGCATTCTGCCAAAGACTTTAATTGTTCCAGTTCCGGTTCTGTCTCTGCTTTTAACGCCGTTTTTGAGAATGTCGCGAATAAGATTTAGATACTCAACCTCAAGCTGATTAGACTCTGGCATTTATAAGCTGGTATATTATAGTAGATTATCATGAAAAAAGGTAGATTTATAGTTTTAGAAGGAGGAGTCGGCTGTGGCAAGACAACTCAGTTTGAAAAACTCAAAAAACGCTTTCCCTGCTGGAAATTTTATAGGGAGCCGGGAGGAACCCCTTTTGGCGAAAAAATAAGAGATGCGGTTCAGGGAATTCACAATTATAAAGTAAATCCTTACGCTTCGGTTTTGGCTTACTCTTCATCCCGGGCAAACCTTGTCCGGGAAGTTATTATCCCACAGCTTACCAAGGGGAAGACAGTAGTTTTGGATAGATACTGGTTTTCAACCTACGCTTATCAGGGGTCAGATGGTATATCTGAAAAGACAGTAGAGAAGTTAAATGTAATAGCGACAGGGGGTTTACTACCGGATTTGGTTTTGCACTATGACCTTAATCCCAAAATTGGTTTGCAAAGGAAAGCTGGACAGAAAGATTTAGATAGGTATGATGTAAAAGATATTGTCTTTCATCAAGAGGTGAGAAAAAGATATCTAGCGCTTTCCAAAAAATACTCTAAAATATGGAGAATTATCGATGCATCAAAATCGATTGAAGAGGTTTTTAAGGAATCACTCAAATGGATAAAATCTTTAAGCTAATTGACAAGGAGAGCAAAAGGCAATCAGAAACTTTGATGATGATTCCTTCGGAAAACTACACTTACCCCGAAGTTCGCAGGGCTGTTGGTTCTATATTGATGCAAAAATATGCCGAGGGTCAACCGGGTAAACGATATTATCAAGGGATGGAGGTAGTTGATGAAATTGAATCTTTGTGTGAAAAAAGAGCCCTTAGAGCGTTTGGTTTGTCCGAAGCCAAATGGAGAGCAAATGTCCAGCCCCTTTCAGGCTGTCCCGCAAATTTGGCTGTTTATAACGCGCTACTAGGTCCCGGAGATCGGATAATGGCAATGTATCTACCCGAAGGTGGGCACCTCTCCCACGGCTGGCATACTACAGATAAAAAGGTCACGCTGGTTTCCAAAATTTTTGATATTCACTTCTATCACGTAAGCCCAAAAACCAATGTTTTTGATTATGACGAAATTGCCCGCCTTGCTAAAAAAGTTAAGCCAAAATTGATTATTTCGGGTGGAACTGCTTACCCCAGAGATATCAAACATAAAGTTCTTGCCAAAATTGCACATGCGGCAGGTGCATATTACATGGCGGATATAGCCCATGAGGCTGGTCTTGTTGCAGGCGGAGCACTGTCCTCTCCATTCCCTTGGGCAGATGTGGTAACCATGACAACCCACAAAACCCTTCGCGGCCCAAGAGGTGCAATAATAATTTGCAGGAATGCTTTGGAGGAGGCGATTGATTCTTCGGTTTTTCCCGGTCTTCAGGGTGGGCCGCATATTCACACAATTGCAGGAATTGCTATAGCCCTTGAGAAAACAAGGTCGATAGCTTTCAAAAAATATGCCATACAAACAATTAAAAATGCCAAAAGACTGGCAAAAAATCTCTTAGGAAGCGATTTTGATATTGTCAGCGGCGGCACGGATAAGCATTTGGTTTTGGTTGACCTTCGCTCAAAAAAGATAAACGGTTGGTTTGCAGCTTGGGCGCTTGAGGAGGCGGGGATAATCTGTAACAGGAATACGGTCCCTCGTGATACAGGCTCTGCATTCTATCCTTCTGGCCTGCGTTTGGGTACTCCTGCCATAACTGCCCGGGGTATGAAAGAACCTCAAATAGACAAAATTTCAGACTGGATTATAGAAGTTTTAAATCACTTGGGCGAAAAGCAAATTCCAGAAGACAAGGATAAAAGACAGGAGTATTTAAAAAAATTCAAAATCCAAATAACAAAGGACAAATTTTATAAGAGAATAGCACAAGAGGTTAAAAAACTTTCTAAATCCTTCCCAGTGCCTTAAAATATCCTCATTATGGCAATTGTTTTTGATGGGCGAACATTTGCAGCCAAAAAAGAAATAGAAATCAGAGATAAAATTTACAGACTTAACAAAACCCCGCGCCTTGTGTCTATTTTAATAGGTGAGGACCCGGCCAGTAAGCTTTATGTTTCGTTAAAACAAAAAGCGGCCGGGCGCGTCGGCGCAAAAGTTATAATCAAGAAATTTCCCCCAAACACTGTATCGATGTCTCGATACATCGATACGATAAAAAAATTGAATGAGGATAAAGCGGTTGATGGAATCATGATTCAGCTTCCGCTGCCTCCAAAACTAAAGCCCATGACTACCAAACTGATCAACTTAATTGCCCCCGAAAAAGACGTTGACGGCCTCCAAGACGACAGTCCCTACCTTCATCCAACCAGTAAAGCCGTTATCGAAATTATCAACTATGCAAAATCTCTATTACCTAATGCCTATCCACTACTGCCTTCTATTGCTGTTGTTGGTTCGACCGGCATGGTTGGGAAGCCACTTGTGAGGCAGTTAAAAAAGCTTGGATACAAGACAGTGGAATGTGATAGCAGCACCAAAAACCTAAAAGCCTGCACAATTAAGTCTGATATTCTAGTAAGCGCCACAGGAAAGCCGGGCATTATCAGAGGGGAAATGGTTAAAAAAGGCAGTATTGTAATAGATGTTGGTTCGCCTCAAGGGGATGTTTTATTTAGCGAAGTAGTTAAGAAAGCCGCCTTTATCACCCCGGTTCCCGGCGGAGTCGGCCCTGTTACAATTACCTGTCTGCTTGAAAATTTAATCTTAGCTTGTGTATAATATTATATATAACACACACCCGTCAGCTTAGCCTCCTGATTTCTTCTGATGGGTGGAGGTCATAAGGAGGAAGTTGTAATGACAGAAATAGATATATCACTTGAGAAACTACTTGAAGTTGGGGCGCATTTTGGCCACCAAACTAGGCGCTGGAATCCCAAAATGGCACCATTTATCTATGGAGAGAAACAGGGTGTGCATATTTTTGATTTGGTGAAAACAAGACAGGCTCTTTTAGAAGCACTCTCTGCAATTCAAGAGGCGGTCAAGAAAGGTAAAATCATCCTTTTTGTGGGTACTAAAAAGCAAGTAAAAGAAAAGTTACAAAAAGTAGCTGAGCAAACGGGTTATCCATATGTGACTAATCGCTGGCTTGGTGGAACGCTTACCAACTTTGACCAGCTTCAAAAATCCATAAAAAAACTCGCTGAATTAAAAGAAAAAATGCAAAAGGGTGAATACAATCAACTGACCAAAAGAGAACGTCTTTTAAAAACCCGTCTAATCAAAAAGCTAGAAGATAAATTTGGAGGTATTTCAAAGTTGACTAAGCTTCCTGATTTGCTCATAATTATTGATACACATAAAGAATCTGGTGCACTTACCGAAGCTCTTAAAAAGAAGATACCAGTTGTGGGGGTGGTTGACTCAAACGCTGATCCAACCAAAGTGACCTGGCCAATACCGATGAATGATGATGCGACAAAGGCCTTGGATTTTGTGCTTTCTCTTATTGAACAAGCAATAACAGATGCCCGGAAGGGTAAGAAGTTTAAGTCTAAAAAATAAATGGCACTAAATATCAAATTAATTTCGCGGCTTAGAGAAGAGACTGGCGCCCCTGTTATCAGGGTAAAAAAGGTTTTGGAGGAGTTTAATCAGGACGAGAAAAAAGCTTTAGAGGTTTTAAAGAAGGAAGGCTTTGAAAAAGCAGTCAAAAGAGCTGATAGAAAGACCAGCCAAGGAGTAGTTGTTGCTTATATTCATCACACTAACAAGGTGGCGAGCTTGGTTGAACTTTTGTGCGAAACCGATTTTGTCGCTCGAAATAAGCTATTTACTAAACTTGCTAATGACTTGGCAATGCAAGTAGCCTCCATGAATGCTAAAAATGAAAAAGAACTTTTGGCCCAAGAGTTTATAAAAGATCCAAAACAAAAGGTGGCTGATTTGATAAAGAGTATAATTGCCAAAACAGGGGAAAACGTGAGAATTGGAAGATTTTGCCGCATAGAAATTGGCAAATAACTCCCATGGATGAGAACTTAGTGCGAAAAAAGATGCAGGAGGTTTTGAATCTTGTTGCTGGCGACATAGCCACTGTCCGTACAGGTCGAGCCACTCCTTCGCTTGTTGAGAATATAGAAGTAAAAGTTTATGGCGGCAGCCAAAAATTGAAAGTTGTTGAGTTGGCCACTATTTCCATCACTGATTCTAGAAGCATTCTTATTGAACCCTGGGATAAATCCATTATTGGTGAAATAAGACAGGGAATCTTGGCTGCCAATGTTGGTTTGAATCCAGTTATCCAAGAAAATGTTATTAGGATTACCTTGCCTCCCTTGACTACAGAAGACAGGGAAAACTATGTAAAACTTTTATCAACCAAAGCCGAGAATGGCAGAATTATGATACGGCAGGTAAGAGGAGATGCAATGAGAAATATCAAAAGCGCTTTTGAGTCAAAGGAAATCTCCGAAGATGAGCGTTTTTCTCAGGAGAAAAAAATTCAGGAGATAACCGATGAATTTATAGGCAGAATCAATGAGACTGTTGAAGCAAAAAAGCAAGAGATTCTAACCTCCTAAATCAAAAACGCGTGTGTAGTCCACATTCTTGACTTTGATTTTTTGTTCCCACAAAACGGCCTGCTCTTTCGAATTGACCCTGTCTTCCTCCGCCTTCTCTTATTTTGCCCTTGGTTGTGCATGGTTGACAGCCCAAAGAAGTGTACCCTTTATCGTAAAGCGGATGGTAACTAAGTTTGTTTGTCTTTATATACTTCCAGATGTCATTTTTTGTCCAAAAGGCAATGGGGTTTATCTTAACTATCTTGCCCTTTTCAATAATTTTAATTCCTTCCCGGTATTTTGTTTCATCTCTCCTAAGTCCCGTAATCCAAGCGTTGTATTTGGGTAGGATTCTTTCAATGGCTGGGATTTTCATGGCGCAACATTTATATTGGTCGTCTTTAATAAATTTTCCTTTATATTCCTTGTTTATTTGTTTAATATCATCCTTAGTGGGCTTTATAATTTTCAGATTCATTTTGGTTTCAGCTTGGAGTTTCTTGGCAAACTTTAGGGTTTCCGGAAATTCGTAACCCGTGTCAATAAAAATAAATTGAAAATTTTTCTTAAGAGGTAAGATTAAATCTATTAGAACTCTTGAATCTTTACCAAAAGAAACCGCGGCAAAAATTTTTGGATATTTGGTAATTGCAAACTCAATTATCAGTTTTGAAAGTTCGACTTTTTGAGATAGTAGCATGTTAAAGGTAAGTTTATTATAATACTTAAGTGTATGAGTTGGGGAGTGTTTTTGATTTTGGCAATTGTTATTCTCTCAATTCTTATTCTCGTTCACGAATTTGGGCATTTTATCGCCGCAAAAAAAAGTGGAATTTGGGTTGAGGAATTTGGGATAGGTCTTCCTCCAAGAGTTTTTGGAAAAAAAATTGGCGAGACAATTTATTCGGTTAATCTTTTGCCAATTGGTGGCTTTGTGAGGCTGCATGGAGAGTCCGAAGAGGGAGTTAAATACAAGAAAAAAGCCTTTTTTTTAAAACCCAAAAAGATAAGAATTTTGGTAGCTCTTTCTGGAATAATCATGAATTATTTTTTTGCTGTTGGCTGTTTTAGTGTTGTTTACTTTATCTATTCATTTAAAGGGATACCGGAGGAAACAGGAGAAGTAAGGATTGTATCAGTTGAGAAGGATTCTCCTGCAGAGAAAAATGGATTAAAGGTTGGAGATATCATAAGAAGTGTTGATGGAGAAAAGGTCAAGTTAAGTAGTGAGTTTAGGGCTTTGATGGAAGAAAAGAAAGGTAAAGAAATAGAACTTTCAATTGAAAGGCTGACCAACGGTAAGATTGAAACCTTGCCCATTAAAGTTACTACGCGCGAAAACCCCGAGGAAGGACAGGGTTTTCTTGGAGTGGAGGTGACCTCAGTCAGACTTTTAATTCCGCCAAACTGGCAAAAGCCTTTTGTTGCCCTCTATTACGGATTTCGTGAGACAGTGGTTATAAGTAAGATGGTTGTGATTGGTTTGATTTCAGTTTTTGTTGATTTGACAGAAGGTCAGGTTCCCCAGGGAGTTGTGGGACCATTGGGAATAACCGCACTTCTGGCATATGCTGTTCAGTATGGCTTGGTGCCAGTTTTGAATTTGGCAGGACTAATTTCTCTAAACCTTGCTCTTTTAAATTTAGTTCCCTTTCCGCCCTTAGACGGAGCAAGGTTTGTGTTTATCACAGCAGAGGCAATTTTTGGCAGAAAGGTTTTACCAAAAGTTGAATCAGCTGTAAACACAATAGGTATTGCGCTTTTATTGCTTTTACTTTTGGCATTAACCAGTAAAGAAGTTCCAAAACTTATTAAGTCTGGGTCTATTTCGACTTTTGTTGAAAATATGATACCTGAATCTCCATAGCAATTTTCGACATAATTTGCTATATTTTGGATTGATGGAGAAAAGATATCTAACCCCCAAAAGCAAAAACACACCCCTCTGGTATACAGAAGTAATACAACTTTCCAAACTTGCTGACTATGGGCCAGTAAGAGGTACGATGATTATCCGGCCATATGGTTACACCATCTGGGAAAATATTCAAAGGGAGTTTAATCAATCCCTCAAAAAATTAGGCGTTGAGAATGCTTATTTTCCTCTTTTTATTCCGATGAGTTTTCTGAAAAGAGAAAAAGAGCACGTTAAAGGCTTTGCACCAGAGCTGGCAGTTGTTACTCATGGAGGTGGTAAAAAACTTAGAGAACCTTTGGTTGTCAGACCTACTTCTGAGACAATCATGTATGAAACTTTCTCAAAGTGGATTTCTTCATGGCGAGATCTCCCTCTAAAAGTAAACCAGTGGAGTAATGTTGTCCGCTGGGAGAAAAGAACCTACTTTTTTTTGCGAACTTTGGAGTTTTTATGGCAAGAAGGGCACACAGCCCACGCCACTTACGATGAAGCCGAACAAATGGCTTTGGATGCTCTTTATGCCTATGACCACCTTTATAAATCAGTTTTTGCAATAGAGGGACTTTTGGGAATAAAAAGCGACGCCGAGAAATTCGCCGGCGCTCATCATACTTATACCGTGGAACTTTTGATGCCGGAGGGCAAAGTCTTGCAGGCTGGGACATCTCATCACCTGAGTGATAATTTTTCCAAGGTTTTTGATATCAAATTTCAAGACAAGGATGGAAATACAAAATATGTTTATCAGACTTCTTGGGGGCTATCTACGCGCTCGATTGGCGGGTTAATCTTGTTGCACGGTGATGACCATGGCTTAGTACTTCCGCCAAAGCTGGCTCCAGTAAAAGTGGTTATAATACCGGTTTTAGGGGAGGAAGATTCAGAGATTTTGGCCTTCTGTAAAAAGGTAAAGGAGGAGATTGAAAGTTTTACTTCAATATATCCCGGGGAGGTAATCGTTGATGCGGATTCAGAAAAAAGCTTTGGCTGGAAAGTAAACGAAGCGGAGATTAAAGGAATTCCAATTAGAGTTACAGTTGGGCCCAAGGAATTGAAGAATAATACTCTTACTCTTAATTATCGCCTTTCCAACTTTATCCAAGAAGAATTAGAGCTTTCAAATGTTGCCAAAAAAGTTGAAGAGATGCTGGGAAAAATCCAAGAAAAAATGTTTGCAAATTCAAAAGAATTTTTAAATAAGAATATTTTTGAGGCAGAAAACTATCAGGAATTTCAAAAAATTATGAAGACCAAAAAAGGGCTAATTAAAGCTTTCTGGTGCGAGAATCCAACCTGTGAGGCCAAAATTAAAAAGGAGACAAAAGCAACCACACGGTTAAGACCCCTTAACGCCAAAAAACAAAAAGGCTCTTGTATTTATTGTGGTAAAAAAGCCCAATATATTTGGTATTTTTCCCAGGCTTATTAATCAAAGCAAATGTATTGATGTATCGATACAGAGTCTAAATGAAAAAAGTTGTTTGCATTGGTGGAGGGACTGGACTTTTTGTTACTCTTTCGGGTTTAAAAAAATACAAAAACCTTCATCTTTCTGCCATTGTTGCAATGACCGATTCTGGGGGAAGCAACCGCATTCTTCGTGACGAATTTGGTCTTTTGCCAACTTCTGATATCCGCCAGTGCATAGTTGCACTTGCATCTGAAAGATCCAATAGCCTTCTAAGAAATCTTTTTATCTATAGATACAACCAAGGAACAGGTATAACTGGAATGACATTTGGCAATCTTTTTATGGCAGCTCTGGCTGATATCTATGGTTCTCAAGAAAAAGCGATAGAGGAAACCTGTAAACTTTTTGATATTAAAGGCAAGATAGTTCCGGTTACTTTTGATAATTGTCATCTTGTTGCCCGCTATGAAAACGGGCAACAGGTTTTGGGTGAGCATTTTATAGACGAGCCAAACGAAGCTTTGGGAAAATATAAAATTATAGAACTTGAAGTTTTTCCAAAGGCTATTCCCAATCCCAAGGCAATTGCTGCAATTAAGTCGGCAGATATGATAGTTATGGGTCCTGGGGATTTATATACAAGTATCCTTGCCAACCTTGTAGTTCCTGGAATTTCAAAGGCTATCTGCGATTCACAAGCCAAAAAGTTGTTCGTGGTTAATTTAATGACTAAGTTTGGTCAGACTGCCGGTTTTGGTGCAAGGGATCATCTTAAGGTAGTTGAAAAATACATTGGCAAAGGATCAGTGGATTATTGTCTTGTTAATAAAAGCAAAAATCTTCCCATGGATATTATAAAGCGCTATAAAGAGGAAAAAGCCGATTTAGTCAAGGATGATTTGGGTGATTCCGCAAGACCAATTGTTGTGAGAAAAGCCTTGATATCAAAAAGAATCTATCAAAAACCAAAATCAGACACCCTAGTTAGAAGTTTGGTTCGGCATGATCCGCAAAAACTTGCAAGAGCAATTTGCGAACTCTTGTAGAAAGAATGTTAAATTATTATACTGGTAGCCAATGAAAGATTGTGTTTTTTGTAAAATAGTTAAAGGAGAAATTCCAGCCTATAAAATATATGAAGATAAAAAATATTTGGCTTTTTTGGACATAAATCCTTATACGAAGGGGCACAGTTTGGTTATCCCAAAAGTCCATTACCGCTGGACTTATGATATACCCGACTTTGGAGAGTATTTTGAGGTTTGCAAGAGTATAGCTTTGAAAATCAAAAAGACTCTGAAAGCAGAGTGGATGATGTTTTTAACGCTTGGCTGGCAGGTTCCCCATGCTCATGTACATGTTATCCCGAGGTATCCAAACGACGCAATGGAAGAGTTTGAAAAATTAGAATACAAATATAAAAAAGGAGAAATGAGTTTAATTTCCAAGAAAATTAGAAACCAACTTTAAAAAGTAAATTTTCGAGCATAAAAAAATTTTTTTATGATTAGTGTAAGCGTTTATAAGCAATCAAACTATCCAGTTTCTGCAAAGAAAGTAAGAGCAGCTCTTAGAAAGCTTTTGGAAAAAGAGGGGATAGTTTCTGAAAGCGAAGTCTCAGTAGCCGTTGTGGGTAGAAAAAAAGTAACCTCTCTTGTGCAAAAGTATTTTACCGAGCCACCAAACCTTGCTTCTAGCCACCCTGTTTTGTCTTTTCCCGCAAGTGAAACCAAAAAGCCTTTTATCTATCCTCCTGATGGCAAGATTCATCTTGGGGAAATTGTAATTTCTTATCCTCAGGCTGTTGAATTAGCTAAAAAGAAAGGAAAACTTTTGGATGAGGTTGTTTGTGAATTGGCAAAACACGGAGCCTTGCATTTATTGGGAAGACACCATGAGTAAATTAATAATTTACTAGTAACAATTTACAATTTTTAATTAATTACCAATTACTTAATTTATCAAACTAGAAAATTATGTTATTGAGAATTCATTGTAAATTGGAAACTGATAATTAACTTTATGACTTTTTATTTGAAACACCGTTCGCAGACTATTGAGGAGCTGGATTTAAAATCTGTTCGCGAAACATTAAGAAAAATTGTTGATTCGGGGAATATACCTCATGCCTTTTTGTTTTCGGGTCCCAAGGGAACAGGTAAAACTTCGGCAGCGCGAATTTTGGCAAAAATACTAAACTGCGAAAAAGAGGGGAAGGAGCCTTGTAATAAATGCGAACAATGCACCTTAATAACAAAAAGCAGAAACCTTGACGTTGTTGAGCTTGATGCGGCCAGTAATCGTGGAATTGATGACATTCGTTCTCTTCGTGACAAAATAGCCCTTGCACCGGCAAAAGCAAGAAAAAAAGTTTACATTATAGACGAAGCCCATATGTTGACTACAGAGGCTGCAAATGCTTTTTTGAAAACTCTTGAAGAACCTCCTGAACATGTGTATTTTATCCTAGCAACCACAAATCCCGAGAAACTTCCGGCAACCATCCGCTCAAGATTAACCAATATCATTTTTACAAAAGCCAATAAAGAGGAGATAACAAGGCAGCTAACCAGAATTGCCAAAAAAGAAAAACTGAAAGTTGAAAAAGAGGTTTATGAACAGATTGCTTTGGCATCAGAAGGCTCCTTTCGCGACGCAGCTAAACTTCTGGAACAGCTTGCGCTTGAATCCAAAAATATCAACAAAGAAATTGCAGATAAACTTCTGGGCATATTTGGGAATGTGAGTATTGAGGAGGCGATAAACCTTTTACACAAAAGGGATGTCAAAAAGTTATTGATAAAAATTGAGGAGATGGTCGCACATGGAGAAAATATAGTTAATTTTCTAGATTATTTATTAGAGCGATTTCAAAAAGCCCTGCTGGCCAAAAAAGGTATTGGAGAGGAAGACCTTGTTGATTATTCCGAAGAAGAAATTTTGGATATTCTTGAGATTCTGCAAAAAGCAAGAAAGGAAACCGTCTTTAGTGTCATTCCTCAACTTCCTCTTGAGATTGCGATTGTCTTATGGTGCAAAAAGACAAAAAATTCTTTAAAACCAGTTTCTTTTAATCCTGATAAAACTAAGGACAAATTAGACCCCGAGCTTTGGAGTAAGATACTCTCTTTTGTTAAATCCAAAAACACTTCAGTCGAGGCTCTTTTAAGAGCAGCAAAACCTCTCGATTTTAATGGGTCAACGCTTACGCTTGGGGTTTACTACCGCTTTCATAAAGAGCGGCTTGAAACAGTGAATAGTCGCAAAACTTTAGAGGAAGTTGTAAAAAAGGTTATGGGTGTGCCGGTTCGTGTTAGCTATACTTTGGTAGGGAAAGAAAAAACTCCAAAGGATACTTTGACCCAGGTCACAAAGAAAGATATAATTGAGGTTGCTAAAGAAATTTTTGGAAATTAACCATGTTCGACAAACTCAGACAAGGACAAAAACTTCTTCAAATGCGCGGAGAAATGAAAAAGCTCCAAAGGGATCTTTCCCAGATAACTGAGACTGTGGAACTTGGGGAAGTTAAAGTAAAAGTCTCGGCCGACCTAAAAGTTGTCTATATTCAGAAAAGCGGTCAGGATGAACCAGAAATTACCGAGGCTATAAACAGGGCATTCAAAGAAGTTCAAAAGAAAGCTGCAAAGAAAATGCTTGAGGAGAAGGGGTTATCTGGTCTTCTCGGGGGGCTAGGTGGAGCGTAAAGTTGATGTCTGTCCTAAAAAAGTCGAAACTACTTCAAATTTCTATATTACTGCTTCAGGTTGTAGCTATTCCTCTTACTGTTTATGCATTAAAAAATGCTGCAACTTACTTCGCCCGCGCCAAGGGAACTTTTGCCAATCTTGTAGTTGATATTTCCGGGGGGATTGATAAGCCATCTAATTTTGTTTGGAAAAATTTGGCCCAAGGAGGAGAGGAGGTAAACGAGAAGACTCTTTCAGCAGTTGTTGGTAAGATAGCTGCCCTAACTCCACAATATATAAGAGTAGATCATGTTTATGATTTTTGGGGTGTTGTAAAAAAGCCTCCTTCAGGAAATCTTGTGTTTAGTTGGGAGCGCCTTGACAGATTGCTTTCTGATATTACAAATACCGGAGCAAAGCCTTTTATCGTACTTTCTTACATGCCACCTGCGTTTTCTGCAGACAGCGAGGTAGGTCTGCCTGCTTCTTGGAATGAGTGGGGGGAGTTGGTACAAAAAACAATTGAGCACGTTAGCGGCACCAACGGCCTTGCAATATCTGATGTTTACTATGAAGTTTGGAACGAACCTGATCTTTTTGGGGACTTTAAACTCAGAGGCGAGAAAAATTACCTTGAGCTTTACAGAGAGAGCGCCCTCGCAGCCCAAAGGGCAACTGGTACTCTTCCTTTTAAAATTGGCGGCCCAGCAACAACTGCCCTTTATAAAAATTGGTTTGACAATTTTTTTCGCTTTGTTGCCGATAATAATTTAAGAGTTGATTTTTATTCTTGGCACAGATACTCGGAGGACTTGAGGGATTTCGAAGAGGATATTCAAAATGCCAAGGCTTGGATAGAATTTTTTCCCGAATTTAGAAATATCGAATTTATAGTCTCAGAGCTTGGGTTAGATAGCAACAACAATCCTGCCTATGACGGAAAACTTTCGGCCATCCATAGTATTGCCACAAGTGCAATTTTGGAAGATAATCTCAAGAGCTCTTTTATCTTTGAAATTAAAGATGGGCCCTCGCCTCAAAAGTATTGGGGCAGATGGGGGATATTAACCCACGAAAAGCATGGAGAACCAGAAGAAAAACCACGTTACAAAGCAATTGATTTTATGAATAGGATGATGGGAAGTGTAATTCCAGTCACAGGACAGGGCTCTTGGGTGAAAAGCTTTGCCAAAAGAATTGGCAGTGTAACTAGACTTTTGGTAGTCAATTACGATCCCCAAGACAGTCATTACGAGCAGGTGCCAATCAAATTTATCAACCTTCCTTCTCAAAATTTTCTTTTTCGCAGAATCAGCTTTTTGGGAGAGACAAAAGAGGAGCGTATTACAACCACCTCTAGCGAATGGCAAACTTTGCAGACGTTCTCACCAAACACAGCAGCAATTTTTGAAATAGTTTTCCAGTAAGGCTAGTTTTGATAGAATAGAAGGATTATGAAGATAGCTGCGCCACTAGTACGTCTGATTGAGGCTTTTGAGAGACTTCCTGGAATTGGGCCAAAGACAGCTCAACGCCTGGTGTACTATTTGTTGCATGTTCCCCAAAGCGAGCTTGACGAGTTTTCCCAGGCGATAAGTGAGCTAAAAGTCAAAACCATTCTTTGCTCAATTTGTAAAAATGTATCAGAAAAAGACCCCTGTGAAATTTGTGAGGATAGAAGACGGGACAAAGGCGTGATTTTGGTTGTTGAGCAACCCTTGGATATTTTGGCATTTGAAAAAACAAGGAAATTCAATGGAGTTTACCATGTATTACACGGAGCCATAAATCCTTTGGAAAACATTGGCCCTGATGAGATTTATATAGAAGATTTGCTTAAAAGAGTGAGTGGCGGTAATGGCGAAATTGGAAAAGTCAAAGAGGTTATTATTGCAACCAATCCCACAATGGAAGGAGAAGCAACAGCTATGTACATTCTCAAAAAACTAAAAGCTAAAAATTTCAACTTAAAAGTTACGCGTTTGGGTGTTGGGATACCAACCGGAGCGCACTTGGAGTTTGCGGATGAGATAACCTTAAGCGAAGCCATAGAAGGGAGAAGGTTGTTATGATTCCCGCAAAGATGACCAAACAGGTTGCCAAGGCTGTTGCTAAACAGATACAGGAAGAAACAGGGGAGCTGGTCAAAACTGCAAAAGGTCAGATTCTGGGTCAAGAGAAGAAACTCCAAACTGATCAGCCACAAGGGCAACCCCAGTCATCCACTGAGCTATCCACAGGGACTGCAAGTGATCAGGCAGAAAGTCAGGAAACAAGAAGGCGCCTAACGTATCTTCAGGAAGAACTAAGAGAAATTGCCCAAGAAGAAAAAATCAGAAAAGCACAAGAAGCCCAAAAAGTCGAAGCTGAAAGCAGGGCACAAATGCAGGAAAAGCCACCCCTACCGGAACCAACCCCACGTCCGTCAAGAAGGTTCTTGGGAGCGATAGAAAGAAAAATCCAAAGTCTCAAAGCCAGAGTCGAAACCCGCCTTCCGCCAACAGGGTGAGTTTAAAGTATTGATTTTGTGGGTTTTGAGATGTTATCATTTTTCAATGCATAAAGAAAAGGTAATTTCTTGTTCTTGCTCCCTTTGTGAATGAGGGAGTTTTATTAGTTTTTGTTGGACAAGCTCCCTCAAGGGAGCTTTTTTAATTTTATGTCGAAGAAAAATATCATTAAACTTAAGCTTTTAAGCGCTTTTTTTGATATAGTAAGTTTATGAAACTTTACAATACCGCAAGCCAAAAGATTGAGGAATTCAAGCCACTAAGAAAGGATGAGGTTGGTATTTACTCCTGTGGGCCAACGGTTTACTGGAACCAACACATTGGGCATATGTTTGCCTATGTTCAATGGGATGTTTTGGTGAGATTTTTGAAATTTTTAGGTTATAAGGTCAAATGGGTGATGAATATCACCGATGTGGGGCACATGACTTCTGATGAGGACAGTGGGGAGGATAAAATGGAAAAAGGGGCCAGACGTGAGGGGCTTACGGTCTGGCAAGTTGCGGATAAGTATATAAAGCAATTTTTGGAAAGTCTGGAACTTTTGAATATCCAAAAACCCGATGTTTTATGTAGGGCTACTGATCATATTGAAGACCAGATTGAATTGATTAAGAAAATAGAGTCACGAGGTTTCACCTACCAGACCAAAACGGGATTGGTTTTTGATACATCAAAGTTTCCTGATTATGCTAAGTTTGCAAGGCTTGATTTGACAAAGCAAGAAGCAGGGGTTAGGGTTGAGGTTGACCCTGAAAAGAAAAGCCCTTGGGATTTTTTACTTTGGGTGACGAACCAGCCAAACCACGTTATGCAGTGGGATAGTCCTTGGGGAAGGGGATTTCCCGGCTGGCATATCGAGTGTACGGCGATGAGCGTCAAGTACTTAGGGGAAAGATTTGATATTCACACAGGTGGACTTGAGCACATTCCCGTTCATCATACTAATGAAATAGCTCAGGCATTTGGGGCTTTTGGTCACCAAACAGCCACTTATTGGTTACACAACGCCTGGCTTATCTTTAATGGCCAAAAGATGAGCAAAAGCTTAGGAAATATTCTCACGGTGCAGGATTTGATTGAGAAAGGTTATGATCCTTTGTCCTTGCGCTATCTTATTCTTACTTCTCACTACCGCAAGGGTTTGGATTTCAACTGGGATTCTTTAAAAGCTTCACAAATTGCACTTAATAAACTGCGAAGCCACCTAGCCTCCTTTAGGGAAGGAAGAACTGCACTGTCAGCGGAAAAGCTTCACAAGCTAGAGGATTTTCAGAAAATGTTTACAGAGAGCCTGATACTTGATTTGAATATCCCCAAGGCTTTGGCTGGAGTTTGGAGTTTGGTTAAAAGCAACATCCCCTCGGAGGACAAATACGATTTACTTTTAAGCTTTGACGAGGTCTTAGGCCTTAGATTAAGAGATGTCGGAAATACCAAGGCAGAATTATCCCAGGAGGCTCAAGAATTACTTCGCCAAAGGGAAGAGTTAAGGCGCGCCGGGGAATTTGAAAAAGCTGATGAAATTCGTATTAAAATTGAAAGAGAAGAAAATGTAAAAATTTTGGATACACCAACTGGTACCTTGGTAAGACCTGCTAAATGAGAGAAACAATTTTTAAGTTTTTTGTGGTAACTGCGTTGGCTGTTCTTGCAGTATCCGTCTTTCTTCTTTATCAAGAAACCAAAAATTTACAATCTTTATCCAAACCCGAGGATATCGTTAATCAAAAGGCAGTTGATGCCTTCGAAGAGAATTTAGAAAGTGACACTCAGGAAAGCTCGGACATTCAGGCTCAGTTGGATGCTCTGAAGGCTTATTTTGACCAAGCCTTGGCGACAGTTTCGGCGACAAAACCTACTGTTTCAATTCCTAGTCAAAAACAGGAACTTCAGACAACCTATATCCCCCTGGGGACAACTTTTAAAACTTCCAGTACAAATTGGGTAGATGTTACAGATTCGGGAGCCTATATAGATATCGAGAATGACTATGGACAAAATGCCTATATTGAATGGGAAGCTTACCTTTCGGTTGCTCATGGAAACGGTCAGGTATTTGCCAGATTATGGGATGATACAAATAAAATTGCAGTTGCCGGCAGCGAGCTTACAAGTATCAATAATTCAACTGCTAAGCTTGTCATTTCCCCCAGAATTTATCTTTGGAGAGGAAGAAACCTTTACAAAGTCCAGATTAAGTCGCTTAATGGATTTGAAGTGACTTACAGCAGTGGTAGAATGAAGATAAGCTATTAATGAAAAAGTTTTTAATATCTTTTTTATTGCTGTTTTTGCTTGGTTTATATATTCCCTTTGCGAGTTTTGCCCAAGAAGCTACCCCCATACCAACCGAGGAACCCTTTAATTTCGAAAGAGCCCGCAAAGACTACATTTATAATATGGAAATTTATAAAAAGGCTTATGCCAACTACCAACTGGCCAGAAGTGAATATTTACAGGCTAAAACCTTGATCTCCCAAAACAAAGCAAAAGAGGCAACCCTTGAAATGCTCAAGGCCCGAGACGAGGTTGTTATCACTTATTTGACAATGCTTCGGATGAAATTAGCTGAAGTCCGAGGAATTTCGGACACAGTAAGGGATGGGTTTTATGCAAGAATCGACACCGAGGTTTCTTGGCACTTAAAACACAAGGACATTCTTACAAGTGCCGCAACTTTGGAGGATTTATTTGCCGATTCTGATGAAGCAAAAATTCGTTTTCCCCTGACAGAGGGGGTTACCTACGAAATTTTAAGCGAAATTATGTTTGCAAAAGCAAGTCTGGTCAGAGAGTCTGCAAAAAGTGTTTTTGACGAGCTGAAACAATTTGTTTCAGAGGTACGCCAAAGTGGCAAAAAAGACACAAGTGTAATAGAACGCTGGATATTGGCGGTAGAGAATAAATTTACAAGAAGTGATGATAAAGAGATGGAAGCCAGAAATATTGCCATTCGTCTTTCTAAAGCGCCCAGTTCCCAGAGGCTAAATCTTTATTATGAAGAGCGCTTTCGTTTGGAGGAGTCGCTTCAATATTTAAAAGAAGCCCAAAATTATATGAAAGAAATAGTTAAAGAAATAAAAACTGCCGATTGATAAGTATGGAGAAGTTATCAGATCAGTTAAAGTCTGTAAATCTGAGAGAAAAGCTGGGGGAGATAATTACAAAGATTAAATCGATTCCGATATTTAACTCTTTGGACCCTAAATTAAAAAAAGTTTTATTAATAGCCATAATAGTTATTATTGTTTGCTTTGTGGCCACGTTTGTTGTCTCTTTTGTAAAAACTATCAGAAGAAGGGTAAAGATTATACCAACTCCGACCCCGGTTGTGATTGCAACTCCAACTCCTGAGATAAAAAATCCCTCAGAATACGTGGGAGACCCAAAATTACAAAAAATAGAGGAGAGTGTTGACAAACTTAACAACGATTTAACCGAAGTCAATCTTGGTGAGTCAGGGCTTTCGGTGCCGGTTTTGGACTTTAACATCCGTTTTTGAGCGGATTTTCTCAATCAAAAGTGAGTAGAAACGAAGATTGTGAATTGTGGCCAGACGCAAAGCAGTGGTTTCTTTAATCCTAAAAAGATGGGCAAGATAGCCTCTGGAGTAGTTTTTACAAAGTAGACAATCGCAGGCTTCTGACACGGGTTTTTTATCTTGAAAATATTTGATTCTATCGGGTTTGTAATATGAATAAAAATTTCCTGAAAGGCTAATTTTATCAATTGAAGTGCTGTTGTAAATGTAAAGTCTTCCATGCCGCGCATCTCGTGTTGGCAAAACGCAGTCAAATATCTGATAGCCCATTTTTGTTAATTTCACAATATCCTCAGGTTTTCCAATCCCCAGTCCATAAAGCAAATAGTCTTTAGGGGTGTTGTCTGCAATAAATTGCGAGAGCTCCAAGTCAAGCACACCTTTTGCGTTTATTGCCCAGCCCCCAAATCCAAGTCCGTCAAACCCAATCTCACAAAGTCTTTCGATGCACTGTTTTCGCAAATCCTTAAAATCTCCTCCCTGGACTACTCCCAATAAATAAGGCCTTTTTACGATGTTGAATCTTTGACAGTAACTTTCGAATACCTCTTTGGATTTCTTTGCCCAAAGTACGGTTCTATCAACAGTTTCTTGGGCTGCCTTTCTTCCGGCATTCGGGGGAGTAAAGTCATCCAATACAACTACCATGTCGGTAGCCAGTTTCATCTGGTATTCAATTGAGTCTTTGGGGGTAAACAGAGTTTTTTGATTATTTTTGTCAACAAAAAAAACTCCCTCATCGAAAATTTTTCCTTTTCTTCCCGGCCTTTTGGCTAATGTCATGACCTGAAAACCACCCGAATCAGAAATGATTGCGCCCTTCCAACTCATAAAGCCACCAATTCCTGCAAATTTTTCTAAAGTTTTGGTGTTTATATTTTTGTATAAATGGTAGGTGTTGACGAGAATCCCTAAAGTTTTGGTATTAACTAAATCCAAACTGTCCAAGGTTCGCACTACAGCTTTCGTGGCATCAGGAAAAAAGGCAGGCAGAGGAATTTTTTGGCCTTTTATGGTTTTGAAATACTTTTTTCTTCGCATATTTGCTATAGTTTAAATTACTGCAATGAAAATAAAAACTCCTTAACTTTTGGATTTAAAGCGTAGTGTGATCAAGAATAATCAGCTTCTAATCTGAAGCTCCCAGAATCTTTTGTAAAGACCCTTCTTTTTGGCAATCAGTTCCCTGTGACTGCCAATTTCTTTAATTTTTCCCTTTTCCAAAAGAACAATCTTATCGGCTCTGACAACAGTTGAAAGTCTATGGGCGATGATTATCATTGTTTTGTTTTTGGCAGCTTTCCAGATTGCATCTTGGATGAGTATTTCAGATTCACTGTCAAGTTGGCTTGTGGCCTCGTCAAAAATAATTATTTGAGGGTCTGCCAAAATCATTCTGGCAATGGCTATTCTTTGTTTTTGTCCGCCGGAAAGCTTTATCCCACGCTCACCAACTCGTGTTTGGTATTTTTCAGGTAGACCTTCTATAAAAGGATTAATATTTGCCAGTTTGGCAGCTGCCTTGATTTCTTTTAGGCTGGCGTTTTCTTTGGCATAAGAGATGTTGTAGGCGATAGTGTTATCAAATAAAATCGGTTCCTGAGGCACAACCCCTATAAATGAACGCAGTCTACTTTTTGTAAAGTTTCGAATATCAATGCCGTCAATTGTGATTCTCCCTCTTGTTGGATCGTAAAAACGCATCAGAAGTTTAACCAGAGTTGTCTTGCCAACCCCGCTTCTACCAACCAGAGCAATGGACTGGCCCTGACGGATGTGTAAGTTTATATTCTCAACAGCTGGCTTTTCTCTTTTATCATAATAAAAAGTGACATTTTCAAACTTAATTTCCCCATCAACAGAATATTTTTCAACAGCTTTTTTGGGGTCTTTGATTTTGATTTGATTATCAAGAATTCCAAAGTATCTCTCAATATCTGCATAGTGTTTGGCAATATCTCGAATGCTCCAGATCAAATCCCAAATTCTGGGAGCAAAGCTTCCCAGAAAACCAACCACCAGCACAAACCCACCAATATCCATTTTGTTTTTTTGTACAAAAGAAATACTAAAATACAAAATCAAAAAGACTGTGGCGTTGATAAGCGAACCCATTGAAAGATCTATTAATCTAAATGAGTTTGAGTATTTCCAGATAGCCCTTGTCCATGGTATAAAAGCTTTTTTGAGTCTTTCCTGTTCCCAGTTCTCTTTTGCAAAAAGCTTGACAGTCTCGAAATTAATCATGTTGTCAACGATAATTGAAGAGATATTGTCTTCTTCCTCGTTAAAAGCTTTTCTTTTGTCGATATTGAATTTAACAAGAGGGGAAGCGATAAGCAAACTTAGGACAACTGAAAAGATTGAAATTAAAACCACCTCCGGGCCAATGGTTGCAAAAAAGGCCAGCATTACGACAAAACCAACAATAACGTCAATAATCCTAAAGTGAATCGAGTCATAAAGGCTGTAAAAAGCGTTATCCCCGCGTTTGAATGCACTAATTAAAGATCCTGTACTTTTCTCAGAATGGAAGGCAAAATCCAAATCATGAATATATCTGAAAATTTCAACCCTCGCATCGGTTGATCCATAAATCAAAAGTATATCTCCAATCCACCGGCTGAGAGTGCTAAGAATAAGTGCTGCCATTCTCACCAAAATATAGGCAACAAGAATTGACTCAAGCGCTTTTACATCAAAATTGGTTATGGATTCGACAAAAAGTTTATAAAAATAAGGAGCTATACTTTGGAGGACTGAAGATAAGATTATGAGAATTAAAAAGACAAACGCAATTTTTTTGCGCCGATTTAGCAGAAAGCCATAAAATACCTTCAAAATTTTGATCATATAAAACTCTCTTTCTCATAAAAGTTTGCGGCAGGACTTTTTTAATTATAAAACAAATCCACAAAAATGAGTATAGTGTATCAGTGTACTAGTACACTGATAAGTAGTGGGATTTGTGGTTTTAAGTTTTTTTAGACTACCCAGAAGCTATTGTCTGCAAGATGGGAGTTTCGTGTGGCCGCAATTTTTTGACCAAGATTAAAACCAATTGAGTCGATGTCTCCGTGTGTTTTACCATTTCTTCCGGCTAATTTATGTCTGAGAATTTCGGTAATTTCTGGTGTGTATCTAAGCAAAAAACCTGCAAACCCGGCTGTAAGGGTGTGGTATAGGTTTTCTGGTTGGTAAGTACTTACATATCCGAGAAGCGCTGCCTCATAGAGATGGTATGTGTCTCCTGGCGGATCGGAGTAATTTTCAAAAGGTGAGATAGCTTTTCTCCAATAACCCATAAGATCATTTGTAGGTTTAAATCCCAAGACTAATTTTGCATCCCAAGCCCTTGCCATAACTCTATTGACAAGAGTAGCTCTCATAAGTGCAAGAAGTACGTTGTTTCTGGATTGCTCCAAAATCAGTTGGAATTGTTCGGGAACAGTTACTGTTCTATCTTCATTATTCGCTAAATTTAAAATGGAACTTACGACTGGCAATATTTCGTTGTTTATAAAGGCTGCTGGAAAATGGTTTTCGTGTGTATCCGTAAAAGCCATTATAAGTGCTAAGGTGTTGGCCTTGGTTAATCCAAGCTCACTGGGCGGTTGGTGCAAAGCAGAAGCTGTGCTTGCAAGAATTTGTTTTTCAAGTTCTTCCCAGGGGGGATTGTAAACCACATTCCTGTTGCCGTAATCTATATCTTCATATATCACTCTTTCTAGTCCTTGTGGATAGGCAGAAAGGGCATATGGAGCTGTCACTATAGCCAATATATATCCATTAAGACGTTCTACCCCCACGCAGTATTATAACCTATAATATGAGTCTGTTGTCAATTCTTAAACTTTTCTAAAAAGAGTGTATCAGTGTACTAGTACAGTGATTCAAGGAAGGTTAATTTTTTTAATTTTAAAATTATCAGTTTCAAGCCCGACGTAATCAATCATGGGGTAGAGTGCTCTTACTTCACCCCAAAATTTCTCGGCTAGTTTTCCGGTAAAAAGGGCGTAACCACTGCCCTCGCTTCTGCCACAGAGTTTTTGTTCCCACTCTCTTATTACCTTTTGAACCTTTCTGCCAATTTTATTAAACTCTTCCTGATTTTCTTCTTGGTTAATCTGGTATTTACTGTGAATTCTTGCGAATTCATCAAAAAGCTTGCGGTTGTTATCAAGCATTTTTTGGAAGTATTCTTTATATTTTGTTGCCATAAACTTTTTTCAAGTGCTGTCTTTCTTTGACTCCTTCGTACCAGATGTACATATCAGCGGCGTACTTATCAGCTTTTATAAGCTCCTCAACTACCTTATCCCTAATTTGGCGTGAGGCGACTTTTTCTTTAACAGTTCTTTTAATCTAAGCCTCGACCGTATCAGCAAGAGCTTGGGCCTGGTCTTTGCCTAACCCAGCAGCATTCACAACTCGTGCAACTTTTTGCTTGTCAAAAGGTTCTAGGCTTCCGTCCCTTTTGATAACTTGGGTGTTCATTTTTTACCCTCGTCTCAACATACTATAATCAAGCAGAAAATAAGTCAACGGAGATTATTACCTATAAAGTAATATCTTCTATTAAAAAATATTGTGATTTATTAATCTTTCTGTCAATGATCGAAAGAATCTCCACTCTTTTAATTGGAGTATTTACGGGACTTTTGGTATTTTTGTCTGAATTTCAATGAGGCTTTAAAAGGATATACCAAATTGTAGTGCTAGTTGTAAAAATGTGAATTTTTCAGTTTTTTCTCAGCAAACTGGTATAATTTATCTTCATGAGAGCCTTGCTTATCGAGGACGAGCACAAAATTGCCAACTCCATTAAAAAAGGACTTGAACTTGAGTCTTGGGCAGTTGATGTTGCCCACGATGGAGAGAAGGGTTTTGATATGGCAGTCGGAGAGGAATACGACGTAATTATTCTTGATTTAATGCTGCCCAAAATGGATGGCATAACAGTTTGCAAAAAACTTCGCGAAGAAGAGAATATTCACACTCCAATTTTGATCTTAACAGCCAAAGGCCAGATTGAGGATAGAGTGGAGGGACTTAACGCAGGTGCTGATGATTATCTGCCCAAACCATTCGCTTTTACAGAGCTTTTGGCGAGGATAAAGGCATTGACAAGAAGGCCCAAAAACTCCCTATCAACCATACTGCGTGTTGGGGATTTAACTGTCGATACCATCTCCTATGAAGTAAAAAGGGGGAATAAAAAAATTAGTCTATCCAAAAGAGAGTTTGCTCTTTTAGAGTATCTTATGAGGTACAAAGATAAAGTTATCACAAAAGAACAGCTTATCTGTCATGTTTGGGATTATGATTCTGATATCTTACCTAATACTGTTGAGGTTTATATGGGATATCTGAGAGCCAAAATAGACAAGCCCTTTGCTAACAAACCTAAATTAATTCATACCATAAGAGGATTTGGATACAAAATTGGAGTCAAATAAATTCTGAAATGTTTGCTTCAGCAAGAATAAAACTCACTGCCTTGTACCTTACCATAATAATGCTTATTAGCTTTGCGTTTAGCGCAATTATCTACAAGGGTGTGGAATCAGAGCTTAATAGAAGGTTTGAAGTTTTCGAGCGCAGGCTTGAGGTTGAAGAAATTAGGTTTAGACCCGGCTACATTAGAATCAGACAATTTTTGCTGGATGATTTGAACGATGCAAAACACCGAGTGCTTCTTTTTTTAGTTTATGTTAACTTGGGGATTCTTGCCTTTTCCGGAATTGCGGGTTTTGTTTTGTCGGGAATAACCTTAAAACCAATCCAGGTGGCGATGGATGAGCAAAAACGTTTTGTAGGAGATGCATCCCATGAACTAAGAACCCCGCTAACCGCGCTTCGCACAAGTATAGAAGTTGCCCTAAGAGACAAAAAAATGCGTCTTGGTCAAGCCAAAAAGGTTTTAAAAGGAAGTTTGGATGATATTTCCAGACTTGAAGATCTTTCGACAAATTTACTTGAACTGGCAAGGCATGAATCAGGTGGCAAGAAAGCTTTTGAAAAAATTGATTTATCTGAAATATTAGAAAGAGTTTACAAAAAACTCAAGCCTTTATCGCTTATTAAAAAAATAAAAATGAGTTTATCCACTGAGAAAGTTTTCTTTATGGGCGATAAAGAAGCGATAGAAAAGCTGATAAGCATTTTAACGGACAATGCAATCAAATATACCCCTCGGGGCGGGAAAATATGGTTGAGTGTGGTGAAAGAGGGTAGATTTGCCCGAATAACAGTTAAAGACACAGGGATTGGTATAGCTAAAAAAGAGATTCCTCATATTTTTGATCGTTTTTACAGAACCGATTCTTCCAGAACAAGGGTTGAGACAAGCGGGTTTGGCCTGGGGCTTGCTATTGCCAAGAAAATAGTTGAGGAGTATAAAGGTTCAATAGACGTCAAAAGCGAATTGGGTCAAGGTTCTGTCTTCACTGTAAGACTTCCGCTTTGATTTTTTAAGCATTTTCTCAATTTGTTTTAGTAAAGTTTCCAAAGACAGAAAGGAGGTGAAGAAGAATGGCTAAAAAACTTGTTATTCCGACATTTTTGCTAGCAGCCCTAATTACAGTTGTTTTGTATGGATCAAATCAGGTTAGGGCGGAGGATAGTTTTGATTATCCACCGATTGTTACAAGACTTGCCGAGCGCTTTGGGGTAAAAGAGGAAGATGTCAAGGAAGTTTTTGAGCAGATTAGGTCCGAGCATCAGGCGGAAATGCAAAAAAGGTTTGAGGAAAGACTTACCCAGGCAGTGACCGATGGAAAAATAACCGAGGTTCAAAAGAACGCTCTTTTAGAAAAACATCAAGAAATGGTGGCAGATAGGGAAGCAAGACGTTTGCAAGAGAGAGAAGAATTTGAGAATTGGGCGGCGCAAGAGGGCCTAAGTCTTGAGACACTCAGAGAAATCTTCCCGGGCCTTGGCTTTGTACATATAGGAGGTAGGAGAATGGTGGGTTATTGCTTGAGCAAAGGGGAATAGGATTGATTCGGGTACCAAAGAAAGACCCCGCAGTCGCGGGGTCTTTTGTTTTTTCAGTTTTTTCTCAGAAACAAAGTGTTAGAATACATGCATATGGATAAGTTAAGAGCCTTTTTGGGCTGGTTTTTAAAAGACAAAAAAAGAATTGCAGCGGCGGTTATAGTTGTTATCTTAGCCTTGTTTTTATACCAGAGATTCTTTGCCAAAAAATCTGAAGAAGTTAATATCCAAACTGCGAAAGTGGAGAGAGGAACCATCGTTTCTTCAATTAGTGCCTCTGGAGTAGTTCTCTCGTCACATATAACCCATGTCACAACTAAGGCAAGCGGTATTGTATCCAAGGTCTATGTGACTGATGGAGAGAAAGTCCAAGCCGGTCAGAAGCTGGCTGAGATTGACTTTGATCCTCAGGGAAAGCAAAATTACCTATCGGCATACTCAAGCTATATAAGTGCAGTTAACTCTCTTAATTCTGCCAGAAACGCTTATCGCTCAACACAGGCGTCTTTGGCTGTCGTCTATGATCAGATAAAAGGCCACGATACCGATGAAACTTTAGAGATGAAGGAAACTCGCACCAAAGCAGAAGTTGCAAATGATAATGCCTATGATGCTCTAAAGCTAGCGGAAGCAAAGCTTGCCGCCGCGGCCCTGGAGTACCAAAACTACGCTTCTGTCATAATCTCACCGGTTTCTGGAACCATAAGAAGTTTAACTATAGCAGTCGGGATGAATATTGAATCTGCCACAACAAGCCAGAGAGTAGCTTCGATTGTCAGTGGGGGAACACCTCTTGCATCTTTTAATGTCTCCGAAATTGATGTTTCTCAAATAAAGCCGGGTCTAAAAGCGACGATTACCATTGATGCGCTAAGCGACAAAACATTCACAGGAAGTGTTGTAAGTATTGATAGAGTAGGGACAACAACAAACAATGTTACAAATTACCCGGTGATTATAAAGTTTGATACTGAGGTGCCAGAGATTTTGCCCAATATGGCGGCATCTGCCAATATCATAATTGAAACAAAAAGTGATTGTTTAGTTGTTCCTGCAAATGCGATTCGCAATATCTCCGGACAGACAGTGGTCAGAGTAGTAAGAGATGGGCAGGATCAAAATGTGGTTGTTGAAACTGGGATCTCGGATGATACGAAAACCGAGATAATATCAGGATTATCCGAAGGTGAGACTGTTATTATCGAAACATCCTCAATTTCCTCCACAACCCAAACTTTTAGGAGTGGTGGCTTCATCTTTCCTGGTGGAGGATCACGCTTAGAGACAAGAAGATGAGTCTAATTCAGATAAAAAATATTAGCAAAATTTATAAAGCGGGTGAGGTGGAAGTGAAAGCTCTGGATGATGTTTCTTTTGAGATTCAGAGGGGAGAATTTGTTGCAATAATGGGTCCTTCGGGAAGTGGAAAATCAACCTTGATGCATATTATTGGGGCTTTGGATAAACCAACTTCAGGACAATATTTTTTGGACGGTGTAAATATTGAGTCAAGAAGCGATGATGAATTGGCTGAGATCAGAAATAAAAAAATTGGTTTTGTTTTTCAGGTATATAATCTTTTGCCAAGGTTGTCCGCCCTAAAAAACGTTATGATACCCATGATCTATGGGGGAATTAGTCGCGACAAAAGGGAGAAAATAGCCCGAGAATATTTAGGGATGGTCGGTTTGGGAGATAGACTAACGCACACTGCGTCCCAACTTTCAGGAGGACAACAACAAAGAGTAGCAATTGCCAGAGCTTTAGTCATGGATCCAAGTATTCTTTTAGCCGATGAGCCAACCGGCAATATTGCAACAGATCAGGCAGAGGAAATTATGAAAATTTTTCAGGGTTTAAATAAAAAGGGACATACGATTTTGATGATTACCCATGAATCAGAAATTGCAAGATATGCAAAAAGGGTTATACATCTTAGAGATGGGAAAATTGTTAATGATAGTAAAAACAAAAAGCAAAAGGGGACAAATGGATTATAAAGAGCTTCTTGTGGAAAGCTTAATAAGCTTAGCGCTGAACAAAGTTCGGACAGCACTTGCAATGCTTGGTGTGATTATTGGTATTGGAAGCGTAATAGCCCTGGTGTCGCTTGGACAAGCTTCTCAAAAATCGGTCACAAACTCAATTCAATCATTGGGTACAAATTTATTGACTATCCTACCCGGCTCTCAACAGGCCGGGGGAGTCAGAAGTGCTAGTTTTGTGACCACCTTGACATATGACGACGCAAGGGCAATTGCTGAGTCAAACCAAATCACTTCTATCAATAAAGTTTCCGCAGAATATCAAGCCAGAGCCCAAATAACGGCAGGTAAAAACAACACAAACACTCAAGTTATCGGCGTTTTACCAACATATTTTGAGATTAGAAATATCAAACTTGAAAGTGGGGTATTTATCGCGCAAAAACATAATGATGGTTTAAGTAAAGTTGCAATTATAGGACCGACAACTGCCGAGGACCTTTTTGGTCAAGGGATAGACCCGGTCGGTAAAAGTATTCGGATAAATGGACAGGTATTCAATGTTATCGGTGTAGCGAGTCCGCGGGGAGGTAGCGGTTTTTTTAGCCAGGATGATATTGTTTATATACCCTTAACAACAGCTCAAAAGCTTCTTTTTGGTGTTGATTATGTATCTTCTATTTCCTTGAGCGCAAAAAGTGAGGATGTTGTGGATCAAGCAGAACAGGAGATCACAAATTTGCTTTTGAATCGACATAAAATAAAAAATGTGGAGTTGGCTGATTTTCGAATTCAGTCACAAGAAGATATCTTATCAACCGCAACCTCGATAACCGCAACCTTTACAACACTTTTATCCGGTATTGCAGCAATCTCTTTGGTTGTAGGGGGAATTGGAATAATGAATATAATGCTTGTGACAGTTACCGAACGCACACGAGAGATAGGGCTTAGGAAAGCCTTGGGAGCTAAAAAGAAGGTTATAATTAATCAATTTTTAATCGAGGCAGTCTGCATCACTTTTATTGGGGGAGTAATTGGAACTGCTTTGGGGATTGGTATTTCTTATATTCTGTCCAGTTCTATGAATTTAGAATTTGTTGTTTCTCTTCCTGCAATTTTTTTGGCCTTTGGGGTTTCAGCCGGGGTGGGAATAATTTTTGGTTGGTATCCTGCTCAAAAAGCGGCAAAGCTTGAACCAATAGAAGCTCTTAGATATGAATAAAAAGAAAGGTGGTGATTTTAGTGAATAAAAATATTTTGATTAGCATTATTTTTGGGGTGATTGGAATTGGAGCTGGATTTTTTGCCGGAATGAAATATCAGGAGAGTAAACTCCCAAACTTTACCAGACAATTGGGAAATAATCAGGGTCCAAGGGTCACGGGTAATAACACGACAAGAGCAGGTTTTCGGCCTTTCTCAGGAGAAATAATTTCAGGCGATGAAAAATCTATTACGCTTAAACTGCCAGATGGCAGTAGTAAAATAGTTTTCTTTACTGAAAATACTAAAATTAATAAAGCAGAGGAAAAAGCAAAAGAGGATTTAAAAACGGGAGAAGAGGTGATGGTTTTTGGGCAAGAGAATTCAGATGGGAGTGTAACTGCCCAGAATATCCAGCTAAATCAGGCCCTAAGGTAACTTTCTCATTCCCTTTGGTGATAAAATTAGAATAAGTAAACTTTGGTTTTGAGATGAAGTCTTTTGTTTTAGTCTCGACTTATCCGCCAAGGCGATGCGGTATTGCCACTTTCAGCCGAGATCTTCTTGAGGCAACAAAAAAGATTAGTTTATCTAGATTTGACTTCAAGGTGGCAGCAATAGAAAATTCTCTCTCTCCAGTTAAAAGATATCCAAAAGAGGTAAGTTGGGTGGTCAGTCAAGAAGATAAAAGGGGCTATATAAAACTGGCAGAATCGGTAAATGAGCTAGCAGATGTGATAGCTGTGATTATTCAGCATGAATATGGAATCTTCGGTGGGGAATTCGGGTCTTATCTTCTTGAGTTTACAGGCAGGATTAATAAACCAATTATTACCGCTTTTCATACAGTTTTGCCTTCTCCGGATAAGAAGATGAAGCGGATTACACAAAAGATTATTGACGATTCTAGTAAAGTTATCGTTATGTCTGAGGATTCCAGGCGTCTTCTTCTTGATAATTTTATCATTAGTTCCAAAAGTAAAGTTTGTGTGATTCCGCACGGGATTCATCCAGTCATCTTTCAAGACAATCTGCCAATAAAAGCTAGATTGGGATTGCCGGCTGATAAAATGATTATCTTGAGTTTTGGTTTCCTGAATCCTAATAAAGGCATAGAGTATGTTATTGGTGCTCTGCCAACAGTTATTAAAAAAATGCCCAATATCTTGTATTTGATTATGGGGATTACTCACCCCTTAGTAAAGCAGAAAGAGGGAGAAGCTTATCGGACTTTTCTAAAAAGAAAAGTAAAAAAGCTCAAATTAGAGAACCAGGTTGTCTTTATTAACAGATATTTGTCCCTGCGAGAGCTTCTTTTGTATATTCAAGCAAGCGATCTTTGTCTTGTTACCTCCCTTGATCTTGATCAATCTGTCAGTGGTACTTTTTCTTATGCCTTGGGTAGTGGAAGAAGCGTTATTGCTACAGAATTCCGGCAAGCAAGATTTATGATTGATAAAAAAGTTGGTAGACTTGTACCGCCAAGAAACAGCAAAGCCATAGCCATAGCTCTTTTAGATTTACTTTGCCACCCCCAAAAACTAAGGTCGATGAACTGGCAAGCTTATTGTAAAACCAGAAATATGCTTTGGACAAATGTCGCGCATGAATATTTAAAAATAGTTTTTGAAGATCAAGAACCAAATGCTAACTACCTCTTACCAGAAATTAATTTGAGACATCTGGAGAGGATGTCTGATGAATATGGTCTAACTCAATTTGCTACTTCTGCAAAACCAAATCCCGCAAGTGGCTATACTATTGATGATAACGCAAGAGCTCTAATATGTTATCTCAAACTTTATAAGAACGGTTATCTAGCCAGAAAAGAAGCTATTAGTAAAGTATCTTTGTTTTTAAATACAATTAAGAGAAGCCAACAGCCAACGCTGAGATTTATTAACTATCTTGCTGGTAGTAACCCTTCGGTAACCGGTCAAAACGAGGCAGAAGATCTTGAAGACACTCAGGGGAGAGTTCTTTTTGCACTTTGTGAATTGAAAAACTCCACCTTGTATGCCGAACCTGAGATTAAGAAAACTGCTAAGGATTTGTTTACAAGTATCTTTAATTTTATTAACACCTTTACTCATCTAAGGGCCATTTCTTTTGGTTTATATGGGCTTTCTTTATTGGAGAATTATTTAGAATATATAAATCATATTAAGATGTTTGCCCTCAAGCTTGAGCAAAGTTACAAAAAACACTCCCGAAGCGACTGGCACTGGTTTGAGGAAAAATTAACTTATGCAAATGGTATCTTATGTGCCGCATTGTTAAGAGCGGGTTTTCTACTTAATAATCGAGAATATTTTAGAATTTCCAATGAATCCTTGAGTTTTCTTTGCGACCAAACCTTTTTCGGTGATGTTTTTGTTCCTATAGGACAGGAGAATTGGTACCAGCGTGGTTCAAAGCGCTCGTTGTTTGATCAACAGCCCGAAGAAGTTTATCACATGGTTTTGGCCCTTTTTGAAGCTTGGAAAATAACTAAAAACAAAGATTATAAAAAGAAAATTTATAATTGTTTTAGTTGGTTTTTGGGAAACAATATTTTAGGTAAACCACTTTATAATCCTATGACCGGGGGTTGTTTTGATGGTTTGACAAGGCAGGGAGTTAATCTGAATCAAGGGGCCGAATCCTTGTTATCATATTTACTAGCAAGACTGACACTCGAAGAGCTCTAGTAAACATGAAGATTGTTTCAGTTACTCCTTTATTTAACAAAGATAAAAACTCTATTTTTAACGTTGCTGCATGGTTAAAGCCAAACAGTGAAAATGTAATTTTAATAGGGAGAAGTCTTTCACAAAAAGGCACTTGGGGTCAACCGGATATAGGTAAACTCGTCTTATGGGAGCTTGGCAAAAACAACCAAGTTCTAGAGGAGAGGATCATCTGGGAGCCAAAGTTTGATAGTATTCTTTTTGAGGATCCGCGGGCTTTTGTTTTGGAAGATGGTCGAATAATGATTGGTTTAACTGCTGTGCTCAAGACTCGCGGACGTCCTCAAACCTTTCCGTCTCTGGTATGGGTGGATAAGGCTTGGAATTCATTACTTCCGCCTGTGACCATAATTCAGACATTTGGACATGGGAAGAATATGACCCCTGTCGCTTCTGACTATTTTGCTTTTAGGCCAGAAAATCCTTATTATAATCACAAACTTCTTTTTTTTAAGTATCAACATCCTCTAGTGACAGGGGTGGATACTCTGTCTTTTCCTTTAGATATACCGTGGGGATTATGGAAGATGGGAACTGGCGCACCTCCAATTTGGTTAAATAAAGAGCATGCAATCTTTACTGTACACGGAATTAATCTTGAAAAAGCGAAGTACGTCTATACAATTGGAATTTCCCTGCTTCGGAAAAAGGGCAAAAATTTTTCTATTGATGTTTATCCAGAACCTCTTCTTACAAAGGACATACTGAAAAATAAAATTAAGATAACAGAGTTGAGGCCACGAAAAAGAAATGTTTTGTATGTTTGTGGCGGTCTAGTTAAACCGGATGAACCAAATTATCTTTATTTGTACGTAAACGTAGGTGATTTGGCCACTTATGAGGTGGTGTTTGATTTTGTGGATTTGAAGAGATTGTTTGGTTTATAAACTTTAATACTTAAAAAAGTAAAAATAGTTTTCAGACTGAATAATCCTTAATACCCAGACGTTCACTGTCAGTTAATATCAATTAACCCGTAGAATTAGAAAAATTACTTTAAATTTTGCAACTGTAATAGGTGCCTTTTAATTTTTAACGAGTAGGCTCATAGTAAACCCCTTTTGTGGTCCCTCGTTTTCTTACAAGCCCTTGGTCTTGGAGTTTTTTGAGATCATAACGAAGAGTTCTTGGGCTGACCTTTGCAAACCTCCGCTTTATTTGATCAAACTGCACCAGTTTATGGTCCCTGATTATGTTATAAATCTCTGCCCGTCTTGGCAGCAAATAGTCGGTTACATCTGCTTCTTGTTTTTGGGTTACCAATTTCTTGGCCTTTTTTGCCGTCTCGTCAATTGCAGTTAGCATAAAGATAAGATAATCGGTGGTGTCTTTTTCAGGCTCCTCAAGCATTCTGTAATACTCACTTTTATAATTGTCTATGTATTCCTCCAAAGCCAAAAGCCCCTTCATGCCATACCCCCCTTGAATCAAGATTTTTTGCATTAAAAGCCTTCCCACTCTCCCGTTTCCGTCCAAAAAAGGGTGAATCTTTTCAAAAGTGTAGTGCGCCAAGCTGGCTTTTATTGGCACGAATTTTTCTTTTTGAGATTTAGTGTATTTAATAAGTTTATCTATAAGCTTTGGTACCCGCCGGGGTGGGGGAGGCATATATATGGCGATTCCTGCCTCGTTGAAAATTGCCTCCATGTTATTTCTGTAAACTCCTGTATTTTCGGGATTCTCCAGACCACTCATCACGATTTTGTGGATTTCGAGTATTTCGGAATTTGTAATGTCTCTTGCTCCTTTCTGCCTTATAAAATTTATGGCCTTGAAGATATTCATAACCTCCAGCTTCTTTTGGGTTTCTGAAGATTTTGCCAGCTCTTCAAGTGTGAGTGGATTTCCCTCAATCCGAGCTGAAAAAAGCGAACTTTTTAATGTTGATTTTCTTCTGATATTTTTTTCAATTTCTGGCGGGATGGTAATTGCATCAATCACTTCTTTTGAGGCTTCAATCGAAGCAAGAAGTTTTGTTATTTTGGCAGTTAGTCTGTAAACAGGCGGTATTAGCATCTTTCCTAATACTACCAAATCCTGCCAAAAGTTGCCAAATATTACCCATATTTGGAATCGAACTTGGTAGATGTTAATGGCGGGTGCTTGTTTAAAGAAGTGTCAGAGTTTAAAATAAAAAAGAGGCGGAAACTACGAACGTCACCGCCTCATGTTTTATGAGAATATAATAGCAGACAGTATGAATTTCAAGTACTTAAATGCTTACACCAGCACAAATTTTGGCTCTTAAGGCCATTTACAAAGCTTACAGATTCAAGGGTAAAGTTCAAAGAAGAATAATTGAGGCTGCCTTCAAAGCGGCCACAGGTAAAGATTTGGGGCCAATGTATTACTCAATACCAATAGTCAGACAGCTTATGGAACTGATGGACTAATTTTCTTTTAGTTTTTTATCGTATAATTTTTTTATGAATAGCAAAAAAGACTTTGAAAATTTACTTATCCCTGCAGATATTTTTAAGGTTATTTGTATGGACGAGAGGAAACTCAGAGAAGAGCTTATTGTTAACCCGGTTCATCTTCCCGGAGCAACTTATTCACTTATTGACACTGTCAAATTCCTTTACGGCTATTCCGAAGAAAAAGCTTGGGAGCTTTTCTCAAAAGTTGGAATTCCACTGGGAACGCACATAGACGACCATGTCAGCAAAGAAGGAGAGTCTGTGGGCTGTGGATATGCCAAGTTGGTTGAGACTTGTCCTGAGAAAGTTTTGGCCCCCGAGGCTATCAAGGCAGCGGAGAGACTTTTAAGGGTAGCAAGACTTGGTGGAGAAGTTTTCTGCTGTCTGGGTGAACACCATGCAAAATACGCAGTTATAAACCACAAAAAGGGCTTTTCTATAAGTCACAAAAAGGCAAGTCTTATAGGGGTATTTTCTTGTGATGTTTGGGCGGCAGGATATTACGCCAATTATCTTAGTCAATTTGACTCTAGAATTAATGGAAAAGAGATGAAAAAGCATGTTGAGAAAATTTTTAGGGCAGCGGTTACTACCTTGAGTTTGGGAGAAATTAACGAGTTTGTGGTCTTGGAAGGTTAGTTATTAAGAGTTATTTTCTAACCAGTTGCGGATTTTTATTTCTTTGCTGGGTAAATTTTCTTTTTTAGGGGGTAAATTCTTTTGCCAAATTCCTAGAATCTTTTCTCGAGTGGCTTCATCGGGTACAAGTTGGGGGAATCTCTCATAGACAAAGTTATAAGAAAAGTAAGGCTTGAAGGTTGCATCCGGGTTTTCGCCAACCATCTCGTTTAGCAATCCATCAACCATTTCGTCTCTCTTAATGTTTAAAACTCCATTTCCTATCTGATCAGCCACTCTGGCAAATAAACCAAAAGGTTCTTGACCTTGAGGTTGATAGGTTGTTTGTCCTATAAGATGCTTAATTAGAGGTAGCCATCTTTGTTTTTGACCAGAAGATAAAATAGATTTATTGATTACCTCCTCTGCGATTTCTTGGCTTCTTACTTCTGCGCCATTGGCTTGATATTTATCAAGGAAGGTTATTTTTCCATTTTTAAGACCACTGGCTATATTTCCAAGATCATGTAAAGCAAAGGCAAGAGAAACAACAGTGGGTAGTTCATCTTTATTTACTTCTGAGTCGGGATTTTTATCGTTCCAATCTTTTAGATCTTGTAAAATTCCAAGAGGGTCGTTTCCTTCCATGGCCTTGGCCACGAGGGTACTTGCTGCCTTCATGGTGGCTTCAATATGGTGCCTGTTATGGAATGAGTCTTTTCCCCACCTCTGGTCAAACTCATCATGCCACCCCAGACATTGAACAATAATCTCTTGATAGTTGGTTTTTTCGGATCTTTTTTCTCCTTCCATTTATTTTATTGTTTATTAAAATATTTGTTTTTAGTGTCGATTAACTTAATTTTACATTTTAACAGAAATCAAAAGAAAAATTACCAGGAAAGGAAAAGATTAATCCAATAAACCTTCAATTGAAAGACGTAGGGTTTTCAGGATACCCCAAGAGTTTGTGCTAAACTATTCGAAGATGTGCAGGCTAAAGCGGGGTGGTATCTAGAATGAAGATAGACTATCTAGTAGAAAAGCTCAAAAAGCAAAATCTCAAAAAAGGAGAGTATGCTGTTTTTGGCAGCGCTGTCCTTGCGGTAAGGGGAATAAGAGAAGCTCCCAACATTGACGTTATAGTAACAGACCGCCTCTGGAAAGAATTACTAGAAAAAAATCACATACCCAATGAAGAAGGGTTTATTAGGTTAGGGCCAGTCAAAATCTCAAATTGGTGGTTTGCTCCAACAAGGAAAGATATTCCTTTAATGATCAGAGAGGCGGAAATAATTAAAGGTGTTCCATTTGTTCGCCTGGAGGAAGTCAGGTACTATAAGTCGCTACTAAATAGAGAAAAGGACAGAAACGATGTCAGGCTAATTGATGATTTTTTAAGCTCAACTGAAGAGACTGAACCCCTTAGGTTGGGTATAAATACTTACAGCAAATTTATAAGCCATTTCATAAAAAAAGCTGATAAAAAGCTGGGCGACAAAATCATTTCAATGATTTTATTCGGATCAGTAGCCAGAGGTGAAGCCAGAGGTTCTAGTGATATTGATATATTTATTTTTTATGACGACTCAAAAATTACGCGGTCCGAGTTGAACAGGATTATAATCTCGACAATTATTGATTTGCGAGAGAGTAAACAATACCAAGAGCTTGCCCAAAAGAAAATTATCCCAGAAATTTACCCTTTTCTAATAAGCAAAAGTAGCGCGGATGACTATCTTTGGGTTTTTCTAGATGCCACTGAGGAAGGAGTTATACTTAAAGACACAAATTATTTTACAGCCAACCTAATTCAAAACCTGAAAACAAAAATAACAAAGCTGGGAGGAAGAAGAACTAAACTGCCCAACGGGAAATTCTGCTGGGTACTATCTGGCAATCTCTCTAGTATCTTAAAAGGAGAAATCAATACTCGGTTTGATGGGAGTTCATTACCCTAAAGATCATGACCAGGCACCTTTGGCCCTAAGGGTATTAAAAGCCAACAATTTTGATTTAGGCAAAGATGCCCGAAAAATAGAATATATTTCAGCCGACCTCTCAAGAAAAAGGGGACCAGCCCTCCACCAAGAAGAGGGTTACGGCAAAAAAGAAGCAAAAAAAGCCCTAAAAGATGCAGAATTTGTGGTAGATAAAATACAAGAAATCAGAAATTTCCTAATGAAAAAAATAAAAATAGCTGATAATTTTAAGTAGGTGTAAAATAGCCATTATGAGAAGTGTAGTTATTTGTGGGAGTAAAAGATTTAAGCCTGAAATTAGAGAATTTGCCAAAAAATTAAAAGAAAAGGGTGTGGTTGTTTACGAGCCTTATTTACATGAGAGTGGAGATGAGTGGAATAAGCTTTCTCAAGAATACAAAAATTTGGTGGCTTTGGGATTAACACATGATCATTTTTATAAAATAAGAATGGCTGATGTTGTTTTTGTTTATAACAAGGATGGCTACGCGGGCAATAGCACCACTTTGGAAATAGGCTTTGCGGTTGCCTTAGGAAAGCCAATTTACGCTTTGTCGGATGCTGATGAAGAAATTTGTAGAAAAATCCTTTTTAAGAAAATAGTTAAAAAAACTGAGGAGTTAATAAAGGAGTTATGTTGATTTTGTATTTATTAGGTGATTTTTTAGATTTATGTCAAGTCTTTCTGTTGGGATAAAACAGACCAATCCCCAACATTAGACTTCAAGTTTGATCTTCTGCTGCCCAGTCCAAGAAAAGTGAGAATTATAACCCAAAGGGACGATTACGGAAGGATGATGCACTCCGTGCCGCCACCTCTAATCTTGGAAAATCCTTCTAAGTCTTATTATTACAAGCTTTTATAAGCTTAAAGTGACTTCTTGGCAATAGTCTCCCTCAGGTGTTATTTTGGTTTTCCAATCCAAGTGCACAGATAATCTTTATGAACCAAAGTAATATCCTGGTCTATTTGTGGATTTTTGGGAAAAGGACTTGTAAGTTGATAATCCCTGGGACAGTAAGGGTCTTTAACAAACAAACTTCTTTTTCCAGTTTGGTGAGCATGATGTAAATATGCCCTGGCGGCACATCCTCCTCTACATTTATCAATTAATTTACAATCACGACATTCGATAATAGCTTCGGGATGGGCGTTTCGTCGTCTGAAAGTTTTGAATTGTGGAGATTCGATAATATCTGACAATTCATCTTTTGTGAGATCTCCAGCTTTATAGTCATGAAGGTAAACGCAGGGAGAAACGGGTATTTTCCCGTCTGGGGTTATCGAGTGAATCCTAAAGGAAGTTCTACCACAAGGACATCCTTTTGCGCCTTCATAGTTTGTGACTGTTGCCAATGGAGGTTCACCTAAGTCAACAGGGTCACACAGTGCCATCAGTAAAGAAAAACCTTCATAAAATTGCCGTGCTGTTGGGACTAGGTTCATGTGTTCAGGTTCAACTGGTTTTATTGTATTTATGCGAACATTCGCATCAAATTTTCGAGCAGTTTTGACAAAAGCACTGATTCTATCTGGAGTAAAATTCCAATTCATAGCACACATTACAATCGTTCTATCGATTTCATATTTTCTTGCCAGATCGAGAGCTTTTATTGCTTGAGGATATAAGGTAGCGCCTCTATTTCTATTATGTTCTTTGGGGTAAGGAGAATCTAAACTAATATCGATGTCATTCAAGCAGTTAAATTCTTGTGGATAATACTTTTCGAGATAGACAGCACTTATGCCTGAAGTGGTAAGACCAACCAAAATGTTGCGAGCAACTAGACTCTTGATAATATATGGCAAAAGGGTATTTCTGCGATCTAAACCATTTGTAAAGAAAGGCTCATTGCCACCAAGATTAACAGTTGTTACGTCTATTTGAGACAATTGATCTATTATTCGGTCAATTACTTGGGGAGTGAGGTTTGCGCCTCTTTCTCTGGCTGACATAGAATAGCATTGCGGGCACTTATAAGGACACGCATTTCCTAAGGACCAACCAACATTTCTAATATTTGCTTCACACTCTTCAAGACCAGCATGTTCAATAGGTCCAACTGATCGTGTATAATGCTCTCTGGGATTTATTTGTTTAATTTCAGGCGACATTTCGATCCTTTTCTTGATAATTGGTATATTATAAGATATAATCTAAATTATTCAAAATATATCAACTTTGCAATGACAAATATTGATATTGATAATAAAGAAACAATTCCTGTTTTAGCTAACGCAGGTATTAAACTTCCAATAGATATAGGCATTGTGGGCAGGTTTGATGCAAAACTTCTTGAGTATAAGTTCAAAAGAGTAATGATTCCAACAGATTATGGTTTAATGGATCGAGCTTTCTATGGAAAAGTGAATGGACGAAGCATTTTAGCGATTTATGGGAGATTTGATAAAAATCGGACCATTTCTGAGGATATTGACTTTGAAAAGACACAAGCAGCATTCAATGCTGTTGGCGTAAAAACTATTATCGGAACTTTTGTGACTGGTGGTATTCAGAAAAAATATAACATTGGAAGTGTTTTTGTAGTCAGTGATTTGGTGGGAATGGGGGGTTATCGGCAAAGCCTTTATAAAAAGACAGGTTTTAAAAATGTAGATATGTATAAGCCGTTTTGCGACGAAGTTAGAGGTGCATTGATTAAAGGAGCTAAAGAGTGTGATTTTGAAGTCAATACTTCTGGCATTTATGTTTGCTTTCATGGCTATCCAAGGATTGAAACAAAGGCGGAGCTTGATTATTACGAAAAAATGGGTTGGGATGTGGTTGGACAAACTCTTGATCCTGAAGCAACACTGGCTAGAGAATCTGGTTGTTGCTATGCGGCTGTAGCGGTGACAATTGATGACCCAAAAACGAGAGGTGAATTTTTAAGCGGAAATGAGAAAGCACGAAAGAAAACCCAAAATGCTATTCCTGAAGGGAGGCTTAAAACAACTGAAATTGTTTTCAATGCGATTAAATATATTCCTCCACTAAAGGAGAGAAAATGTGTTTGTGGTCATAGATTCCATAACGAGAAAAGTCATTTCAGATACCTTCCCGATTATATTTTAGACTCCGAATGATGCTAAAAGAAGTTGAGGTTAAAGATTATTTTAAGCGAGATGGAACCGTGGTAAATTGGTGGGACCCTGAGACTTCAGATATGGCACATATTTATGCGAGACAATTGGATCTAGTTTTGGGGTGGCTAGGTAAAAGTGGGGTTAAAAAGGTACTTGATGCCTCCTGTGGTAAGGGTAGAGCAATTAAAAGGCTACAACCTGCATACTCTGTTACAGGAGTGGATATCTCTAGGAAAATGTTAGAGTATGTAAAAGGCTTAGAGCTTGATAGAGTAGATTTGGTTCAGGCTGATGTTGATAAACTTCCTTTTAACTCTGGAGTCTTCGATAGTGTGATTTGCTTAGAAGCCCTTGTCCATTATCCGAACCCAAAAGTAGCCTTGGATGAGTTTAGGAGAGTGCTGAGACCCCATGGGTTGTTGGTTATTGATGTAGACAATGAAAATTCACTTAAAAGGCTAGTAAAAAAGAGTGGACACACATTAAATAAACTGTTCGAAAGGGATTTTCATCCTATGAGTGAGGGTATTTTTCGAGCATACACAGAACCAGAGTTTAGAAAACTTCTTGACGAAAGTGGTTTTACTCTGCAAGACATTGCTCATCTAGGTGTTTTGGTGCCTACGAATTTTCATTTGCCTGGTGGTCGAAAAGTAACGGTAATAAGTCAGAACTTTTCAAAATCAGCTGCGCGTTTAGATCAGTTTTTGGAAACTTTTCCTCTTACAAGTTACCTGTCCACTTATACAATTGCTTTGTGTGAAAGAACCTAAATTTTCATTTTTGTCAATGGTTCTGAAGCTGGCTAATTTTAGGTCTAGTTTGATATACTTTAAGGTATATGAAGAAAAGATCAATCGCCAAGCCCTTGTATAAAGGCAGAAGTATATGTAATATCTTGCCCACAATTGCAGAATATAACTCTATTAAAAGTTCAGATGGGGTTAGAAGATACATTTTAGATGAGGACATTAGAAGTAAATTTATTGAAGATTTAAGGGAAGCTAAGAGAGTAGTTATTTTGGAGGTTGATGCTTTGGGTTACGATTTATATGCCAAGATAAAAAGTAAATTTAGTTTTTTAGAGAATTCGATAAAAATATCTTCAGTCTTTCCAACATATACTCATACCGCATTCACAAGTTTCATTACAGGAACTAGTCCTTCAAAGCACGGTGTTGTTACAGGCACTTTTATGAAAGATGGAGTGGTTGATTGGATGGGTAACCTAAGTAAATCCGAGAAATTTTCCAGAAATCTAATTACTTGTGAATCTTTGCTGCAAAATTTCAATAAGCAAGGGAAAAAAATTGTCTCTATTCTTTACGATGTCAATGATGATAATTTTTCAAAATATCTTTATCCGAACCCAATTTTTGTGTCTAGTAAAAGTTCTGCTCAAGCTTTGATTGAGCAAGCATACGATGTAGAAAAGAGAATTTTTGAAAAGATATTGGAAGTTCCACCTCATGATTTTTATATTCTTTCTGCCTATTTTTGGTTTCTGGATGGTGTAAGCGGGGAGTATGGGAAGTTTAATGAAAAAACCCTTAATTACCTTGATTTCTTTTTTAGAAGAGTCGAATACCTAATGAAAAAATTTCCTAGAAAAACATTATTTGTTATTATGGGTGACCATGGTCACACAAGTCTTAGGAAAACGATTGTGATTGACGAGGAAACTATCGAGAGAATAAACCAAAAATCCAAGTCTCAATTTGCCCTAGACGGGAGATTAATGATGTTCTATTCCCAAAATCCAAATTTAACAAGGAGACTATTTAATAAAGGTGTAGGGAAATTTGTGGAGGAGATATCGAAAGACAGTTTTATTCGTCTTATTGGGGAGGGATGTGAGGTTGAGGACAGAATTGGCAACCTAATTTTTTTGGCTAAACCTCATTGCACTATTAGGTTAAAACCTAAGAAGAAAAAAGCAACGCATGGAGGACCAAGCAAGGAAGAGATGGAAACGGTTTTCGGATTTTTTATGAACTAAAATGTCAACAATAGAAAGATTAGAAGAAATAGATCTTAATATAACCAGTAGGTGTAATATAGGTTGCTCGCATTGTTTATTCGCTGCGGGACCAGAAAAAGATGACAACCTGTCTCTTGGGGAGATAGAAAGCGTGTTGGAGGATGGAAGGAAACTTGGGGCAGAGGAGGTACATATATCTGGAGGCGAGCCCACTATTAGGAGGGATCTTGAAGATGTTTTAAGAGTTGCGGATAGTAATGGATATTTCGTAAGGCTTCAAACAAATATGTGGGCTTTTACGCCAGAGATGTTGCCCTTGATAGCAGAGACAACAGATGAGGTTCTTACAAGCCTAGACGGCCTAGAGGCTTCTCACGATTTAATAAGAAAGCCTGGTTCGTTTCAGAGAACAACAAACTCGATTGATCGCTTATTGGATGCTGGGGTTCGGGTCGTCGTAATAACGGCAGTCCAGAGAAAGAACTATCAAGATATTCCAAAACTTGTTGAATTTCTCTCGGATAAAGGGGTAAATGCACATTTTCTCTTTAGCGTTACGCCTCTAGGTCGAGCTACTCAAGAGGATGTCGTTTCTGTTACAGAGTGGGAAAAATTAGTGGAGAAACTTTATGAAACATATAAAGCTAAAGATTTATCAACAGATGTAGTGTGTGAGTTGCATCACCTAAGAGGAGACGAATCCTTTACCTTTAATGGAGCTGAATGTAGGTTGTATACCAGAAACCATGCGATAGTTTTACCTGACGGTAGAGTTTATCCGTGTTCAATGTTTGTTACCACTGATAAATTTCTGGGGAATATTAGAGAAGAATCTTTCGAGGAAATTTGGAGCAATTCGCCAGTCTGGAGCTTTTACGATAATCGAATAAATGATCCTAGTTGTGACAACTGCAAGTTAATTGCCCTCTGTAAAGGAGGTTGTCCTGGTTATTCATACCTTCTTACGGGAGATATTGCCAAGCATGATCCACGCTGTGAGCTTGGTATGTATCCAGTGTGTCCGTCATGGAAACTGAATTTAAGGAAAGCTACCCTCTCCTGCTCCACTTGGCGGGTAATGAAAAGATAATAATTTATGATGTTTTGAAATGACTGTAGAAAAGGGAGAACCCATAGATATTATAATCGTGACTTGGAATGCCTGCGATTATACAAGATATTGCCTCGATAGTATTAGGAGATATACCAATTATCCGTATAATCTCATAGTAGTTGATAATGGTTCTCTTGATGGAACCATTGGCTATTTGAAGAGACAAAATGATATTCTCCTTATTCAAAATCGGGAGAATGTTGGGTATGGGGGAGCTATTAGACAGGGTTATGAGGCGGGAAGAAGTCGTTTGGTTTGTGTTATGAACAACGATATTGTAGTTTCTCCAGGATGGCTTGAGTCTATGGAGAGAACTATGAGACAAGACAGAGAGATTGGTATCCTTGGAACTTTAAGACCAGCTAGTTTTTGTTTGCATCCAGATAGACAAAAGGATACAGGTTTGGTCTTGAAAGAAACTAGAGGACATAAACTCCCAAGTCCAGAAGACTGGTTGGAACACTATTGCTCTCCTTATAATTATGAGGATTTTGTTGAAGAGGTAAAAAAAACAAACAACTTTGGTCTAAGGGAAATTGAAGGGCCACCATCTTTTGTTAGCACATGTTGCGTTCTTGCCAATAGAGAAATAATCGATAGGGTGGGAGGAATAGCCGATCCAAGGTTTTTTAGATACGGATGCGAAGATGTGGATCTTTGTTGGAGGATTTCAACAGAAGGTTATAAAGTTGCAATTACCTCCGAAGTCTATGTGCATCATTTTAAGCATGTAAGCGTTGAGGTTAGTAATCTTGACAGAAAAACATTAACTGAGGGGAATATGAGAATTTTCTATCAGAAGTGGAGAAACGAAATTAATCGATTTTTGACTACCAAATTAGGCGAGGGGGTAGATGTAGGAAAGCGACTAGTTGAAGATGATTTAGATTATTGGTTTTTGGCAAGGCTTGAAGGAGTGATAGGAACAGAAAAGTTTTGGCAATCGGTTGAAGGAGTGAAACCTGGAAAGGAGCGAATATGACACCAGAATACAACAAAAGACTGACAGAAACTTTAATCCATGGGTATGTTTCGGTGGATAATATAAGAGAGGTTTTAAGAAGAGAAGGTCTGCATTTTTCAGATGATTCAGTGAGAAATATTGCTTATGGGATAATGATATTTAGGGAGATTGGAGGAGAATCATTTCGAGAACCATTTTTTATTTATGGTTCTACTGCTAAAGGTACGGCTGGTGTAGAACCTAAGATTCAAGAGATACAATACTGGAAGAATTTACATTTTCTTGGAAGCACATTTCGAATTTACGGCATGAGTGATCTGGATATAAGATGTGTTGCTCAGAATCCACAGAATGTATTCGAAATTATAGCGAGGTCGAAAAATAATCTTTCCCCTTTTACTCTTAGACCCGCTGGCATTAGAGTAGATAGCATTGAGGATGTTGAGGAAGATATCAAGAGGACAGATGCGCCGTCTTTTTATAGAAGGGTTTTACTTCTCAACTCTCCAATAGTGCTGAGTGGGCAGGATATTTTAGGGACACTTGCTGAAGTTGGCAGAGACCATATATTGCAAGCCGACAGAATTTATGAGATAGAAATGGGAGAAGCCAGAAAAATAGTAAGAAGTAGATTGGAAGGTTCTACTGCAGTATTTCTGGATTCGGGTGAACTATCTGAGAAATTTCCAGTGTTCTATTCTGAAAGGAATTTAATAATTAAAAATTTCCAAAGGACTCATTCTTTTAAGATTTCTTTTAGCTTGAGGGAGAGTTCGCTAGTTCTAGTTGAGGTGGATAGCGAGAAGGATTGTCTTAAACATCACTTAAAGGTTTGTGAAAATCCAAGCACTCCATTTACCGAGATAAATAAAAATGGCTAATAATTTCGAGTAGTAACCGACAGGTTGGAATTTACCCTAATGAAGTTATATAATAGCCATTATGAGAAGCGTAGTTATTTGTGGGAGTAAAAGATTTAAGCCTGAAATTAGAGAATTTGCCAAAAAATTAAAAGAAAAGGGTGTGGTTGTTTACGAGCCTTATTTACATGAGAGTGGAGATGAGTGGAATAAGCTTTCTCAAGAATACAAAAATTTGGTGGCTTTGGGATTAACACATGATCATTTTTATAAAATAAGAATGGCTGATGTTGTTTTTGTTTATAACAAGGATGGCTACGCGGGCAATAGCACCACTTTGGAAATAGGCTTTGCGGTTGCCTTAGGAAAGCCAATTTACGCTTTGTCGGATGCTGATGAAGAAATTTGTAGAAAAATCCTTTTTAAGAAAATAGTTAAAAAAACTGAGGAGTTAATAAAGGAGTTATGTTGATTTTGTATTTATTAGGTGATTTTTTAGATTTATGTCAAGTCTTTCTGTTGGGATAAAACAGACCAATCCCCAACATTAGACTTCAAGTTTGATCTTCTGCTGCCCAGTCCAAGAAAAGTGAGAATTAT
>Ga0209102_1000018_pt1 | contig 119154 bp, 103 predicted proteins | sample ConPoolayeHmetaG_FD_185483 | JGI IMG/M metagenome (GOLD analysis project Ga0209102, IMG submission 185483) | Hot spring microbial mat communities from California, USA to study Microbial Dark Matter (Phase II) - Cone Pool mat layer H metaG... ... | reverse complement strand
AGCCTTGCGGTGTTCGCGCCAAAGCGCTCGACGAACTCCAGAAGCGAGATCAGCATCGAGGCCTTTGCGATGTGGGTGTTTATCTCCTCCCTGATCCTGTGCGCCCGATAGAGGTCGGCCGGTATCTCCTTGTCCGCCGCGAAATAGGTCAGGTAGATGAGGAAGTCCTGGTACCAGTCCCACAGCATCATCCTGTTGGTCGTGCCCCTGCTGCCGAATATCTGGGTCTCGCCAGTTACCTTGCCCTTCCCGTACCGCCAGTAGCCGATCCATGGATTGGTGAAGTCGCCAATGTACGCCTCCGCCACGACAACGCAGCCCGCCTTGGGCACGACCTCGTTCATGAGTTCCACCGGGCCCGCCTGGCTCCAGGGAAGGTTGGCCAAGCGGTTCCCCTTCTCCAGGAACCTGATCCTGTGCGGCATTGAGATTCCGTGGGTGAAGCGGGGTATGCACTCGAATGGAAGTATGGCTGCCATGATGGTGTCGCCCCACGAGAGGTAGAAACCCCCCTTCTCGCCTCCCCACGATGCATCGCCTCCCCACATGGAGAGGTGGAAGCCTTCTGACTCGACCGCCTTGATGAACCAGTCCATCCACTTTGCATCGAAGTAGACGGCCTGGTAGTCCGGCGCGCCGCAGGGTGCCTCATGCAAGGTGGCCAGGTCGAAGTTGTCCAACAGATGCTGGTAGTTCCTCGGCATGTAGATCCTCATCGCCCGGTTTATCACCTCGGCATCCATGCCGAGGGACCCGATCGAGTAGTGGCCCGGCATCGGCACTGGGCGGACGTTGATCGCGGGGTCGGCACCGAGCATCTTGTCGGTGATCGAACCCTGGGCAAGGCCTCTAGATATGTAGAGCAGGTCTATGGCCTTGCCCCTAGCACCGCTGAGGCACAAGAGAGCGACGATCGAGACTCCGAGTGCCCTTGCGGAGTGCAATCCCATTGAACCCAACCGCCCCTTCCTCAGGAAGGTTGCTGAGCCACGGCGACCTGTGCATCGCCGGCTGCTGAAGTTCTTCTTCTCTGCCATTTCAGGATGAACACGCCCGCGAACATCCAGATGATGAAGCCCAGCCCACGTATGTCCTCGCGGACCGGCCACAGGATGATGAACGCCAGCCCCGCTAGGAAGGGCAGCCAAACCAAGCCGGACCGATCCCGGAACAGCCGCTTCCGGAACTCGTGTAGCGCAAAGGCCACGGCCAGGCCGACCATGTATGCCTGGAGGAGCGGATGCCAGATCAGATACAGAACGCCGCCAAGCATCGTGCCACAAAAGAACATCAAGAACGAGAAGCTCCATGGATTGCTGACCCTGAACCGCCGAAACCACATCCACGACATTTCCGCGATCGCCTAACGGTTACACGCATCCACCTAATACATCTTCCTGCCCATCGTTCAGGCGGATATCATCCTGTTGTGACCCATGCCCGCGATGAAATCGTACCCCAAGCCTGCGATAGTGCTCCACTGCACTGGCCAGCCATCCCGGTCTGTTCAGATGGCAGTGCACGAAGCCCTGCAACCAGACCCCTGGAACCGCAAACTGGTTGTGCACCGTGCCGGTGATGCGGACGCTCCTGTTCCCGAGCGTGGCCGTGATGCCTAGGTGGATCTCCGCCTTCGTCTCTCGATTTCTTCTTCCCTGATTGGACATGAGCCCGTCTTGCCTACTCCGATGTCCGTCCCGGTTTTCGACGTTCAGTCGCGGGATGAAGCGAGTCTCGAAAGCTCCTTTTCAAGCCCAGCCCGACACCTAAGTGAGGTGAGATGCCAGAGCGGTCTGATATGTGTGCGATTCGCTTGGACGATTCTTCATCTTGTTGTCCTCTCCCCGGCTGCTTTCGGCGGAAGCCAGATCCGGTTGCTCGCAATAGGCCAAGTGATCCCAGGGGATTGCCCGATCTCGCTATGGTTCGATGCGGACTCACTGGTCGACTGCAGTCTGGTCCCAACGAAGGGATTTCAAGGCGAACCGGGTCGACCTCCGATGCAATCCTTACCAAATGCCCGGTCAGAGGCGTTTGATCCTGCGAGCAAGATCCCGGCCCAGATCCTCAGCCCTCTCAAGTTCCCGGGGCTTCTTCAGGACCTCCCCCTTTTCCTGGGCCGTGACGCGCAGCTCGCCCAGGAAGTCGACCCGCACGTGCCTGCAGATCTTCCTGAACATGCCGACGGTCTCATCCGCCGTGGAGGGATCCGTCGACCCAAAGGCGGTGATCAGCACCGCGTACTTTCGGTCCTTCCTATCCCTTCGCTGAAGCGGCCCGACGATGGCGTACAGCCGGTCTAGGAAGAGCTTGATCTGTCCGCTCGGCCCCCAGCCATAGATGGGCGTAGCGAAGATGTAGCCGCCGGCGGCAAGGAACTCGTCATAGATGCCTTGCATGTCGTCCTTCTGCACGCACCGCCCGGTCTGCTTGCAACCATCACAGCCTCTGCATCCAGCTATCTTCAGCTCCACCGCCCTAACGAGGCGTACCTCTGCCCCCTCGCCTCTTGCGCCGGCAATGGCGCGCTCAAGCAGGATATCGGTATTCCCGCCGCGGCGGGCGCTCCCATGGACGGCAACGATCTTCAACACGCGCGCCCCCTGTCTGGCCGCCATTTCGATAAAAGCTTTTCTTCCGGCTTTTGGCCTCCGGCCTCCTTCTAGTCCACATGGCCCTCAGGCGTTCAGACGAAGTTTTTGGTGCTTAGCCCAACAGTGCCGCTCGCGTAAAGCCGTCGGCAAGTTGCTGCTGGAACAGGCCCGGAAATCGCAGGAAAGGCAGGAGGCAAAGCTCCCCCTTCCTCAGCAACAGCGAACTGGACGCATGGCGAAGGCAATCTACGAAAGCCCTCCGCAGCCGTAGATCACGAACATATACAGCCACCAGAATATATTTCCGAGCCATGGCGAATGTTGCCGCACTGGCCCGCTGAATGAACCGGAGGACCCTCGCCACTGCCGCATTCTTGGCCATCCTTACTTCGAGCCCAACCCTGGCGAAGACTGGACCGACCGGGGTGATCCGGGTGCTGTGCATCGGCGAGTCATACCACCCCGAGACCGTCCTCCCACTGCTCCTGGACGGCGATCCCAAACTGGAGTACAACCCTCTTCCCGGAAACATCTACGAGGCGACCTTCACGTTCGCTGGGCCGGACGCCCTCAGGAGGCTTACGCGGCTCTACATACCCCGAAGGTACGAGGACTTCATCTTGAGGTACGACCTGATCATCCTGTCCGACTACCCCATGATCTTCCTAGAGACCGACCACTACCGATGGTTCGAGCGAGCGGTGCGCGAGGAGGCCGCAGGCCTCGCGACGTACGAGCTGAGCTACAAGGTCACAGGGGGCGGCTATCCATTGGAGGACTGGTGGGCAAGCGCGGTCTACCCGGTCTTCCCTGCCGACCTTCCCGAGCGCCTGACCCCGGTTCTCCCCGACGGAGTCAGGATCGAGAAGGGCAACCCCCTCGTCGACCTCCCGGGCGCGGATCGCTTCATGCTCTTCGGCGCCGGCGCATATGGGCGATATGGGCTCGAGGTGCCCAGGCCGGGAGCCAAGACCATAGCCTGGTTCCGGGGCACCGAGATAGACGCGATCATGACCCGCGAATACGGCCTGGGCCGGGCCGCGGCGACCGTGCCTGGCCTGGATTGGATGGACAGCAAGACCACCCAGGAGTGGGACTTCTACCCCGACTTCTTCCTGAACCAGTTCTATTGGCTTGTGGGAGAGGACATCCCCCAGGACGTCTTCCTCACCAATGCGATCAGAAGGGGGCTGCGCGATATGCAGATCCGCACCCAACTTGTCTTGGCCGTCATTGCCTTCACGGAAACGTTCGGCGCATCGGGGAGGAGCATTGAGATGGATCTAAAGGAGGTCAGCCAGCTCCGGTCCCAGGTCAAGGACCTCTACCTCAAGCAGGACTACTCGGAGGCCAGGAACACGGTCGAAAGATGTCTCGCCCTAATGGCGGAGATCGAGGGCAAATCCCTGAAACTCAAGGACCGGGCTCTTCTCTTGATCTACGTGATAGAATGGGCTGCGGTGAGCGGAACCACCATGATCTGCGGTCTGGCGATCTACACCCTCATGGTGAGGCGCCGCATGTACAAGGAGGTCTCCGTGACGAGGCTCACCCCCCTGGGCTAGGCCGTGGCGTCCCGGGGAGCTACCTCCCCTGGTAGGCTCAACGAAGGGCCGCATCCGCTCGCGACTCCATAGACCCATGCTATGAAGCAATCGGCACCAGATAACCTAGTCCCACATCGCGCGCAGCTGCAGCAGGACATCCATTTCGCCGCACCCCGAACGCTCAGATCCTCCGCATCCACCTCCGCCGCATTGACTCTCGTCGAAGAACTGGTGGATTGAACTCCCATCCGTGGTAGGTTTAGAAGCGGAACTCTTCTGGGACCTGAGGTGCCCAGACTAAACGGCAGGACTGATTCCCGAGCCTTTATCGGCGTTCTCCCCTGCGCCACCCTCAAGACGCTTCACGGCCAGGCCTCCGCCGCTCGCCAAAAGGACGCTGAACCGGTTTTCATCCTTCGACCAAACAGTCTTCAGTCGGCTCTGATCTGTCCTTTCCGATGCCGGGCGAGGGAGGTTCAAAGGGCCAGCAAACACGGCCCGCACAAGGAAGTAATCTACATGGTTGGAAGCCGGGACCAAGGCAAGTGGCGGGAACAGTGCGCCTTCGGGGGAATCCTAAGAAGCACGGCAAGGGGCACGCTACCCTACAGGGCCTCAGACAACATTCCCTTCGGCCAAGAGTGGAACAGGGAGGATGGAACTGATAGGAGCTTCAGCGACTGGGCGCGCGTCCTTGAGGGCATAAGGCTCTCGACCACATTCGAGATCCCCTACGCCACCACAGACGGAAAAGTAATTAACGTACGGAGCGCTCGCGCCTTCGGCGGTGACCTAACGTCGGCCCTCCGCCGCTATCTCGAGGTTGGAGCCTAGATGGATGGTATCTCGCCTGATGACTGAAAAAATCTGGACCGGTTTGAGACGTCGCAGGATTTCAATTTCAGCGCGCCTCGCCTGGACGCCTCTCTCCCTCCTACTTCTCTCACCGGCCGTCCTCGCCGCAGGTCAGATCCGCGTACTGGCGATAGGCCAGGTGATGCCGGGGGATTGCCCGATCTCGCTATGGTTCGATGCGGATCCACTCGTCGATTACGTCCTCGTCCCAACCAAGGGCATCTCAGTTGGTGGCAGTGATCTCGACTGGCAGAGAGCCGTCCGCCTCTATTTCCCCAAGACAAGAGAGGCCTTGACTGAAGGCTTCGATTTCCTGGCCTTCCCCGACGGACGGTTGGATCCATTCACCCCGTCTCAGATAGCCGACATGAAATACGCAGTTGAGAACGGGCTGGGAGCGTTGGTCACGATGGGAGGGGGCCTATCCAACCCAGGCGGGTCGGTGTACCCGAGTTGGTCGAACGCAGTGCTGAAGGAGATCCTACCAGTCGAGCTCAGCGAGAGGATGAAGGCTGATTCTTCCGTCTTCACCATCAGGATCGTCAAGGATGATCCCCCGGTATTGTCGGCCTTCAAGCCCTTGGGGATTGAGACGATCCAGGGATCCCAGTTCTCGCATCTAACCACAAGACAGGGTGCAACGGTCTGGGGCAGGTTGAAAGTCGTGGCAGAGGCGATGATGTCACTCGGCCTCGGAAAGGAAACCGACTGGCTGATCTCGTGGAGGGTCGGGCCGACGGGCGGCATCTTCTGGGCCGTGGCGGACGACCTCGATGCCCGGTGGTGGTCGTCGGTGCTTGGCCCCTGCGAAAACGAGTACGCAGGCGACGTCTTCCTGAACATCCTCCTTCACTCAACCGGCGCCTCGCTGCCCCAAGACATCCTCCAGGTGCACCGGCTGCGTAGGCTTTACTTCGACTACAACGTGGAAAGATCGCTGCTGATCGGCCTTCTCGACTTCATCGATGGGTTTGGGGCCAACACGCAAGGCGTGTATCTCCAGATGGATGAGGTAGACAGGCTGAGGCTGACATCCTTCGACAAGTATCGGGCTTGCGACTTCGCCGCCGCTAAGGACATCATGGAGTCAGCGATGTCCAGGTTCGCAGCACTCACGAACGACGCATTGCACCTGAAGGAAAGAGCGCTTCTCTGGATCTACCTCACGCAGTGGGTGGCAGTTACCGGGACCCTCCTTGCCTGCGGGTTCGTCCTCTGGACGCTCATGGTCCGCCGCAGGCTGTACCGAGAGGTAGCAACCACACGCCTTGGAGTACCGGACGGACCATCTCACCTTTCGGGGAACGATGGTTAGCGGCGCGACGCTCATCCCCACCCGCACGCCAACCGCCCGTTAGAGAACCATATTTCACGCAATATGCGGCGCTTGCCATCCTCCCAATGCTTCTGTCCTAGCGCACCACCATCAGCGCAATGCCTCCGAATTACCCCTCCCCTCTTCGCAGGGGATTGGGCGAAAACCTTTCTGCCCACAACTCGCTTTAGATTGCCGAACCCAAGAGCATCGCCGATTGGACCGCAAATGCCAAGCTGTACGAAGTTGCCAAACGGGCGGTGCAACCGCGCTACCCCTCGCGCCCGAGAGCATGGCTTGGCGCTTCCATCGTAGCCCCTTTCTGTGCGTCACGTTGGCAAAAGGGTTAAAGCCATGCCCAGACCACAAAGCGCTATGCCGGATCGAGCTACTAGGCCGACGAGGAAAAGGCAGTACCCACAGGTGAAAGGCGTCTTCCCCCACATCACCGCGATGGCGAGGGGCGTGGGCAGCCGAACCGAAGCCGGCATCGGCGCGCTCATCCCCTGGGCGGACAAGCTTTGGGCCGTCGGGTACGTCTCGCATATCGAGGGCCGGGGCCTTGGCCTCTACGAGATCGACGAGGACATGTCCATGCGGCGTCACCGTGCGTCCGTGACCGGGACCTTCGCCAACCGCCTGCCCCACTGGCCCTCGGACCAGGCCTTCATAGGGCCGCACGCCATAGATGCCGACGGCAAGGTCCGAACGATAGCGGCCCTGAGAAAACAGAGGCTTGCAGCCACCGCCACCCACCTCACCGACCCGGAAAGACTGGTCTACTTCCTCACCATGGAGGGTAGGCTCTACGAGGTGGATGTCAGAACCCTCAAGGCCACCCTCCTCTTTGACCTCGTCAGAGAGCTTGACATTCCGGCCGGGGCACAAGCCCACTTCAAGGACGCGTTCTGCGCCGCAGATCGCCTGGTGGTCACACACAACACCTACGAAGAGGAGGAGTTCCTTGGCGAGCGTCAGGCAGGGCGCCTCGCTTGTTGGGATGGGAACCGTTGGACGATCGTTGAACGAAACCCGTTCGTCGGGGCCGGAGGCGGCGGAGGCCCACGCTACGGGGGCCCATCCGTCTACGCCACGGGGTGGTGTCGCTCCTCGGCGATCCTCAGGGTGTACAACAGGGGCGCGTGGTCGCGCTACCTCCTTCCCAAAGCGGGCCAGTGTTTCGACCACACTTGGAACACGGAGTGGATGCGGATCCGCCATGCCCAGACCGAGCGCTACCTGATGGATCTGCACGGCATGTTCTATGAGCTTCCGCCCTTCGCCTACTCGGGCCGGGTCTGGGGCGTGCGCCCGATCTGCACCCACCTGCGACTCGTCCCCGATTTCTGCTACTGGCGCGGCCTGTTTGTTTTGGCTGGCGATCAGATCGACCACGACGAGGGTCAGCCACAGTCCGGCCTGTGGTTCGGCAACATCGACGAGTTATGGCAAATGGGCAAGCCCAGCGGCTGGGGTGGCCCCTGGTGGGAGGAAGCCGTTCGGGCTGGCCAGACGTCGGACCCGTTCCTGATGACGGGCTTTGACAAGAAGGTCGTGCACATCTGCCAGAAGTCGGGCCGCGAGTCGACCTTCCTGATCGAGGTCGACTTCCTTGGCAACGGAAGCTGGAAGGAGTACGACTCCTTCAAGGTCCCCGGCGGCGGCTACGTGCACCACGAGTTCCCCGATGCGTTCTCGGCTCACTGGGTCCGGATCACTGCCGAGCAGGATTGTACCGCCACCGCCTACTTCGTCTACAGCTAGCAGCGGCATCCCTCTCAAGAACAAGCACAACTCAAGGTCTACCCGATCGAGGGCGTCGCATGGAGAGACCCGGAGCACGGCGCACGTGCGAGATCGAACTGGTGATCGATTCGAGCATCGTCAGACCTGCGATGGCAACGACGCAAGCTTTGGCCTCTCCGGCATCATCGTCCTCTTCATGAAAGGGCGTGGAGATCTCGCGGATCACCGCACCGGTGTGCGCAGATCCTAGTCCTCCCTGACCCTGTTCAGTCGTCTGACGGCTCTGGCGTGGTTCTGCTCCTTCCTCAGAACGTCAAGAATGGAACGGCTGGCTATGGAAATGGCACGATATACATTTGAGCAGCGCCAAAGGTGCTGCAGTAATGCCTCGCATGGAGCGAAGCACCCTCGCCGCCGTCGCACTGTTGGCCGTCATCTCCCCGGGCGCAGCCCTGGCCAAGACCGGCCCAACCGGCGTGATCCGGGTGCTATGCATCGGGGAGTCCTATTACCCCGAGACCATACTCCCGCTGGTCGTGGCCGGAGACCCCAAGGTCGAGTACAACCCTCTCCCTGCCAACCTGTACGAGGGAACCTTCACCTTCGGCGGCCCGGACGCACTCAAGAGGTTCGTTCGACTTTACATACCCCGAAGGTACGAGGACTTCCTGTCCAGATACGACCTGATCATCCTCTCCGACTACCCCATGATGATGCTTGAAGCCGAACACTACCGGTGGTTTGAGCGGGCGGTGCGCGACGAGGGGGCGGGCCTTGCCAAGTACGAGCTGCATTACCAAGTCGGAGGAGGCGCCTACCCCATGGAGCACTGGTGGGCGAGCGCTGTCTACCCAGTTTTCCCTGCGGACATGCCCGAACTGCTAATCCCGGTCAGCGGCTGGCTGGGGCAGCCCGGTCGGGCCCCGGATGGGATCAGGGTCGAAAAGGGCAACCCCCTCGTCGACCTCCCAGGCGTGGATCGCTTCATGCTCTTTGGGGCCGGCGTGTATGGCCTCGAGGTCCCCAGGCCAGGGGCCGAGACCATAGCGTGGTTCCGCTACACCGACATAGACGCGATAATGACCAGGGAGTACGGCCTCGGCCGGGCCGCCGCGACTGTGGCCGGCCTGGACTGGATGGACGGCCAGACCGCGCAACAGTGGGACTTCTATCCGGACTTCTTCCTAAACCAGTTTTACTGGCTTGTCGGAGAGGAGATCCCCCAAGACATCTTCCTCACGAATGCCATCAGGCGCGGCCTGCGCGACATGCAGATCAGGACCCAGCTCGTTCTCGCGGTAGTGGCTTTCACGGAGACCTTCGGCGCGTCTGCTAGGAGCATTGAGATGGACCTAGACCAGGTCAGCCAACTCAGATCCCGCGCCAAGGACCTGTATCTCAAACAGGACCACTCGACCGCCAAGGACACCGTTGACAGATGCCTTGCAATGATGATGGAGATCGAGGCGAAGTCGGTCAGGTTGAAGGAGCAGGCGCTTTTCTGGGTCTACCTCACTGAGTGGGCTGCGGTGAGCGGAACTGCCATGGCCTGCGGCCTGGCCACATATGCCCTCATGGTCAAGCGGCGCGTCTATAAGGAGATTGGGGTGACCAGGCTCCCCCCTTCTCCTGGAACCTAGCCACACAGAGCACCAACATAGGAAGAACAACTTGAACGGTCCTCCATTCCAAATCGGACACTCCGGTTCCGGCGCCCGATGCCGAGCATCGCCCGAATGCGCCCACGCCAGCGAACCTAGCCCAGATCGGGACACCCACAGGCCCGCAACGCCAAGCGCACGCCCCGGCAGATCGGCTTGCGGTCCACAAGGTCTTGCTGCCGCTTGCCTCATCTGCGGCCATCGATCGCATGCTCGCCAGGCGATGCCGACCCAGTGCCAGGGCTCGGTCCGCCTCGCGCCCATCTCCATCCGCCTTGGCGCGGAATATCAACGATGCAGTGGCATCGGCGGCCCTTCCTGAATGGACGACCTCGAAGACGGCAGCTTGGTTGGATTCGAGTAGCAAGCCTCCTCGACCACCAGGAAACCCGATCGACCTAGCCCCACATCGCCCTAAGCTTCAGCCGGACATCCCCTTCGATTTGAGCACCGGCCGGCTCGAACCCATCAGCACCAACATTGGCGAAATTGATTTGGTCGAACTTCGCGCGAACGCTTTCCGTGATGAACCTCGAGAGTTGCGCATAGCTGTGCCGATCGCCGTACCTGTGGCGCTTGTGGTAGTAGCGGAGGGGCCAAGTTACGTAGAGGAAGTCCCTCGCCCGGGTCATTGCCACGTACGCCAAGCGACGTTCCTCCTCGACCTCCTCCTCCGACCCTGTGGAAACATCGGAGGGAAGACAGCCGTCGGCGGCGTGGATCAGGTAGACGACGTCCCACTCCCATCCCTTCGCCGAATGGATGGTTGAAAGGACCAGCCAGTCCTCATCCTTTGTCGGATCGCCTGCCAGGTCGCTCGTCGAGGCCGGGGGTCGAGCGTGAGGACTTCCAGGAATCTGGTGGCCGAGCGGTACTCCGAAGCTATCCTCTCCAGATTGTCCAAGTCCCGGATGCCCACGAGGGGGTTCTCGTTGTGCTTCATCAACAGCGGATCGTAGAATGACCGGATTCTTTCGATCTGGACGTCGGCGCCAGTTCCCGGACCTGGTTGAGATCCTCCACTGTGCTCACCAGGGCCTCGAGCGATTCCGCGGCCGAGGCAGGCACTGCAAAGGAACGCAGGGATCCCGGCTCGCTCCGATGGGACGAGAGATGCCCCAGCGCCCGTGCGGCAGTGGCCGGCCCGATGCCGTCCAGAAGCTGCAGCGAGCGGAACCAGGCCATCACGTCGCGCGGGTTCTGGGCCAAGCGGAGGAGGCCCACCACATCCTTGACATGCGAGGACTCGAGGCCTCAGGCCGCCGAACTTGTGAGTGAAATGCCGTCGATCGCATCAGGTCCCAGGCAAGACGGGCTAGGGAGAGGAAGACCTCTCTGGCCCAGATCCTGGAGATAGCAGAGAAGATGGAGGTACTAGATGTGATTCCTGCATAGATGAGTGACAGGCGGGAAAGCGAAGAGAGAGGCCGAGCACCAGAACCCAAGGTCTTTCACAGGAGATAACCCAGGCCTTGAGAGAGCTGAGCCCTGTGGCCAGCATACATGACCTCAGCCAGGAGGTAGTGTGCAGGTGTGGCGAAGAGGTCTTCGTCGGGGGGAGCTGGCTCGGGGGAGGGGCCCAGCTCAGGAGTCGGGCTGGCTTGCTCAGTCTCAGCCAGCTCAGAGAAGGGGGCCTGATGCTCAGAAGAAGAGGTCAGCCCGGCTGGGGAAGCCCCCGATATGGGCTGGATAGCCCGCTCGGGGTGTCCTCACGGCTGTGCTGACATCCGAGTGAAACCTCAAGAATCTAGCTTGGCGTGGAAAAAACAGGCTAGCTTGACCCTATCCTCCTCCCCTACCAGCCTGATATCGGCGAAGCCTGCCCGGCATACCACGGAGATCGGAGACCGGAAACCGGGGAACTCGGGGCTCAAAGGACCCGTTTCGGTCCTGGGTCTCCCAGGCATCGTCTCTCACGCGCATCGACTTTGGAGCTGCCTGGAGGGCCGAGACTCAGGCCGACCGAACGGCGAAAGAGCACCGAACAGCGAAAGCCTGCCGAACACCCTCTCTCAGAGTGTTGCACTAACGGCGGCAGTCCATTCCTGCCTTCCCCATCGTAATTGCTAACAGTGTCAAGACGATGCCTCCTACTATGCCTTGGCTTCCTTCCCTTATTGGAAACCAGACGGAGTTTGAGTATGCTCCCTTTAGGGTTAGCCAAGTGGCAGCCAGTTGATCCGATGCCGGTAGCGCGGAATGCCAGTATTCCGGCCAAGGAGATTCAGCTGGAAACACACCATCCAAGGTAAGACAGTACGTCATCGTCTTCGCATGAGTCCATCCGATAAGCTCGCAGATCCACTCACTTCGACCATCTCCGTCAACATCGCCCCACCACGCACCGTTGTCTCGTGGTATTCCGGTCAAGAGATGCTCGTTGAAGTAGTAGGCCTTGAGAACACCTGTAGCTGCATCCACAACGATGGGGAAGGGAACAAGAAGAAGGACCTCGAGACGGCCATCACCATCAATATCCGCTATCAGCTGATTAGAAGACCAATAGTGAGCCCAGGCCCCATCTGGGATCAGCCCGTCGGCACTCCACCGAGTCAGATTAACCTCCCACTTAAGGACTGGAGACTCTCCCCCCACATCGAGGCGGAAGATACCAACATGCGACATTACCACCATATCCATGCTGCCATCTTTGTCGAGATCACCCACCGCTTGGCAGAACCTTACGACCCCATCTCCGGGAAGCCGCCATCTCCAGACCTCTTCCCCGCTGTGAGAGACGCAGATCACGCTTCCAGGTGCGCTGCTCCAGGTAAGAGCCTCGTACTCGCGGTCACTATCGATATCAGCTACGATGATCTGGCTGGCATCCATGAGGGCTGCTGCGTGGTATCTCCATTTCTCATAGAAGTCATTGGCCCTGAAACAGTGCAGGGCGTCTCCCCCTGCAGCCAGAACCTCGTACTCGCCGTCACCGTCGATATCAGCTATTGTTGGCTGCATCATTCCTTTGCCGATCTGGGTTGTGGCCACCAGGCTTCCTTCATGGTCTATGCGGAAAAGATAGCCCAGGTCATCCTGTAAGAAGAACTCGACCAAACCGTCTCCATCGATATCATATGCCTGCGGCGCGCCGCGCATAGGACGTCCCCTCGGATTGTCCCATGCCCACAGGAGATATCCATCTCGGTTCAGGATGTGGAGTCTTCCGCCGCTGGTGAAGCAGATCTCGTGTACGCCATCACTGTCCACATCCACCAAGGATACCTTACTGGTGGGGCCTAGCAGCCCGTCCTGACCCATCTCAGGGTAGACCCATTCCAGTCTAAGCCCAGAATCAAAACACCAAAGCCTCCCGCTTGCTCCTCTCAGTGTGCTGAAGATGATCTCCTTCAACCCGTCTCCATCGATGTCATAGACAGTCTGGCCGCTTAGCTCGCTCCTGGCAAAAACCATGCCTGAAAAGTAGCCACTCACGTTAAGAACCCACTTGGTGCTCAGCTCCTCGACATGTCCGGGCTGTATGAAAAAGCTTGCTGAAACGGTCTCCGTGGTTGTTCCGTCAGATGCGTACACCACCAGATCGTGCTGCCCTGGTCCTAGGTTCAGCGAATGGGTTGGCACATCGACCGTCACCGGGCACGCGAACTGGAACGATCCTAGCCAGTGTAGTTCGGGCTCCGCCCGACCCGCGAAAACGAGCCTTCCATCGATCTGGATCGACCAGTCGAACGGAATGTATTGTTCCACCAGGCGGAACTTTATGGATCTAAGCGCGGCAAGCTGTTGGCCTTCGTATGGTCTGATCATCTTGAGGTAGGTCATACTGCTTCGGCGAAAAGGAGAGATCTCCACATCCACAAGTTGGCCAAGGCCGCGATAGGTGACCTCAAGCCTCCTCATACCCTCGAACTCGCTCTTGGTCAACCAGAAAACCACCCAACACGCCACACTTGTGTACGGATCCAAAAAAGGTATTTTCTCGACCGGGTCCTTCCATTCCACATATTCCCGCTCGCCACAACTGGCTTTCGCACCAGTCACAGACCAACAAGACCGAGAAGGCGACCTTGCCTCTCCGCCATTAACACGGGCAGTAAGGAATCTGGGTTCGATCCTCTTGCTGCGATTCTCAAGATTATGGAACTCTACCCAGACAATGATCTCGGTACTACCAAGTATGTCCCCAACCCCTACGACTCTGATGCCAAGAGTCTCTCCCGAGAAATATTCATCGACAAGAGTATGATTCACGTGAATCGGTGGCTGGCTTCCGGATACCTCACTGACCTGAAAGAGACACCAGATCACAAGTAGCAGAAACACAAGAACCGCTGAGTTAGGACCAAATCCTTTTCGAGCAGACAACCTTAGCACTACCCGAAGACGCCCACAACCAGTCCTGGCAGTTGCATGCTGCTCCGTCCAGTTCCACATGCGCCAACACGATCCAAATTAGCCTCGTGCAGTATCTATGACGGGTGATTCGTTCCCTTCTTCTCTTTCGGTTCTCTTCAACTTTCTTGGGTAACAGTGACAGCTCCCCTCCCCATTCCCTGCCGTGTCTTGCCGAGGCACATGGAAAAGCCACTGTAAGGGGGTTTGACCCCTTGAAAGAAACAAAGACCAGCTGCGGGAGAACGTCGACCACCTACGGGCTGAAATGTGCACAGCAGGGGATTCGGTCTTTCTTCAACCATACACCTTGAAATAGCCCTTGTACTCACCGCACTCAATCTCCGTATACACGTTCACATATCCATCCGAGGCCCCAAAGTTGGTCTGGGTGCGTAGAACGAATCGATATGCGCTAGAACCGAATTCGTAACTCACGCTTAATGTTTCATCTCCGGAATAACTATCATAATAGTTCTTCAGGCCGCTGGCTTTCCAAACCCAATCACTACCCGACCACTCATATACGGTGAGTGTCACCTGGACTTGGCCATTTCCGTCCCCTGTTGAACATTCAGTGTATGCAAACCCATAGCATGCCTCTACCGTACTTAGGCCATCCAACTGACTCTCGCTAGCATACCATATCTGGATAAACCAGTAGATCCCGAACCGCGTGTCTGTGCATAGCCATCGCCCCGATAGATGTAATGCGGTTGCCATGGGTCGACTTCCGCATGGGCGTTACCCGACGCGGACGAGCCATAGTCAGAATCGTCTGGATCTCCCAGATTAACCTCTGTGGCCATGCATATACTGCTAAATGCAGTGAGTGTTGCTAGGCAGAGAGCCAACTTACAGAGTCTGCCAATTGCCGGAGGACGAATACCAACCGGTTTGTTGGCGATGGAGGTGTGCGTCTTTGAAGGGCCCTGCACGTGTGTGAGTCGCGCGATCCCCTATTTTAGGATTTCGACGCGCTGAGCTATCTCAGGGACTCCCCCGTTACCAAAGGGTACCACCTTACCACGAGGGATGTGGCCGCAGTTCCTCCGTCTCCCGGTTCGGTCTTATCAACATCTAACACTCGACGGCCTAGCACCTGTTGCCGTGTCTGCTCTTCTGCCGGCTAGGAAGTCTTCTCAGGCCTCTTGACCGATTCCCCCGAGACGGACGGCCCCTCCCTCTTAAGCTCTGCCAACTCTCCAGACACCCTGGTCAGCTCGCCCGAAACCCTCGTCACCTGCCCCGACACCTTGGCGTACCCCTTCTCAAGTCTGGCAATGGTCTCTGTCAACTCCCTGACCTTGGCCGCTAGCTCAATGTTCTGGGCCACGACCTGCTCGCGCGACATCCCCGCCAGAAAGGCATCAAGCTCCTGCGCCACCTTAACATCCAAAGCCAGGCCACACCTTGAACAGAACTTGGCATCATAAACATTGGCAACCTCGCACCTGGGACAGACCTTCGGAGAAAGCTGCGGCTTCTCCTCAGCATTCTTGCGCAACCCGTACACACCGAGCAGGGCATCATCCACATCCCTACCCGAAAGATGCACATAGATCGAAGGCACTTCGGCGGGCTGCTTGGGTATGGTGTTTCTTAGGCAAATCTACTTTGTGGTACCCTATGTTCCTCCGAGCGAGCTCAACTTCTAGGGAATCGGAGAGATGCGCAGCCCTGAATAGAACGGCTTGGCGTCTGAGCGGGATTCCCTCTTCATAGTGCTCAAGAACCCTGCGAACGACGAACTCGTCTTGATCGCCTTCATCCTCGCATGTGACGAGCTTGGGGCGAGAACCGCCCTTCCGGGTCGACCAGAGGTTCTTCGCGTACCGCTCCTTCGCCTGGGCTATGACCAAGTTTGTCGCCTCCAGGATAGGTATCACGGAGCGGTAGTTCTGCTCGAGGGTCAGTACCCTTGCGCCGGGGAAGTGCTTGGGGAAGTCCAATATGTTGTGGACGGTTGCGGCCCGGAAGCTGTAGATGCTCTGCGCGTCGTCCCCCACGGCCATGATGTTCTTGTTGTACCGCCGCATTCCTCTGAGAATCTGCGACTGTATCCTGTTCGTGTCCTGGTACTCGTCCACGAGGATCTGGTCGAACCTATAGCCCATCTCGCGGGAGATAGCCTCATCCGAGACAAGATGGGCCCAGTACAGTAGCAGATCATCGTAATCAAGAACGTTATGTTCCTGCTTGCGTTCGACGCACCGACGGAACAGCAGTTTCAGGTCGTCGGCGCAATCAGTGCACCATGGGAAGTGCCTCTTCACCACATCCCCGAGCTGCTCGCAGGCGTTGACGCACCTCGAGTATATGTCCATGCAGGTCTGCTTGCGAGGGAAACGCCGATCACGGCTGTCGAGCCCCAGTTCGTGTCGGATCAGGTCGAGCATGTCCTCTGCATCCGACCTGTCCATCACGGTGAATTCCGGGTCAAGCCCGATTGCCCGGCCGTAGATGCGCAGCAACCTGTTCGCCGTCGCGTGGAAGGTCCCGCCCCAGACATGTCCGTCGGATGACCCGCCCCGACCCATGATCTCGTAGGCCCTACGCAGCATCTCTTCGGCCGCCCTGCGCGTGAAAGTCAGCAGCAGGATCTTGGAGGGGTCGGTTCCGGTCGCGATCAGGTAGGCAACCCGGTAGGCCAACGTGCGCGTCTTCCCGCTCCCAGCGCCGGCAACGACCAAAAGCGGGCCGCTGCATTGCGTCACGGCTTCAAGCTGCCGGTGGTTCAGGTCGGCAAGCCAGGGAAACTTGGGCCGGGATGCGCCCGCATCCGCCCCGGCGTTGGACTCCGTCGGCTCGGCAGGGCCAGATGCCGATGTTGGTCGTCCTTGAGATCGAGAAAGGCACCTGAAACGGGGGACAAGGCAAGCTATGGCAGCCTCACCGGAGCTTAAAAGCATCCTTCAGACCCCGCCTCTTGCAGTTTGCGTGGCCTTCTGATCCCCGGATTCGATGGGCTGTGGAAGAATGGTTATAGCCATCGACCGGACCGCGGCATGTGGCAAAACGGAAGATCTTTTACTCTGCGCCGGAAGGCCTTGGGCCGGAAAGGGAGACTGAGGGGTGCCCAGCCGACACCTGGGTCGTTCCCTTGAGGGATCTACATGCGCGAGACTAACGCGATCAGCACACTTGGCGCAAGGGAATTGCTGCAAGAGAGGCGCTGCCTGCTGGGCCTGATCGGGCCCATGGAACGGTCGATATCCAAGGCGGCGGACTGGCTAATGGGCCGCTTCGCACCTCATGGGCCGATCATGGGGAAGCGGGACTTAAGCTACTGCCACAAGGTTACGTGGGGCCTCTACGAGGCGGGACGCCTGGATGGTGCCCGCCTGCTGCTTGACTGGATCGCCTCAAACGCCAGGGTGAGCGTCGGTCGTTACTATTTCCCGGAGGAGCCTGCGTTCAACAAGGACCTTCAACGGCTCTACAGGGTCCTCACTTTTGCGCAGGTGGCGGAACGCCTCAACCACCCAGCCTTCGCGAACAGGGAAACCAGGCGCGAGATCCTAGCCCACCAGCACAGCTCGGGCGGCGTCTTCGCGAACATCGATGACCCGCGTTACATGGAGACCATCGGTCCGCTCGTCACCTCCTTCTTCGCCGAGTGGGCCCTGGCAGCAGGTTTGAACGGCCCGGCCAAGCGGAGCGCTGACTTTCTGACCAGAATGGTTGAGGCCAATCTCTCGCACATGGATGCCCAGCCGGGGCGGTTCTACTACAACTACGACCCCGCCACGGACGGTCTTGTGACGGAGCCAGAGCCGGGGCAGGAGATCAACTGCTTCGTCGACACGGCCAAGCCCAAGCAGCACTTCTACCAAGTGGGGACTGCCATGGCAGCCCTATCCGACGTGTATGCGGCCACGGGCGAATCAAGATACCTCGATGCGGCGCTCAAGCTGGCTAGGTTCGAAGCCCGGCTCAACCCTGCGGGGTTGCGCTGGCCATCCTACTGCAAGATCGGATGGGGTGCGGCAGAGCTGTACGCCGTCACGGGCTTGCCCGCGCACAGGGACGCCGCGGCCAACGTTTCCGAGGTAACCTTCATGGCCACACAGACTCAAGAGGGCGGATGGGAGAGGATGTTCTACCCGATCAAGGACCACGGAGCATGGGAATCCGTCTCCTACGATGGGTCAGGCCGGGTCCCGGTGACGATCGAGGACGACGGAACCTGGGGGGTCCTGTCCGCGGAGGAGATAACGGGGGAATTCGCCGCCGAAATGGCTCGGACGCTTTCGGCCTTCAAAAACGCCCTGGGCCGCATTGAGGCGCGGTTGCAATCACTCGGGTTCAGGTTGCACTCAACCTCAATTCATGACCCAGCTTCCCGGTTCCGATGAACGCCGCACCCTTTCCTGACCATTTCGGAGCATGGCGGCACCACATGCATGGTCTTTGAAAGCAGAGACGTCTCTACGGGCATGCCGAGCAGGCCAAGCTCGCCTAGGTGTTCCGCCGTGGGCCCCTTTTCTCCAGTCGCTTGGTTGTCCCGCGGGACAAGAGTTCTGCAAGATATCCCGGACGTCCTCGCGCTCGATAGCCTCAGGTTTTGTAGTCGCTTATGTGTTGAGCAGTACCCGGGAACTTCCTGATGAGCTCGGCATCCGCCGTGTAAAGGACGGCCTTGAGTTCGAGCGCTAGTGCGACGCGTCGTAAACGGAGATGCCCTCCTTCACGCTCGGTGCAGCCGCGCGCTCGATTGTGATTCCCCTTGGCTCCAATACGTCGAAGCCGTATTTGTATAGCGCCCTCGCCACGAGGGTGAGTTCCTCATCGTCAAAGCAGCCGCTTTGCCACAACGCGTTGAGCGCTTCATGCCAAGACGTATTTCGCACGGCGTGCTGGCCACCCAGCTTCCGTACATCCAGGTAACGGTGTCGATTGCCGTGATCTCACCCGTGAGCCAGGGCCCGCCGCGGTTGGCCAGGGGCACTAGCCATGCTGGGGCACGACAACTTGAAAGCCAAGGTACCGCTCAAGGGCCTCCCGAAGGGGCTCCAACACCAACCCCGGAGTGACGGCAACGTGGTGCCTGTGGCCTTCTTCCCCGATGTGGATCAGCACGTCCTGCAGCCCCTGGATTTCTGCCACCCCTGCGCACCCAAAGAAATCCTCCGGTATGGGATCCCTGGTGAACCTGCCCTGGCCGAGGTAGAACTTCAGTCGCCCGGCCTCGGTCACCATGTTGCCGAACGTGAACTCACCCGGCGCGATGCGACCCACATTGCAGCCGTAGCTGCGCTCCCTTCCGACCGTGCCCCCCAGGATGGCATGGTCTGTGATCCGCCCCTTCTCAGCCATGAGCGAGGCTGGCACAGGGCCGCAGTGGAAGAGTATGCACTTGTCCTCCTCATCGCCATAGTTGTTATTCCAGTCAAGGCAGGCCGCCGGGCGCCCGGAGGCAAGGCTTAGGGCCCGCATGGCTATGGCGCTTCCCACGTCCACCTCGCAGGCCGCGGTCACGCCGCGCTCGTTCATCTCAGCAAGGAGCACGCAGGGCGAGATGCCCAGCTCCCTCTGCAGCTCGGTCCAGCACCTGACGGCCAGCGCATCCATGCCGAATTCCTCGACGGTCTGATCCAGCACCACGCCAAGCTTGACGAGGCCGTCGAATGCCCTGTGCGGAACACCTTCCCACGATGCGTAGCTTTTTAGCACCTTGGCCTTCGCCCTGTAGGGGGTTGATTTAGGCGAGACTGCCCTCGCCCGGGAAATCACGTCGGAAAGGTCCAATGTCTCGACGGTTATCCCGCTGCGCTGCAGCGCTAGTTCGTCCACACGCACCGTCTTGAAGGGCGTCGTACGAGCGCCGATCGCACCGACGATCATGCCCCGGACCCCGTTGACGACCCTGCAGACCCTGTCGAAGTGGTCAACGTTCTCCCTGAACCGATCGCTCGTGGGCCGCACCACATGGGGTTTGAGGGCGGTGAACTTGACCCCGTACTGGTGGAAAACGTCCATGATGGAGATCTTGCCGCAGAACGCGTCCCTTCTCAGCTCGGGCGCCATCCGGGAAAGATCGTCCGGGTAGGCCTGGACCAAGACGGGCACTCCGCAGTCCTTCAGGGCCGTTACCGCCCCAGACTCGTCCCCGAAGTTGGGAAGGCAAAGGATCACGCCGCCGTAACTGCCCCTGTTGCGCGCAAGGAACTCGGCGTATCTTTTTCCTTCCTCCGTGGTCTCAACTGCGCCGTAGCGGGTGGCGTCCTTCTCAAGCATCAGGACCTCGTGGCCAAGTCCCTTGAGCACCCTTGGAAGCTCATCCCTCGCCTCCGCGATGAGGGATGCTGGAAAGAAGCCCCGGTTTGCGAAGCAGAGTGCGAACTTCGTCTTCTCTGCGTGCATGCACCATGCTCGGCGTAAGGTCCTGATAAATCCGACGTGGCAGGCTGTAGTCGCTCATCTCCTAGTGATTGCCTCGTCCGAAAACCATTTCCACCGAGCATGCGGACGAGCTCCTGAACTCCGGAAGCTGAAGAAGGTCATCGCATGAGCGAGGAAAAACCCTGGTGGCGGCGGGTCCTGACGATAGCGGACATCGGCGTGTATGCGGTCGACGAGGTGTTGCGCCTGGACGCCGCGGAACTGGCTGAGATGAAGAGGAGGCTCGGCTTCAACGCCGAACACCTGAGCTGCAGCGACGTGTATGGCGGGGAGAAGGGAGTATTCTACTTCAAGACGAAGATAGCGGAGAGCGTGCCCAGGGACTTCCTTGGCGAGTACCTGCCCGAGGCGAAGAGGAGGGGGATTAGAAGCCTCATCTACTACAACGTTCACTGGCTGCAGCTTGAGTTCGGCATGAAGCACCGGGACTGGCTGCAGGTTGACAGCCGGGGTCACATCATCGACGATCTCTACGGCTCCGGCTGTGCGCCGTGCGTCAACAGCCCGTGGCGGGATTGGTCGTTTCAGGGGATCAGGGATATGGCGGCCTACGACATAGACGGCATCTTCCTAGACGGCCCCATATTCGCCCCAGCCGGTTGCTACTGCGAATCCTGCCGCAGGCTATTTCGGGCCAGATTCGGCGCAGAGATCCCAGCAAAGGAAGATTGGCAAGACCCGGTTTGGAGGAAGTTCCTAGAGTTCCGCTACGCCTCGATAGCCGAGTACCTGCGCGACGCCGCAAACGTCCTCAAAAGCGCCAAGCCCGGCTGCATCATCTACATGAACTGCACGGGGCTGTGGCCGGCATGGCCCGCCGCCAGGAGCAATAGGAGGCTCGTCCCCCACCAAGATATGCTGGGTGCTGAGGGCGGCTTCCTTTACTACGACCTCAGAACAAGTCCGCTTTGGAAGCCCGGGATGACGGCCAAGCTGCTCGAAACCCAAGCCGCCGGCAAGCCCACGGTGATCTTCATAGCCGGGGCCAACAAGGGGTGGGATGAGTACCTGCTAACCCCGGCCGAGACCAAGCTGCTGTATGCGGACACCATCGCCAATGGCGCGAGTCCCTGGTATGGAATCCCCCTGCACTGCGTCGGTGCAGCCGGCGCCCGTGCCGCAGCAGAGATGAACCACTTCATCCTGCGCAACGCCGAGTACTTCGAGTCGACTGTGCCGCTGGCCAATGTAGCGCTGCTCTGGTCGGACAGGACCGCCGACTATTATCGAGCAACGGTGCCCGTCACCGACTTCACGCCGCAAGGCGAACGCCTGGAGAAGCGCGAGGCGGCCGGCAACTTCTATAGCGGGTTCCTGGGCTGCTACGAGGCTATGGCTCGTTCGCACATCCCCTTCCGCATCCTGGACGAGGATGCCGTCACCCCTAAGGCCCTTGACGCCTTCGACCTCCTGGTTGCGCCCAACTGTGCCTGCCTTTCGCAGAAAAAGGCCAAAGCGATAGACAGGTACGTCCGGGAGGGAGGTAACCTGATTGCCAGCTTCGAGACCTCGCGGTACGACGAAAACGGAATCCTCCTTGAGGATTTCTCGCTTTCCAGAGTCTTCGGGGTGGAAGCGGGCAAGGGCACCTTCGGTCCCCTAAAGCTCGATTACATGTCGATCACCGATCTAGGATCGCCCATAACCCAGGACCTGAGTTCCTCGCTCCTGCCTTGCCCTACATACGGCATGGAGGTCCTGGTAAGGAGCGCAATTCCCCTCGCGATGTACCGCGAGAAGATGCCCGCGCGGTATGCGAAGCTGCCGCCCGTGTCGGACAAGCCGGCCATCGTGTCGAACAAATACGGGAAGGGCCGTTGCCTCTACATCGCGGGCAACTTCTTCGAGCATTACCATGGCTATCACAACCCGGACTACCGGAGGATCGTCTCGAACTCCGCTCAGGCAATGGCGAAACCCCTCGTGTCGCTCCGCGACTGCCCGTCCAGCGTGGAAGTGGTCTTGCGGGCGCAGCCGGGGAACGCAAGGTTGCTTGTACACCTCATCAACTTCACCGGCGAGATGACCCGACCCATGGAAAGGGTGGTCAGCATCAGAAACCTAGAGCTCACCCTACACGACTTCGCAGGCCTTCGGAAGGCAAGGGCCCTGCACCTCGGCAGAGACCTCCGGCTTCGCAGGTTCGGAAGTGACGCTCTCCTCTCGATTCCTCGACTGGAGGAATATGAGGTCATATCGCTGGAGCCATTGAACGCCCGTCTGGTGTAGGTTGCCCTTGAGCAGGACCGCTGCCACAACCGGGCAGCAGGAGGATCGATCGCGACCGACCTGGCGCTTGAGATCCCAGCAGGAAAAGCATTAAGCACGGAAGCTTGCCGACCAGTCAGGCCTGCCCGCCCGTTCGAGAACCAACGTAAGCGGAGGTCCCTGCGAAAGGACGGTGAGACGAATTGACGGAGACCCCTGTGCAAGGAAAGAACGCTGTCCTGGAGATCCTCCGCCGCAAAGTGAGGGTCCGCGCCATCTATCTTGATTCCGCTGCATGCAGGGACGAAAAGATCGCGGAGATCGTCTCGACTGCAGGCTCCAAGCGCATTCCACTCAATAGGGTCGACGGGGCAACGCTTCAGAAGATCTGCCCCTTCGGGGCGCGGAACATCCCCGTCATCGCCCTCGTCGAGCCCCCCACTCTGCCGAGGACCCTGCCGCAGCTTCTGAGGCAGTGCAGGGAGACGGGCACGAACCCATTCCTGCTGATGCTTGGCCAGGTGGACTACAGACAGAACCTAGGCGCCATCGCGCGGACGGCCAATGCAGCGGGCGTGCAGGGAATCATCGTGCCCAGAACCCGCAGGGACCCCGTCACGCCGGACGTGATAAGAATATCGATGGGTGCCGCCCTCTTCACCCCGGTCATCAGGGAGAGCCCCTACTCGGCCCTCAAGCTGCTCAAGTCCGAGGGCCTGCGCATCGTCGGGGCAGACATGGAGGCACCCAAGCTCTACCATGAGGCCGACCTGAGGGGAGGCATCGCCTTCGTCCTGGGAGGGGAGGACCGACGCCTGCCCGAGCCCATCGTCCGAAGGTGCGACGAGATCGTCAGCATCCCGATGTCCGGCATGGTCTCCTCCCTGAACCTGAGCGTCGCGTGTTCCGTGTTGGTCTACGAGAAGCTCAGGCAGGAGAGGATTGGAAGGCCGTCTGGCTCGTCGCAGAAACCCACTGGCAAAGCAGGCCGTTGAGGTCATTCCTTCTCGGCAAGCACATCCCAGTGCCCGTGGCGGATCGTTCGGCCGCTGGGCAGTTTTTCGTACCACTCTTCCGGTGCGATCCTGAGGATCGAGAATCCGCGGAGCAGATCCTCGATGCCCCGCCGGTCAAAGAAGTGGTGAAGCAGGCCGGCCTCATCGCCAACGTCGGGCACGAATGTATCGGTCTCCACTTGCCTTCCGATCCTGTACTTCCAGTCCTGCTTGGATTGCACCAGGGCGAGAAGGATCCCGCCACGCACCAGAAGGCGCCGAACCTCTTGGAAGGCCCTGTCTATCATCGCCAACGTTCCGTGGTGGAGCACGTATGTCGAGATCACGCAGTCAAAGGTTCCACTCTTGAGCGGCACGGCCCTCATGTCCGATCGCAAGAGCAGCCTCGGCAATCCCTCCGACCTGAGCCAAACCGCGGCGTAGGCCAGCCCGCTCAACGCTGGGTCCATCCCCACCACAGTGAGGCCAAGTCGTGAAAGGTAGACGGTGTGGCGACCCGCGCCGCAGCCAAGATCTAGGACCCTGGCCCAGCGCCTATCCTTGAGTTCCTGAGCCAGCTCCGAAACGCTGGGATGAGGGTCCTTCCAGCGGTACTCCTCTCGCCTCAGAAGCTCATCCCAATCTGACAGGCGCGAACCTCCTTCGATCGCAGAGGGGCGTCACGCACATCCCCGGGTCGCCGTATGCTAGACCTCCAGGCACCGCCTCTGCAGGGCCGCACGTTAAAAAGCCTTCATCCCGCCCTGATCGGAACCGCTAGTCCCCCGGACGATCGAGGGCAAAGAGCCTGTTCTCGGCGCGCAGGCTGAATGGATTCGAGTAATGGTACACCCTGCACCCCTCCGTGCCCGTGACCGGCGTGGGCTGCTCAACGACGAAATCGGAGAATGTCGGGGCGTTGAAGGCGACATAGGCAAGGCTCAGACACTCGATCTGTCGTTGGTATCTCTTGGTCAGATCGGGCAGGGCAACGGGACCGGTGTCAACCTGATACATTCTGCGGCCGCGCGAGATGTTCATGGTCTTCACGGGGTATTCCATTATGGCCCGCAGCCTCGTCTGGGCATCCCATACCTCGGTTTGTGCCACGATCGGCAATCCGTCGGAGGTGGCATCCAGGACGGCTTGCCAAGCGTCCAGAATCCTTGCGCCCCTCGCTTCCCTGAGCTTCAGGATTGGCTGCCCCCATAGATCCTCGTATCTGCAAACCTGCCTGTACCGGTCGCTCAGCCCAGCGGGTCGGCGAAAGATCAGCACATACCCCTCGCCGAAGATCGGAAGGAAGTCATAGTTATCCTTGCGGAAAAGATCCCTTTCCGCGAACGTGTTCTCGCTCTTGCATGAGGCACACTGATGATAGTCGATCCACCTGCCCGAGCGTTCATCCATCAGCCGGGTCCTGCTCTCCACCAAGAACCTGACGGAGTTGAACTCCGCGGAGTGAATGTAGGAGAGGCCATAGTCCAAAGGCATCATGCGGCTCGTTACGCTGTTCATACGATCAACCTTCATGGCCACGTTCACGCTGTCCCGTTCTTTTTCGGACCGCCGTCTTTCATCCACGCACTCCCGCATAGCCCCGCCGCCCGTGCCCTGAAGACGAGAGCCAGGTCGCGCTGGAGCCCGTCCGAGTCGCTAGCTGCCGCTCGCCTTCGAGATGAAAAAAAAAGAAAAGCGGGAGGCGAGGCTATCTGCTCCGCCTGTTCAGAACGTGCGCCAGCGCAAAGGCCAGCATCACTGCTACGAATGCAGGCTCCGCTATCACCACAACTGGATTATTGTGCAGGTTCAGGAACCTGAGCGGCCAGGGCACGAGCTTGGGGTCGTACTTCCCGTCCATGGTCAGGACGGCCAACAGCCCTTTGCCTTCCCAAACGTACGCTGCTATCTCTAGCTTGCCATCGGCATCGAAGTCGCCCATCGCCTGGCAGCAACCCACGGACGTGGGATAGACTCCGACCGTTGCCCCGGTCTTTCCGTCCACAGCTGCCAATACGCCCGCCGGGTAGGTTGGTGCCGTATGCCCGAAGAACCGGTATATCTCGGGGTCCTCGTCCCCCTCGCCCGCCGAGACTACGTCTATCGTGCCGTCTCCATTGACATCGCCGACTGTGATGCCCGTCCACATCTCGGATGGGAAGTGGGTATACCACTCCTCTGTGCCGGTGATACCGTTGATGCAATGGAAGTTACCGATCCAGTCTCCAACGAGGACCTCAAGGACTCCGTCTTGGTCAACATCAGCAACCACTATGCCGCCTTCGCTGATCCCTGCATCGGTGGAAAGATCCCAGTGAGTGTGCGTGGCGTTGACGCGGATCTTGCCGACCTCGAACCGCCACACCTCGGTGCCGAAGAAGGTGAGGCAGTAAAGTATTCTGTTCCTAGAGTGCACCAGTATCTCGTACTCGCCGTCGTTGTTGACGTCCGCGACCACGGGCTTCAGCTGGTTGGGCCTGTTCCCCATTTCGAACCTCCATTTCTCGGAGCCGGTCGAGCTGACGCAATAGAAGTTGCCTGCGCCATCCACGGTCAGTATCTCGACTTCACCGTCGCGGTCGACGTCAAACGCCGTCGATCCGCAGTTCACGTAGCTGTTGATGGGGAAGTCCCAGATCTTCTTGCCCGTGTTGTCCAGCGCGGTGATCATGCTCGTCTTCAAAGGTCCGATGATTATCTCCAGCTTCCCATCCTTGTTGATATCATACAGGGCCGGCGCTATCTCGCTGCCTCCGCACTCATACATCCACTTCAGCTGGCCGGCCGGCGTGATGCAATGGAGATTCTTGTCCCTAGCGATGATCAGTATCTCCTTGTTTCCGTCATTGTCGATGTCCTCGATCGATGCTATCCCCCAGGGGTCACCCTGAAGGAAGGGATCCTTATCGAGGGACGGGTAGACCCACTGAAGGTCCTTGGTCTTTGAGTCCAAGCATATGACCCGGTCTTCGGCCTTCCTGTACGACCACAGGATCTCGACTGCGCCATCCTTGTCGATGTCGTCGGTTATGACCGCGCCAAGCGTCACGTCGGGCGATGCACCCAGCTTGGCGATCAGGCTCGGGTACTTTGAGACGTTCCAACTCCACTCGATCTTCATCTGCGGCGCTGGTCCCACGAACTGTCTTGCTCCCATTGCAGACCCAAGCATCGCGACAAGCGCGAAGCCCAGGGCTGCAAAGATAGTCTCTTTCTTCAACGTCTATCCCTCTTAGAAGGGCGATAACACCAGCGCCTCTCCTCATTTAAATCTTAGGGACGTGCACTTTCGGCAAGCGGTTAGGTTGGAATCGGGGGTTTTCAGAGGCTTCCTTCGTCCGAATAAGGAAGGATGTCCGAGGAACGATCCAACGCCGACTCTGCGCATCGGCGGGAAGCGAAACCCGAGCCAGGAGAGGAGAAACGGCGCGGGGAGTAGACGCACGATCAACATGGACAACAATCTTTATAGCAAGAAGTGGAGACCCGACACGCATGTGCCTAGAGTACAGCCAAGTTCGGGCGGTTGGGCCCTTGATATGGTTCGCTCTAGTCACGTTCCTCTCCTCGGCCGCTTTCGCCGGCTCCGTCGTGACCCGAAACGGCAAACCCTTCTTCCCGATAGGGATATACCACTATCCGGAGGGGTTGCCCTTGCAGCCCAGGCTCGAGGAGCTTGCGGCGGCCGGCTTCAACACCGTCCTGAGCCCTCTGGCAACGTCGCTTGAGTTCATGGACGCTGCAGACAAGTACGGCATCGGAGTCATCGTGACCCTAGGCGGGACAATGCTTCTGTCCTCAGCGGATGATCCCAAGACGGCGATCCTGAGGGAAAACGTGGAAAGGCTGAAAGGCCACCCGGCGCTCCTTGGGTACGAAGCCCCCGATGAGATCGCGTGGAACGACTACGAGTACGAGAAACAGCCCGGTAAGAGCAGGGAAGCCGTGATTCGAGGATACCTGTACATAAAGTCTCTGGATCCTCTCCACCCCATCTGGATGAACCATGCACCAAGGAACTCCGTGGACTACCTGAAGTCCTACTCCGAGGCGGGCGACATACTGGGAACCGACATCTACCCGGTTCCGGAGGGCTACGGCCATTCCGACATGGACAAGTCGCTGAACTGCGTGGCCCAGTACACAGAGAAGCTGGATCAGGTCGGCGGAGGAAAGCCGATCTACATGGTTCTCCAGGGATTCGAGTGGGACGCCCTCCCCGGGCACGAGAGGACATCTTGGGCAACTCCTCAGCCAAGCTGGCTTGAGACGAGGTTCATGGCCTACGATGCGGTGTGCCACGGCGCCAACGGGATCATCTATTGGGGGATGGCGTACGCCAAGGTCGAAGATGAGATCTGGCAGAACCTGAAAAGGATCGCCTCCGAACTGAGAGACCTAACCCCGGTTTTGCTCGACGGGTCATTCCAGAGGCTCGCATCTCCGGATCCGGCCCTAGAGATCCACCTGAAAAGGCACGATGGCCGGAACTATCTTTTCGTTCTCAACACCCAGAGGCAGCGGCTCGGTGCCAGAAAGATCCAACTTCCTGCTGGATGGGCTGAAAGCAAGGCGCGGGTCCTCTTCGAGGACAGATCGATCGAACCCGTCCAGGGTTGGGTATCGGATGATTTCGAGCCATACGAGGTGCACATATACACCGACGACGTGCGTCCGGACATAACGGTCCGCGTCCAGAACCCGGCCGTGCTGTGCAAGGAAGGGGCTTCTTTGCAGGTGAAGCTGGCCAACCGTGGCGCCTCCGCGGCCACCTCCTTCACCACGACCCTCCTGTGCCTCGGCGACGTCGTCGCGACCAAGACCGTGGCAAGCCTCGGCCCCATGGCGTCCCAGACGGTGGAGCTGGCGTGGGTGCCGAACGTGACCGGCAACGTGACCTTCGCCGTGGTAGCGGACCCAAGCATGGGGGTGGACGAACTGACACGCACCAACAACGTCCATGTATTCACAGCTCTGGTCGGCGGTGCGAAGCCGGACCTCTTGCCCGTCAACATCTCCCTGAACAGTCAGGATCAGCTCTGTGCATATGTCCTGAACCAAGGATTCTCCGACGCGCACGATTGCGTGGTATCCTGCTCGGTGGGCGGACGCCGACTGGCGGACGCAATCCTGCCCCACATCCCGGCCGGCGAATCGAGCATACTCCGCTGGTCGATCCCAGCGAACGCCACCGGATCGTTGATCTGTGAGATCGCCGTAGACCCGTCCGGCATGATCGACGAGCTGCTGGAAGGCAACAACGAGGCCGCCGCGACCGTGTTCATCGAGGATGTCGTCGTGGAGGGACCAGCTATCCACGTCCGCGGGCTCAACTCGTCCAACCTCTGGATCATAAAGTACGACCCCCAAAGCGGGTGCCTGCCACACGGGTCCGAGTCCTGTACCCTCGTCTGGGGCGTCAACGGCTGGTCGTTCCCGTCCTCTAGGCCGCGCAACAGCCGCGCGGTGGAGAAGGTGTGTGAAACCCCCATGCTCAGGGGGCTGGACGGGCTCTGGTACGTCATCATCCCCAACCAGAACGTGCGAACATTGGAGTTCAAGTTCAGAGACGAACCGGAATGGGGAAGCAACTGGGACGACAACGGCGGAAAGGGCTGGAGGATAGTCTCCACCGGGTACGCATCCGGCCTCCTGGCCGAACTTGACCGAGTTGTGCAGAAAGGGAAATCCTGTGGCGCGGATATGTCGTTCTACGAGGCCCTCCTCGCATCGGGATGGTCGAAGTACCTGGCCCGCGACTATCCTGCCTGCCTGGATCTTATCGAAGGCCAGACGGATCCAGCCGGGATGAAATACGTTGGTCAACTGCTAGGGATTTCATCAACTGAGGCCGAATCGGCGAAGGCCCTGGGAATCGACGTCTCGGCAGAGGAACGCCTCATCTACATTGCGGGCAAGATGCTCGAGGCCAGGAACTACCTCTCAGCAGAGGACTACTGCACCAGGGCCCTAGCGCAGATCTCCCAGAAGAGGGCAGCGGTGGGCGAGCCGCTTTGGATTTCGGCGATCTCGGTCCTAGTAATCAGCGCCAGCCGGGGCCAACTCCGGGGACCCCGACCGAGTAATTCTAGGGATCGGGGCCGATCCCTTCCGTAACGAGAGGAGGAAGGCGCATGTTTGGCCCAGCAAAGGCCAGCTAAGACCTTCGCACTTAAATAGACGAAATGTGACCTGAGCACCGGGATCATGCGGGCTCTGGCCTTTCTCGTCTGCGTCTTTTTTGTCGCCCCAGCCTGCCTTGCCAAGCCGCCCCACTTCGCCTCCACGGGGAAGATCGGCGTCCTCTGCATCGGGGACACAAGCTACGGGGAATCGCCCATACTTGGCTGGCTGTCCTTGGACTTTGCGGTTCAGTGGCAGGAACTCCCGACCGATGTCGGCGGCGTGATGAGCGACGAGGCGGCCAAGAAGATCACCCGAATTTACACCCCTCGAACACTTGACAGGCTCCTGCAGGCTTACGACGTCCTCCTGCTCCTTGAGCCCCGGATGGAGTGGTTCAGCGGCGCGGAGATGCGAAGGTTCAGGGATTCCGTCGAGCTGGGCGTCTCCTCCCTGCTCACGCTTTGGCCAGACAGCGAAGGATATCTGTCGCTGGTCGAGTCGGAGCTTGCAGAGGTCTACCCTCAGGAGTTTTCGCCCAGCTTCGAGTCGTCCGACAACCTAGCCTATCGCATCCGCGTGGAGAGGAGCAACCCGCCCGTCCTGACCCCATTCATACCGCTCGGGATCGAAAGGTTCGCGGGTTCCAAGACCAGGCCAATGCACCCCAAGCAGGGAAGCAAGGTCTGGGCATGGGCGGTAAAGAGTGGCGTTCTGGGTTCCATGGAGGACGAGTACATGATCTCCTGGACATTCGGCGAAAGGGGGGCCGAGACCTGGGTAGTGGGGGTGGATGTTGACGAACAATGGTTCAGCATGGGCGTGGGCAACCGATACGGAGGCGACATAATCCTCAACATCTTCTACTATTCCGTCGGCAAGACGCTTCCGACAAGCATCGAGCTCATCCACTCCGTAAGGGATGCTTTCTTCCGGTTTAACGTCGAGAAGAAGCTGGTCCTCGCGGTCCTTGAGTTCGTCGACCGGTTTGGGGCAAACACCGCCGGGCTTGAAAGGAAGATCGCACAGGCCGATGATGGAAAGGAGGAGGCCGAGCGGCTCTACATGGAGGGCGATTACGAGGCCTGTTACGAAGAGATAAGGGGAATGGCCGACGGCCTGGCCAAGCTCAACGAGGAGGCGATTGTCCTCAAGGAGAGGGCCCTCTTCTGGGTCTACCTCACGGAGTGGTCAGTGGTGAGCGGCACGTCGGTCCTAGCCGGTTTCGCCCTATACTCGCTCATGATCAGGAGAAGGCTATACAAGGAAGTCACGACAACGAGGGCCTACTGATTCCCAGCGCCCCGATGCGTGCTCGGGCTTGCTCGTCCCTCAGAGTTCCAGCCCACACCTGCGCAGAAGCGCGATCGTCGATGCTATTCCCTCGTACTCATCTCCGCGGCCCTCGTACTCGACCGATACATATCCGTTGTAGCGGGCGCGCTCCAGGATCTTGATGATCTTCGGTATGTCTAGGGTCGTCTCGTTTCCCTCGGCGTCGAACTCGTAGGTCTTCCCGTGGACGAACTTCGCGTACGGCGCGATCTTCTCCAAGGCCTCGTACCTAATGCCGGGCTCGAAGTTGCCGAAGTCCGGGCAGACGCCGAAGTTCGCAGTGCCAAGGACCGACACGTATTTCAGGATGCTGTCGGGATCCGAGCTGTACCCGCCATGGTTCTCCAAGAGGACCGTCATCCCCAGCCTCTTGGCCCGCCGCACGATCCTCCTGTAGCTGTCGATCGACCGCATCAGGCCGGCCTCCCCGTCCTCGGCATGCCCAGCATTGACCCTTATGGACCGACACCCTATCCTCCTGGCAACGTCCAGCCAGGCAGCGTTCTTGTTCACCCAGTCGATCCTCTTGGACTCGTCCGGGTCAGCGATGTTGCCGAGATCAACGGCAATGTTCTGAACCGCCACGCCGTGCTCGTCCAGAGCTTGCTTGAGCCGCGTGAGGTAGCCGGGCGTACTCTCGAAAAACGGGGAGTTCAGCTCGACGGCGTGCACCCCGTACCTTTCCGAGGCGATTCCGATGAAGTCCAACATCGATATGTTGCCTTGCCCTATCTCTCGGTGCAGGCTGTATGCCGATATGGAAATCTTCACATCGACACCCGTTGCCACGATGATGGCCGGGTGGATAAAGCCTTCGTTGTCGCTGGCCCATCGAGCCTAGGGCAGGCAAACCCAACAAAAGGCCCGACCCATCAGCCCGCATCGCGCAGGGCTTGCTCCAAGACCATCCGCGCCTCCTTGAGCTTTGCGGGTATGTCTATCCCGCCGGGGCACCTCCTGGCGCACCTCCTGCACTCGGTGCAGGCATCTGGCTTCACCTTCAGGGACCTGTAGGTTTCCAGGCCGATGGACCTTATCTCCTCCGGGTACCCTTGGTACTCATCCAAGGCCCTGAACACGTCCGGGATCATTATCCCGTTCGGACACGGCAGGCAGTACCCGCACCTTAGGCATCTCTGGCCGTAGCGGAACGAAACGCCCAAGGAGCCTATGAGCCGCAGCAGGCGTCTCTTCTCCCTCGGCGAGACGGGACGAACGCTGCGCCCCACGGCACAGTTCTCCTCCACCTCCCGGACCGACTGGATCCCCGGAATGGCTGTGGAAACCCATCTGTTCGATATCACGTATCGGAGGCTCCCACGCACGATCGGATCCGGCTTGCGCCCCGCCTCATCTTGCGTTCGAGGCGTGGCCAGCGCGCCGCCGCAAAGGGGTTTCATCACGATGACCCCAAGCTTCCTCCTTCCGCAGAGGGGCAGGATCTCCCGTTCCACGTGTTCCTGGTCGATGACGGAGTAGGCAAGCATGATGGTCTCAAACTCCCCCGATTCTATGGCGAGTTTCATCACGTTGCGGTCGCGGTGGATGGTGATCCCGACGTGGTCGACGAGGCCCTCCTCTTGGGCCCACCGCATGGCCTCAAGCGCGCCGCCGGGGCCCATGACCTGCGCGTAGGACGATGGATCGCTCACGGTGTGAAGCTGCCATAGATCGATCCTATCCATGCCCAGTTCCATCAGGCTCGTTCTCAGATCGTCCTTTGCACCTCTGGCTGTCCTTTGCGACGTCTTCGTCGCTATGAAAAACTCGTCCCTGCGGCCGCGGGTGGCAACACCGATCTTCCGTTCGCTGTCCCCGTAGTTCCTCGCCGTGTCGATGAAATTGACGCCCAGGTCAAGTGCCCGGCTGATCGTCGCAGTGGCCGCCGCTTCGGACAGAAGCGGAAGCTTGATGGCCCCGTACCCGATGACCGAGACCTTGATGCCGGTCCTTCCCAGCCGTCTGTATATCATTGCAACAACCTCCCTTCAAGCTGTCCATTCCATCTCAAGATCAGGTCGACTGTTTGGGATTTGTCGACCCTTATCCTGGAAAGGAAACGTAAGTACTTCCTCCATCGAACCCATCGCGCGCCCGCGTTGGCGATCATGTTAGGTACGACGGTGACCTTCCTTGCGTTGAGTACGTCCATCCCGCCCAGGCTGACCAGCATGTTTGCGTCCTCACGATGAGTTTCTGGCCATGCATGATCCTTTCCATGTTGCTGCCCCTGTCCGCCATGCTGTAGGTCTCCTCATCCCGGATTCTCCGCCCTCTTATAACCCTTATCGCGCCGAACCGACCGGTCACCCAGATCAATCAATGGGCCCGAGATCCCCCGCCAGGCGATCTGTGGATTGCTTCCCAGCAGCGTCGCTTTTACAATCCTATCGCGGGGCGATAGGATTGCCTTAAGTCTGATTGCTCGCGAGATCAAGGCATCTTGGGCTCCTACGCGGGGGAGGTGCCGCCCCTCAACACGGTATCCGCCGGCAGGATCTCGATGGACATATATGAGCCAGCCGAGATGAGAATGGCCCTCGTCAAGCTGGGCGCACGGGTGACCGTAGCGTATCTCGGCATCGGGGACTACATCCTCTCCGACTCGGTGTGCATCGAGAGGAAAACGATATCGGACTTCCTATCCTCGATGTATTCCGGAAGGCTTGGCTACCAGCTCCAACACCTCTCTGCGGCGTTCAAGATGCCGTTCTTGCTCATCGAGGGCAGGCCAGAAAATCGCCCCAGGACGGTGAACATGAGGTCCTTCTACGGCTACGTCTCCAGGCTCGTGCTTTCCAGCCCAATCGGCGTCCTCCAGACGCCCGACATGGCGACCTCCGCGCTCCTCATCTGGCTCATGTCACAGAAGATAGGCACCTCCCCATCCAACCCTCGCCTTAGACCGAGCAAGGCGCGTGACGACATGGAGACCGCCCTACTCCTGTTGGAGGCCCTTCCCGGCATCGGGCCCGTTCTCTCCAGAAGGCTACTGCACGAATTCAAGAGCCTTCGCTCGATCCTTCAGGCCCCTGAACATTCGATATCCAGGGTCAGGGGAGTAGGCTCCCGTAAGGCAAGGAAAATCGTTGATCTGCTCGACCGCACCTTCGAGGCCTAGTCCGGAGTCGTCTCGAGCTTGAAGGTCGTGCCGGTCCCCTTGAGCACCGTGTGGAGCACGTCTGCGATCTTCACGACCTCCTCCACGTTTTCCTGCTCCTCCCACTCGTAAACAAAATCATAGTAACCCTTCATCACCTTGAATCCGACCGACTTTATGCGCTCCACGACCTCGGAGGGCGGCGCGCCCTCGCTTGAATGGAAGACGAGAAGGTATGTCTTCATCGTTGTTCGCGGCGAAACGTACCGATAAAAAGCTTTACCCGTCGACCTGATCGGGCGCCCGACGCAAGGCTTCTCGGTGACCCGCCCGATGCAGGCACACGCATCGTTGCTCCGAATCCCCTCAGCGCGCCTCGGGCACTTCCTTCCCGCAAAAAGACAAATAAGGCACGCTCACCGATCGCGCAAGGTCGGTGGAAAAGGAGATGCCCAAGCTCAAGGCGGTCCTGGCTCTTGCGGACGGCTCCGTCTACGAGGGCAGGGGATTCGGGGCGCCCGGGCACGCGGCAGGTGAACTTGTCTTCGATACTTCGATGACTGGGTATGAGGAGACCCTGACCGATCCAAGCTTCATCGGCCACATCCTGCTCATGACCTACCCGCTCATCGGGAACTATGGCGTCTCGGACCCCGTTAAGCACCCGGAAAGGTTCGAGTCGGACCGCATCCAGCCCAGCGGGTTCGTCGTCAGGGAGGCATCCCCGGTCACCAGCCACCGGGATGCTGTGATGACCATACACGAGTACCTGCAGAAGAACGGCGTCCCCGGGATCGAGCAGGTCGACACCAGGGAGATCACGATCAAGATTAGAACCGAGGGTGCCATGAACGCCGCAATGGAGGTCGGCAAAGGCAGGATCGACAGGGATGAACTGGTTAGGGAAGCGAGGGAGACACCCGAGCTGTCCGAGCTCGACCTTATCCATCTGGCCTCGACCAAGGCGCCTCGCTTCCTGCGTGCGCCTGACGCGAGGGAGGTCGCGAGCGTGGCGGACCTCCGATCAGAAAAAAGGTGCGTCATAGTCGACTGCGGAATGAAGAGGAGCATCGCCCGCAACGTGGCCCAGAGAGGGTTCGACGTCGTCGTGCTCCCGTACAGCTGCAACGCGGACGAAGTTGCATCCTACGAACCAAGGTTCATCATCGTCAGCAACGGCCCCGGGGACCCGGCCAGGGCGACCCAACCACAGGAGACCGTTAGGCGCCTCGCACCAGACTTTCCCCTGATGTGCATCTGCCTGGGACACCAGATAGCGGCCCTCGCCCTCGGAGCGAGCACCTACAAGATGAAGTTCGGCCACAGGGGCGGAAACCACCCGGTCAAGGACCTCGATCGCAACAGGGTATACATCACGACCCAGAACCACGGGTACGCAGTCAATCCCGACTCGCTTGCTAACACCGGCCTGCGCATCACGATGAAGAACCTCAACGACGGCAGCGTCGAGGGTCTGGACCATCAGGACTACCGCATAATGACCACGCAGTTTCACCCCGAGGCAACGCCCGGGCCGCTTGATGCCACGTTCCTGTTCGACGAATTCATCAAATCCCTCGCATAGCCGGCCGGCACGCGGAAATGCGACGGTCCTAATCGCCTGCCAGACGCACAGGGATGCCGTGCTCCGCCAGGTAACGCTTGACCTCGCCCACGCTGTACTTGCCAAAGTGGAATATGCTGGCCGCTAGGGCAGCGTCCGCCCGGCCCTTCGTGAAGACCTCCAAGAAGTGTTCGGGTCGCCCGCACCCGCCGGATGCAATGACGGGGATGCTCACGCGCTCGGAGACCGCCTTCGTCAGGGCCCAGTCATAGCCCACCTGCATGCCATCTGCCTCAATGCTGTTGAGCAGGATCTCTCCCGCGCCCCTCCTTTCGGCCTCCACGGCCCACGCTATGACATCTCGGCCGGTCCCCTGGGCACCCCCGTAAGCCCAACACTCGTACCAGGACGGGCCCATCGGCGTATCCACCACGTTCCTTCCGGGGGAACCGTCGGCCGCGTGCCTTTGGGCATCTATGGAAACGACCACCGCTTGGGACCCCACCACCCTCGCCGCTCGGGAGATCAGGTCCGGGTCCAGCAGTGCGTGGGTGGTGACGGAGCACTTGTCCGCCCCGGCCCTGAGCATCCTCACGAAGTCCTCTACCTTCCTGATCCCGCCGCCAACCGTCACTGGAATGAAAACCTCGTCGGTCGTCCGCTCGACAACGTTGGTCATGGTTTCCCTTCTCTCCTGGGAAGCGGTGACGTCGAGGAAGACGATCTCATCCGCCCCCTGCTCCTCGTACTCCCTTGCCCTCTCGGCGGGATCGCCCGCATAGACATGGCGCTTGAACCTCACGCCCTTGATCACCCTGCCCTGGGGAATGGCGAGGTCGCAGTCAAGGCATGGAATGATACGTTTCGCCAGCGCCACTACCGACCGCCCCTTGACATCTCGACGAAGTTCCGAACGATCCTCAGCCCTGCCCGGCCGCTCTTTTCCGGGTGGAACTGGCAGGCGTAGATGTTATCCCTCTCCACGGCGGATACGATTGGTTCTCCCTCGTGCTCACAAGTAGCGATCACGACATCCTCCTCCGGCCTTGCCGCGTATGAATGAACGAAGTACAGGTGCTGGCCGCTCCCAACGCCTTCGAAAAGTCGGGATTCCCGACTCAGCTCCACGGAATTCCATCCAATGTGCGGGACCTTTGCCGCCCGTATTCGGACGATCCTGCCTTTCAGGATTCCCAGGCCCGGCTCCTCCGGGTTCTCCTCGCTCGACTCGAAAAGGATCTGCAGACCTAGGCAGATGCCAAGGAAGGGCTTGCCCGCTTCTAGGAAAGCAGCGAGGTCGTCCCTAACGGGGCGAACCGCCCTCATCGCATGGCCAAACGCCCCGACCCCTGGGAGGACCAAACCATCCCAGTCTGGGTCTATCCGGGTCGATACCCTGGGCGAACCCTCCTCGTGGGCGATTGCTTTGTGAACGCTGCGAAGGTTACCCGAGCCGCAGTCTAGGATTCCGATCGTTGGGGCTGCCACACACTCGCCCAACCGTCGCGGGAAATCGAAGCAGAATAGTGTTACCACGGGGTCGACGAGGCTTGCCCAAACCTGCATCTCGGACCGGGCCTATCCGCCGGCCGGACTTGACGCGTTGTAGGAACTCTTCACCAAAGCCATGACTTCCGCCCGCGTCAGAGGCCTGACCGCCCGAATACTCTCCAAGAGGCCGGTCATGTTGGGGTGACCCCTGGGGATTATGACGTCGTATTCCTGTCCAGTCCGTTCCAGCTGGATCGTGCCCTGGACGACCTTGTCGTCAACAGCCTGGAACTCAATAGAACCTATCTTCTCCGCACGCGGCCCAGTGCTCCAGAGGTCCGCCTTGGGGTTTCCGTTGTCGATCCTGAAGGACCTCACCACCAGTAGCCTGTCCCCAACGGCGATGGTCCCCTCGGACCGCGTCACAAGGCTGCCCCTTGCAGTTCTCCAAGTCCTGTATGGCCGATTTTCTAGGACTCTCCTTAGGACGCCCGTCTCCGGGACCTTCCTGGTGAAGATGGTAACCTTGACCTCCTCCGGCGGCTCGTTCACGTAAACCGACTCGCCCGCCCGTTCGAACAGGAGGGCAGGGGCGCCCAGGAAGCTTTGGCTCGCATCCTGCTGAGGAAAGTCGCGCAGGAAGGCTTCGGGGTCGTCACCCTGCCTCTGCAACCGCCGCTCCCTTATGGTCGATATGAGGCTGGCGGCCGCTACACTCCCGGCTATGACAACCGATACGAAGATGAGTGCGGCTCTAGCACGTTCTGAGATCATGTCGCCTTCCTATCCATCCGTGCGACTCAGCTAAGGGCATCCGACGCCTTTGGGCAGGGCGATCCCCTTCTCCTTCATGAATTCCGAGATCTGGTACATCAAATCCGCCAGCCTATCCGCGATGGCCTTGAAGTCTTCCTGCGTTCCCTTTCCCATGAGGCCCCGCAGGTCCTGGCCCGCTTCCCTCAGATCCTCCCAAAGCGACTTGAGCGTGTTGCGGTCCTCCTCAGATAGGTCCTGCCACCAACCTCCAAACGGGCCGAAGCCCATCGGGCCCATGCCTCCCCTCATGCCCCAGCGCGCCATCACCCGGCCTCTGACACATCTTCCAACCATCGGGCCGCAGCCAGACTCCCGAAGCTGGGTGCAGAGCTCCTTGAGCTGCTCCCTCTTGTCTTCGATCTGGGACTTCAGCTGCTCGGCCTCCTCGGCGTTGCCCTCCTCCTGGGCCTTCTTAAGCTCCGAGCAGAGAGTTCTGATCTCGGCCACGATCTCCTTGGCCTCGTCAAGGACCCCCTTACATTCCTCCCGGGTCTCTTGGATCTTCTCCTGTATCTTGGGGCCGACTATCGCCCGTATCTCCTCCATCTTCTCCCTGAGTTCCTCTTTCAGGGGCTCCGTCTCTGCAATCAGGGTCTTCAGCTTCTCCGTCTCTTCCTCGGTTAGACCCAGCTCCTGCGCAACCTTTTCCACATCCGCCTCCGTGATGCTCCCCGCCTTCACGCAAGGCCCAAATCCCAACCCGCGTAGGAGGGCCCTGTATTGAGCCCTCGGCCGTTCGATAAACCAAGACTGACCCATAACCGCAAGGGGTATGAAGACCGCTGCGGCTAGAGCGCACGCGAGCACAAGCTTCCTGGAGATCCTCAAGTGATCACCGCCTTAAGTTGCCCCGGAACGGTTCTTATGTGTTGTTTGGAACGGAGTGGAACCCTCCATGTGGCGGGCTCCAGTACGCAGGAAAGCTTTACCTTCGCCCACGTCATCGGGGCAGAAGCTAGGCCCTCACCAAACCCGAAGGTGGCGCGACGCCCCTGCATCCCTGTACAGCCTCCGCCGGACCATCAGATGCCACACCAAGCCGCCGGAGAAGAGGAGGGTTGCCGTCAGGGCGCACCATTCCGTGATGTAGACCCACGCAAGGGCGGCGTCCTTTGCCCTAACGGAATCTGTCATGATGGACTTCTGATCGGCCCTGATCCTCGCCATCAGTTCCATGCACTCCTCCAGATCGCCCCGAAGGTATGCGGCGTCCGCCATCGCCTTGATATCAGCCACCCCGTCGAGTCTGCGGAAGAGGCCGTCCACCCTTGCACCGAACCTCTCGGCAAACTCCAGGACCGAGCCCACCAGCGAATTCCTCTGTCCGTACTCGGCGAACTCCGTAAATATTTGCTTAAAAAGCAGGGCATCCTGGGGGATCTCCCGCTCGACTGACCTGTAGCTGAGGTAGATCATGGCCTGGGTGAAGAATGGCCAGTCCCTCGACCATGCTCGAACCCCGTTGGGGAACTTGCTTGCAAAGCATAGTACGGAACCCTGCCCCACCCGCCAGTAGGTCATCAACGGGTAGGCCTTTGGGTGGTCGGTGATTGCCCAGACCTTGGCACCCTCCCTAGGAACCTGCGAATTGATATTGGCAAGGGGTGGTGCCTGCTGCCAAGGGACCGCGGTCATGAGGGGTTCGTTTGGGTCGAGGATCTTGACCCTCAAGCTGCTGCTGACATCCAACTCCGGGGCCGGCTCGACCGGGGCGATGCCAGCAAGGGTTGTTCCCTCCCAGCTCGGGAAGCTCGAGCTCTGGATGCTCCCCAGCCACTCGAGCCCCAGACCCCCGTCCACGACGGATCTCGTCATCCAGTCGATCCATTCCGGCCTGAACACCGTGCTGTCCGCGTCGCTGGTCACCAACAGATCGTATTCCCGGACGAGAAGCGAATAGGTCCGCGGCACATACATCCTCATGTTCCGCCATGCATCCTCGTAGGAACCCAAGTAATCGGGCCTGGACGGGACGAGCGTCGTCTGGATCGCCGGGTCCGTCCTCATGACGACGAAGCTGTTGAACCCCCCATACTGGTCGATGACATCCCCGAAGCATATCGCCCGGATTCTGCCGTCGGGTCCGGTTCTCGCCTGCGTTGGACCGAGCGCGGCCAAGCATGCAAGAAGGCCGATAAGGACCAACTTCAGGGACTCCCTCAAACCAGCTTCGCCCGTGCCCCGCGGATTGGGACGAATGGTGAAAAAGGTTCCGCACGCCGAATGGAGACGCAGAGGCATATCAGTGAAAGGCGAGCCTGAATGCCGCCCGTGCCCGCCTTCGCCTCCCGGGGCAACGCAGAAACATCGTCCCGAGAGAAGAGGTCATCGGGTTGCTAGGCGTCGTTCCGATCGTGCACTCGAACGGTCCATCCCACCGGACATCGCAAAGAAGACTCAGATCTCTCCTAATCGTCCACCTCGCCGACGCCCTTCGAACCGTCCCCATCTCCACCCGGCTACGGAAGAACCGGAAGGGTCCCTCACAGGGGAGCGGAGGAAGCTCCAATGGCGTGCGGGCCCTATGGACTTCTACGTCAAGTTTGCCCTTGGCATGGAAGACCCAACAATAGCGGTGTCCCGCGGCCGAGGAGAACGCGTCATCGACCAAGATGCGGGGCGGATCAAGCATGACCCTCCTCTCCAGGCAAACCCCGGGGTAGGCGTCGCGGACCACGCCGCTGGCCGAAGACGCGGAGTCCATCGAAACGCCCGCATCGGCAACGGGGGATTGATCTAACTCATCGACCAGCAGAGCGTTGTGCGCAAGGGTGCTGGCGCAGTAGAGCTTGAAATCCTCCAACGAGTATCCCGCCGTCCCAAGGTCTGGAGCGATGACCTCCCCCATCGCGTGGAAGACCACCTGTAGCTTGTCGCGATGGTCATGGCCCCCGCCGTGCGTCCCGGCCTTGAGCAACGCGTAGTAGTGCCCCCGTCTAGTGGCCGCCCTTAGGACCGCGATTCCGCCCTGGCCCAAGAGCGAGGATGGCTCGTGCCGTAAAGGACTGGAGAGACGGTCGGGACCAAAGCTTAGAGCGGCCAAGCCGGCCCGGCCTTGACCAGCCTCGCACGCGCGAAGAACGGCAAGGAATGTCCTGTCAAGCATCCCTGCGGCGTACTCGTAAAGGTGGGCGAAGCTTGTCAAGCCGGGATGCTCCGGGAAGCCCAGATCTCCAAGCCAAGGTAGCCGCAGGCGCTCATCCGCAAGAAGGACCGGGACCCTCGCCATTGCTATCAGGGCGTCGTGTATCTCCGAGAGGGCGGCACCGTCCAAGCCCCATCGCTTCGCAAGCTCGTAGAGACAGAAAAGCGGGCACATGGCGTACAGGTGATAGAAGGTTGTACCCTCATACCAGGTGCCATCCGTGCGGCCCTGCCCGTCCCTGCGCAAACCCTTTCTGAGCAGGCCCTGCAAACCGGTCTCCTCCTCCGATAGCGCCATCCACAAGAGGTCAGGCTCATCGAGGATGGCGCCCAAGGTCCCGACCGCTGCGGCAACGTAGCAGGTTATGTTGTGTGCCCTCGCCCCGCGCAGGTATTTGAGCAAGCCGGATGAGCCTGACTGAAACAGCGCCTTCCTTATGTGTTCGTGGGCCCAAGCCTCCAGAGACCAGCTATCCCGGATCAGGTCGTACGCATTTGCCAGAAGGGTGATCACCTGGGCGTCGTACAGCGGTTGGAAATAGACCGTGCCGTAGCGACCCCTTCTTTCTGCGTGTTGGAAGAAGTCCGCAGCACCCAGAATTCCCTCGGCAACCCAGTCCGAGTACTGCTGCTTGCCGGTCAGTCGGTAGAGCACTGCAACGCTGCGCATGAGACGGTACAGCCTTTCGTGCTCAAGGAGAACCCAGGCCGCCCTGTGGGTCTCGCCCGTCACGAGCGACCCGTCTGCGGGATCCCTGAAGGCCTCGGGCTGTCTTGGATCAAAGACCAAGTGGGCCCCGGTGCGCGGTGAATAGAAATCATGCCTCCATCCGGGCCGGCCCGGATACAACAGGCAGGGAGATTCCAACAACTGCCTTGCCTCGCTTAGCATCCTGCCGTAAAGAGACCGGGCCCATCCCAGGAGGGCAATCTTTCGCCTGATCTCGGCCATCCTTTCCCTGCCGAAGAAGAGGCAAGGCCACGCGTCCTCGACGAGGGGCCCGAGGCGTGATGGATCGAGGGCGTAGGTAGGGTGTCCGCGGTCGGCCACTCCCGGGTGCATGCAGTGCCACGCTCATCTGGACCTCAATAATCTCATCGCGTCAGCCGTTTCTGGGCAACACGCGCCCGTGTGCCGGGAGGAGTGCCTTGCAGCTAAGGACTATGCTGCAAATTTTTTGCACCAATTCTGTAAGCTCCACGGTGCTCTTGCCGGAAGCCGACCAGCGCCGCCTAGGACCGGCTCATCGGGCATCGGCAGAACCGCGGCCACGCCTGCGACGAGTTCGTGCTCCGACGCGTATCCTTTCAGGCCGGCACTACATCGTGGCCGCCGTTACGTTGACGTCCGAGAATTTAATGTGAGGGATGAACGTGGGTGTCTCAACCTCCCACCAGTGGACCTGCGTGACGTCGCTTCCGACCTGCTCGATCCGAGAGAGAAGCCCGACGATGTTGTCGGAGATCCTGATCCTGCGCAGGGGCTTCTTGATCTGGCCCCCCTCGATGAGGAAGATGCCGTCCCTGGGAATCGTCGAGAAGGTGCCCTCTTCGTAGTTTGAGAACCGCGTATACCAGTTCGATGTCACGTAGATCGTCGGCCTCCTGCACTCCTCCACCATCTCCTCCGTCCGGGCCCCCCCGGCGGCGAAGACCAGGTTGCTCGCCCACGGGGCCGGGATCTTCGACCGTCCCAGGCTGAGCAGCCGGCTGCTCCCGGTCGTCCGGGTGCCGGCTTGCCTTGCACTCGTCGTGCTGTGCAGGAGTCCGACGAACCTGCCCCGGTCGAAAACCTTAACACGCCGACATGGGACGCCTTCGTCGTCAAACGGCCTTGACCCCAACCCCTCGGCAATGCTCGGATCGTCCACAACGGACAGGACCTCTGGACCAAGCTGCGCCCCGAGGCGTCCCTTCAGCGGGCTTGAACCCAGCATCATCAGAAGGGGGTTGGCCGACTCGGCCAGCTGTCCCAGCAGGTTGGCCGCAACGGTCGGGCCCATCAAGAGATCGTACTTGCCGGGGCGGCCCTGGGTTCCTCCCATCGACATCCTCGCGATCCTTCCTGACTCACGGGCGGCCCGGACGAATCTTTCCTCCGCCCTCGATATCTTCCGGCCGCTGGCCAGGCCCTGGCCCGAACTCTCGGAGTCCGCAAAGCTCCTGATGTTCAGGTCGTACGACGACTCCTCGTAGGTTGCCCGAACCCCATGGTTGGTCGCCAGATCGTGCCGGCGCCTGCCGAACATAAGGGACCCGGCGACCTTTCTTGCGCCCTGCTCCTCGGCAGCCTCTACCGCCAGACGAACCATAAAAGGCGCCTGTTCCGCGAAGCCGTCGATCTCGGGATCGATCAGATCTTTTAGGGTTCGGTGTCTGTAGGATTTGTCCGATATCCCACCGTAAAGTTGGCTCTCTGCCATGCTCGAAGTCCAGGCGACGAGCTCGGCCACCCTCGTCCTCACCTTTTTTGCGGTCGGCGCCTCGATCTCGGTCGAGCCCACCCTGCGTCCGACCGCTACGAACACGTCCATCTTTGTGGAGACCCACTGGTTCGAGATCTCTATCTGGCTGTTGCAGAACCTGATCTGCCAATCCCTTGAGGTCGTGCACTTGACGATGACATCCGTCGCTGAGCCGGCAGCACGGAGCGCGGCATCGATCAGCCCATCCAAGTCCTTCATAGCCCCACCCCCACCCTGACCCCTCTCAGCCTCACCGCTGAGGGCCCCGCGGTCCACACCGGGGCAGCCTGCATCGGCTCCGACTTCCCGCACGACGCCAAGTCGGCGGCAAATCCCTTGGCGCAGGCGTCGACGCTCCTGAAGAGGGCGGTCGTCGTCAGCTCCAGGACCGGCCTCCGGACGTAGGTGTCGGTGAGCCTGCCGTTCCGGATGAGAATGGCCTCCGAGCCGACGTACTTGGACTGGAAACGGCGATCATCGATGTTCCACTCGGTGAAGCTGTTCATCAGCAGCCCGCGCTTTACCCCCTCCACAAGCTCTTCCTCAGAGTGGTCGCCCTCGGCAATGTAGGTGTTCGCCATCCTGATGATCGGCTCGCGGTCGTAGCCGATGGCCCTGGCCGCGGCCGTGGAGTGGGTGCCGAACCTTCGTGCATACTGCCTATTCAGGAGAAGCTCGTTCAGAATCCCGTTCTTGATGAGGTACCTAGGCCTAGCCTTCACCCCTTCGTCGTCGTAAAGGTAGTAGCCCGCGCTGCCCGGAATCGTCGGATCGTCAATTATGGTCAGGGCCTCGCTGCCTATCCTCGACTCACCCACCACCAGGTCCTGGTACCAGGATTCCCCCGCCTGGGCAGCCTCGCGCCCCAAGATCCTGTCCCCCTCCGAGGGATGCCCGCAGTTCTCGTGAGCCACGATGCCAGCGACCTCTGGCCCGATGATCACGTCGGCCTTCCCGAGATTAACCCGCTTGGCTTCCGACACGACCCTGAGAGTTCTCGAAGCATCGGAGACCACCTTCTCACGGATGCCCCTCTCGGTTGCCCACTCCCATCCCCCCGTGCCGCCGATGCCCAGACGCCTCTGCTCGGAGCGCCCGTCAGCCTCGGCCTGGAACATGACGTAAAGGGAAAAAAGCGAGTAGAACCCGTCGACCACGGTCCCGTCGCTCGTCAGAACCTGTTTGTCCCATTGCACAAGATCAAGCGACAGGTTCCTGACAGGGATCTTGCCGGGCAGCGAGGAGAGATCCTTGTCCAGCCCCCTGAGCAGCTCGATCTTGGCGTCCCGGTCCACGTCGTCGAAATTCTGCTTCACCGGCGTCGCCCAGCGGTCTTCGTGGACCTCTTCCTCCGAGAGCACCACAGGATCCCTCCTCTTGCTGGCCCGCGCCGCCCTGACAGCAGCACCGAGGGAACGCCTGAGGGAGGCTTTGGTCAGTTCGTCCGTCGAACAGAATGCGAAACTGCCGTCTACAAGGACCCGGATCCCCAGTCCTGCACGTTCCTGCTTTCCGGCCGAAAGCAAGCTGCCGTTTCGCGTCGAAAAACCCTCGGTTACCTCCCTGACGAATCTGGCCTCCGTGTAACTGGCGCCCAGGCTTTGACCGAGTTCCACGGCGTACTCGGCAAGATCCCTTCCGTCCATCGGACTCCCGCCGAAGCGAGCGGGCGCACGCAGAAAACGTTTTCCGTGGAATTCGTGGGGCGTCCGCCGGTCCGGCCGTTGGCTTTGCTATTTATCAGGCGGCAGGATGGCCCGGATATATGGACCTCGTGCGGCCGAGCATCTTCCCAAGCATCGCCCATCTCGACCCTGGCTCAACGCAGAATTTCTGCCTGAAGCCTCCGGTCCCGGGAGGCATGCTGCAGTGGTCCGTGGAGGCAATCCCGGGCGGCAACGATGAGGTCGGGACCATCACCCCGGACGGCAGGTACAAGGCACCTCGAAAGACGCCTCGGCCCAATCAGATCCACATACAGGCCAAGCTGCTAGGGCAAGACGTCCGGTACGCCTGGGCAACCGTCGTCATCGGACCTGAGCGTCCGCGGTACGAGTACGTCGGTTTCTGGGACAGGAAGGGAGATGGCCAGGGAATGCTCCTGGAGGCCCACGGCATCGCGCTCGAGCCGGGAGGCACTCTCCTGATCGCAGATCCGATTCGGTCGGCGGTGCTGCGCTTCACCCCCGACGGTCGATTCTTGTGTAGCATCGGGCGGGGCCGTGGGCCTGGCCTAGGCGAGCTTGACGGTCCGCGGGACGTCAAGGCCGACGATCTTGGCACGATATTCGTAGCCGACGGAAACAACGACCGAATACACGTGTTCTCCCAGAAGGGAGAGCCGCTGCGGGCCTGGGGCAGGAAGGGCTCATCGGCTGGGGAACTCAAGCGCCCCCATTCACTTGCCATCGGAAGAAACGGGACGATATTCGTTGCGGACGTCGACAACTCCAGGGTCGTTGCGTTCGATTCGAATGGCGGATTCATGCGCGCATGGGGCAGGAGGGGAAACCGCCAAGGCGAGTTCCTAGCCCCACACGGAGTGGCGACCGACCCCAACGGAGACGTCTTCGTCGTCGAGTACGACGGCCGCTGCCAGAAGTTCACGGCCAGCGGAGAGTTCCTTCTCGCGTTTGCCAACGTGCCCGCTCAGGATGGCTCCAACCACGGCTATCTTCGCTACCACACGATAGCCTCGGACCGCTGGGGGGACGTCTACCTCATGGCCCGAGACACGAGGAAGGACTCCGCCGTCAGCATAGACAAGTATAACAATAACGGCGACTTCGTTGCGAGGCTTGCGCTGCCTCCAAACGAGAACCGTAGGATGGGGGGACAGGCAGCCGCCATAGCCCCCAGCGGGCGGGTCTACGTGGCCGACACCGAATCGAACCATGCGGGAGTTACCATCTTCGATCCGGCGTGACGGGGCCCACTGAGGACGCTTTTGCGGGGTGCTCGAGTAAGCGCGTGCGAGGCGATTGGGGGTTCTGTGCCCAAAGAGCCTTCCGATCGCAAAGCCTTGAGGCGATCAACTTGGGGCCGGGCGCCCGGGCTCAAGCGAAGGCACGAAGAAGACCGGGTACTCATGCATGCACCGCCAGATGTCTTGGTTCGGTTCGGGCCTGGGCAAGATACCATGGAGTTCCTCCGCGCTTCGAGCGCCTATCCTTTCCATCGGCATGCCACATAGCGGACACACCACGACTCCGCCAGAGGTCCTGACCCTGGTCGCCCCCGCCTGGGGCCGGACCCCGATGTAGAGAGTCCCCCTCATCTCACCGAAGCCGCCCACGCTCTCGGAGAGGTACCGAAGATCCATCGCCATCCCGACGCTCTCCCTGACGCGCTGACCCATAGGCCTCCCTTGCGGACGGGCAGGAACGACTACCTCTCCCTCGCTGGTCCTCACGATTCCCCTCTGCCTTGCCTCGAAGTCGGAGAGCCACACCCTCCGTGCGGCGGTGACCACGACGATCGCTAGGAATGCCCCAAGGACCAGAAGAACTAGCGCATAGACGACCATCAATCTCGATCCCGCCCTGCAGCTAATAGATGCCGTTCGACCAGAAAAATGTTGGCCCATTTCCGCCCGGCTGCTCAAACGCCAAGCCCCGGCCACCACATCGGTGATCGCCATGACCCGAGCTCGTTGAAAGACTCGCGGAAGCTTCTCCAACTTTCTCCAACCTCACCCGGCGCAACACAAGTCCGCACCTCCGGAGCACGACCGGACTGCGCTGAAGAAACATTTGTGAATTCTGGCTGTCCCCCTTGGAACTGGTTGGCCATGGCGGGGTTTGAGGACGAGCACCTCGAGTGGTTGGAGAGGGAGCGGAGCAAGAGGACCTTCAACCTCGGGGATTTCAACGTCAGGGTCACCCCGGATCTGATAACGATCAAGGGCAAGGATCCGGCGTCCTGGGGCAAGGATCTCGTGCTTGACCCCGCAAAGACCCAAGCCTCGATCGCCACTGAGTCAAGAACGCCCCTGTACATCTTCTACCTTGTCTACGCGGTCTACGCCTACGGCTTCCTGATGTTCTTTGTCACGAGCGGCATAAGCGCGGTCACGCAGGTCTCCATCTTTGCACTTGCGCTCTTCGTGATGTTCATGCCACTCATCTTTGAACTCCTCCTGCCGACCAAACCCTTCCTTATCGCGACGGCGGCCTTCTTCGTCGTGCTGTTCTCGCTGTCCGAAACACAGCCTCTTGCGATAGCATTCGAGGCCGTGGAGAAGTCCGTTGGCAAAGGCAACGTTGAGGCCTTTGTCATCTTTGCGGCGATCCTCCCCATACTGCTCAGGCGCATGATCAGCCAGACGATGATCCGTTACCGGCTCAGGCTCGACGACGGGTCCTCAAGATTCGAGGCGCTCACGGAGAACCCCGCCGCCGTTGCCCTAGTCGACTATCTGAACCACGGCGCGCCGCGAAGGCGTTTCTTCAGGTTCCCTCTCTTCTTCCTCAATCTCAGCCGCAAGAGAATGAAGCCATGCTTCTACTGCCGCCGGCTCACGGTCGAAGAGTGCAACAGGTGCCACCGGCCGATCTGCGAAGACCACTTCGAGATGCTCCACGGCTACAAGGTCTGCGCGGACTGCTTCATCGAAAGACGAGGAAAGATCAGGTACAACCTGCGCTGACGAGGTCCTGCCCTGAGACCTAACCCAACCCAACCCGAGAAAATCTTAATATGGCGTAGCGTGTGCCCAAGGCCGGCTGAGGAGCCAGGTCTCATGGCCGAGGTTGCCATCATCCCCTGCTTGGACATCAAGGACGGCAGGGTCGTCAAGGGAGTTCACTTTGCACACTTGCGCGATGCGGCGGATCCCGTGGAGGCCGCCAAGGCATACTGCGACGGCGGCGCCGACGAGATCGCCTTCCTCGACATCACGGCCACCGTGGAGAAACGAAGGACTGCATTCGAGGTCGTCAGGAAGGTTGCAGCCGTAGTTGATGTGCCCCTCACGGTCGGAGGGGGGATCAGGTCGTGCAGCGACATCGCCTCTGCACTGAGATCGGGAGCTACGTCCGTCTCGATATCCAGTGCCGCATTTCGTAACCCAGCGATGGTCAGGGATGCAGTGAAGCGCTTCGGATCCGACAAGATCACCGTTGCCATCGACGCGGACGCGAACGCATCCTGCCCCTCCGGGCGCGAGGTCTACATCGACGGCGGACGCACGCCAACGGGCAGGGATGCCGTCGAGTTTGCAGTGGAGATGGCTGAGATGGGGGTAGGCCGGCTCCTTCCTACCAGCAGGGCGACCGACGGCACGAAGGGGGGTTACGACATCCCCCTCACACGAGCGATCGCCGAATCCACGGGCCTACCGGTCATCGCGAGCGGCGGCGCCGGGGCACTGGAGCATTTTTACCAAGCTGCGGTTGAGGGACATGCAAGCGGCCTGTTGGCGGCCTCGGTTTTCCACTTCGGGATTCTGACGATAAGGCAGGTCAAGGAATACCTGCACGGACGCGGCGTAGCCGTGCGGCTTCGGTCGTAGGAGTTGAGCGGGGCACGGACCGAGTGAACCGCTCCAAGGCGGCACGCGTCCAAACATTCTGTGGCACACCGCGGCTCGGCGGCTCGCGTGAAGGCGAAACCTCGCCCGGCCCAAGCAACATCTCACACTAATAAGCCGGCCACGTTCCCTCGGACGAGGCGAGATGGACATGTCCGCCCAGGGACAAAGCCAAACTGACGCATGCGTGCAGGTCGGCGCAGCGTGCGTTGACATCACGCCGAGGGAAAGCATACATTTAGCCGGCGCCGTCGGCCTTCACAGGCCTGCGAAGTTCGTCGCCGATCCGCTTTACGCAAGGGCCGTCGTCGTCCAGGGCGCAAAGCGCAAGCTCTGCCTCGTTGCTCTGGACCTCACCATAGTTACGAAGCAGCACTCAGACCGAATCCGCCGCGTCGCCGAGAAGGAGTTCGAATTCGACCGTGACGCTGTCATGGTCCACGCAACCCAGACCCACTCAGCGCCTTCTCTCGGCCACTTCATGTTGAGCGATGAATTCGAGGGAATCCCTGAGGAGTTCGATTGGCTCAGGGGCGGCGACAAACGCTACAACGAGTTTGCAGAGGAACGCATAGTGGAGGCGATCAGGCTCGCGAACGATTCATTGGAACCCGTTGAGGTGGGAGCAGCGAGCGGGATCGAGGGCAGGTTCGCCTTCAACCGCCGCGCCGTCATGCGAAACGGCAAGGTTGGCATGCCCCCGCCCGGCTGGAAGACGCCCCTGGGCCCGACGGACATACGTTACCTTGAAGGCCCCATCGACCCCGAGGTCGGCGTGGTCTGTTTCCGCGGCAGCTCGTTGCGGATATCAGCGATCCTAGTTAACTACACCTGCCATCCAGTCCACGTGTTTCCAAAGCCGATAGTCTCGGCCGACTGGCCCGGCGCGCTTGCGAGCGAACTTGGACTGATCTACGGCCCAACGTGCGTGCCGCTGGTGCTCAATGGTGCCTGCGGCAACATCAACCCCTGGCCCCCCTTCGACCCGGACTACGTCTTGGACCACCGCAGGATGGGCAGCGCGCTTGCTCGCACCGTCGAGAGGGTGGTTGAGTCGATTGAGTTCAAACGGGAGGCCGCCCTGGACTGGAGGGTCAGGCAACTGAAGATCCCCATCAGGCAGATAGATGCCCAGGAACTGGAGAACGCGCGGGCCTTTCTGAAGGATCACCCGGAGCCGTCCTGGACCGGGAAGCGGGGCCGAGCGGTCGACCAGGCGTGGTGCATGGCTGCCGGGCTGATTGACCTCAACAACCTCCGACAGCGGAGCCCGGAGCACGAGTACGAGATCCAAGTCTTCCGGATCGGCGACGTCGCCCTGGTCGGCCTGCCCGGAGAACCGTTCGTGGAAGGGGGGCTCCAGATAAAGCTCGGCTCTCCCACGTATCCCACTTACATCGTGCACTGCGTGAACCACTACGTCGGGTACCTTCCCACCAGCCAAGCATTCCTCCGCGGGGGACACGAGACGGTGACCGGCAACTGGTCGCGCCTCGTCCCAGAGGCCCTCGACTTGGTCGTCGAATCCGCCACGGAACTACTGCGTGAGATGTTTCCAACGCCCCCAACCTAGGGGTCCGGGCCGAAGCCGAACGCTTCGCGCAACAGGCCGCTCGCTGGGCTGCGATTCATTCCTCACCCAGGCTTGGTCTTCTCCAGGAGTTCCCTGACCCGCCGCAACTCCGAGAGCATCTCCGCACCGATATCGCTGCCAGCGGCGCCGAAAAGCGGCCTCCCCCTTACTATGCTAAGCACCTTCTCTCGCACCTCCAGAAAGTTGGGGATGTGGATCAGCGAAGCCTCCGCCCTCTTAGCCCTCGGCCCCCCGGTGCCGCCCGAAACGCCGGTGAACCCGGCAGTGTAAACGTCCACGGTGGCTATCCCCAGCATGCGCGATATCGGCCCCTGCAGCGTCTCAACCGACATGACCCTCGAGTACGGCACGGTGCTCCTCACCTTCCACCAAACGCCGCGCTCGACAATGACCTCGTCCTGCGTGAGCCGATAGGTTATCGATCTGTAGTACCTCGAGGACCAGTAAAGAACGAAGCCGGCCGCCACCGCGACTGGCAGGAAGAAGACAATGGCGGGGATGTAGGCCAGGGACGGATCAACGATCAACACTCCCCAGGTCACCAGGATGCCCGCGATCACCACCGGCATGACCGCTAGACAAAGGTAGATGCGGTAGAGCTTCACCATGTTGGGGTGCGGCTTGAACTCCTCGTCTCCCTTCCACGCCATAACTCCAAGCATTCCGTCGGCGAATAAAAAGGCTCCCGTCCGTGTCCGTGAATGCTGGCAGGACAACGGCATCTAGATGCTCCCCTCCGAAGCGGCGAGTCGGCCAGGGACATCTCCTCCTTCTCCTCCTTCGAGAAAAGCGTTAAGAAAACCCGTCACCTGGAGTGATGGGAACACGCCAAGCTGAGGGTTTGCCAATGCCCGCCTACGACTGGCGAAAGGTCGAGCCGAAATGGCAGGAATGGTGGCAGAAGGAGAAGATCTACCAGTTCGACGAGAGCCCCGAAGCCGCCTCACGCGCCTACCTCATCGACAACCCGCCTCGATATGCCTCAGGTCCCCTACATGTAGGGCACGCGATACACTACACGCACATCGACATGGCGGCCCGATATAAGCGGATGACGGGGTTCAACGTGATGTTCCCGCTGTGTTTCGACACGAACGGCATCCCCATCGAGGAGAAGGTCGAGCGGGAGCTCGGCGTGACGAGGGTGGAGGTGGACCGGCAGGACTTCATAGAGAAATGCCGCAAGTTCGCGAACCGGAACATCGAGGAAATGACGCGGCAGTTCGCGATCCTCGGCTGCTCGATGGATAGCTCCGTCTACTACCAGACGGATGCGCCGTACTATCGTCGCGTCACGCAGATCAGCTTCCTTGAGATGCTCAAGCGCAATCTGGCCTACAAGGGCACCTTCCCCGTCAACTGGTGTCCCAGGTGCATGACCGCCCTAGCGGACGCGGAGGTGGAATATAAGGACCGGGAAAGCCGGTACAACAACATCGTCTTCCGCGTGGAGGAGACTGGCGAGGAGATCGTCATCGCGACGACGAGGCCCGAGCTGCTTTGCACCTGCCAGCTGGTCGGCGTGCACCCGTCTGATCCCAGGGCAAGGGAGCTCGTAGGCAAGCACATGATCACGCCGCTGTACAACAGGAGGGTTCCCGTCGTGGCGGACGAGGCCGTGGACCCGGCAAAGGGAACCGGCGTGGTGATGATATGCTCCATAGGGGACAAGGACGACCTTCACTGGATACTCAAACATCACCTCGAGTTCCAGATGGCGATAGACGAGCAAGGACGAATGACCGACCTGGCCGGGAAGTACGCCGGGATGAAGGTGCAGGAAGCGCGCGAGGCGGTCATCGAAGACCTCAAGGCAGCCGGCCTGCTTCGCGGCCAGACGCCGACGACGCAATCGGTTGGTTGCTGCTGGAGGTGCAAGACCACAGTCGAGTTCCTTCGCAGGCCCCAGTGGTTCCTCAAGTCCGTGCCGTTCAAGGAGGCTGTCCTGAAGCACGCGGACGAGCTGAACTGGTACCCCCAACACATGCGGAAACGGCTGGATGACTGGGTGAACTCCCTGGAATGGGACTGGGTCATATCAAGACAACGATACTTCGGGACCGCGATACCCGTCTGGGAGTGCGAGAGCTGTGGCGAGGTGGTCCCGGCAAATGAGCAACAGTGCTACGTCGACCCCATCACGGATCCGGCTCCCTTGGACAGCTGCCCCAAGTGCGGCGGGCGCTTGAAAGGATGCGAGGATGTCTTCGATACATGGATGGATAGCTCGATCTCGGCGCCCTACATCGCCTTCTGGAAGCGGGACGACGAGAAGTTCCGAAGGCTCTTCCCCACGGGGCTCCGTCCGCAGTCAAGCGACATCATACGCACCTGGGCCTTCTACTCGCTTCTCCGCAGCCACCTACTCTTCAACAGCAAGCCCTGGAAGGACATCTTCATAGACGGCTTCATACTCTCTCCCGACGGCACTCCGATGCACGCCTCCCTTGGAAACGTGATCGATCCCCTCGAGACCCTTCGGGAGTACGGGGCTGATGTCATGAGGTACCAGGGCGCGCTCTGTGCCCTAGGGCAGGACAGTAACTTCAGGCCCCAGGACCTGGTGAGAGGCCGAAGGTTCGTCGAGAAGTTCTGGAACGTTCAGCAGTTCATCCGGATCGCAAATGAACGCCCAGCCCCGGCCGGCATGAAGCGCACGCCCAAGAACGTCCTAGACCGCTGGATCCTCCACCTTCTGGCCGAGCTCGTGGAGGATGCCCGGCGGCACTATCAGAGCTTCGACTTCGCGTCGGTGATCAGGGACGTCCAGTACTTCCTCTGGCACGAGCTGGCCGACCACTACATCGAACTCGTCAAGCCCCGGGTGTATGCCCGCGACGACCCTGAGGTTCGAGAGGTCCTCATGACCGTCGGACTCGCGCTCACCAAGCTCCTCGCCCCGATCATGCCACACGTCACGGAGGAGGTCTACCAGCAGCTGTACCGCTTACGCGAGGGCATCAAGAGCGTGCATCTGTCGCCCTTCCCCCAGCCCCCGAGGCGGGACGAGGAGGCCAAGATGCTCGGCGAGTTCGCCAAGCGGATCGCGGCTGCTGTCCGGAACTGGAAATCGGGCAAGGGGATGGCGCTCAACAAGGCCCTGCGGTCGGTTCAGATCATAACCAAGGTCAAGGGCGTCGAGGCGATCTCGGGTGATCTGAAGGCGGCAATGGTTGCGGAGCGGCTTTCCATCGTGGAGTCAGACCCGACGCTTCACGAGGAGCCGCGAGCCCTCAAGCCGATCCATTCAAGATTGGGCCCAAGGTTTAAGGGGGCGGCAAGGGAGGTCGCCGAACTCATTGCGTCCGCCGACCCGGCCGCAGCCGTCAAGGCACTCCGCGAGGGTGAGTGGCGGGTCCGCCTGAGCAACGGGCAGATCGCATCTCTCACAAAGGAGGACGTCGCCATCGAGTCGGGCTGGGTGTCACACGGCAGGGCGGTTGAAGCGCTGCCCTTAGAGGATGCGGTCGTGGTGATCGAAGCCGAGTAGACCTGCCGGCAACATCCACTGCAGCGGCTCGACCTAGGAACGCGGGATGGGACGATGGGGCGACGCATGGGGGCAGGCGAAGCTACCCGATAGCTGCTTCCAACTAGGCAGGCGCTCGAGGTCATGGGAATAGACCAATCCTCCCGGCGGTACCGGTTTGCAGGCAGAGGGCACTCAGACACCCCTTTTTGGAGAGCTTCTCAAGGATGTTAGGGAGGTCTGCGAGCTTCAGACCTAGAGGACGAGAAACTCACGTTCGCTAGGCCGCGAACCTGGTGGAACCCACTTCCTTGAAGAACCTTCTCCTAACCATCAGGCCCCACACGGCCATCCCCGAGATCATGGCCGTGGCGCTCACCACGAGCCACTCGACGAGGTAGATCCAGAAAAGGGCCGCGTCCTTCAGCCTCATGCCCTCCTTCTCCATTGCCGCGGCCCGCTCCATGGCACGCCCTATGACCTCCAGAGCCTGGGCGAAATCGTGCTTCATGTACAGGCTCTCGGCCTCCTTCCGAAAAGCGTCCAATTCGTCCATCATCTTCTCCAGCGAACGCGGATTGGCCCCGAGCTTTTCGATGAAGTCAAAGAGGGAGACAAGCAAGCCGCGAGATATGTCCAGGCTGAGCAGTTGTTTCCTGGCCTTGTGCAGTGTGTCTAGGTCCTGGGGAACCTCCTGCCGCGCAACGTATAGCATCAGGTTGCAGCAGAAATCGCCGTAGTATTCCCACTCGGCGAAGTTCGCGCCCCAGCCCCAGGTCCAGTCCGGAGCGAAGGCAAATCCCCTGCCTTTCCCGACGTCCCCGACAACCATCATCGGAGTCTCGGTCCCCGATATCGGTCTGAACTTTGCGAGCTCCACCCCTCCTGGCTTCACCTCAACGCGGTTGGCCCCTCCGAAGTAGATCTGCTCGAATCCCTCATTCCAAGGTATGCTCCTGATGAGCTCGTCGTCGTATTTCACGATCTTGCCGTAGCCGGGACCCGTCCCGTCCTCAGGGAAATCGACGGGCAGCGCTTCAGGGATAACCGTCGAGGACCAGCCGCCCTGGTGGAAACTTTCAACGCCGCCGGCCATCACCATGGCCAAGCCGTCCTCCTTCACCGCCCGGACGAACCATGCAAGGTGATCGGTGCTGAAAGCCGGAAGGGTTGCGTCGCTCAGGATCAGCACATCTTTCGTGTCCACCAAGCTGCGGTAGTTCCTCGGAATGTAGAGCCTGACGGACCTCTTGACCATCTCGATGCCCTCCATGCCGAACGAGTCCTGGGCGACGATGAGCGAGGAGATCACGGCCGTGACGTCGATGAGCGGCTCAATCCGCATGTAGGCGTACGGGGTGAGGTATCGGAGCGATATCGCATCCCCCATGTAAAGGACGCGCACCCTGCCGTCCGGGCCCTGTCTGGGTTCGGGCGCGATCGCCGGAGGAACGGCGAAGAGACCCAGCGCCATGATAGCAGCGGCAAGCTCCAACCGGGAAAGGCCGCACACCAGTGAAGTCATGCCGGCATTTTCCGGGCATCGTGCCGCATATCAATGATTCCCAGACAGTCCCGTCCTCGCGCTGCACGGACGCCTCCTTCCAGGATTCCCCTTGACCGAGGCCAAACGCGTAGGTGGCAGGAGAAAGGCTTAACCGCGGTGAGAGGGCCGGCGCTTGACCGCCGCAAAGCCTCCTTTGAAGCTATGGGGGGCGGAGCTGATGGGCCTAAGATCGCCCTGGCCGTCCAACCACCATCACGCGCCTTCGGCTTGAGCGTCCGTTGAGCTCACCAGTCGAGCACACCTAGGCGGCAGCTCCAGCCTTAGGCAAAGAGCCTTTCCGTCAAGGGACGGATTGGCCGATCCAAGCTGCGTGCGCTCCATCATGCGGAATGCCTTCGCCTTGGTCCAACCAAGCTCTGCGATGTCCAAACTAACCCGCAGATCGGTGCTGGCATCCCCCATGTTGCAGGCCACAACCCCGACGGAGCCGTCCGGGCCGCGCCACGCGGTCGCCTGCGCCGCGGGCAAGCGGACGTTCCACGTCCTTCCCCAAAGCTCCCAGCTTGCCTCGACCATGTCCACCTCCGGGTCCGGTCGTGGCGGCCTGAGCAGTTCGCCGCCGGAAAGGAGGCTTGTCGACGATCTGGCGTGTGCCAGACACCTGAGGTACTCGGCTTCCCGTTGAAACCTCGGCTCCAAGACGTCGAACCCCAGCCAACCGAGCTGGGTGCCCCACAGGAACATCTGTGAAACCTTCACCCTGAACGCCCAAGAGTCCTCTAGGTCCCGGCGGAATATGTACGCGCCGAAGATCAGGACCCGATCGGCATAGACGGCCGGGTAGATCGGTGCGAGCTCCCCTTCGGTGGAGTTGCACATGAGCAAGGCGTCAAGCAGATCGTTCCATGGCTCGGCATTCGACTCGGTCGTGATGAAGAACTCGGGGTTGATGCCTTGGACATCTCTGCGCACCTTCTCCAGGATATCCCTGTACCCCCTGACCCACCAATCGCCGCCTCCGACCGGGTGCCCGTGGCCGCGGTCGAAGCAGAGCTTCGGCGCAGCGGCGCCTATCTGGTCGAGATAGACCCCGTGGACCCGGTACTCCGACGCAAGTCTCTTCACTATGCTTCTGATCTTCCGGCCCCAAAGCTGGGTTGTGGGGCACATGGGCGATAGCGGCACCTTCGAGCCGTAGACCTCAGTATACTTCTTGAGGTCGGCATCCTTCGCTGCGGCGCTTTCGGCCCCTTCCCGGCTCCAGCTCTCGGTTGCAGGGTCCCAGAGCCGCGCGTTGATGTAGGGCATCACGAGGATCCCAGCTGCGCCAAGCTTTGCGATTGCCTCCTTGAACCCTTCCTTGGCGGGGAAGTATTCGGGGTAATGATCGTCAAAGGGTATCTCGTGCCAGACGTACCAGTGCAGGGCGGTGGCCACCCCGAAGTAGCGTGCAAACTGCAAGGCCTTTGGCACCACTTCGCCCGGGGCTCCGGATGCGCAGCACCACAGCGCAACGTCCTTCAAAGCCCTGGGCGTTGGCCTGGACGCAAGGGGACGAGCCCTGGACCATGACTGCCTCATCGCCCACCTCCTGTAGAAAAGCGCCACATCATACCAGTCCCCCGGAATGGCTCCCACCGCTACGGGATATGGAACTTCGTAACGCGCAAAATCGTCCCCCATGCCGGCAACCGGAAGCGTACAGCGCAACGTGGGAGGCTGGGGCGAAAACTCCAACGTCTTCGTCGAGGCACACGGGTCGTGGCAGCCAACGTAGAGGCTGGCCGGGCCGGTGTTCCAAGCCAGAAACTGCATGGCGCAGTGATGGCTTGGATAGGTGCCCCTGTACCGCGTGCCCCCTCCGTAAGGGATCGCCTTCCCGTAGCCGTAGGGGGCGTAAAGCGTTGCATTCTCGGGGTTCAGGCCCTCGAGTATGGGGAAGTCTACCTCCCAGAGAGCGATCGCCGGGTTGAAACGGAAGCCCAGCTTGGCACAGATCAATACCGATGAGACCAAGGACAGCCTGAGCCGGGCGTTGCACTCAGAGCCCATGAAATTGAAGGCGGGCCAGGCTATCTCCATGGACGACGCTCCGGCCGGTCGAACGCTTGAGGTTAGGCCTTGGCTGGTTGCCTCGACGAGCTTTCCCTCCGTGTTGGCCCTCAACGCCCAGAGGGACCCACTGTGCGAACCGCTCACCAGCAGCCTGCCAGACCCGTCCTCAAGGCAAGAGAGATACCAACTACCCTCATGGCTGCGGAGGGCAACCCGGATGCCTCTGCCCGACAGCTGCACCTTGTCCTCGGAGATCTCGATTCCCATTCCGACCCACCCACGTGACCAAGACGCGTGTGAGCCTGTCTTCCCATGCCGACAGCATCACGCGACGCTGACCCAAGGATATGTAAAGGTTCCATGGATGGCTTAGGCGGATGGGACGGGCCACATAACAACACCAATGGCCTCCTTCCACAGGATTCGAGCGGTTGTGCTTTTGTCGTTCTGCCGTCCGATGGGACGCCGCGATCCCCCATAGCCGGAGCCCGAACGGACCAAGATGAAGCGGTCAGCCAGTTGACGCATTCGGCGGGAGGCCGGTGCCTTCCCTCGGTGTCTGGACATCAGCCGCCGTCTTGCCGTATTTGGACCTAGACCGCTGTGCAGTCCAATCGATGCAGTTCCTGCTAATCGGCCCCTTGGAGTAAACTTATCTCTGGCCCATACATGGCAGCAATCGCCAGTGAATGGCATTTCTCTGCGTAAGGGTTGCACCGCGGTGGTTGGCGATGGGGTCGAGCAATGATGCGGCGCGAAGGGCGCAGGACGTCGAGGATCGGATCCTCAGAAGAGCAGCTAGGGCGATCGAGAGGAACCGCAAGAGGAACGCCTCGGTGATAGTATTGGATGAAACGGGGCAACCTGTCGCCGACGCCTCGATAGACATCGAGCAGCTCAGCCACGATTTCCTTTTCGGATGCAACATCTACATGTTCGATCGGTTCAACACAACCCGCGAGAACCGGCTCTACAAGAAGCTGTTCAAGGAGCTGTTCAACTACGCGACGGTGGGCTTCTACTGGAGGTGGTACGAGCCCGAACAGGGGAAACCGAACTATGCCTACACCGACAAGGTCGTCTCCTGGTGCAGGCGAAACGGCATCCACCTCAAGGGCCATCCGCTGCTGTGGGACCACGAGGCCGGCCGGCCGACCTGGGCTTCGGGCCAACCCCCCGAGGATGTCCAGAGAAGGCGCGTCACAGAGATCATCAAGCGGTTCGCCGGGAAGATAGGATTCTGGGAGGTCGTGAACGAGCCCTCCCACTGCAGAGGAATTCAGATCGACGAGCCGTATCGCTGGGCGCGGGAGGCCGACCCCAAGGCACATCTCATCGTCAACGACTTCGAGGTTATGGCGAACGGGTTTCCACCCTTCCTGCAGATGCTCAAGGAGGCCATGCAAAGGGGAGTCCCCTTCGACGGAATCGGCATACAGGCTCACGAGCCGCGGACGATGCGCTTTCCCCTAGATCAGGTGCAGAGCGTCCTGGACCAGTATGCAGCCTTGGGCAAGGATCTTCACATAACCGAGTTCACGCCGACCTCGGGAGGGGAGCTGATAACCGGATCACACCTTAGGGGAAGGTGGGACGAGGCCGCCCAGGCCGACTACGCGGTCAAGTTCTACACCGTCTGTTTTGCACACCCTGCCGTCGTGGCGATCACGTGGTGGGACCTGTGTGATCGCGGCTCGTGGCTCAAGGGCGGCGGGATGCTTCGCGAGGACCTCAGTCCCAAACCCGTCTACGACGCCCTTCGTCGGCTCATTCACGGCCGGTGGAAGACCTGTGCAAAGGGCAGAACCGATGCATCGGGCAATTTCCGGTTCAGGGGATTCCACGGCACCTACCGCATAGCGGTCAGAGCTAGGGGCAGCGAAACCCGGAGCAAATTCCACCTCGCCCCCGGACCGGGTGAACTTCGGGCGGAAATCCGATTGCGGTGATGATTCCGCCAGCTCAGGGACACGACTCGGGTGCGCGAAGGCCGGAACATATAAGGGGTTAGAAACGCTTTGCCATGGCATGCGTGGCTGGTGCGCCCTTTGCCTCTTCCTCGCATGGATCCAGGTCTTATCCGGCACCGCGCTGCCAATGGAGCCCACGGCGAGGACGGATCAGAGAGGGGTCATACGGCTCCTGCACATAGGCAAGGCATGGGTGCGTCCCAACCATCCCGCGACCGTTTGGGTCAACGACCCCCGCATAGACTGGTACCCGGTTCCTAGCCATGCATGGTCCATGGGCGAGGAGGCCTTCCGGATGCTCCGGCTCTACCTTCCAAGGACCGAGGACAGGCTGCGCCAAGATTTCGACGTCATCGTCGAGGACGGGATGGACGCCGCCCACCTGCCCGAGCATTTCCATCACTGGATGAAGACCACCGTGGAGGAGGAGGGCCTGGGCTTCCTGATGGCCGATGATTCCTCGAGCTTTGCCACGAGCGGCAGGCACACGTCCTGGTACCTCTTCCCCATCGGCGATGTTTTGCCGGTGACCTCTGTTGAGCAGATATTCTATCCGGAGCACGGATACTGGATAGTCGTGGAGGAGGAGAACCGAGATCATCCGCTCATGCGCAATATACCATGGGAAACAATGCCTAGGATCTGGGCGCATAACAGGCCTACCGAGAAGGAGGGAGCCATCGTGCTGGCGAGGATGTCTCCAGGGTTCGCGTGGAACAACAACAAGCCCGTCATCGTCTACTGGGATTTCGGCGCGGGCAGGTCCATGGCTTTCGTCTTCAAATGGCACGGGATCCCCGATTCGCCCGTCGGCGACATCCCGGGAGCCCCTGAATTCTACCGGTGGAAGTGGCACGTCGACGTGCTATCCCATCTGATCTACCTAGTCGCCCGCGTCGACATACCGGAGGATCTCGAGCTGGTTCATTCGATCCGCACCCTGTTTGGCGCATTCGACTACAGGCGCGGCTATCTCACATCGACCATGGAGTTCGCGGACAGGTTTGGGGCAAACCTCAGACAGGTGGAACTCCGCTTCTCCAAGGTTGTGGAAGGAAAGGAGATCGCCGATAGTGAGTATTTGGTCCAGGATCTGGACGGATGCCGCAATCGACTAGAACAGCTGATAAGCGAGCTGGACCTCCTAACCAAGCAAGCCATCGACGCAAAGGATAGGGCACTTCTTTGGATATTCGCGGTGGAATGGTTGGTGGTTTCCGGCACGAGCATGGCGGTGGGCTTCGTCCTCTGGACCCTGATGGTCAAGAGGAAGCTTTACAGGGAGGTCGCAACGACAAAGCTGGTGGAGCGCGACTAACGGCTGGCGCTCGAGGGCAGGAGAAGGCAACTGATCTTGCCCTTGGCAAGATGCTGCCGAAAGCTGCTTTCCACCTAGTCATGCCACCGAAGCCATTGCAGTGCTGACCCTGCCGCCCGGACCGGATCGGTCGGGGCCGCGATGTTGATTGCCCATGGGGTCCTGCCGATGACCGGACGGAGATCTTCCGCCTTCGCGGAACCTTTCCCCAGCGGGAGATGCGCATCAAGCTTGGGGAACCCGGGACGTAGATCCGCATCATGAACCTGAACATACTTCAGGATGCCGCCGAGGACCGCTGCTGACTCCGAAGGGTTCTCCCCCTGGATCAGCGCATGGCCGACGTCCAACGCGGCTCCCACATTGGACATGTCCACCTCCGAAACGATGCGAACGATATCCTTTGACGACGCAAAGAGGCGAAAAGGCGCCGACTCTACCAGGATGTTGGCGTTCCCGAAGGAGGCCAGCTCTCGGAGGCTTGACACGAGCAGCGCCCCTGCCTCATTCACTGACTGATAGTTCTCCGCAAGGCGGCTGGGTGCGACGACCATGTACCGTATCCCCCGTCGATCCATCCAGTCGACGACGCGGCCCAGCCTCTCCAGGGTATCCCGTCTGCGCCACTCGACCGCGTCGGAGAGGCTTCCCGTAAGATAGGGCGTCAGCTCGGGGATCGCGTTGACGCACACAACTTCCATTCCCGCCTCTTCGGCCTCTCGTTCCCAACTCGGCTCAGTGCGGATACAAGCAGGGGTGACCTCCAGCCCACGGTACCCCATTGCCGAAAGCTCGGCAAGATGCCAGCAGTCGAGCGAGCCGGTCAGGTATGCCGGGTTGATTGCCGGGGGGTAGTCCATCATCCCTTCACCTCGAAGACGGGACCCGAAAGCAGAAGCTCCAAGACCACGACATCGAGCGGCGGAACCTCAGTGCGGACCGCTTCCCCTGCCGCAATCTCCCGGTCGGTCATCCAGTTCACGGCCTTCACGATCCGCTCCCGCCGGGGTCGAATCGCCCCTTCCCACGCTTCAGGCGCGTTGTTGCAGAGCGTGACGACCAGCCGGTCCGTGCGGGATGTGACGTTGACGAGATACTGGATGGGCTTTCCCTCTATCGTCACGAGGCCAAACGAGCGCAGGAAGGGAAGCAGCACCGCCTTCGCATGCTCAAGGATCGCGTAGGGGGACGGGAGTGGTTGGTCCAGGTCGTTCCGGATTCTGCCTCGATCGATCAAGGGGTTGGTCAAGAAGAACTCCGAGGCAAAGAGGAGGGTCGAGCCGCCATCCGGGTGGTCTTTTTCTGCGGCAAGGGGGAGGCCCTGCCTGGTCCTTGCGAGGACGGCAACATCCGAGTCAAGGCTTAGGCGATGCATTCTGAACATGGCCTCGTTGATCGGCTGTGCCTGCCCCGGGATGATCGCATGGTACGCCTCCTCCGTCGGGCCGACCCTGACCCCGAAGAGCTCCTCGGCATCCTCCGAAATCTGGTTCGCGCAAGCGACCAGATGTCCGCCCATCGCCACGAAGCGGGAAAGCTTTGCCAGAAGATCACCCTCGATCCGCGTCTCACCGAGGACCAAGACGCACTCGTAACGATTCAGGACATCGATCGAGGCATTGGACAATATGACGTCGAAGATATCGCCGCAAGGGGTGGGCGTCAGAAAGCCGCGCTCGCTGTGGTAGAAGCTTGCATCCTCGTAGCCGGGGTACAGCTCCCGAAAGACGAGGTCGATCTGGTGGTCGCCCTTCTCATAGGGCATGTTTCCCCAGACTAGGTAGGTGTCACTGGTGTACAGGTGGCGAGGCGGGGCCCAACCCGAGTAGTAGTCCCAGGTCAGCGCCACCGGCGTGTGGAGCTCGCCCCTATCAGGGTGGTCCTCACACCACTTCTTGCCCTTGAGCTGTTCGCGTCCAATCTCGGTCAGTTCGGGGACCTCAAGCCTTGCGCCGTTCACGATGCGCTCCATCTTCCTCGTGCCCAGGTGGCCGGTCTCAAAGCTCATCATGACGCTTCCGTACATGACCAAGACGTACCACAGCCGCCGGAGCAGGCTCATGCTGGTTCCGGCCGTGGGGCCGCACAGATACCCGCCGACGCGCCTGTCCTCGGCGCTGGGGTCGTCCAACGACTTCCAACCCCACCTGTTGAAAACGCTGGAGTTGCCGTACCAGAGCAGGCCGTACTGCTTGCCCGCGCCGCGGATGAACGCATACCACATCGGGACGCTGGGCAAGCCTTGCGCGGTCTCGGCGCCCAGTAGCCGGTGGTTGCCCATCGCGGCGAAGTAGTGCGGAAAGGTTAGGCTGTTCAGGGCCACGAGATAGTTCTGTAGATCCCGGCCTAGCTGGCGGAAGTACTGGAAGAACGCGTCATGGGCCTGCCTGCGGGTCGCGGGCGCGGGGCAGACGAGTCTTGCGTAGCCGCCGATGTAACGGCCGTCCTGCTCGCCGTTGTCGTACCCGAGGAAGCGTGGGCCGAGCTTGTCCAGGATGTAGCGGTGCATCTCGTCCGTCACACGGTACTCCGACCATTCAAACCGCTCGAACGGTCCGGATGGACAGTATGCCCAGATGTCGAAGAGGTAGAGCTTGCGGGCCGCGAGTTCGTCTATCGCCTCCTTCCAGTTCTGCGCGAAGAGAAAAGGCCACATGGGCCAGACCACTCGCCCAAAATCGTAGATCTTCGTATAAAGATCCAAGGTCTCGCGGACGCCGACCAACCTGTAGCTGTGGGGCGGTTGGGATGGCGGGCGGTCGTACGAGAAGTACCGAAGGGCGGTTGTGTGGAACTGGTGGTCCAGGTCCTTCCGGGTCACGGGCTTGGTCTTCCTTTCGCCGAATCCTGGATAGTCCTCAGGGTTCACAGGCGAAACCCAAACCCGAGGCAGCACGCGAGGCGCGGTGATGGCAACACCACCCGAACTGCTCAATCCTCAAGGCGGCAGACGAACACGTACGGGTTAACCCCAACCTCGCCGGCCTCACCCGTCATCATCCCGGTCTCTCCCAGGTAGATCCTACCATCCCTGCCGATCGCCATGGTGTGCATCCGTTGCCCACGTATCCCGCTTTCCTGCGCAACGATATCGCCGATCTCGGCGAGTTCTTCAGATGAGGGGTCGTAGCTGAAGAGGAAGGCCGACCTCGTCTTGTACTGGAAGCCGCCGCCCGCCGAGCCAAAGAGGATCCCTTCCCTTGAGAACTTCAGGGCGGGCAGCCTCGGGCCGGGATGGGGAGTCCCGATCGTCTCGATCGTCATCGCATCTGGATCAAGCCGGAAGAGGTGTCCTCCCTCCCAGGTTCCTCCGTATATCATGCCGCTGGACCTTTCCAAGGCAAGGGAGTCGATGCGCAGGTCGCCGCCTGGGAGGCTGAGGTCTGTCTCGATGAGCCTGTCCTCTCCAACGTCGTAGCGGAATATCTGGCCACGCCAACAGGAACCGTAGAGATTGCCATCCATATCGCAGATGCATTCATGGCTGCACGCGCTGTCCGCGGTCGTCTGGCCATGCACCTCACCCAGTATCCTTGCCTGCCCGGACTTCAGGTCGACCTGGAAGATGTGATTCAGAGGATAGGTCATCCCATAGGCGTACCTCAGATCGGGGGAGACCGTGCAGTTGATGATCCATTCGTGCGGCACGGGGACGGCAAGATCGGAACACGACCCTGAATCGGGATCGTAGACGAAAACGTGGCCGCCTTCATCGTCCTCCATCCTGTAGTCGGGATCCATGACGACGATGTTCTGGCCGGTGGCTCCGACGATGCGTCCGTCGGGAAGGGCAGAAAGAGACTTGTGAATCTTCTGCTCCACCTTCCTGCCATCCCGCCTCACGATCTGGGTTCCCGACCGGACCAAGTGGCCAAGGTCCCTGGCACGGCCCGTGTCGGGATCGTACTCGAAGAAGAGGTGCCCCTTTGCCCCAGTCACTCCACCGTATATCACGCCGGTCTCAGCAGCGGCGAGCGACACCACCTCCAGCGCCCCGGGGACCGGCATCTTGATGACGTCTACGGATAGACGGGGTCTCATATAACGGCGCGAGACAAACCGACTATTAATGGTAACCTCATTCTTGTGCACCCTCACGGCCGCCAAGCTTGGCCATCTCTTGGGCAGGCACAGCAGGCGCAAGCACTGTGAGGGAAACCTATTTCCGCCGGCGGCCGACGACCGATCCGTGCCAAGCGTAATGGTGCTCCGCCCCGGACCGGGCGACGTGAAGAGGTGCCTCGACTTCATGAACACCTCCCGCCGGGCAAAGGGCAGGAGAGTCCTCATCAAGCCAAACCTCACCGTCAACATGCCGGCTGAGACGGGCGTCACAACCCATCCCCGACTGGTATTCGACGCCGCAAGGTATCTGATCAACTCGGGAGCTAGGGAGGTCGTGATCGGGGAGAGCTCGGCAACCAGGGTTGCGGCGGCCTTCGAGGATCTGGGGTTCCGAAGGATGGCCGATGGGCTGGGGATCAGGATCGTGGATTTCTGGGACGACGAATGCGTGCGCGTCGAGGTCCCCGAGCCTTTGGCGGTTGAGGCGTTCCAGATAGCGAGGACGGTCCTTGACTCGGACCTCATCCTCAACATGCCTGTGCTGAAGATCCACCAGGGGGAGAGCAAGGTCACGCTCTGCGCCAAGAACATGATGGGGTGCATCGCGGGCGAGAAAAGCTTCATGCATGCAGACTTCAACACCAAGATAATCGATCTTCTGAAGATCGTGAAGCCGGACTTGAACATAGTCGACGGGATCGTGGCTATGGAGGGCCATGAGATCTACGGCAAAGCCGTGGGTGCCAACGTACTTGTGGCAGGGGATGATTTTGTCGCCGTCGACTCGGTCTGCAGCAGGCTCATGGGCTTCCGATACGGCGAGGTCGAACACATCGCCCTTGCGGAGAAGAATGGATTCGGTTGGGCAGACCCCTCAAAGATAACGGTTCAGGGACTCGCCATCGCGGATGTGGCACGAAGATTTGCCAGGGCCGGAGGATAACCGGGCCTCGCAGCATATGGCGGGCATCGTTCCTGCGCACTAGGTTTGGCTCTGCAGGCGTGAGCCCGGCAGAGATGCCCCGTCGATGCTTGGAGGGATCCGCCACCGATGCGCAGGCCCTCGCCTGGAAAGCATTATAGGCGATGGTCATCTATGTCGCTTGATCCATGAACAGACGAGTTGCGGGATTCCTGCTCGGATTCGTCGGCATAGTCCTTGCGTACTGGCTAGTGATGAGGTTCATCCAGAACCCGGAGATCGATTCCCTTCCCTACTACACGTTCAGGACGCTCTTAAGGATAACCTTGACCTTGGCTATCTCGCTCGTCTGGGGGATAACTTTCGGGATCCTGGCCTCCACAAACAGGATCGCCTCCCTCGTCCTCATACCCTTCATAGACCTCCTCCAATCAATCCCCATCCTTGGATACTTCCCCGCGGTCATCATGTTACTCATATCGATGTTCAAGGCCAGCGAGCTGGCGATTGAGCTGGCGGCGATCGTGCTGCTCTTCACTTCCATGGCGTGGGCCATCTTCTTCGGCGTGGTCGGGGCCGTGAAGGCAATACCGGCAAACGTGGTCGAATCGTCCAAGACCTTCGGGCTGAAAGGCTACAGCTACGTAAGGCACGTGATCCTGCCTGCGATCGCGCCAGCCGTGGTCGCGGGTGCATGCCTAGCCTGGTGCGACGGCTGGTTCTTCATGATAGCAGCTGAGTACATACAATATGCGGGCACAGCCTACTCCGTGCCGGGCCTCGGGATGTATCTTGCAAAGGCCTCCTACGTCTACAACGATCTGACGCTTGCGGTTGTGCTCCTGGCCCTGATCACCGCGCTCGTCCTCTACATCAACTCCTTCACTTGGCACACATTGATGGATCGGGCAACTAGGGGCACGTACAAGCCACTGGTTAGGCTGGATCTCTCAGGCGTCGGGCAGCTCGGGATCGTGAAGAACCTCGGGGTTAGGAGATGGTTGCACGTCGGGGATAGGATCCACTGGCCTCGCTCGCTGTCTGCTGCGTCCCAAAGGCTAAGGAGATACTCGAGGCTGGAGAAGGCCATCGCGGTCGTCCTCGTCATGTCGATCGTGGCTTCTGGAATTGTCGCGGCGTCCAGGAGGCTGCCGAGCCTTGACACGATTCGAAAGGGCTTGTCCGATCCGCCCGCCGACGAGCTAGGCAGGCTTCCCATGTACGTTGCGCTGACCATGGGCCGGCTGGGAATTGCCTACGTGGTCTCCCTGGTTCTGGCGCTCGCGATGGGAGTACTGGCCGCCGAGAACAAGAAGTTCGCCGCGATATTCTACCCGATGTACGATGTTGGACAGGCAGTCCCCATACTTGCCCTTTTCCCTGTTATGTTCAAGATCCTGAGCGGCATCTTCGGCCGGACCGTGGGGCTTGAGCTCACGGCGATAACAGTCCTCGTTTTGGACATGATATGGTATATGTTCCTCAACGTCGTCAGCGCGGTGAAGAACATCCCGAGCGAGCTGAACGAGGTCGGGCTCATCTTCGGCCTCAGGGGTCTCAGGAAGGTTACCCACCTCGTCATCCCCGCGATCCTGCCGGCAATCGTCACGGGCAGCCTGCTCTCCTGGGGGACTGGCTGGAACACCATAATCTACTCCGAGTACATGCCGTATGAATCGGCCGAGAACGGCAAGCCGCTCGCTGTGGCCGGCTTGGGCTCCTACCTGTCCAGGGCCGGGTACGAGTACGGAAACACCGTGCTCCTCGTCCTGCTCCTTGGCATCATGGCGGCCATAGTCCTGTCGATGGAGGGATTGGTCTGGAGGAGGCTTCTAAGGAAGTTCGAAAGATACCGGATGGAGGCCTGAAGATGGCTTTACTTGAGGTAAGGAATGTGAGCAAGTCTTACCCGTTTGAGAAGGGCACGATCCAGGTCCTTGAGGACGTGAGCCTCTCGCTCAATGTGGATGAATTCGTGTGCGTCGTCGGCCCGTCTGGATGTGGAAAGTCGACGCTGCTCAGGATCATAGCCGGCCTTGAACAACCCGACTCCGGACAGGTACTTTTCCACGACAGGCCCTACACGGCGCCGAGCCCCGCGATAACGATAATCTTCCAGCTGTTCGGGCTCCTTCCATGGAAGACCGCGATCGAGAACGTTGAGCTGCCCCTAGAGGTCCTTGGGCTGGGAAAGGAAGCTAGGAGGGAACGCGCAAAGGCGCACATCAAGATGGTCGGTTTGGAGGGTTTTGAGAACACCTATCCGCATGACCTCTCCGGCGGGATGAAACAGAGGGTCGGAATCGCTAGGGCGCTTTCGCTTCACCCCGAGGTGCTCCTCATGGACGAGCCCTTCTCCTCCCTGGACGAGCTGACGGCCAAGAGCCTCCGCGCGTTGGTTCTGGAGATCTGGAGGGACCCAAACCTGCCGACCAACAGCTTCCTGATGGTCAGCCATAACGTTGAGGAGGCCGTGTACATGGCAGACCGAGTTGTGGTCATGTCGCCAAGGCCGGGCAGGATCGTGGGCGAGGTCAAGATCGACATTCCGCGGCCGCGCGTAAATTATCTTAGGGAAGAGGTGTACTTCAGGCACGTCGATGAGGTGATGGACATTCTGGAAAAGACCAACAACCAGCACCTCGTCGCGCCGACGACGGCCGCCCGTCTCTAGACGGCTATGGATGCCCCTCACCCATTTCCCTGGCTTTGAATCCGTGTCGCAGCGTCCTTCATGGCAAGGCCCCGCTTCCGGCAAAGCATTATGCAATCGGGAGGCGACCTGAAATGATGGATCGGAAAGGAGGTAGCAAGACGGTAATGATCCTTCCCGCACGGCTGTGTGGGGAATGACCCAGGGTGTGGATGCGAAGAGGAGGATCGTCATCCCAAGATATGGTGGCAATGCTCTCCGGAAAGGTATTGATGACGGCGTCTCGTTTGCGAGAAAAGGGGGCGCACTCGTTCTTGTGAAGATGGGGGCGGGGCCAGCACCACGCACAGACGTGCTCGAGGGAGCCTGCCGTGGAAGCGCCTGGGAAAGCGACGGGCGACGCAAGATATTTCAGCCGAGCTAAGCCTTACCGCCGGGCTTGCTCTCTCGCTGCTACCAGCGTGAGGGCGGCTAAGGGTGTGTAAAATGAGGAAACTGGCAATCGCAGCGCTGGGAACAGTTCTGTTCGCATGTCTGGCGATGGCAGCAGCTCTGGATGTTACGGTGAAATGGTCGGTTGACCTGACAGCCCAGAACTTGGTACAGTCCCATCACTCCTCGCCGAACGTATACGACATAGACAACGATGGCAGGAACGAGATATTGTTCTGCTACAGGAAGAACGAGGGCAGGCTTGCCTGCTTCAAGGACGACGGATCGATCAAGTGGCTGTATCCGCCCCTTGGCACAGACCCGATCGGACAGTCCCTGGCCAAGCCAACCATAGCCGACATCAACAAGGACGGCAAGGTCGAGATACTGATCGGGGCGAGGGACAGGATGGTCTACTGCATCAGCAACACGGGGCAGCTCATCTGGAAGTACGGCCCCACCGGGGACTCCATAGAGGATACGCCAGAGGCCTACGACGTAAACGGCGACGGATATATGGAGGTCTTCTTCCCGGAGGACGATAGACACATCTATGCGCTGACCCACACTGGCAGCCTTTTCTGGAAGTCTCCCGAGGCGGGGGGATCGTTCGAATGCCACCCGACCGTGGTCGATGTCGATCGGGACGGGCAGGTCGAGCTGATCGCCCTGTGCCAAGACACCAATATCTACTGTTACAACGCCGCAACGGGGCAGGAGAAGTGGAGGTTCCCCACCGGCGGGAAGTTCCAGAGCAACACCGCAGTCGTGGCCGATGTGAACAATGACGGTGAGTACGAGATCCTGGCCCCCAACGACGAGGGGAGGCTCTACTGCGTTTCCTACTTCGGAACCGAGCTGTGGCACTGGACAGCGGACACAATGCCCGGAGACGAGAAGTTCAGATTCGACATCCCGCTGGGAGACATCGACAACGACGGACACATGGAAACCGTACTCATGAGCAACTACATGGCCTACTGCGTGGACTGCTTCACGGGGAAGACCAAGTGGAAGTTCAAACCCGCCTATCCCGCGCACTGGGGCAACTACCAGGTGTTTGGGGATGTGACGGGCGACGGACAGGTGGACGTCGTCATGGTCGCTCCTTGCCTGTATGTCCTAGACAACAGAGGCAACGTCCAAGCGATATTCAACACGACCAAGCTACGCCAGAACGACAGGGCCGAGAGCGGGGTCTGTCTTGCGGATGTCGATAAGGACGGCAAGACCGAGATCCTGTTCAAGTTCGACGGCGACGACTTCTACTGCGTAACTCTTGGCGGCAAGTACGACGCCACCAAGATGCCTTGGCCACAGATGCAGCACAACTCGCAGAACTGGTGCGTCATTCCCATCCCCGAGCTGCTCTGGATCGCTCCCTTGCTGCTGGTATGCGCAAGATTGGTGTGCAGAAGAAACTGAGAAGATGATCAAGGGCACGCCGCGCGACGGCGTGCCCCCATTTTTCCCGTCAGATCTCCCAAGTACGCAACGAAAAGCTTCGCGCCCTTGCTCGCCGTCTCCACAAAGAGGGCGACCCGATCCATCAGGCGGTCGGGGTAGAGACTTTCATCCGACGGCGCGCCGAGCGGGAAGAAAGCCCGAGCGCCTCGTACATCTTCTCCCTATCCAGGATGCGAACCTCCTTCACGATCCATTCCCGCATCTCCCTGCCCAAGTCCGTCTCCTGCGGATGGGAGATGAAGTCGAGCTTGATGCCCAGGCGCCTCGTCACCTCGTGCGCGATCACCGGCCAGATCCGCCCGATGTCGCCCACGATCGGAACGCTATTCGGGAGGCGGGCGAATCCCGACATCTCCATCCTAAAAGGTATGCCGAGAATCTTCGTCTTCGGCAGGCCCTTGGCCACGGCCTCCTTGACGCCCCCCGACTCCTTCTCCTTTCTCCACGCCAGTTCAAGGTTCGGGTCGAGGTCGATCCTCACGAGATACTTGTCCTTGAGTCTGTAGGTCCAATCCCCGACCCAGCGAGACCATATCCCGTGGCCCGTATAGGTCTCGAACGGGCCGTCGTGGACCTCCTGTGCCAGGGCAAGGGCCGACTCCAGGATTACGTCGCATGAGCTCAGGACCTTCGCAACCCTCTGGCTTCTGTCCCTCATCGAGGTGGAGTCGGCTATGTCCATCCCCACCGACCCCCCGCCGACTAGCTGAGGCACCGTCACCACGAGCGGGATGCCCGTCTCGGCTGCGGCCCCGATCATCGTCCTTGGATCAGCTCCGAGCCCCGCGACCCCCTCAAAGCTCAGCCCCCGGGATCTGGCGAGATCGCGGATCTCGTGCGATATGAGCTCCGTTCTCAGCCCGAGGGGGTACGACATGTTCCCTGCAGCCTTGATGATCGTGTCCCCAGGGATCGCGAGGGCCCTGGAGATTAGGTCGCGGTCGACCTTCATCTCGCCCTCCAACCTTCGCAAGACCTCGTCGCCGCACAGGGATATCTCGAACCTTCCGTCCGCCGGCAGCAGGTCGACATCCACGCCAAGCTCCTTTCCATCCACCCTGTACACCTTCTCCAAAGTGCCGGCCATTTCGTGCGCGACGACGGCCGAGCTGGTGAGAACGCCATCCACCACGCCCTTGCGTATCAACTCCGCGATGAGCGTGGTAACGCCCTCGTGAAGGTTCGGGCCGCTCCCCGTCACGACGCAGAGCTTGCCGCCGTCCTCCTTCACCCGGCAGATCCTCTCCGTGACGGCGTCCAGACGTTCCCTGGTCTCCACTGCTAGGCCTTCGTACAGCGCCCTAATCTCGCTTTCGCTCGCCATGGACCATCCTCTCGTACAGCGCCCTTGCCTTCTCGAGGTCCTGGGGCGTATCCACGCTCAAGGTCTCGCCCTCGTAACTCGTGAGCACGACCTTGATCCGGTAGCCGTTCTCAAGCACCCTGAGCATCTCGAGGAGCTCGGTTTGTTCCAAGGGCGTCGGCTTCATCCTGACGAACTTGGATAAGAAGTCCTTTCGGAAGCTGTAGATACCGATGTGCTCGAATGCCTGAAGGTTCTCCCTCCGCCTCGGGTACGGTATGAGGGATCTGGAGAAGTACAATGCCATGCCGTTGAGATCGGTGACCACCTTCACCACGCCCGGGTCCTGCAGATCTTCCTCAGACGTTATCTTCCTCATGACCGTGGCCATGGGAAGGCTCGGATCCTGGATGAGAGGCTGAACGGCCTCGTCTATGGTCACCGGCTGGATGAACGGCTCATCGCCCTGTATGTTAACGGCGATCTCACAGTCGAGCTTCCTGACGGCCTCCTCCACCCTCTCCGTCCCGCAGGTATGGGAGGTAGAGGTCATCACGACATGCGCCCCAAACCTCTTAGCCGCTTCGTACACCCGGGCGTGGTCCACCGCGATGATGAGCTCATCGATCAGCTTGGCCCTCCCTGCCCTCTCCCATACATGTTGGATCATCGGCTTTCCGCCGATCTCGGCAAGGACCTTGCCCTCCAGCCGGGTCGATCCGTATCTGGCAGGTATAACTCCAACTACGGCTGGCATGTTAAGCCAGTCGTCAGCGGCATCTTAAATCTTCCTCGACCCAGGAATTGCCCGTCCCCAAGGAGTGAGAGGTAGGAATCCGTGTTGCGCGATGAACTGCTTTTGCAAGGTGAGCTCAAGCCTAGGCGCTAGGACCGGCCCGATAAGGCGAGCCCCTCCGCAATCAGTTTTAAGAGACGGAAACGATAGGTTGCGTGCCGCAACGACGACCGTGTGACGGCGAGATCTACACCCGACGAGGAGGCCATAACGCACGAGCTTCGGAGGCGTGAAGGGATGGAGCTGCAGGATGCTATAAGGAACAGGAGATCCGTGAGGAAATACAGGGATGCCCCGGTCGAGGACGAGAAGATCAAGCGAATCATCGACGCAGGGCTTTGGGCCCCTTGCGCAAATGAGAGGTGGAGATTCGTGGTGGTAAGGAATGGGGACACCAAGAGGGCGATCTCCAGTCAGCGCCACATCGCGCAGGCGCCGGTCAACATCGTGGTCTTCGCCGACCTGAAGGGGGCGAGCAGGCGCGACGCGGAGCTATACTCGATCCAAGAGACGGCCGCCGCCATACAGAACATGCTCCTGACCGCGCACGAGGAGGGCCTAGCGACCTGCTGGAACGGATCCTTCGACGACGAGGCAATCTGCCGGCTTTTGAAGGCCCCGGATGGCTGGAAGCCGGTCGCGGTCATATCGGTCGGGTATGCCGCGGAGAAGCCGGATGCCCCGGAGCGCAGGCCTTTTGATCAGGTCGTAAGCTTCGAGACGGTCAAATGATCCCCGCCAGATCGATTTCTCAGGGTCGGCGGTTGGCTTGAGAATCATCGTCGAGGTCCGCGAAATGGGCCCGCATGTCAGGAGCGCCCTGCAAGGCTACGGAAGGATAGCGGGCGAGTCCCCCAGACACAGAACCTACGTGCTCGATGTTGCCGCCAACGGCAACCCGGAGAGGAAGCGCATATGGGCCGACAGGATCTGTCAGCACATCGGCGAGCTTGGATTCGTCGCAAGCATCCTTCTCCCGGGCTATAGGACTCTGTATCCGGAAAGATGGGATTGACCAGCGCCATCTGGCCAAGATCGAACGCCGACGCGTCGAAAGGCTGGGCTGCTCTCCGCATACCTTTGGGGATGGACGGCTGACCGGGCGAGCAGCAAGTCCGTGGCGCTCACCACGATCTACCTCATGATTCCGCCGACCCTCATCTACATGGTGATGCCCCGCCACAGCCCGCCAGCTTCGTGCTTGCAGCGGTTGGGACGACCCTGATCGGCGTGGCATCAGCAGGCAGGGCTGTGGGGGACATCCGCCTTCTGCACGTGGACGTCGTTCCTCCGGCAAGCGAACGGGGTACATGGTGCTCTACCGCCGGTCGTGGCCGGAGCGCCGATGGACTCCCTAGAAGATTTGAAGGGATCATGGTCCGTGATATCCCTTGACCCATGCGCCCGCGTGCCTGCGGCCTGCCTGCCTTTGCTTGTCGCTGGGCCCGTGGCGATATCCAACCTGAAGACCAAGAGGTAGATGCACGGGAGTGCGTGACCTGAGCGCTCGGCCCGCTGGCCGCAGGGCAGGCCCAATGCACCCTGACGTCCCCACGCGAAAGGCAGGGTCGATGGCTTTCCCACCCGACTCCAACCGAGGCCTCCGCCGGGTTCAGGACACTTATCCGGCGCATGAACCGGAGGCAAAAGCGCCGTCTGGACCGCGCTCAACTGGCCCGGCCGAGCATACGGGTAGTCCCCACGGCTTTGTAGAGCCTACGCCTGACCATGAGAAGCCATATCGCGATGCCGCAGACCAAGGAAGTGCCGGTCACGGCCATCGCCTCCGAGATGTAGATCCAGAGCAGGGCTCTGTCCTTGGTCATAAGCGCAAGGTCGAGAACGCCGTCAAGCTCGGCTCTGGCGGCCCTCATCGTTTCCAGAACCTGTCCGTACTCCTGTTTCACGTAGAGGCGCGTCGCTTCCTGTTTCGCGGCGTCGATCTCCAAGAGCTTGTCCTCGAGGGGGCCGACGTTTGCCCCAAACTTCTCGACGAACTCCAGCATCCCTGTAATTATCCCGCGCTGTATGTCGAAGCGGTAGAACTCCTCCCTGATGTCCCGCATCATCAAAGGATCCGCCGGGATCTCTGCGCCGGAAGCGAGATACATGAGGTTTGCCACGAAATCGCCGTAGAACTCCCACTGCCAGATCTGCCCACCCCAAGCAGGGGTCCAGTCCGGGGTGTGGGCCACGCCGGCACCGCTTCCATACTCCCAGAAAGCCAAGACCGGGTAGTCCTGCACGTCGGATCGCAAAAGGAGGCTTGCCCCGGACTTAAGCTTGGCAAGGTTCATGCCAAGGTAGGGCGGCAGGCTGTCCCACGGCAGCGACTTGAGGAACGCGCTATCAAGGTCCGTTGGGTAGGCCCTGAAGAGCTTCTCGTAGGTCTGTCCCGGAACCCAGTCCACCGGCAGGGCTTCCTCGACAGGGTTGGCCCACCATTCACCCGTCTGCACCTCCCTTCCGCCCACCATCAGCAGACCCCGGCCGCGATCCTTCACCGCGTCCCTGAACCAGTTCAGCTGCGTCGGGGTGTAGTAGGCCTTGACGGTGTCGCTCAGGATGATGACGTCGAACCTAGATGTCAGAAGCTCGAACGTCCTAGGCATGTGTAGCCTTATGTACCGGGAGGCATTAGGCACGCCTCCGAGGTGGGTTGAGGACGCCGGCACCGGCGTCACCGCAAGCATCGGGTCGCGGACGAGGTACTGGTAGGGGCTTAACACCCCCCATGAGTCGCCGAAGTAGATCACCCGGATGCGCCCGCTGTCCGGATCGGTGGCGGCTTGCCTGCCTAAGCCGGGTCGAAGTGTCAGCATCGCCAACAAAATCAAAAGGAGGGACGCCTCGAACCTTCGGCTCATCGACCTAACCGGCCTCGGCGGTCGTTATAATTCTTTTTGACCAACTCCAACTGCGGAGGCCGGGGAGGCGGCAGGGCCTCTAAGAGACCGGACGGCCCAGCGCCTGCGAAATCCCATGATCGTCAAAGCTCCGGCCATGACCGACGCCGGCACGGGAAGCTCGGGGACATCCGTGTGGCCCTCCGCTGGGTTGATCAGATCTCCCCTTAACGCCAGCACATCCTTGATGCCCTCCACCTTCCTGAGCTCGTCCGGTGAAACCCCGGAAACCCTTACCCAGTAGGAGTAATTCTCATCGACGCTGACGCTTGCCTTGGCGATCAAGGTTGCATTGAACATCTGTCTCAGCCTCTCCCAATCGTCTCCTGTCGGCTCGTGATCGAAGACCACGATGTATCCGTACAGCCACGGCATCTCCGCCTCGCTAGGGCTCCCAGGCTCTTCGCCAGGCTCATCGACCGGGGTGCCGTAGATGAACTGCTCCGCAATCGCCCTCGCATCCAACACCACCTGCAAGGCCTCGTCGTATTCCCCGCCGTCGAGCAGGGCTTGGGCCCGGTCCAGCAGAGCCAGGACATCCGACAGGTTTTCTTCCATCCCTTGCTTGGCGATCATCTCCCTCGTCTCGTTGATCGTGTAGGATATCTTATAGCGGTAGGATTCCTCCTCGCCCGGGGAGATGAGGACCGGCTCGTCGCCGCTGACGTTCCCCGGCTCAGTCGACCCGGAGCCCGGCTCATCGCCCCGGCCGGTGATGTCCTCGGTAGTTGCCTCTACCACCTGCAGCGTGGTCGAGTCTATGGTTATGTAACTGGCGAACCGCCCAATGACCTGGAGCATCCCGACGTGCCTGGTCTGGTACTCCACAACGACCACGCAGACCTTCTCCCCGAGCCTCGTCGCGGTCACGATCTCGCCAAAGCCCCCGTTATCCAGGTAGTTTTGGGAGGAACGGACGTACTCAAGGGCTATCTTGTTCACGTCCTCGGCCGGCGGCAGGCAGAGTGCGGCGGGGACGACCAGTCCTAATATCAGGCAGATCCATGTTCCCACAAGGTGCTTCATCTCGCTGCCTCGCCGTTACATGCCACGAAACGATACTAATAGATAACATGGAACGGTTCAACTTGTGGCCGGCGCAGCCGTTCAACCTCGTGGAACGCTGCCGACCGGAAGATCTTGCTCCCACCTAGGGATTGGCAAGAAGACATTCACCAGGGAGCTCCTATCATGACCTAGTCTGCCTTCTTCGGTCCTGTGAAGTAGTATTCCGGCCGATGAAGCCAACGAGAGATGGCGGGCCCGGCGCGGCGCGGCCCCCGCAGGGAGCGAATTCGTATCTGGCGTGGCCATGATTCGATTTTGGTTTGTTTGACCTGCGCCGCGACATGTCATTCATCGGGACCATCCGGGATCTGACCTTCTGCACTGGATACGGAGGTTAGGATAAGGAGATTGCATGCGTATTGGAGAGACGATCTCCCGACTGTTGAGAGGAAACCTACGGGCCCACGCCGAGGCATCGTTAAGCCCATCAGGCAAAAGGCACATCGAAACAGCACACACCGCACAAAAAGAAATTCCGCTCCTGGATTCTCAGGAATGGGGAACCACAAGGAGTTAGGGTTAGACCCTTAGGCGCCAAGACCAAGAGACTCTTCCTATCCACAGCATTCTGCGGTCGCTCCCGGGGGTTGGCCAGCCATGTCCAGAATGCGTCGCTCTGGCGGGCCGAGCAGGGACGGATGGGTCTCTGGCGGACTTTCCGCTTAGGAGATGGGGACATGGAATCGTCGAAGGGTGAAAGGTGCAAAAGCGTTTTCTACCACAACCAGCATGGAAGATTGATCGAAATGGAGGGGCAAGTAGAGGAGATAAGACAGAAGATTCTCCCAATCCTTCGCCGCAATCGGGTCAAGAGGGCGGGGATATTCGGCTCCGTGGTCAGGGGGGAGGCAAGGGAAGACAGCGACATCGACATCCTGGTGGATATCGAGAGCGACATGAGCCTGCTCGACTTCATCGGGCTCAAGCTGGAGATAGAGCAAGCTTTGGGGCGGGAGGTCGACCTGGTTGAGTATAGCACGATCAAGCCCCTTCTCAGGGAGAGAATACTGGCCGAGCAGGTGGAAATCCTGTGAAGAGGGACGTGAAAGTATACATCGAGGACATCCAGGAGAGTATCTCCAAGATCGAGGAATACACCAAGGGAGTTTCAAGGGATGATTTCTTCAGCAATACCCAGGTTCAAGACGCCGTCCTCAGGCGATTGGAGATAATGGGCGAGGCTGCGAAGAACATTCCGGACGAGTTCAAGAACAGGTATCCCGAGATCCCATGGAAAAAGATCGCCGGGATGAGAGATGTCCTCATCCACGCCTATTTCGGCGTGAACCTGGAGAGAATCTGGAAGATCGTTGAGGAGGACATCCCACGCCTGAAAAGTGAAATAGCGAAGGTCCGTGGCTCCTAGTTTCTCCAGGGCCACACTGCAACTCGCGTCCTCGTCACAGCCCAAGGTCAAGCGGGTCGTGATCTCAGATACCAGCTCCCTGCTGCTGGCTCAGACTCCTTGTTTCCGCAAGGGGGTTGGTTCTTACGGCGGCTGCACTGATAAGGGCCGGCAGCGTGGGACAACTCCTCGGGAGCCTGCTCAAGGTTCCGGGTTTCCGAAGGTAAGAGGTCTTCTTGGCGAACCTGCTCCACACTGTGCCGAAGCTTGATATGCTCCAAGTCAACCTCCATGCCCCTAAAGGTTTGCAGAATCTCGGTTTCCGCCTGCCCACATCGGGGTCTTCCAAGAGGTGAAGGTACCTCTTACCACGGCCTCGGTTCTCCTCTGTCTTTGGCGGCAGAAGGCACAGAACAATGTGGTTCGCGCCACTGCAAAGATCAGCGGTTTCGGATAGCAAATAATGTGGGCACGGTGGAACCTACTGCCTGTAGCGAGCGAATACATACCCAGTTGGGTCCTCGATGCTCTTTTCGTTTTTTCGATTTCTTCTGATCCAAGGCCATCCTGCGTTCCATCGCTTGAGGACCCGGACGACAATACGCGGCCTCTTTGCAAAGCTACTTCTTCAGTAGCGGGGCAAGGGATGTACTCCCGAGCGTTCGCTCACGCAAGGGATGCGCCTCTGGGAACACTTGCTCCGAAAGCGTGGAAGAGACATCGCAAGGCGAGTTCCAGACCTGGAGGGAGCGTCAGCATAAGCCGAGAGACCTTAGCCCTCCAGCATCTGCTATCCAGTCAAACCCTCCTTGGTCGAGCCAATGCTCCTGTCTGCATTCGTAAGGATGGGTGTGTGAGATCCAGAGCGTCCGAAAGAGGCCCTACATGAGATGATTGGCATCGTACCTAGTTTTTATTAGTGACCAGAACGTATAGGTCTCCATGCCTGTCGAATATGACCAGTTGGAGTTAGCCATCCTTCGTATCCTGCGCGAAGGGACCAAGATGGGTTTCAACGAGATTCTGGAAGCCCTAAAGATGAATGGGTTGAAGGTGACCAGACCGAAGCTGTCAAGGCGCCTCAAAAGGCTGGTCCAGGCCGGAGCCATTACAAAGAGCGTGATACCCGGTTGGCCTCCATCAACATCGTACTCACTCATGGGGAAAGAGGGTCGAGAACCGCCAAGGCCTCCGTCTAGGAGGTACCGAGCGGGGTGGAGGTTGCCTTGGACCCTGTCGGGTGTCCTAGGTGTTGGTTTCTTCATCGCGTTGACCGCGGCCTACTTGGGGGCACAGACATGTAGGTCTCTTAGAACAGATATCCTGGGAAAGGACGCCGAACTGTTGGACCTCCGCGGGCGACTGGCGACCGCAACGGAGAGCCTTCTCCAAGCAGAGCAGAGACTTTCCACAACCTCTGAGGCTTTGATGAGTGTTCAGGATTTGCTTGGCCAAGCCAACATGACCTTGCTAGAGAAAGATTCAGAGCTTGCAACGCTGAAAAGCCAGCTGCTTACGCTGAGTAGCAGATTGCGGACCGCACAGCTCGAGTTGACGAAAATGGGCACCAGCCGGGTAGGTATTACGGTTGAAACGAGCCCGGGAAGTATCGGCGAGAGCTTCTGGCTCGCAGATCCCTGAAACAAACGACGGGCCGTGACGGCCAGCCGCACTTCTGTGGCACAGTCTCGCTATACGGAATGGAGTGCCACGTATTCTCAGGTCTCGCCATTGCTTGTGGATTTCCCCTAGGTCTCTTCGTTTCCATTGCCCAAGTGCCTGTCGTAGGGATCGCCTGTACGGCCTTCGTTGGCTAGGTGTATGTGGAAGAGGTCGATAGTGTGCTCCCGAGGGTCTTGGCATGGATGTTCAGCCATCCCCCCAGATACGCGTAGTCCTATGGATTTCCGAAGCTTTGGATTTGAGAGGCTTCTTGTCCGATTAGGGTCGCGATCGCACGCAGACAGACGGCGTTCACCGTACCTAGTCATTTTATCCAGCGGTAGCGTACAAATACTCATCCTGGGAACGTCCACAAGATCGAGTCCTCCGCCACACTGGGGGAGGGAGAGTATGAATATCCACCAAACAGGAGGTGAGAACATGAAAGAATTTCTCCCGATTGTGTCAGGGTGCATTGCCCTCGTATTACTGGCAGCGACAGTCCCAGCAGAAAGAACAGAGACGCGGTTGACGATCACATGGAGCGATAAGCCATTCGAAATGCCTATCTTCCCGTCAGGTCGAACGACATGGTACTACCCGACAGATATGAGCGTTGACGACGGAGGCACCTACAGCCAGGACCCGGGTGAGATCTGGCACGACTCCAAGGAAACCAGTTCCAAGAAGGCTGAGATTTACGCCGGGGCGAAGAGTAAGGACGCGGTCTGGGATTCAGCGTGGGCGGATGTTGCTATGTGGAGGGATTTCACGATGTATCACAGCACATCGGTTGACTTCGAGATCACATTCGACCTTGACAACAGCACCTCGTACGAGGAGTCAGGGTCTGTGCAGTGTTTCATCGTATATCTCATAGTGACCGATCTGACCACCGGAGGGCAGGTTGGCTCAGGTTACTATCGATGGGACAATCCTGGCGGCATCTGGAACGTGGGTCAAGTCACTGGATACGGAACCTTTGATTCGATAGCTGAGCACTCTTACAGAATCTGGATGAAGTTCAAGTGGGTGTCACAGAGTAACTCCAACGCCATCGCGCAAGGGAGTTCGTGGGGCAATCCCCCATATGTCGAGTGGGCTTACTGCTGGATTGAGTATTGAACAAACCTACTGCTCCTCTACGTGGTAACCAAACGACAAAGGGTTGAGATCGCATGCACCGGATGGGTCTGGTCCTTCTTGCGGCGATTTTCCTATTCATCATCTCCAGCGGCCGCGAGATGCAGGTCACTCTCGCATATGCCGCCCCTGAGATCGTCGCCCCGGAGATCGTCATAGGTCTGGGCTGGCTGCAGAAAGCAGAGCTGGACCCTCAGGGCCCTTTCTTGGCCACCTGCAGTGATTCAGCGCTGCACCTATGGCATCTGGACGGCAGCCTTGCCTCGTTTCTCCCCGGCTCCGAGGGCCTACCTTTCTCCGGCTTTGCCTGGTCGCCAAACGGATCCATGATCGTGGTTGTCAATGCTCTGGGCAAGGTCAGACTCGTCCGCGTACCAGACCTCTTGACAGTTGCTGAACTTGACTACGACTATGGCGCCTATCCATACTCTCGAACGTACTGGGGCATAGATCCTTGGCCGGTAAGGTGGTCGCCGGACGGCTCCATGATAGCGTTGGGCTGGTGCGCTGGCCGCGTACACCTCTTCGATATCGCAAACCGGACTCATATCGCATGCTTCTCGAAGACCGGCGGCCAGTTCTGCGTCGCCGATGGCGGGACCGTTGATTGGTCGGCCGACGGCAAGAGGATTCTTGCAAGCGGCAGTGGGGACACGCAGGTCTTCGACGCCTCCACAGGAAAAGTGGTATACAAGCTTCCCGGAGAGCTGGCAGCCTTCTCGCCTGATGGAACCGCCATCGCCACGGCCGCGAATGGCTTGCTGAGGATTTGCAGCGCCAGCAACGGTAGCCTGATTGCCTTAAGTGCTGTGGATGTTGTTGGGACGAGCCTGGCCTGGTCGCCCGGTGGAGATTTCCTGGCCCTGGGCAGTTCTGATGGCAGAATCCTGATATGGGGAATCGAAAGTCGAGAGGTCGTCACGGATATCTCGGCCCATTCTCTTCCCGTCTCATCCTTGTCGTGGCGCGGATCCCGCCTGGTTTCCGGTTCCAAGGATCAAACCGTGAAACTGTGGCAGGTTGACTTAGGGTCGGGATCGCTGAGTCTCATTCGAAGATTTCAGGGCTGGTGTTCGGCTGTGAAAACGGTCTACTGGTATCCCGACGGGGACCTGATCATTGCAACGCATGAGGGGTGGGGCGAGCCGGTCCGGGTTTTTACGCGGGGTGGTTCTGAGAAGTTCCGGATTGATCTGGATGGGTTGAACCGTTTTAAGCATGCTGTCGTATCCCCGGACGCCAGGATGATCGCAACGTGCACGGAGGGGGGAGAGGTGTCGATATGGGACGCAGGGTTCGGCAGCTTGGTGAACAGGATATATCCCAGGATTGAGCGTGCAAGCCTGCTGCAGTGGAGCCCGGAACCGAGCATCCTCGCAGTTGCAGGTCTAGGCGGGGTTGAGATATGGGATGTCCTCAACGTTGGGGGAGGGCCGCTGTCAAGTCATGCAGTAGGAGAGGATGTTGCTTGCCTGGCCTGGTCTCCTGAAGGATCTTATTTGGCGGTGGGGCTTCCTTCATGTGTCCAGATCTGGGATCCGTGGAGGCCCCTTCTCCTTGTTTCTTTGCCGGCTTGGAGGAATGTGCTGTCTGTGGCCTGGTCGCATGATGGCTCGAAGTTGGCCTGTCTGAGTGAATTTGACCGGGAAACTGATAAAGAGATTCCTGCTGGTTTGTGCAATGTTTGGGATATGATTGCGAAGATCGGCGGGTTGGCCAGGGTTGTGGTTTGGGAGGTTGATATGGGGGGCGGACTTCCTAGCGCATCTGAGTTGGGTGGGGGGCTTGTGCTTCGCCAATCTGAGCTGTGGGAGAGGTCTGTGCTTCGCCAATCTGAGTTGGGTGAGGGGCTTGCGGTGCTTGTGCTTCGCCACTCCCATCTTTCATTGCCTGGATGCCTGTCATGGGCACCTAACTCGACGATGTTGGCGGTGGCTGCGGGGACGCTGGACTATGGGGTGGCTGGGAATCTAGAGGAACAGAGGTTCTTGGCGGAGTGCGGCGTGTTGAGCTTTCCCGGCGCTGTGGTGTGGCGCTTGGATCCCGTCGCAGGGTTGGACTGCGCAGTTGTGTTGGCAGGGCCTTCCAGGGCGGCGAATTGTGTTAGCTGGTCCTCCGATGGGTCGGTGATCGCTGTTGGATCGGATGACGGCTCTGTCAGTCTTTACAGCGTTGGCCCGGTCCGCATCAGCGAGCTGACCCTTGGGAGCGGTGACTTGGCTATCCTTGTCCTTGCAGTGATGGCCTCCCGATGGTTCACCGAGACCTGTAGGTCCTGGGTGACGTGGTTCCTGCGGGGGTGGGAGGCGGGGTCTTCATGACCGAGAAGAAGTTCCCGTACAGGTCATTATCCTCGGTAGCCAGGGTTCTTCTTCCAATGGCGAAGGAGTTGCACGGTCGGGGCATGTCTTGGAGGAGTGTGGCACGACATCTTGGGGTCTCGAACGCAGCCCTGTTTATCTGGCGCAGGCTGGATGAGGATAGTAAAGGCGCTGGGAAGAACGCCCCTCCTCGTGGGGGTGTTCGGTGAGAGTCGCAGTCCACCTATGGATATGGGAGGGGAATCACACTCTGCGATATAGACCGGTCGCGGCCCTCTGTCCTGGGGTTCTTTTTCGTGGCCGTCATGCTCTGGTTGGATAGTCGTTGGCATGGTCTGCGTTTCCCCGAAAGATATTGTCAAGGAGCTGGAGAGGTTACGCAGCCTTCTCGGCAAGCAGGTGAGAGATCCTGCTGACCGAGCCGGGACACGCACATCATGATTTTCAAAAACCAAGAATGAATGCGGAAGTATTCGCTCGCTGTAGTGAATGGGCCCGGCGGGATTTGAACCCGCGATATCCAGGTCCGAAGCCTGGCGCCTTATCCTAGCTAGGCCACGAGCCCGAGACTGCCAGGGCCGGAGCTGAGTTAAATCTTCCTTCCTGCATGGACCGCATGCCGCGACGTCCCGATTGCTTTCTCGGCGACTCGTCCCCTAGCCCGCTGCGCGACCATAATCAGTCTCCTCAACGGGGGATACCCGCGGAGATCACAACGAGCTGGAGGGATGGACCATCGAGTGTGGGCAGCGTAACGCCTTCCCTCGATGTACCCCACCGCGACCTTTCAGGGTTCGATCGCAAGCTCACGAGGCTGGACATATGCTCCCCACGCAACCCGAAGCCGCACCCCGTCGTGATCTACGCCACGCCGCGCATGGCGGGAAGGAAACAAATTGAGGGCGGCGTCAAGCCGAGGCCCTTCGCGGACGCTTGGCACCTCTTTGACTTGACCGACTACCCGCCCAGGTGCCAGGTCCTCGGCCCAGCCCCGGGACCTCGCCAAGGCAATCGCCTGCCTTTGCGGCCGCGTCGGTGCTTATCTGGGCGATCCAACGCCTACTCGGGTGCTTTTCCGGAGCCCACCTAGTTTCACTCCTTGCGTGCGACTGTTCGGTTCTGGAGGTGGAGTGGCTCAGCCCTCGGTCTTGACCAGCGTGGCAAGCCTTAACGCAAATACGACATCCCTGCCCTGACGGGAAGCATGCCACGCGCGAGCCTCAGCCCTCTACAGGGACGTCTTCGGTGATAACCCAGGCTCGTTAACCGCCCCGCCTGCAACATCCCTGCAATCTCGGACACACTTATCTGATAGGCCCCGCTGCGCATGGGCCGATTGAGATCCCACAACCGGCCGCTGTTCCGCTTCGCCCAGATCGCAGACACCCATATCCTCGATCCGGCGAGCGCCGAGATCTTGGTGCGCGCATTGGACGGTATCAGGTCGATGGGGAAGGACCCCTCGTTCGTGGTACTCTCTGGGGACATGGTGGAGAGCGGGCAGCCCGAGCAGTACAGGCTGCTCATGCACGCCCTTTCGAGGCTCACTGTGCCTTACCATGCGGTTGTGGGAAACCACGACCTTGGAAATATGGGCAACCCAAGCAGCCGCAGAAGGTTCTCCCGATTCTTGGGGCCCGTGAACCGCTGCTTCCAGGTCAGGGGCGTGGCGTGCATCATCCTCGACACAAACAACTCCCAAGGAAACCCCGAGAACTGGCATGGCAAGGTTGAGCCTCCCGCCATGAGGTGGCTCAAGCGGGCTCTGGCCGGGCTTGACGCTAGGAAACCCATCCTGCTGTTCACCCACCATGGCCTCTTCGGCAGCAGGGAGGAACTTGAATGCGATGTGGAGAACGCCGATGAGGTCTTGGGCCTTCTTCGCGGCCGCAAGCTATTCGGCGTGTTCGCAGGCCACGCCCACAGGCTGCGGGCGCTACGGTGCCGGGAGACCCAGTTCTTCATCTGCCCGGCGCTTAGCACCAGAAGGAAGAACAAGGGAGGCGAGCCGCCGGGCATGCTACTGGTGGACGTTCACAGGAACGGAGTTCAGGCCTCCTTCCAGATCATACCGGTAGAGCCCGCGCAATGATCTATGGCGTCCGGAGCCTGCACGTGCGCCGCCCTTCGGACGCATCTCGTTGGTCTGATCCGATCGCCGTCGCCCAACAGCCGCAATCGCGCAAACGTGCCTTCGGCCGGCTCCTTCGAAACGCTTTTCAGGAGCCACGGCATTGCCACGCGTGGCCCTCGTTAGGCCATGCCTTGGCTTCGGACGGGGGTGGAGACTGGATACGATATGAGTTCTGAGGACGAAGCCAAATTCCCAAAGCTTAGGCGGTTCAACGCGATAATGGGCGTGTTCCACTTCATCCAGTTCGTGCTCATGCTCGTGCTAAGCAACGACTTCAAGCTGCCCGTGACGGCATCATACCTCGTCTACAATACGACGGCCCAACGCCTGCAGCTGACCACCGACACGATCGCGAACGTGCCTTTGGGGCCCCTCGTAGCGCTCTTTCTTCTGGCCTCGGCCGTCGCGCACTTCTCGCTTGCCTCGCCTTGGGGCTACCCCTGGTACGTCAAGAACCTGAAGAAACACATCAACTACGCCCGGTGGTATGAGTACGCCGTTAGCTCCTCGATCATGATCGTCGTCATCGCGATGCTCACGGGGATCTACGATATAGGGACGCTGATCCCACTGTTTGCCCTGAACGCCTGCATGAACCTCTTCGGGCTGATGATGGAGCTTCACAACCAGACGACGACGAAGACCAACTGGACATCCTACTACTTCGGAGTGTTTGCCGGTGCCATACCATGGGTGGTCATCGGAATCTATCTGGTGGGAGCGGCCCTAGCAGCAAAAGGAGGCGTCCCGGACTTCGTCTACTACATCTACATCTCGATCGCCTTCTTCTTCAACATATTTGCGGTGAACATGATCCTGCAGTACAAGAAGGTTGGCCGTTGGAAGGACTACCTCTACGGCGAGAGGTTCTACATAATCTTAAGCCTCGTTGCCAAGACGCTGCTGGCATGGCAGGTCTTCGTGGGAACCCTCCGGCCCGTATGAGACGTGCACGACAGCCAAATCCTAAGACCAACCGCATATGGCTCGATGCAGCGGTACACCGGGTAAACCCGTTGGTTAGACGGAGCTCCACCCAAACAGCCGACTGCCGCTTCGCACGCGTACGAGGGCTACCAGGAGAGAAATATCAGATCGCCCGATGACCTTCGTGCGGGATGAAGATGGCAACCCATTTGGCCTTTCGCAAGCCCGGCATGTGCGGCGAAGAGCTTGTCAGGCGGGCAGCGCACTTCGACTCGCCCGAAAGGGTCCCAAGGGACCTTCCCGAGCCATGGGGAACCGACTTCTTCCATGTGGGGATCGGCGGAAACCCGAAGTGGAAGCCCAGCATCGAGGGAGAGGATGAGTGGGGGTGCGTGTGGAGGAAGGTTTCCCCCGACGATAAGACCATGGGGCAGGTCAAGATCCATCCGCTGGATGACTACTCCAAGCTTGACCATTTCCAATTCCCCGACTACGACATCCCCGAGCGCTACAGCCACCTGCCCGAGCAGCTGGCGAAGAACAGAGACGACAAGTTCGTCCTCACCGGAATTCCGCTGTCGCTGATCCATCGGTTGGACTACCTGAGGGGCAACAGGAACGCGGTGACCGACCCCTACCGCCGCCCCAGGGAGCTTAGGGCACTTCTGCAGAAGATGACGGACATTGCCCTGATATCGCTCGAGCACATCGCCCCGTTGGGGGTGGATGGCATCATATCCTGCGACGACTGGGGGCTGCAGGACAGGTCTCTCGTCAGCCCGGAGATATTCCGCAGGTTCTTCAAGCCCTTCTACAAACAGGTCTACAGCCGGGCCCACAAGCAGGGCATGGTCACGATGCTGCACAGCTGCGGGCACATAACCGAGCTTCTGGACGACCTGATCGAGGCGGAGCTTGACGTCATCCAGATGGACCAGCAGCAGAACATGGGCGTCGAGAACCTGGCCGAGCGGTTCGGGGGCAGGGTTTGCTTCTGGTGCCCAGTCGACATCCAGAACATGATGGTGAAGGGAAGCCCCGAGCAAATCCAGGAGTATGCCAGGAAGCTGATAGAGTGCTTCGGCAGCTACGACGGCGGCTTCATGTGCAAGTGGTACGGGTCTCCCGCCGCGGTGGGGCACTCGCAGGAAAAGATCAACGCGATGTCACAGGCCTTCGTCAGGTACGGTCGCTACGCCTAGCTCGCTGCTTGGTTCAACATGGCCATCACGGGCTTTCTCGGCCAATACCTGCTCCTTTGCAGAGCAGCACCTGGGTCATCCAGGCTTCGCCATCTGCCTCTTCGAGCGGCGCAGGCGATTCCGGGCCTTCAACGCAGATGGCAGCAGAAACACGGGAAGCGCGGAGGCCCACGGTTCCGGCACCGATAGGGACCAGTCCCTCAGACCCCAGTAGAGATACATCTCCCCGGAGGCCTCCTTGCCTTCGGAGATCAGCCTCCCTGCGAGGGAGAACCGGCTGAGCAGAGACAGGGGTATCACGCTGGTCCTTGGCGATGCAGTACCAGCCTCCACGAGCGGCCACACTTCGGCCAGGATCGCCTGGTAGGTCTGGTTCCTTGTCTGGCTCAGCTCGGACATCGCCTCCCCGTGCCGTCCTGCCTCCAAATAGCCGGTCGCGACCACGAGCGACTCTCGGGCGACCATGATGTCCCCCAGGCCTACGCACTGGTGGGCCGACAGAAGCCCCTCCATCTCACGGAGCAGGGCCCTTGCCCGAATCAACCCCAGATCCGCCTGATCCAGGCCGAAGACGATGCAGGGGAAGTCCTGGGGGCGAAGGACCAGCTCACCGCCGTCGCGGATGACGGGGGTGAGGTTCTGTCCAAAATACCCCAACGGGCCGTGGCTGCTGGTGATCGTGAAGGATGCGGGGGGATCTATGCCGTACTCAAGCTCGTTCAGGAGAATGGATGCGCCTCCGCCGGGCCCAAGGTAGGGCCTTGCCTCAACGCCGGGCTGGAGATCGAAGATGGGAAGCGGGTTGGCCTCCGAGCCCCCGAAGAAGATGTACTGGTCCACAGCCCGGTACACAGCCCTTAGCGCATCGTCGTACTCGGGAGGCGGCTGGCCGTCCCTCTGGTAGAACCAGAAGCATCCCGTCTCCCTGACCGAGGCCTCCATGGATGTCAGCGCTGCCCAGGGCGAGATCATTCCTATGCCGGGGATGAACTGGCCGTTCAGCTTGTTGGTTCGCCATAGGTCCAGGTAGCGGGCGACCCCCTCGGGGCCGGAGGAGATGTAGCCCCTATAGGTGCCCTCGTACCAGGCGGAGACCGGGGCAAGGGATAAGTTGAAGCCCCTGAGGATGTTCCAGTAGAACCAGCAGTCCACGAAGCCCAGGATGCCTAGCTGTAGATCCGGGTTGATGGCGTGGATCTTTTCGGCCACCCCCTTTGCCAGAAGGTAGGCCTTCATCTCACACCAAGCCTTGTACTGCTCGAGCAGCCCGTTGGCATGGAGCCAAGCATACCTCTGCGCAGCTTGAAGCGGAGGTAGCGTCCTGTTTGTGGCGTTGGCAAACTCCTGCAGGCTCGCCTCGTCGTAGCTGTAGTGGGCGGGTTGGAAGCCCTGGCCGTAGTACGGCTCCATGTCCCAGACCAATGCACCGATGGGATAGTGGAGCGAGAGGTTGGCGATGAAAACACCGGGCTCCTCCATCATGTGCACCCACCACGCCCCATCAAGCGGGGCCGGGGTGTACGGCTCCATTCGCCCAGATTGGTCCACCGCCCTGGAGTAGTTGAAGTCGATGTACTGCCACATCGGCTACAGGTAGTACAGCCCGGCGATGTAGGTGACGTTGTTCGCGGCCGCGAGGATGCTCTCCGACCCGAGCTGCCTCTCGATCCAGCCGGGGTAGGCCTTCTCCCAAGTCCAGTCGGCGGGGCAGTAGAAGGCATCCAAGCCAAGCGACGCCATTTCGGAGAAATTCCACGGGCCCTCGGCACCGAAGTTCCAAGGCTTGTACACGGCCCTGCGGAAGGGGAAACCGTCGGCTGCACGGATACCTCCCGTCAACAGGACCATGAGAAGTGATATCGCCAAGGACCTGGGAGAACTCACGAAGGGAGGCTCGCGATGCCCGGTCCTGAAAAGGGTTTGCCTGAAAGTCGATCCCTGAAACGCGCCCAGCTGGCCTGACAGGTCAGGGCATCGGTGAGAACGTGAGTCCCCGCAGAGGGTGGCCCTTGCGGTCAACGAACCTCATGAAGAAGCCCCACATCCCTGTGCGATTGCAGACCTTCACCAGGATCCTGCTCGTGCCCGCTGGAAGGACCATCTTGACCCGATCATCGTCGCGCTTCAGTCCCCTCACCCCCTCGTGTCGCCAAACCTCCTTTCCGTTGAGCCAGACGAGGATATCGTCATCGCTCCCGACCATCGCCCGGACCTCCTGGCGCTTCGGACTGTCCACCTCGCATGTGGCGTAGGCCACGCAGTAGGATGTGTAGGCTTGGTCGCCGTAGATCTCGCCCAGCCCCACGAAGCCGGCGCAGGACTCCCTCTTGATCCAGTGCACCGTGCCTGGCTTGCCCGGATACCCAGCCTGCAGGTCGACCTCCTTCTCAGGCGGGTATGCAGCAAGAAGCCCGGCGCGCTCTGTGTCCTCGAAGGGAGCTATGATGTACCAAGCTGGGACGAGGCCGGGTATGGTCCTTGGCCTCTCCCAGTATCCCACTTTCTGGATTCGCGCCTTGGCCATTCTCTCCGGCTGGCGCGGAACGGACAATCCGCCAGTCTGGATGATCTCACGGTGAGCCTGCTGCATCGCCCTCTGGATCCCCTCGCTCGCCGCCCAGCCAGTGTACGGCCCGCCGATGCGGCATGCGAACGCGATGAGCCCGCTTGCACCCTCCCTGACGAAGTCCTCCATCTGTTGTCGAACCTGCTGGGGGGTTGGTTGGCCTGCGCCGTTCCCCCAGAACGCCTGATAGACGCCCAGGAAAGGCATGCCCGGGACCCGGGCGCGAGCCGCAGTCAGCATCCACTGCACGTTATCGCTTATCATGAAACGATCGTAGTCCCGCGAGACGGGATACCAGTAGATCATCATCAGATCGCACACGCCGGGAGCGAAGTTGCAAAGCGACCCGTGGCTCCCGTAGCCGGCGCACACGACGCGGTGCTGTGGGCCGCCGTCGGACTTCCATATCGTCGCGTACATCGCTTTTAAGGCGGAAAGGGCATCGCCCGGGCTGTCATCCAGAACGTAGTAGCCCCCCAGGTTTGGGGAGTCTACTATCGCCTCGATCTCCCTGGCGCATGCGTCCGGCATGAAAAGGAAGGTCCCCTCGCGATGCGGGGTTGCCTCGGTGCCATCCATCCCCCTGTGGCATCCGACCAGCGCTGCCGGCGTGTAGCGGTCGTAGTAGATGAGCTCGTCGTCGAGCTGCACAATCCCCCTCTCCGGCAGCGGCCTCGCCGGCCTGTTGGATAACGGTACGACGGTTTGCTCGGCATCGACGTAGTCCCCCAGCGTGGGCATGCCGTAGATGTGATGGGTCAGATGGTACAGCACCTTGATGCCGTTCTCCTGGAGGAAGCCCCCGACCGGCGTCTTGGGGTCGAGCATCTCGCGCCCTCCCAGCACGACGTTCATCCCGACCTTCTTGACCAACTGAAGGTCGTCGAGGCTTGACGCCGCGTAGGTCCCGAGCATGGGGCGTCCATCCACCGTGTACGCAGGATATAGCTTCATTCAACCTTCCCCTGAACGGTGTCGCCTCGCCGCAACGGCGAAGATCTGGCCATGAAAAATATTCCGTGCTATCCGGGGAATACTTCTCTCCCTCCTGAGTAGGCGGGTGCTCGTTTCTTGGGCCATGCTTTCACCTCGCGAAGCGCCGATGGGGTTGCGGATCCACTCCCAGGCAGAGCATGTAGTTGGTTGTTCCAAACGATGCCTCAGAGCTTATTTTGTTCCAGGAGGCCTGCTCAGGGGTAACCATGCTCACACCCATACGGGGGCGATCTGTAGCGCGCCCAAGGTTGTCGGAGTCCTCCGGTACTGACCTGCGGGATCCCGGCGATCATTACGTTGGTCATCCTTTCCTTCTCCTTGCGCCAAATCATCCACCAGATGCTTGAACCCGTTAGCTTGACCACCGACACGCCCAGAAAGGCGGGTGAAATGATTTTCGGAAAACGCGCTACATGCCATGAAAATGATTCGGCAAGTGGATTTGCCGTGCACGCCCAAAGCCAATCGACACCTTGTGTGAACAGAACCGGCATCTGAACGATCCGAGCCAAGCTGCACGGTCGCCCTAGGGCAGTGCCGCGGCCTTCCGCTGACGGCTGCGGCCTGAGACCCATAGATTTAAGAGGCGGAAGGCTCCAGCGGGCGCAGGCAGCAGCCGCATCCCAGGCCCAAGAAAGGTCAAACGACAATGCTTGGCCAGCGCGGCGGCGACGAAGAAGCACACGGTGATCGTGTGAAAAGGTCCGCTTCTCTTGCTCGTGCGATATTTCTCATTTCTTCTGTCATGGTGCTAACATTCGGGTCACAGTCCAGAAACGCCCTGAGCACGACCCCCGCCATCCACCAGGGCAATCTGGTCATCTCGGGCAACACGGTCACTGTGCTGGAGGGAAGATTCGACATCAACGGGAGCATAATCATCGAGCAAAACGCGACGCTGCTTCTCAGAAATGCCGTACTCAACTTCACACAGAAGGGAATGAATCACAACATCACGCTGCGCAACCCCGCCGCGGGCAGCCCGCGCCTGATCGCGTACAATAGCACCGTGACGGCAAATGGCTACGACCTGAGGCTGCATCTGCTGGGAAATAGCTCCGGGCGGCTCGAGAAGTGCCGGATGGAGAAAGAGGTCAGAATCGAACCGAAGGGATCTTCTTCGCTCCTTGTCGCGGACTCCACCTTCCACTTTATGTCCCTGAGCAATTTCGCATCCTGTCAGCTGACGGGCTGCTCTGCGACGAAGGGAATGATGGCCGATGACCATTCGTCCCTAGAAATCCGGGGATGCCTGATTCCGTACATCCTTTGCAATACGAATTCGACGGTGGACGTCCGAGAATCAAACATCAACAGCTTTCTGCTTGCGAGAATCTACAGGGGGAACTGCTCGGTTGTGCGTTTGCGGCCCGGCTTTGTCAGGTTCTGGAATTTCCTGGCCAACTGCTCCGTCTCGCTCCGTCCCTGGGGAACCGCACCGAAGATCACGGTCGCAAACACCGAGGTGCGTGGATGGGCATTGACCATATTTAGCGACTCGCATGTGGCCGTCTTGGAGTCCGAGCTTTACAGCGTGCGCACGGAGGGTGAGGTTCTGGAAATGGCCGGCTCAACGATCAGCGGCCCGTTCTCAGCATACGGTGGTTCGCAGACCCGGTTTTCCTCGTGCAGGCTGACCAGCGTTGACTGCAACGTTAACGCCCGAGTGTGGATCTGGAACTCCACCGCCGACCTGTACTCAGCTAATCAAGAATCGAACATCTACATCTGCCAGCGCTTGGATGTCAACGTCGTGGACTCCACCGGACCGGTATCGGGGGCGAATGTGACGGCCAACTTCCAAGACGGAACGAAGGCCGACTCCGCCCTGACGGACTCCTCCGGCATCGCGACGCTGCTCCTGGCGCAGGAGATAATCAATGCCACTGGGCGCTGGGCCGCGGGGGCGTACCAGGTCGGGGCCTATCATGCGGGGCGTTCCAGCTCTGCCGCGGTGGACCTGAACACGACGAAGCAGATCACCCTCACGTTGGCAGGCGCTCCCATCGGTGAAGTCCCCCTGCCCCGCACTGCGCTTCTGGAGGTGAGTCTGGCCGCCGGAGCCGCCCTCAGGATGAAAGCCAGAAGACGGGCCAAACTGAACCGAAAACGTGCGCCATTTGGGAGGGCAACCGCGGGGTGCCGGGCAGGAAGGACCTTCGGTGAGGCAGAAGGGAAGCGCCCACGGTAAGCCGCCCGCCATCTAGGATCTCGACGGCCTCGGCTACAACGACACCTCCACGCCATACAGCGCTTCCACGCTGAACTTGTGGATTCGCCACGCCGAGTCCTCGCTGAGCCTGCCTTCCTCCAACATCGTGCGTGTAACCCTCGGCACCGTCCTGGGTCCTAGCACTGCGCCGGGCCGGGCACGCTCATCCACGTAGTCCGTCTCCACAAGGAACCTGTCCCCCTGCTTTAGAGCCTGGGTGACGTTCTCCTTGGTGGCGATCACGGAGGGAAACACGCCCGTTTCCTGGCCAGCTGCCACGAGGGGAGGCGAGAAGTGTTTCACGACCCTCCTCGGGTCAAGCCCCGCACGCCTTGCCCTCGATGCCAGCTCCTCAAACTGCGCCGGGGTGCTGGTCTCCATATGAACCTGCACCGCGCATCCTACGTCTGCCGCAAGCTCAAAGGCTAGATCCAGTTGGTCGTTTGAGGCTTCAAGCAACTCCTCCGAAACAGGGAAATGTGGCCTGCCCACCTCGCCTATCGCGACGGCCCTTCCCGCCCTCACGAGCTCGGCGCAGCACCGCAGGCATTCCCCGTAGACCGACTTCGCTTTCTCCGGCCCGGCCGTCTCCCAGAGCTTGACAAGCTCGGCCGGGTGCGGGCCTACCACCGCGAACGCTCGAACGCGGGTTTGGGAGTTCAACCTGTCCACCATCTGGAGGAAGGATTCTGTTGCCCGTTTGAAGTCATCAACGGAGCGGAGGGCAAGATCCCAGTCCTGCACCATCTTGTTCACGACGATAAGGTGGGTCCCCCCAGACTTCGAGAACAGCCTTGCGACCTCAGCCGGTCCCAGCCCGTGCAGGGGATCGATGTGAATGTGGTTGTCCGTGATGGGAAGTGGCGAACCCACGGTATGGCGGGCCCCAGCGACCCTTTTAGATTTGAGCCGGTTGGACCGAATTGGCAACCGCCGAAACCCCGGCAAGATCGAAAGGCATGCGACAGAAGCCGTCACTGCAGTTCCCGTGAAAGCCTAGTTTGAGCCGCCGCTCGGTAAAGCCTCCTCCTGACCATCAGCGTCCACAGGCTGAAGCCCGAGATGCAGAGGACGGCCGAGACCGCGAGCCACTCCGCCATGTACACCCAGAGGAGAGCCTGATCCTTCATCCTCATCGCCATCCTCTCAACCTCGCCGAACCTAGCCAGCACGCCGCTCATCTGCTCCCGGCACTTCGAGAACTCGAGGTCGCTATACAACTGAACGCCATCATCGTAGAGTGCCTCCAGCTGTGACATCTCGTCGTCGATCGGCCGCGTATCCGCTCCGAACGCATCTATGAAGTCCTTAAGCGAAAGCAGCACTCCCCTTCGCATGTCGAACTGAATGATGCTGGACCTAGCCAAGTGGAACTCCTCGACATCCTGGATCAACTTCCTCTTGGCGGAGTAGAAGATCATGTTGATCAGGATCTCGGCGCAATAGGGATTATCGGGGTATATGAACCAACCGCCGGGGATCAGGCTGCCACATGTGAAGGTCCTTCCCTTCTCGTAGTCCCAGACGGCTAGGTATGGCTGCTTGGTGGCGAAGTTGCCGTGCTGCCACGCGAGCGTCGCCGATCCTTGCCGGGGCACGACCACGCTGGAGACCCCCCAGCATGGGGTCCTCTCCACGCCGTAAGGTGCGAAAAGGGTCAGAACGGGATCAGGGAAGTTCTTGTCGATCGTCACGCTGAAAGCGAGGGACATACCCCGCCATCCCCCCCTCTCTGCCACCGCGGCCGCGTCGTTGGGGAAGGCTTTGGAGGTCAGGGAATTGGCCCACGCGCTCATGATCGTGCCCACCACGCTGAAGACGCTGTTGTCGTTGATCCCGCCAGTCCCCTCGCGGATCGAATCATACATCCACTGGTCCTGTCTAGGAGACAATAGGTCGTACTCAGTAGCGGTGAGGATGATGAACTGGTAGCCCCGCATCGCCTCGTACGTGCGGGGGAAGTAGAGCCTAATGAACTTCTCCGCTTCCTGCTGGCTCAGCGATGTCCCAACCGCGCGGCACGGCACCGCGACGATGCTGACGAACGGCTCGCCCGCCAGCAGTCCGCGGAGCGCATTGATCTGTCCGATCTCCCCGACAACCAGAATGCGCGTCCTTCGAGTGTCGCACCCAGCCGGACGGGCTGTGATTGGGAGAGCGAGAGCGATCAGCACGAACGTCTGGAGCCGCCCAGGCCCGAGGAAGCTTCCCAACGTCCCTCCGCGAAACGTTCTCATTCCCGTCAGCGTCTCCGCAACTCACTTAAAATCCTTACTGCCCGCAGCGCGCAAACCCATTACTTTCCTTTCCACCAGAAATGCGGGATGACTACGTTGGCGTCGTGCGTTGACGTCGGGAAAAGCTTTTTCAGCCAAACCGCGCGCCTTCGTCCAACCGAACCTGCCTAGTGAATCGAAGATTGCGTGAGACGATGACCAGCCACGAGGGCGAGCCTGAGGAGACAGATCCCGAAGAACTCGAGCTCGAGGACCTCGAGGACTTGGAAGAAATCCAGCTCGTTGGAGAGGTCAAGCCCGAGAGAGACGAGCCCGTGGGGGCGCGAGACCAGATGCGGCGGGCGTTGCCGACGCCACAGGCCGGGCCAGTCCAGGTGAGCGAGCACGCGGCAAAGGTTTACTCGATGGAACTCGTGAGCGGTGAGTTCGTGCGCGGATCGGGCTCGGCGAGGAGCTTCCTTAGGATGTGGAACGGAGAGAACATCGACAAGGCGCGCGTGATGGGAACGGTCGCCCACAAGTTCTCCTCGCAGGACGGCACATACTGCGCACTGACCTTGGATGATGGAACCGAGACGATAAGGGTTAAGGGTTGGAGAGAGGAGGCGAAGGTCTTGCAACCGTTCGAGGTCGGACAGATCGTGGACGTCATAGGCCAGATAAGGGAGTACGAGGGAGAGATTTACCTGTCGCCCCTCTCTGTATCTGCGATTGCGGACCCCAACTGGGAGCCGTTGAGGGAGCTTGAGATCTACAGGCTCAGGAAGGTGAAGAAGAATGATCTCCAGCTATGATGATCTCCTAGAGAGGGCAAGATCCCAACTTCCGAAGGAGATCTTCGAGAAGAAGAGATTCGACATCCCGCAGCTGGACATAATCACAGTGGGCAAGCGAACGATTGTGCGGAACTTCGGCGACCTTGCCGACGCATTCAGCCGAAAGGCCGACCACATCATCAAGTTCCTCAGCAAGGAGCTTGCAACAGCGGGCGAGATAGAGACCCGGAGGGCCGTGTTCCAAGGCCGCTTCACTGACCAGAAGATAATGGAGCTCGTGAACGCGTATGCCAAGGAGTATGTGTTCTGCCATGAATGCGGCAAGCCCGACACGAACATCATCAAGCAGGGAAGGGTTCACATGCTGAAGTGCGAGGCCTGCGGGGCCAGAAGTAGCATAAGGTCCTTCTAGGTCGATCCGTTGCCCGAGGGGAAGTGTCCCAAAGTCTTCATGAAGATCCATAGGGCCCAGGGCGAGATGCTGGTCGCCATGTGCGACAGGGATGTCCTGGGTAAGACTTTCAGGGAGGGTGAGTTCAATTTGAAGGTGAACGAGGGTTTCTACAAGGGAACGCTGATCGGAATCGACGATTGCGAGCCCTTCCTGAAGGAAGCAACGATTGCAAACTTGGTGGGAAAGGACTGCGTGTCAAAGGCCATCAGCCTAGGATTGGTCGAGAGAGACAAGGTGATAGTTGTCGCGGGCGTCCCCCATGCCCAGATGGTCAAGTTCTTCATCTAGGAGTCGTCAGCAATGTGCGGGACAAATGTCCAGTCGCGAGCGGCGCGCTGCCCGGGATGCGGCAGCCTCGTCCGAAACCTCATCGACGGGATCTGTCCTGCATGCTTCTTGGGCACAAGGCAGATCCTCAGGCTATCCCCTTTCCAGATCACGGTCTGCCCCCAATGCCTCAGATACAAGCATGAGAACTCCTGGAGAGAGGGCGGGGCAGACCTGCGATCGACGATCGTGAAGGCCGTCGAGGCCGAACTCCCGAGGAGAACCAAGCTCACCGACCAATTCGCCGCTGGATCGCGCCAGGGGGCTGCGAAGCAGACCGGACCAGCGCTATTGCGCCTTTGGGTCGAGCGACCGTCCATGATGAGGAGGAAGATCTCACTTGACATCTGTGCGGAGGTGGGACCGCTCGGCGAAGGGGGCGAGACCGCCAAGGTCTGCGTGCGGTCGACCGTGCCCTTCCAGAGGAAGACCTGCAGAGAGTGCGGGCTGAAGGGCTCAGAATTCTACTCCTGCACGTTACAGGTGAGGGCAGAAGGGCGAGATCTGGACCCGGAGGAGCTGGATTGGATCACGTCCCTAGTAAAGGAGGCCTCCGGCGCTGGATCGAAGGACCGCATGGGGTTCCTCTCCAAGATGGAGGACGCCCGCCAGGGGAGGGACTTCTACTTGGGGTCCGTCAAGAGGGCGAGGGACATCGCAAGGAAGGCTGTCCGCCAAAGGGGCGGAACGATCGAGGAGTCCAAGAAAATCGTGGGCGTGGAGAAGGGCAGCAACAGGAAGCTGTACAAGTTCACGATCCTGCTGCGGCTCCCCGGCCTCCGGCCGGGCGACATCACCGAGCACAACGGACGCACGTACGTGGTGCAGCACGTGCGGGGCGGAAGGGTTGCACTGCTGGGACTGGACGGCCGCACCGTGTGCGTCGAGGGGGCCGCTGCCAAGGATCTGCCGGTGTTAGCCAGGCAGCGGGACGTTGGCGATGCCATCGTCACGGAGGTTCGACCTGACGGGATCCAGATACTGGATCCGCGCAGCAACCTGACATTCGATCTTGACCAGACACCCGCAGAAGCCAAAGTGGGCTCGACGATCAGGGTCATGTGGACCAACGGCGTGCCTAGGCCCGTCCCGTCTCTGAGCGCGGAGGCCGAAAAGTGACCGAAGGGATGACGATCGCGGTCACGGCAGACTCGCACCTGGGGCGGAGATACCCCACGATGGAGTTCAGGGAGAGGGACATCTGCTCGGGCTTCGAGGCCGCGCTGGACGGGATCATCTCGGCGAAGCCCGATCTGATAATCCACGCTGGCGACCTCTTCGATGCGGTGTTCCCGCCAGGCTGGATCTTCGAGATGGGCCTTTCATCATTTCAGTCGCTTCCGCTTCCCTCGGATGGATGTTCCGTAACCGAGCAGGTGACGGGACAGCAAGGCTCGCCGAACGTGTTCATCATCCACGGCAACCACGATGGCACCGCGGATGCAAGGTGCGAAAGCGGCTGCTTCAGCATCCTGAGGTACTTCGACTCCATGTCTCTGTGTAACTACCTTGACCTAAGGAGGGCGGATGAGACAATCTACCTTCCCCGTTACGTATGCGAGGCCGGAGGCGTCACGGTCGGCATACAGGGGCTTGGCCATCGTCCCACGTCGCACTTTGAGAAGATCCTGGGCGAGGTCAAGCCCATCCCGAACGTCGAGCACAACATTCTGATCGTTCACCAAGGCATAGCCGACCTTACCGCCCCATACACGAGGGGCGACATACTCCCCAAGGAACTCTTCCTCGACAAGGGGTTCGACCTGGTGATCGCGGGCCATACCCACAGGTCCTTCTATGAGGAAGTCAGGGGCACGAGGTTCCTAGTTCCAGGGAGCACTGAGAGGATCGATTCGGGTGAGTTCGGCGAAAGGAAGGGGCACTATCTGCTCTCGGTGTCGGGCCAGGACATACAGTGTGAGTTCAGACCGATCGACCTCGACCGGGTAAGGAAGGTGAGGAGGTACGACGTGGAGGTCGACGGACTTGCGGGCAACGAGATTACAGAACAGTGCATAAACGCCATCACCGACTCAGACCTCGCTGGGGCTCTGATCTACTTCGTCCTCAGGGGCCAGACACCGCATGGCCACGCGGATGTGGACCGAGCTGGGATAGAGGCCAGGCTTTCAGACCGAGGGCCGATCGCCGTCAAGATAAACACCGAAAAGGTCATACGAAAAGACATAGGGGAGATAGTTAGCAACGAGAACTGGAGCGAGGTGCGGATCGGGCCCGACACCTTCAGAGTCCTTTTCTCCGAGAGGAACCTTCGCGACCTAGCCGGGAACCCCATCAGGGACGAGACGGTGATCTCGATCCTTGCCCAGATCGCGTACAACATCTACCGCGCTTTCGAGCGGGACCAAAAGGAGGACGTCGAGTCCATACTGGCAAAGGACCTCTATTCCGTCGCGGAGTCCTTCTACCCGGAGGAGGAAGAGCGGTGAGAATCGAGGAAGTGCGGCTCAGGAACTTTCGCTCCTACGGGGACCGCACCACCATCATAGCCTTCAGGCCAGGCCTCAACGTATTGCTGGGAAGGATCGGGAGCGGGAAGTCCTCGATCCTTGAATCCATCCTCATCTCGCTTTTCGGGTTCGGCGGGTCCGGTCCGAAGAAGAACGATGTTCTAAGGAGGGATGCCACCCCTGAGAGGTTCCAGATAGAGCTGACCTTTTTCTATGATGGATCGCACTTCAAGCTCGCTCGCGGCGTGGAGACACGACTCGAGACCTCCCCGGACGGCCTGACATGGACAGTCGTCTCGGAGAACACCAACGAGATCAATGAGTACATCGAGGGTACGCTGGGGATCTCGGCGCGGAAGTTCAGGGATCTCTTCTACTCGGCCCAGGGCGAGCTGACGAACGTGATCACCGGAAGCCCGGAGGTGCGCCAGAAAAACATAGACAAGCTCCTCGGCGCGGAGGGACTCAGGGAGACCTTCGAAAGGCTGACCGAGTTCGTGAGGTTCTTCGACGAAGATATCGGGAAGGCCAAAGGCGCGCTAGTCGACACGAACGCCTACCTTTCCCGCTACAGCCTAGATGAGATGAGGCAAGATAGGGAGAAGGGCCAGCGAGAGTTGATCCAGATAGGCGAGCAGATCGAAGCCCTTGACAAGCAGATTTCGTGCGACGCCTCACAACTCGAACGCCTCGCAGCACAGGCCAAGCCCATACAGGACGCCTGCGAGAAGGTGCAGACCTTGTCAAGCATCATAGCACGAAAGGAGGCTGATCTCAACAATCGCAAGTTCCAGATCGCGGAGCTGGAGAGGAGGATATCCGAATCGACCCAGATCCTGGAGGAACGGAGGGCGAGGCTTGAAGCCCTTTGCCAGGAGCGCCAAAGGGCGGAGGCATCCAGCCGCGAGCTGGAGACGCTGTACGAGAAGCTGTGGAGCCTGAGGTCCAAGGCGTCCGCGATGCTTGAGCGCCAGCGCACGCTGATCGAGCGGATCGAGTCCCTCGGCCGGGAAGTTGAGGCCGAGATCAAGTCCGAGTCCGCCATTCAGGCCAAACTCCAGAAGGCTGGGGAGGAGCTGTCCGGATGCATGCTGAAGAAGGCATCCCTGGAGCGTGACATCTCGGCATCCCGCGAGTCCCTTGAAAGGCTCAAGGCCAGCATCGCGGCCCAGGACGAGGACCTGAGGAAGGTGGAATTGAGGGCGAACGCGGTACACGAGAAGGTCGTGGAGGAGGCCAGCAGGATAAGCAAGCTGAACTCCCTGCCCGAGGGTGCCGAGTGCCCCTTCTGTGAACAGCCGGTGGCCAGGAGCCACAGGGCCAGGGTCATCGCCAGGGTTGAGGCGATCACGAAGCGCCTGCTGCGCGAGGAGGAGGAGGCGGTCTCCTCGGTCGCTCGATCCCGCCAAGCCCTGGAGGAGATGAAAGCGAGAAGCGAGTCCGAGGAGAGGAGGCTCGAGCAGATCCTAAGAGACATGTCGAACCTCGAAGCGGAGATTGCAGGCCACCGCCAGAACAGGTCTAACCTTGCCGCTAACCTGGAAGAGTGTCGATCGAGAAAGAGGAGGCACGAAGATGATCTTGCGGCACACCGGGCCTCACTTGAGGACCTGAAAGGCCAGATCGAGAAGGTCAAGGAGGCGCATGGGCTCCAAGGCGACGACTGGTTTCCGGCCCTGGAGCGGCGCCTCGAGGAGACCCACAAGCGAAGACAACGGTCCTTGGACGGCCTGGCGCAGATCGACGCCGAGATCAAGACGACAGAGGAGCTGACCGCCCGCCTGAAGAAGGATCTCGAGAGGGACTCTTCGGCGCTCCGGGAGATCAAGATGTCGATCGAGTCCCTCGAGTCGGATCTGGCCCGAGACGAAAGCGAGATGTCCTCGACGTACGAGCCTCTGGTTGGCAAGTGTGAAGATCCGCAAGTGAGACTCTCCAGGGTGCTGGAAGAAATCACGCGGCGCATCGAGGCCCTCAAGGATGATCTCAACTCTAGAAGGGTCTCAAAGGAACGCCTCTGCGCTGAATACAGGCAGAAGACCGACTCAATCGCCCAGATCGACCAGCGGATCGAGGAGTATGTCCTGGAGCAGAAGAAGGCGGCCCAACTCAACAGGACGGTGACGATCTACAGCGAGGCGAAGAACCTGCTCGAGCAGATCCGGGAGAAGTACAAGGACGCCAGGGAGATGATCAGGACCAACCTGATCAACGTGCTCAGGGAGATCCTGAGGGCGGAATTTCAAAGGCTCTACGCCTACGAGGATTTCCACGACGTGCAGGTTTCCGACAGCTACGAGGTCTCCCTCATCGGGCCGATGGGCAGCATCGAGGCACACAACCTGTCGGCTGGGCAGAAGGCCATAGTCAGCATTGCCTTCCGCCTCGCCGTGGCCAAGGCCATGAAGATGAACATCGGGTGCTGGATCATAGACGAGCCCACCCAGAACATCGGGAAGGCCGAGGTCGAGGCCCTGGCCGAGGTGCTGGCCGACACGAGCGAGATCCCGCAGATAATCGTCGCGACCCACCACGAAGCCCTAGGTCGCCACGGAAACGTGGTCACCCTGGACATCAGAAACGGCGAGACCGTCCTGGGCACTGAGATCGCCCAGCTGGGCCTCGCGCCCGGCCGGGATGCCAAGTGACGTAGGCTAGACGATCCTCACCGGCGCGTTCTTCTCCGACGACCTGTATACGGCCTCGAGCATCTTGACGACGTTCCAGCCCTCGACCCCGTTGGGTATGGGGGTCTTGTCGTTGATCACGCAGTCGATGAAGTGGTCGATCTCGGCCTGGAAGCTGTCGATCTCCCTGATCTCCGGCGTCATGCTCGTCGGCGTGCCCTCGATATCCTTGTATATCTCGAGCGGGTATCTTGAGGCCCCGCCCTTGTCCCCGACCAGTATGCTAGCGGTCTCTCCCTTCCATCCAGCGACCCAGCTCGCACCCACATGTACGATCTGCCCCGTCTCGAACGTGATGGCACCGATGGCGATGTCCTCGACCGCGTTCTCGTCCTTCGAACCAAAGCACCTGCCCAGGCAGTATGCCGGTTTGGGCGAGCCCATGAACCACCACGTCAGGTCAAGCAGGTGCACGCCGATGTCCAGCATCGGGCCCCCGCCGGACAGGTTCTTCTGGGCAAACCACCTGCCCGGGTTCCCGTTGTGTCTAAGCCAATGGCATCTGGCGTAGTTGATGGTCCCAAGATAGCCGGACTCAACGATCCTCTTGAGGTAGACGCTCCCGGCCTCGAATCTCCTGCACACTGCGACCATGAGCTTGGTCCCGGCCCTCTCCGCCGCCCGCACCATCCTCCTTCCTTCCTCGGAGGTCGTGCACATGGGCTTCTCGGTCAGGGCGCTCACTCCCCTCTTGGCGGCGGCAATCGCCAGCGGGGCGTGGAACACGTTCGGGGTGCAGATGCTCACGGCATTGAGGCCATCGACCTCGAGAAGTTCAAGGGGGTCGTAGAAGGCCTTCACCCCGTAGATCCCCGCCACGCTGTCGGCCGTCTCGCGGACCGTGTCGGCAACCCCGACGATCTCCGCACGGGGGTTTGCAGCGTATCTCTTAAGGTGCTCTCTACCGGCCCACCCGAGGCCGATGACACCCACCTTTATCCTCTGTGCCTTGTCGGTCAAGATCCAGACCTCCTCTAGGGCTGTGGCTTGTCGGAGGCCGAGAGCTGCTTCAGCCTCCCAACGCCGTCCAATTCCTCAATATACCTCGCCACGCTCGGCGGAACCAACTCCTTCCAATCCTTGCCGTTCAGCATTCGTTCCCTGATCGTCGTCCCGCAGTACCTGTCTCGATCGAATGTTTCGTGCTCCCTCACATCGTAGCCTGCCTTCTGGAAAAGCGTCTTCACAAGCGGATTATGGGTAAATACCACGTCGAAGCGGGGGCAGTAGGTTTCCACCTGGGAGACGTAAATGGAGTGGTAGTTCGGGGGAAGGGTGTCCGGAACGGCGAGGATGATGACCCTGGAGAGCGGGATGCCCGCCTCGACGAATGCGTCCCGAAGCATCTTGATCCTCTCGCCGGCTGTGAAAGGGTTCTCCAGCGAATAGGAGTTCAGGGCGCTGCCCACAACAACCGCCAGATCGTCGACCTGCTCCAAGATGCTCTTTATGCTAAGGATGTGTCCCTTGTGGACGGGCTGGAACCTCCCTATGTACAGGCCCGTGGTCAAACGTCAGCCCTCCCGGACTATCAGGACTTCCTGACCCTCCGTTCCGCCGATGACCGAGGACGCGTTCCCCTGGTTGATCGCGATCTCGTAGGTCTGCTGGCTCCCGACGATCACGATCAGCTGCCCGGGCTCACCGTCGGCGTAGCAAGACGCCGCAAGCGACGGAAAAGTCTTTCCTCCCATGATGAGCCTCAGCCTGGTCCCTGGGGGCGCCCGTAGGAGCTCCTCCGAGATGTTCGTGACCACGTTTCCGAAGCCGTCGACGAAGATCACCTCACCCCTAGCGCCGTTCGTGGTCTCGGCGGGCGGGGCTACCTTGATGGTCTGGATGCCATCGACCCGCCTGCCCAGTTCGTCGGGGGCCTGCCCCATATCGAGAAGTGCGGCGACGGGGGCGAATATGTCCCGGCCGTGGAAGGTGTTCGAGATCGAACGCTGGGTCCTCTCCTCGACGAGCCTCGGGTCGATCGCGTAGCTCGTATATCCACCGCCTCTCAGGGCCAAGGTGAAAACCCCGTTGTCGGGTCCCACGAAACGCCCCCGCTGGGCAATCACGATTAGGCCTCTCCTCGAGGTTCCAACGCCAGGGTCCACGACGCAGACGTGCACCGCGTTTCCCGGGAAGGCCCGGGCCGCGCACATCAATACGAAGCTGGCCTTCCTAATATTGAACCGCCCAACGTCGTGTGAGATGTCGACGATCGTGGCGTTCGGGTTGAGCTCCAGAATCGCGCCCTTCATCTGGGCCACGTACACGGGATCAAAGTCGGTGGTCAGGGTGATCAATCGATGCGCCTCCCCTCAAGCTCCTGCATGAACGCGTCCTCCTCGTACAGAACGTCGCTTATCTTCCCCTCCCTCTCGTACTTTAGCCCCCTGACGATGACGACGGGCAGGCCCTCAGCGGCCTCGCCCATGATGAGCGCCGCCGCGCTGCACACCATATCCGCCGTGCACACGAGGGTGGTCTCAAGCTTTCGGCCGAAAAGATCCGGGATGCCGATGAACGAGCGTATGGGGGATATCCCCCACACCCCGACGGCGACCCCGATTGCCCCCTTCCTGAATGGCCTTCCCTCCGAATCCGATATTATCACCGCGACATCCACCCCGCAACGGGCCTTGATGGAGGCGGCTATGGAGCGCGCGGACCGATCCGGATCCTCGGGAAGGGTTGAGACATACCCAGCCTCGTTGTTTGAGGCGTCGACCCCTGCGTTTGCGCACACGAAACCCTTCAGCGTCTCACACACCATGAAACCCCGCCGAGCCAACACCACCCTGCGGGACTGCCTTAGCACGACCTCGACAACCCGGGGGTCCTTGCCCGTGATGGTGGCGTACTTGAGTGCGGCGGCTGAAGGAACGACATCGTCCAGCCTGACCACGCTTCCCTCGGCGCGAGAGACGACGGTCTCCGACACGACGAGGATGTCGCCGTCCAGCAGCTGAGTCCTGGATCTTACCGCCGCCTCATGAATCAGGCATCCAAGGTCGTCACCCTTCCTAACCAATGGCAGTCCGGGCAAGCCGATGACCGTCAGAACCGGTTGGGACATGGGCGCACATCCCTTTTCTCAGGCCTTCAGCATCACGGAACACGGGCAGCTCAAGAGGACCCTGTAGGCCCACCCCCCTTCGCGGAGAAAGCGTCCCAGGATCCCCGGGGTCGGCTTCTGGAGGATGGCAAGCTGGGTTAGATCGGCCGAGAGCATCCTGTTCAGCTGCTTGACGTCCCTCCTTGGCATCGCCTCGCCCTGCGGGGCAAGGCCCAACTCCCTTGCCTTCCTCAGCTGCACCTCGAGGGCGGAATCCGCCGCGGCCTTTCCGTCTCTCGGGGCCGAGATCACCTTTAACTGGGAGCCGAAACTCCTCGCAAGATCTGCCGCCAGCTCGAGAACCCCGGTTTCCCCTTCGCTGCCAATCACGACCGATATCCTCGAAAGCCCGCAGGTCTTCTTGACGACCAGAACGGATCCCTTCCAGGTCTTCGTGACCTTCTCCGCAACCCGCCCAACGCTGTCCAGCTCCCATCGGTCGTCCTCGCCGTTGCCCATGATCACCAGGTCGTACGCCCCATCCTCGGCGAATTCCAGGATCGCGTTGGAAGGGTCCCGGTACCTGAGGACGTCGGACTTGACCTCAAGCCCTTCCTCCGCAAAGAGCGACCGTGCGCTGGATATGATCGACTCGGCATTTTGCTCCAAGTGCGAAACGACTTCCTTCCCGATCGCCCGCGGCTCGCCTTCCGCAGGGGCAACGGCGGACTCGGGAATGACGTGGATGACCGTCGCTTCTGACGCCATACGTTTGGACAGGGTCGCGGCCATCTCCAAGGACTGAAAAGAGGACTTGGAACCATCGACCGGGACCAGGATCCTTCCAAAGCGCACCTGACACACCGTCCGCCGCTTTGGGAAATCCCCTTATTTCTCTTTTGAACGTGACCGCGGTGCGCCCGTCCCGCCAACCGACGCAGGTCGAGCTTTCACCCAAGATTCCATATCAAGATCGAAACACATATTTCCGTGCGCTCGAAGTTAGTCATCGCATGATCGTTGAGAAGAGGCTCAAGAAGCTCGGCATAGATCTTCCGCAACCTCCGAAGCCCCTCGGCGCCTACGTGCCGGCCGTCGTGGCCTCTCCCTTCGTCTTCGTCTCGGGGGAGAAGGCGACCGTCGGCGGAATCCTGAGATACAGGGGGAAGGTCGGCAGAGAGCTCACGGTTCAACAGGGCTACGAGGCCGCTCGCATCTGCGCGGTCAACTGCCTCGCCTGTCTTAAGGCCGCGATCAAGGATCTGGACCGGATCGAGAGAATCGTCAAAATTGAGGGTTACGTGAACAGCGCGGACGGCTTCAACGAACAGCCCAAAGTCCTCAACGGGGCATCCGATCTGATCCTCCAGGCCTTTGGGGAGGCAGGACAGCATTCAAGGGTGGCCGTGGGGGTCAGCGAGCTCCCCGACGACAGCCCCGTCGAGGTGTCGATGATCGCCAAGCTCGGCAGATAACGGGCATCGCGAGGGGTCCGTCGCGCTAACATATTTCATATGCCAGCCGCCCCCGGAGCATTCGGGTAGGCAGGATGGCGAGGATCGCGGTCAAGAAGTCGGTGCTGGGCATAAAGCCCTACGCACCGGGCATCTCAAGCCACGACGTAGGCAGACCCATCACCAAGATGTCCTCCAACGAGAATCCGTACGGGCCCTCGCCCAAGGCTGTCGAGGCCATAAGGGCCGTCGCGGAGAGGGTGAATCTCTACCCGGACAAGGAGGCCAGAACCCTTAGGTCTAAGCTGGCGGAGATCCTCGAGGTGGGGCCCGAGTGCATATTCGTGGGCAACGGCTCGGATGATGTCCTAGACAACCTCGGCAAACTCTACCTTTCTGAGGGGGACAACCTCGTCACACACTCCAGCTTCTCTACCTACGACGCGATCGCGCGGGCCCTGGGCGCAGAGCGCCGCCTGGTGAGCGATCTTCCTGATCTGAAGATAAACGTCCGAGGACTGAAGGAGGCGTGCGACTCTAGAACGCGCATGATGCTGGTCTGCACGCCCAACAATCCGACCGGGTCGATCCTCACGGAGGACCAGCTCGCGGAACTCATCGCCTATGCAACCGACAGGGGCATCTTTCTCGTGGTTGACGAGGCCTACGCCGAATTCTCCGAGAACTATGCCTCGCCGTACAAGCACGTGATCCGCGAAGGGTTGGACGCGGCCGTGGTGCGAACCTTCTCAAAGGCCTACGGCTTGGCTGGCTTGCGGATCGGGTACGCTGTGGCACCCGCCCACGTAGTGCGCTACCTTGACCTTGTCAGGATGCCCTTCAACGCCAGCTCGGTTGCACAGGCCGCAGCTGTGGCCGCTCTGTCCGACCAAACCTACATGCAAAGGTCGGTCCAGAGGATAAGGAATGGAAGACGCTTCCTAGCGGAGGGGCTCGCTAGGCTGGGGCTCGAGTGTGTGCCATCCGAGGCGAACTTTCTGCTCGTCCCTGTGGGGCAAGCCGGCTTCACGGCCACGGAGTTCACAGAGGCCCTCCTGCGGAAGGGCTTCGCGGTGAGAGACTGCTCAAGCTTCGGGCTTCCTCAACACGTGAGGGTGACGGTTGGAACCGAGGAGCAGAACGCGTCCTTCCTTTCCGCTGTGGCGGAGATCGTTTCCTAGTTGGAAATGAACCTGGTCAGGTCCGCCCGGCCGCGCCCCCGCTCCAGCCTCAACGGGTCCACCTTCTTGATCTCAAGGCCATACTCGAGGATAAGCCTACGGGCCTTGCTTGAGGAAGAGGGGCAGACGAGTATCCCCCTGACGGGTTGGTTGGTCTTCTTTTTCACCGAATCGACGTAACGCTTCAGTTGAACCACGTCATGCGGAGTGGCCTTGGACCGTTTAACCTCCACGACGACGGGTTTGCCCTCGGAGTCAACGCCGCTGATGTCTATGCTCCCCGCGACCGTGACACGCTCGTTCTTGGACAGCTTGAAGCCCTTCTCGATGATCGAAGGATTCTTGATGAGCTCTCTCACATAATCCCTCTCGGTGCCGTAGACGTCCAACCGGGAGAAGTCCTCCAAGTGAAAGGACTGAAAGCTTTTCACCGAGAAGATGTCGATCTCCATCCTCTCGCGTTCGCGCTGCTTGCGGCACACCAGCCGCAGCGTTCCGTTCGTCTCGACGAGCTCCGTCTTGGTTCTGGGGGGCATCCAGTTCACGGGCTCCCGCCCGCGCTTCTGGTGCACTATGAGGGTGCCGTCCTCTTTGAGGATTATCATCCTCTCTCCGCGCCCGAGGTGGGATCTTGCTCTCCCTTGGTAGCGAATCTCGCACTCGCATACCAAGAAGATGGTTTGGCCGTGAGCCATCGCGAAGGCGATGGACTTGGCGAGTTCCGCCCGCGCATCGGCCGACACTGAGGATCGGTATGCAAGAGACGCCGGCACTTAAAATATCAACCCGGCGACCGGGGCGGCGGCCGTTCGGACCTAGACGTCCGGCCTGCTCCTGCCCTCCCATCTCCCCGCGTTGCAGGAGGCCGAACCGAATCTGTGGTAACCCGTCCTCTCGCAGATCCCAAGGTCGGGAAATGTCTTGGACAGCGGGTGGCTCGAGTCCAACTTGAAGTACGAGCACCTAGCGCAGACGTACCCCCTGTCCCTCAGAGACTTCTCCGCGGCCCATTGGCTCCTCCATCCGGCCCTCATAGCTTCCTTCATTGCGGGATTTACTCCCGCCCCTGGCCTCGCGGACCTTTCCTTTGCATCCGTCTCGAAGGAGGCGTCCGCCGACATCGTTCTCCCCTGTGAGCAATCTTGCCAGGTACAGGTTCGCGGCCCATTATAAAGATATCACGCAAAAGACGTCGTGGACGTGCAAGTTTCGCATAGCGCCTAGGATGGCCGGTCCTGAGGGAAGCAGCGCTATGTGGATATTCCCAGGGGCATCTTCTGCGCCTCAAGCGGAGGAATGCCAAGCAGACCTCAGACCTGCGAGGTGTACACACGCGTAACGCTGACCTCGCGATACAGCCTTCTCCTGAGCATGAGGGCGTAGAGAACGTAGCCCGTGATCATGCAGGTCCCAGTGACCGCGGCCCACTCGATCATGTAGACCCACATCAAGGCTTCGTCCTTGAGCCTCATGGCTTTCAGCTCAAGCTCCTCCAGGGCGGCGTGGGCCTCTTCCGATTTGTCCAGGGCATCCTGGTAGAGGCCATCCAGGTACAGCCGCTTACCCTCATCCATCATAGCGTCGATGCGGCTCTTCGTCTCCACGATCCTTCTGGGATCAGCGCCGAACCTTTCCGCGAAGTCCAGGAAGGCCGATATCGTGGAGGTCCTAGCACCGTACCGCTCGAAGTCGTTCCTCACGGCGCTCACGAGGGCGATGTCCTCCGGAAGCGGTTTGCCCAGGGAGTGGAGGATGATGTTCATCATTATGTCCAAGCCGTACTCCTGATCGGAAGGATAGTAGGTGTTTCCCCACCAGGGACAGTCCAGGTCGTCGGCCACCGACCAAGTCATTGCTTCCCCGTACCTCCAAGAAAGCAGCCATGCTACTGGCGGGTTCCTGGAGAACTGGGTGTAAGCCCCCCTTGCCCTGCCCCACACCGTGGCGCCCTCCTGGGGAACTATCAGGACGATCGTCCAGTAGCCCCGCACCTCCTCGATGCCAAGCGGGATGAACATCTTCAGCACCGGCGCAAGGGCCGGGTCGCGGTTTACCTCAACCTTATAGGGCTGGTTGCCCGTAGACTTATGCTTCTCCCAGACATCGTAGGCGTTCGGATCGTTGGGGAAGATGGGCGCGAGGGACGACTGGACCCACGGCCAGTTCACCGCGGCCCAGTCGATCGTTATGCCCCCCAGCGTCTGGAATCCTCCTGATCCCATTTCGACCATGGCGTAGCGCATGTTGTCTATCTGTGCCACGGTCATGGGCTCAAAGTAGGGATTGATGAACATGAAGAACCTCTCCTTGGCCATGTCCTCACGGGAGCGGGGAAGGTAAAGCCTGACGAACCGCTGGGCCTCGGCAAGGGTCATCACGTTGTAGTACTTGGTCGGCACAAGGGAGTACTCGACCATGGGCTCCGAATCGAACCAGATGGGTGCGGGACAGTGCTCGGGGGTCACCTGCCCTATGAGGAGGACCCGGATCCTTTCAGCTCCGGTTGCCGTTTGCAGAAGCGCGATGGCCAGGAAGGCCGCTATGAGGGTCTTACCGCCCGGCAAAGCTACAGCCCGGGGTCTTCCAGACGGACGGGCAAGAAATAGATATCGTGTCGCGACCCATCTTCTGGGCCGAATCTGTGCCCAGAAAGCATTCAAGAGCGTCGCGCCAACCCGGTGCTCCGGACGGCCCGCCGTGCGAGTTATGCGACGAGACCAACACGGAGCCCATGCTGGAAGGGACAGAGGGAGTGGTATCTTGAGTCGCCAAAGAGAATGGGAATCTAGAACCGCTCATTCCTCAAAGCCCTGCGAAGGGTCCACCCGGGCGCCAGAGTCATACTTTTCGGATCCAGACTGAGAGGGAATGATTTGAAGACCAGCGATCACGACCTCCTCATCCTCAGCGACGACTGCGAAGGCGTGCACTCTAGGGAGCGTGTCCTGGAGCCCTCGATCGCGGCCGACATAATATGCCTGACCCACGGAGAATTCCGCAGGAGATGCCTGGAACTGAGCATGATCGGGGTCGCTTCAAAATAGGGCACGAAGCTATACGCCCGAAGCATCAGGGAGGATCTAAGCCAAACGATTCGCGGATTGGAGGCATGAGGGACTTGGACCCGCGGACCTTCCGGATCCCGCCCTCCAAGGTGATTAGCTTTTTCTGGTGAACCAGGCCTCGCACCCCGGCGATCCGATGACATACTCGGTCAAGATCGAGGAGGTGCCGAAGAAGCCCGGCCTCAAGATAGCGGGCGGACTGATGGACCAGCACATACTGGGCCCGAAGGACCGCCACCACCTCGGGGGGCCGAAAGGACCTACGTGCTCGTGCAGACCTACTCCCCCGGCGGCCGCCATCAACCGCACTCCCATGCCGACGCCGAGCGGGTGTTCATCGTGCTCAGCGGCAAGGGGCAGATGAAGATCGGCGGAGAGGTCCAGCATCTGGAGAACGGCACGATCGCCTACGCCCCGCGGAGCGTGGAGCACAGCACCGAGAATACGGGGGATGAGGATCTGGTCATGCTTCTGATAGGGGTGAGCCTCAAGTAGGTGGTCCTGCGCCCGAAAGGCGGCTTGGGCAGTGCGCACCTTTGTGCGCAGGCCGGTGGGGACAGACACCCTTCAGACCAGCTTCGCCATGTCGATGGAGCGCGTCAAAGACGGAATATCTTTAACGCCGGATTTCAGCCGGGATCCGGAGTTGCTGACGTGGACGCTGAAGAGGCACGAAGAAAACTGAGGGGCCCATTTGTGCCCATGATGACGCCCTTCAAGCCCAACCTGGAGTTGGACCTCGAGGGATTCAGGAAGAACGTGCGCTTCCTCCTGAAGAGCGGATTCCGAACGGGGCGAGGGGTGCTAATGGCTGCCGTGGCCGCCGGGGAGTTCCCCACGATGACCCTCGATGAGCGGAAGTCCGTGGCAAAGGCCCTCGCGGAGGAGGCGTATGGAAAGGTGCCGCTTGTGGTCTCGGCCCAGCATACCGATCCAAGACAGATGATAGAACTGTGCCGGTGCGTAGAGGATCTAGGCATCGACGCGGTCCAGATGGCGCCCACCTTCTATGACCGGGGACAAACCGACGATGACGTGCTGCGCCTCTACAGGCTCGTCGCCAAACACACCAGCGTGGGCTTCATGCTCTACAACACCTACTGGCAGGGCTACAACCACCAGCCATCCCTGATGCCCGAGCTCCTCAAGATCAAGAACGTGGTCTGCTTCAAGTGGTGCGCTCCCACGGAGTGGCAGTACCGGGAGATGCTCAGGCTCCACGCCGACAAGCTCGCCTTCATGGACAACAACAACCTGCATGTCTGGAGCCATATGCACGGGGCCATCGGCTTCCTGTCCCACGTCGGCAACTTCTGGCCCGAGCACGAGCTTCTCGTCTGGCAGCTTCTGGAGGAGAAGCGGTACGAGCAGGCCAACGCCGAACTCCTGAAGCTGAACTACCCGTTCTACGACCTTCTCCATGAGATCGCCAAGTCAACCGGCATCGTCGATGCAAACGTAACGAAGGCGGCCGTCGAGCTCGTGGGGCTCCCCGCGGGCCCCGTCAGGCCCCCTGCTCGGAACCTCACGGCAGCCGAGAAGGGGAAGCTCCGGGCCCTCCTGGAGAAAGCCGGCGTGCCCATGCCCAGACAGGCCTGATCGGCTTCTGAGCCACCGGAGCGATCTGGGCAATCCCGAAGGGCCATCCCCGAAGATATTATAACGCCGGTTGACAGGCACGACCATGCTGACGAGGGAGAACTCGGTTCTGCTGGTCGTTGACATCCAAGGAAAGCTCGCCCAGATCATGCACGAGAGGGACGCTCTGTTCACCAATGTCGGGAAGATGATCAGGGGCGCGCAGGTCCTCGGCATCCCGATAATCTGGGTCGAGCAGAATCCTCAAGGCCTAGGCCCCACGGTGCCGGAGATCGCAGAGCTCCTCGCCGGCCTCAAGCCGGTGGAGAAGTTCAGCTTCAGCTGCTGGGGCGAAAAGCGCTTCGTGGACGAACTCAAGTCGCTGGGGCGCAGGCAGGTGATCCTGACCGGCATCGAGGCCCACGTCTGCATATACCAGACCGCCATGGACCTCCTTGGCGCGGGATACGAGGTCGAGGTCGTCGCCGACGCGGTGTCCTCGAGGACCAGGGAGAACAAGCAGATCGCCCTGATCAAGATGAGGGACCTTGGCGCAGCGCTCACAAGCACCGAGACCGCGCTCTTCGAACTTCTCAGGGTTGCACAGGGTCCAAAGTTCAAGGAGATACTCCAGATAGTCAAGTAGTGCCGGCTCGCCTATCCGTTTGAGAGAAGCCGCTCGTCCACCCTCAGCTCGTTGGTCTGTCCGACAGGGATCTTGCGGACCAATCCCTTCCGTTGGAGCTCATCGGTGACCCTGCTCAGTGTGGACTTGGGCAGATCACAGATGTGCTTCAGCTTCCTCTGAGAGACCCTACCCCCCTCCTTGACGATGGCTTCCAGCACCAGCCTCTCCCGCTCATTCAGGGTCGGAAGGATCGCGTCCATCTTAGCCTGATCGATCGCCACCGGCGGAACAGGGGGGCTAGGGCGAAACCTCGGCCACAGGAGCTTGAATCCGACAACTGCCACCGCGCAGATCCCCGCGGCACCGATGGCCGTGATGGCGTAGCCCCCCACCTTGGGCGAAGAGCCGCCGCCAAGCTGGTACCTGATGCAGAGCTCATCCCCCGACCTGAAGCTTCCCTGGAAGTTCACCACCAAGCTCTTCTTGTCGGGTAGGATGGTCCAGTTGCCCGGGCTAACCGACATCACGCTGGCACCGACCGGCAGATAGACGTTGATGAAAACGTTGGAGTAGTCATGGACCATCGCCAGCCTCAGGGTCCAGTTGAGCCCGTCCTTGGTCGTCAAGAGGTCGGTCGTGTTTGCAAAGCGGCCGTCCTTCGGCGCTAGGCTGCCAAGCCTGGGGTCAAGGCTCACCGGTAGCCTGTTCGTCTCGCCGTAGAAAGCAACCGTCCCGCGGGATGACACGGTCAGGTCCATGACCAGGTAGTACCCGTTCGCTCCACTGTTCGTCTGGGACAAGCAGCGGGGCAAGGCGGCTAGTGCAAGCAGGAGGATGATGAGGGCACGCCGCTTTCCCCGGGGCACGGCTTGGCTCGGCCTGTGTGCGGAAAAATATCTTTCCCCCGAGGACTCGAGCCCCGTGGGCAAGAGGAAGGTTCTCCCTTACTTACCTCTTGCCGCTGGCCTCGGACCTCGCATAGTCGCACAGGTCGGCTATCAAGCAGGCGTCGCATCTGGGCCTTGCCGGCCGGCACACCTTCCTGCCGTGTTCTATGAGGTCCAGGTGAAGATGGTACCTCATCTTCGGCGGGACGACCCTTTCAAGCTCCAGCTCTGCCCTGTGGACGGGCACATTTTGGTCGAGAAGCCCGATCCTCCTGGAGAGCCTGTAGACATGCGTGTCGACTGGCATGACATCCCTCCCTAGGCCGAAGAGCAGTACGCAGGAGGCCGTCTTGGGGCCTACCCCCTCCAGGGACCTAAGGTATCTCCTAGCCCGCTGGTCATCCAGCCCTTCAAGCGCCAATCCGCGCTTTGCAAGCTGCCTGGACAGGTTTCGTATCACCCTTGCCTTCCTCTTCTGCAGTCCCCCGACCTTTATCGCCCGCCGGATCTCCGCCAAGCTAGCCGAGGCAAGGTCCTCCAGGGTCGGGAACCGAGACTTCAGGTTGGCGAAGGCCCGGTCGGAGTTGGCGTCGGATGTGTTCTGGGATAGAACGGTCCGGAGCAGAACGTCGATCGGATCATCCCTCTTCCTCTGGCGCGGCCCGTATGCCGAACGCAGCCGACTCGCAATCTTCTCTAGCCGGCTTGGCCAATCCATCGACCATCGACCTAGGGGACAAGGATGAACACGATGTCGCACACGTTCGTGCCCGTGTGCCCCGTGAATAGGTGACATCCAAGGGCCTTGAGGAGCTCGTACTCCGCATTGTCGGCAATGGCCTTTTCGGGGCTCAGGCCGATCCGCTCGGCAAGGCGACACGTCTCCCGGTCCACCAGTGCCCCGGCCGAGTCGGTTGGGCCGTCCCTCCCATCGGTGGCGAGGCTGAGAAGCAGCCCGGGCCCCGCGATCTTCCTTGAGGCCGAGAGGGCGAGCTCCTGGTTTCTTCCGCCGTCGCCGGGGCCCGCCAGCGTCACAGTGGTCTCCCCGCCCATCATGACCAGACAGGGGGGCGACAGAGGCAGGCCGACGGACCCGATGGAGTTCAGCACGGACGCCGCGAAGATGCCTATCTCCCTCGCCTCCCCCTCCATCCTGTCCGTCAGGACGAGGGTGGCGTAGCCCCTCTCCTGGCCAGCCGACCTTGCGGCGTCAAGGGCAACCCTGTTGCTGCCGATTATGAGGTTCCTGACGCGGGAGAGGACCGGGTCGCCCGGCTTCGGCGTCTCGTCAACCTCCCCTCTCAGACCCCTCTCGATCCTTGATCTGACTCTGTCCGGCACGCGGTCGTAGATTCCATATCGCCTTAGAACCGCCGCTGCATCCTGGAACGTGGAGGGATCGGGAGAGGTCGGCCCCGAGGCTATGGATTCAACGGGATCCCCCACGACGTCCGAGACGATCAGGCTGATCACCCTTGCGGGGTAGGCCGCCTGGGCAAGCCTGCCGCCCTTGACCTCGGAGATGTGCTTCCGCACGCAGTTGATCTCGTCGATCCTTGCCCCACAGGCAAGCAGGAGGGAGGTTAACTGCCTCTTGTCCTCGAGCGTTATGCCGCCGGCGGGGTAAGGTAGCAGCGCCGACCCCCCGCCCGATATGAGCATTATGAAGAGGTCATCGGGCCCGGCCTCCCTGGCCATGGCAACGATCTCCTTGGCTCCCTTTAGTCCGGCCTCGTCGGGCTTTGGGTGGCCCGCAACGTGGAACGTGAATCCATCCCCAAGGCCGCTGGGCGGCTTCTCAGGCACGTTGAAAACTCCGCGCTCAACCCTTCCTGCAAGGATCTCATGGGCCGCGCGTGCCATCTTGAAGCAGGCCTTTCCCGCGCCGGCAAGGAAGATCTTGCCCGTCCTGGAAAGATCGATCCTTTCCTGGCCGGCCCAAAGCGTGTCGCCCTCTAAGCGAAGGGCTTGCTTGACCAGGCCATAGGGATCAACAGCCCGCAGGGAGGCCTCCACGATGTCCAGAAGATCCGCCCTCGCCTTCCTGTCGGCAGGGGTCAAGCCCCTTCCAATCAGATCATCCCGATTCTTGACGAGAAAACTCATCCCAACCTGCTCCAATCACCCTGACTAACTCCGCCCGGACGTGCTCGCCGCACCGCCGGCCCTTCTTCGGGCAAGTATCCTCTTCAGGCTCCTGCCCGTGCGCCCTGAGACCTCCTTGTGAAGGCTTCGCCCCCGGGCATCCATCGTTACGATGAGCGGCCCGAACTTCTCAACCTCAAGCTCGTGCAGGGCCTCCGGACCCATCTCCTCCCACACCACCCGGCCTACCGCCTTCACCGCGCGACTGTATAGTGCCGCGCAGCCTCCTATGCCCGAGGCATACACGCACCCTGTCTGCGCCATCGCCCTGAGGACATCGTCCCCCATCCCGCCCTTCCCGATAACGCATCTGATCTTCAGAAGCCGGATGAGGTCGGGCATGACCGAGTTCATCCTGGCCGAGGTCGTCGGGCCTATGGAGACAACTCTGAGGCGGCCCTCGTGCCTGTCCAGCGCGGGCCCCGCGTGGAGGACGACGCTTCCCGCGAGGTCCGCCGGGAGGGGTTTGCCTTCCTTTAGGAGGTTCAGGATCCTTGCGCTCGCCTGGTCCCGCATCGAGTACAACGCGCCCGAGATGCAGATCTCGTCCCCTACTTCGAGCGATCTCACCCGCCGGGCGCTGAGAGGAGTGCGAAGCTCGATCAAACCCATCAGCTCCGAAGCCTGAACCCTTCCTCCGTCACGTCCGCCGTCGCCCTCCGGTGGACCCAGCACCCGAGGTTGACCGACACTGGGTTGCACGTGATGTGGGTGTCGGCCGCCTCCACCGACACCCAGAGTGCCGTCGACCTTCCTCCGAGGCCCATTGGTCCGATCCCGAGCGAGTTCACGTCATCCAAGAGCTCTTGCTCCAGGATGGCCAACTCGCGGACCCCGCTGTGCTCTCCCAATGGCCGGGCAAGAGCCCTCTTTGAGAGCAGAGCAACAAGGTCAAAGGAACCCCCAAGCCCCACGCCCACAACCACAGGCGGGCAGGAGAAGGGTGCGCCCTCGGCAACCGCCCTCAGGATGAACTCCCTTGCACCCTCCAGACCCTGGATTGGGTTCAGCATCCCGAGCCTGCTTCGATGCTCCGAACCCGACCCCTTTGCCAGCAGCGTCACCTCTGCTCCACGACCCTCACCGCCGACAAAGAGATGCACGATCGGGTACTCTCTGCCTCGATTCGTCCCGGAGTTCGTCCTTTTCAGGACGTCGACGCAATTGGCCCTGATGGAGTGTTGCCTCGTCGCCTTCTCCACCCCAGCCGAGAGAGCCTCCGCGGGATCGCACGAAAAGGTGCACTCCCTTCCCACGCGGACGAGGAAAACCGGTATGCCGCTGTCCTGGCACAGCATCTGGGATGCGTCCCGCGCCAGCCTCGCGTTCTCAAGCATGCATCCCAGTATCGATGATGCCCGCGGGTCATCCTCCGAACGCTGGGCCTTCTCCAGGCATGCCAGAACGTCGCGAGGAAGGAGCCTCAGCGCCGTCCAGTACAGCTCTGCCGCGCATTCCTTGAGAACCTCGAATTCGATCGGCAACTCGGCCCAACGCCAGCCCACGGGCTGAAAAATCTCTCGAGCCTTCGACCCCGATGGGGTTTCATGGACCGCAACAAACTGTCTACCGATGGGAATGTGTACGGTTGGGCAGGAGCTCAGAGGCGGGAAATGGGAAGAACCGGAAAGCAGGCCCAAGTCGCCTTCGTCTCGCCTTCCGGCAAGATCCTCGACCCGCGTTCGACCCCAGGCATGGGGTCAGGAACACGGTAGGTCCGCGCAGGCACCTCGATGGTTCAACACAGCGTGGGCGCAACGAAGAAAAGGTCATGCGGGCCCGATTTGCGGGGAGGCGGACACAGAGCAGGTCACCATCCTCTCTTGAGGATCGGGTCTGGAAACCTGCTCCTTTGCTTACCCCCCGAGGCGTCCTTTATGGGAGGTTCCGGACGCTCCGTTCCTCAGCGGGGCAAGTCCCTTTACGGGATGCCAGCCGTTCTTCGCCTTTCCCGACGGAACCTCGGGAAAAGCGAGTCGCTCCCAGCGGCCTCACGCGTCGTGCTTTCGCACGGACGCGTCGAGCGCCGACATCAGGCCGAAGCCTGACGTCCATTCCGGGCGACATCCGCCTCCTTTCCGCTTCCGGCCCGCAGGTTTGCAGGGAAGCGGAAAGACCAGGCCACCAGCCCTCTCTTGAGGCTTGGGTCTGGAGGCCTGCTCCTTTGCTCACCCCTGTAACCCATCCTTCGCGGGATTTCCGGGATAGGTCACGCCTCAACGGGGCGAGATCCTTGCGGGAAGACCATCTTCTCCGTCGCATCCGGGGAAAAAACCGAATGCATCGGATCAATCCCATGGCCCATGCACCCGCACATCCTCGAACACGAGGCCCGAGAACATACGGGCGTTCATCACCGATCCCGGGACCCCCGGAGGGGCCTGGAACCGTTTTCCCGTGATGTCCGCTTCCTGTCTGCCCTGCAGACCAAAGCGTCCGATAATTACCACGATTACTTAAAAAGATATCGGAATGCGTTGAATTGTAGGGCGGGGCCGGCCATTTTCGGCCCGAGTTGTAGAATTTTGCCCATTCTTGATAAACAGGGGTGATGAAAAAGCGCAGGGCCGTGTAGAAGATCGTTTAGACGGCCCCATTCGCGCCCGTGAGACATTTAAGGAGCGGCCTGCCTCGCCCCGCCGTTGAGCAAGGAAGATCAGGCGTACACATTGATCGCAGTTCTCCTCCTCGCCGCGGGAATCGCGCTGACGATCTCGGTGACCAGGCCGCTCTGGGCGAAGGAGAGGGTCCTCCACGAGGGAATCCTGACCTCACACTATGCCTTCGGCAAGGTTCACGAGTTCCACTTCAGCGACAACACAACGATCACCGAGACGGGTTGGCTGTGGAAGACCTACCTTCGCACCAACAGGCAGGTGTCCCTGCTCAAGAAGGGAGGAGCCATAGTGGTCAGGGAGATCTCCGAGCCCACGAT
>Ga0209102_1000017_pt1 | contig 122806 bp, 133 predicted proteins | sample ConPoolayeHmetaG_FD_185483 | JGI IMG/M metagenome (GOLD analysis project Ga0209102, IMG submission 185483) | Hot spring microbial mat communities from California, USA to study Microbial Dark Matter (Phase II) - Cone Pool mat layer H metaG... ... | reverse complement strand
ACATAAGAATATGAACATGAAAAACGCATATTTTGGATTCATATTTTCAGTTCATAAGTTAGTTAAGTACCTTTAACTACTGTTGTGCATTAATGGAGGAAAAACTACTTGCAACATGATTTGACAACTAAACAAAGAAAAGATTTGGAAGCTAAGATGGCTAAGGTTTTCAATGCGAATATGAAGGGAATCTCTGCAGAATTGCAAAAAATATTGCTAGACGACCTAGTCACTGCATTTCAAAATAGAATAAACGTGTTAATTAGAGCACAAAAGAAAAGGAGCTACTAACGCAGACTAAATAGGAAAAAGACGTAGTTTAAATCCATAAAAGCTTTATATGAAAAGGGTTAAAATATGCAGAAAAGAGGTTTAACCAATGCGAAGGTCCAAACTTGAAATGTATATAGATATACTGAAAGTGTTAGCTCACCGTGGCCCGTTAAAGCTGACGCACATAATGTACAAGGCTAACGTCAACTGCAGTGTGCTGAAGGAGTACCTAGACTTTTTGATAAAGCAGAACTTGGTTGAAGAACGAACTATCGGAAAGCGAAGAGTTGTTTATGCAATAACGCAAAGGGGAATAACTGTGCTCAAATACTTCAGAGAACTGAAACAGGTATTGCCCCTGGTGGAAGAAGCAAGAAATAGAATGCCAATTCCATACTAACCCCTCCCTTCACCTTTTTGGAAAAACTGCATTTCATAATCAGCAACATTTCTATACAGATTTTTTTAGCCTAAGCACTTTTATTATTCTTTTCAATCCTCTAAATTCTGTCGATTAAAATGTTTTTGAACAAATTGTCCTATCAGCTAATAACACACTTTTGCACCATTCAATAAACAAGTTATTTGTGTATGCATATCTAAGCTAATGGTTTTAGTATTTGTTTTATAAATAATTACACATGTTTCGTAAGACTTAATAAACTCCTTTCGCTTTAAAATAATGTACACATGTAAAACAATGGGGAACTATAGTGTCTAAACAAGAACTAGGGAAAAAACCTTTGCAAATACTTGAAAAAATTAGGGAAAACTTGGAGAGGCTTAACGAAAAAATTGAAGTCATGATTGAATTGCAGAAACATGGAAAAAAAGACATTCAAACAATCCCAGAAACTCCTCTAGATGTTATGACGTTGCTTTCCATGCCAGATCATTTGAGAAAAACAGCTATGACATTGTGCAAGCTTGGTCGTGCTACAGCGGATGAAATTGCTCAACAGACACATAGGGCTAGAGCAGTGGAAAGTGCTTATTTAAATCAGCTTGTAATTATGGGATATTTAAAGAAGGAAAGGAAGGGTAGAAAAGCCTATTTTTATGTTGCCAGGGAAGTTCAAGGGGGATAAACTTGGGTAAAATAATTGCTGTGCATTCATACAAAGGTGGAACGGGAAAAACCCTTCTTTCAGTAAATTTAGCTGCAACATTTGTTCAACACGGCAAAAAAGTCTGTCTGATGGATATTGACTTTAGAGCCCCAAGCCTTTATACACTTTTGAAAATGGGAAAGGTGGAATTTTGGTTAAATGATTATTTGAATGGAACATGTGAAATTGACAAAGTTTTAGTTGACTTAAGTGACAGAATTCAATCTAATGGAAAATTGTATGTTGGATTTGCAAATCCGGCAACAGAAGCAATTCGAGAAATGTCTTCTAAAGATAGAAAATGGGAGATGCGCGCCCTAGGACGATTGTTAGCTCTTAGGAACTCCATTCTGAATGATAACGGCTTTGATTACCTAATATTTGACACAAGCCCTGGATTGCAATATTCTTCTATAAACGCTATCGTGGCTTCTGATTTAGTGGTTGTAGCAACAACTTTCGACAGGTCTGATGTGGATGGCACAAAGCGTATGCTTCATGAGCTTTACGATTTGTTTGAGAAAAAAACAGAATTAGTTCTCAACAAAGTTTTAAATGATTTTTCTTCCAAGGCAATGAAAGAGGAAATGCAAAGCAAGATTAAGGACATTTATCAGGTTCCAGTTCTGGGAATAGTTCCCTGTTTCTGTGATGTCTTAAAGGCTGAAGGCGGCATAATTTTCGCGAACGAAAGAAAGACACATCCTTTCGCAAAAATCTTGGATGAAATAGCAACAAAAATAGAAAACAATATGGTTTAGGCTTCTAGCGAACCGCTATTTTATTTATCAATTGGTATATCTTGCAATTTTTGCATTTTTCATAATCTTTTTCATCGCAGTCCTTGCATACTATACGGTTCAATTCCCTAATCTCAGTATCCATCTGTTTTTCTCCTCATAAAAGACTCTGACACTTTAAAGTATATCCTATATTCCGTCCTTCGTAATATTCGTAGAACACGATAATCTTATATTTTCTTTAAGACAGTAACATAAAGAATGGTGATTTAGCTTGAATAGAAACGTAGCATTAACCACATTAGCATGGGGATTATTTATTGTTCTGATCGGTTTAAGCTGGGCATTAAACGAGTATTATCAAATACCTATGGTGCCATACGTCGCTTTAGGTGCTGGAATTATCTTGATAGGTCTTAATGTTGCAAGAACCGGGTTAGGGATGCATTTAAGCAAGTTCAGCCTGTTCATAGGAATAATAGCCTTCGCTTTTGGCGGAGCCGCATTGATAGGTTACGAGTTGCCTTTGTTTGCCATGATAATAGTGCTAATAGGGCTTTTCATCATTGCAGAAGCAGCAGCAAGCCTAAGAAAATCCAAATAAACTGGCAAAACCTGAAGAAACACATTTATTTGCAAATACTAAAAAGCACTAAAAAGTGAGGTTCATAAATTATTGGACAAATCAGCCATAATTCTTGCAGGCGGTTTTTCAAGCAGATTAGGACAGGATAAGGGATTACTTCATTTAGCTGGCAAACCGCTTATAATGTATGTGTTAAATGCAGTTGACAAGATTGTTGATGAGAAAATTGTTGTTGTTAGTTCAAGAAATCAAGCAGAAAGCTACATGAAAGTTTTAGAATCAAGCATAAAAGTTCTTGTTGACGATATCCGCACTGCTAAGGCTCAAAGTCCACTAATAGGTGCTTCCACTGGTTTCAAAGAAACCTGTGGCAAATATGCGCTTCTGCTTCCATGCGATACTCCTCTTATCTCCAAGAATATTCAATCATTTCTCCTTGAAGTGTGCACAAACAGGAACGCTGCTATTCCTCGCTGGCCAAATGGTTACATAGAGCCTTTGCAAGCTGCTTACAACGTTAAACCTGCATTGGATGCTGCTGAAAGTGCCTTAAGTGAAGGAAAATTTAATATGCAATCTATGGTGGATAAGCTGCATGGTGTCCGTTATGTCTCTACGCTTGTTCTGCAACAGTTAGACCCAGAGCTTACTACATTTTTTAACATCAATACTCCACTAGACCTTAAGAAAACTGAAAACATGCTTAAACTTATGGGAAAAAGAAAACTTTATTAAGCATGTTCTATTTTATGCAGTTTTGCATTTTTTAGCATATGTTTCTGTTTCTGAAAACAGTTTTTCTATATCTGCTTCAGAATGTGTGGTGCTTAAGGCGCCAGTGTGAGTTGGCAAGAAGAAAACGCCATTAGCAATTAGGTTCAAATGGTACTCAACAACTTTCTTTCGATCCGCCCTATACACTGAATTAGAATCTTTCACTTTCTCTTTTGTGAAGTGGACATTGAAAAGAGAGCTGTCTCCAGTAACCTGCACGTCAACACCATGTGAATCAAAAATTTCCTTCAATTGTCTCCTAATCTTCATTCCAATTATATTTAAAGCATTTATCAATTTTCCATTCTCAAGAAGCCTCAGCGTTGCTAAGCCTGCAGTCATTGATATTGGATTTGCTGTGAAGGTTCCGCCATGAAATGCGCATTGTGGGCGCTCATAAATTTGCGTGTTTAATCTTTCCATAATTTTCTTACTTCCACAGAATGCGCCTATGGGAAAACCTCCACCTAGAATTTTTCCCAAAACGATCATGTCAGCGTTTACACCATAAAATTGTTGTGCTCCGCCAGGTGCCAATCTAAAACCAGTAATTACTTCATCGAAGACTAGGAGAATATCTTCTTCATCACAAAATTCTCTAAGTCCTTTCAAAAACTCTTTCTCTGCAACTACACCTCCACCAGCACCAAGAATTGGCTCAATTACAATTGAAGCAACTTTCTCATTTTTCAATTTCCCTTTGACACGTTCCAAATCGTTAAAAGGCAAGAGAACAGTGTCTTGCAGGGCTCCAGCTGTTAAGCCTGCTGATTCAGGAATGTTAAAAGGAAATTTGACACCTACATGTAGAGCATCATAACCTCCATGCCATCCACCTTCAAACTTGGCAATTTTGTTTCTACCTGTGTATGCACGTGCGAGACGTGTGGCATACATGTTTGCTTCAGTTCCAGAATTGGTGAAGCGAACCATCTCCGCATTTGAAACCATTTTTACAACTTGCTCTGCGAGGCTTATTTCAAGTTCGTGTGATGTTCCATAATGTGTGCCGTTTTCAATTTGCTTCTCAACAGCATCAACAATTGCCTTTGGACTGTGACCAAGTATAAGTGCTGTATGACCAAGCCAAAAGTCGACGTACTCATTTCCGTCAACATCATAAAGCTTACTCCCTTTCGCTTTTGCAGCATAAAATGGATAGGGTTCGAAATATCTAATTCCATAAGAAACGCCTGCAGGAAGAACCCTTTTTGCCCGTTCATATAAAATTTTGGATTTAGAAGTTTTTGAAGTGTATTTTTCAAGCATGCAAATCCCGTTCCATTTTTCTGTTTTTAGCCGAGTTTTCTTATTATAATTTCTACTGCTTCATTCAAATTGTTAACAAGAGTTTTTTATACATTTTTGGATTAGTTTTATCGCATCCTGCCTTGTAGCCCGTCATTATGACATCAAAGTATTTTCTAATTGGCTTAATCGCCTTTTTGAATTTGAAATAAGCAATTTCGGAACACCATTTCATCGCCCATCGTCTTTAGCTTTTATTTTTGCTTATCTATTTTTATAGAAAAGCTTTTAAGCAGTTCTCAAAAGCCACTATTTTTGGACATTATCTTGTATAATTTGGAGAACATTGCAAATGAATATTGAGAGAGAATTGATTATCTCCATACTCAAATTAACAAAAGATGGACTTGTTTCAAAGGAAGTAGTTAAAAATAATGTAAGGCTTCCATCACAGAATATTGAAAATTTGCTTAAAAAATTGCAAAATGATGGATTAATTTATGTTCGAAAAAACATTGTGGAAGCAGATAGCTTGCAAAGGCTTAAATTGGCTGTTAAGGCCATCACTTTAGGCGCTGACATTGAAAATGTAAGCAGTTTTCTTCAGTGGAAAGAATTTGAAAGTATGGCCGCAGTTGCTTTTGAGCAGAATGATTATGCCATAGCAAGAAATTTACGATTTAAGCATGCTGGGCAAAGATGGGAAATAGACATTCTAGGCTTCAAAAAGCCTATTGTTATATGTATGGACTGTAAACATTGGCTCCGTGGAATATCTCCTTCCTTAATGAAGAAAATTGTTGAGGACCAAGTGAAAAGAACTTCAGCTCTAGCTGAATCATTGCCAAACCCAACAGTCAAAACTGAATTTGCTTCATGGAATTTGGCCTTGTTCATTCCCGCTGTCTTATCACTTGTTACAAGCAGATTCAGGTTTTACGATAATGTACCAGTAGTTTCCGTGCTTCAGTTACAAGATTTCCTAAGTCAGCTTCCAGCTTACGTGGATTCGCTTAAACATTTCCCAAAACACTTAACCAGCAAGCTCAACAAAGGTTCCTAAAGCTTGGCCAGGAACACCTTTCCTAAATCTGGCCCTAACCAAACCTTTTTTGCCATGCAAACCCACAATTTTCCCTAAAATCCTGTTTTCGCCAACTCTCCAAACAACTTTTCTGCCAATAAGTCTACCTGCTTCCGCAACAGAATTTACATGTGCAAACTTGATTATACAATCCTTAGGCTTTTGGCTTTTCGGACCTACTCGATAGTTAATTATTATACCTTGAATTGACTGCGTCATAGATTTCACCACAGGCCAGATAAAGATGTGATAAAGAGACTTAAAATTTGTTTCGCTTCTCATTCCAAAGATTTTTGAAGTATCATTCATTTTTCAATTTTTCATCAAACTAATGTTTCCTCTGTCACGCTTAAGGATTCTTGCTTTTTCGGGAAGTTTGTTTTTTTCCCAGTCTTCCCAGTTAACTTCTTTGAAAATCCATCTTTTGCCTAAATGCGCTGCGAGTATAGCGTGTTTAAACGTTTTATCTAATGGAATAAGCTCATTTAGAAATCTGAATAGTTTCTCTATCTGTTGTTTCGGAAAGTAAGCGTAATATTCGGCATTTTTCACTTCAAAAGCGTAAATATGCGAGTTTTTTCTTGCGATAATGTCAGGCAAAGGATTAAGACTCGGATTGCTAACTGGAACACGCACCGCATAATATCCATTTTTTGCTAGAAGTTTTACGAGAACGTTTTCGCTGTAAAATCCTCTTTTGCGCCATCTACGAATTGCGTCTTTGTCAATTTCCCTAACCATAAATGTCTCTCCAAGCAAAAGAAAAATTTGCAACTAGATTTAATGATTTTCCTTCTTAAGCAGTTTTTAGAGTTTTCTGCGTTTATATGTTTGCACTGGAACCTTGATTGTTGGTTTCTCAACTAAGCATTCTCTTAAATAATCATCTAAGGTTGCTGCTGGTACAACTTCGATGCGATAATCTCTAACATCAATGGAATGTTCAAAATTCTTTTGAGGAACAACTACTTTTTTGAAGCCCCACGCTTCTGCGGCCTTAATCTTCTCGTAAACTCCGCCAACAGCAGTTATTTGGACAGAATCGCCAACGCCAAGGTTTATTTCTCCTGTAACAGTCACATCTTGCCTTATGGGTTTGCCCTCTATTAGCGAACATAGAAGTACAGCCATTGATACACCTGCAGATGGCCCATCCACTCCATAAGATTGGGAAAAGTCAATGTGAGTCAGATAATCTTGTGCTATGTCTACTCCATATTTCTGAAGGATTACACTTCTAACCTTGGCTATGCTGTCAGAAATAAAACTTTGACCTTTCGCTACACCTGTTACTTTGTAATAGCCTTTTATTGGATAATTTCTTGGAAGTTCACTTCGCTTAATCATATGAGCCTTAACATTTAGAACACTGCCAGTCATTTCTCCACTGTAAGGGTCTCTGACAACAGCTAAACCATGGATTTGTCCAAGTTTAACACCCTCAGGTTTTATTTCAAGCAGTTTTCCTCTTTCGTTGATTTCATGTTCTAAAATTTGCCTCTGAATGGTTTTACAGTGATGCTCTATTGCTTCTTGCACATGTCTTCTTTCAACAACTTTGCATCCTTCATTCACGGCAAGAGTTGCCGCAGTCTTAATAATCGAAATTAAAGGTCTAAATCTCGTTGTTAAAGCATCTTTTTTGTTGCTTCTCCGGCGACCTTCTTCCACTATTTCTTCGCATGCTTCCCGACTGAATGGTATAAGGTTGAAGCGTTTAACTTCCTGTGCTATGAACTGTATATATTTACGTCTATTTTCAACAGTGTTAGGCATGTCATTATTCATTCTGACAACTTTGCCGTAGCCATAGATACGGTCCATCAGGGCAGGATGAATCTGGCTTATGCTGTCAAAGTTTCCTGCACCTACGAGGAATGTGATTGCTGGTGCAGGTTCAGTTGAAACTGCCATTGCTGCTGTGTCGCCTCCATGCCATCTGCCCCTTAAAGTAATGGGCAATTGCCCATCTTCCAACACTGTTAAAAGCGTAATTGCCTCTTCAGGGTCAAGATTTTTTATTTCATCAATGTACAGAATTCCCATTGACGCTCTGTGAACATCACCGGCTGTTACTCTTTGATGTTCAGGCGTACCTAAACCACCAGTTTGGTAAGGATCCCATGCTACTGAACCGAAGAGTTGCGCATTTCTATGTCCAGTTGCATCTACAAAAGGTGCATGTTCTGAACTGTTGTCAACTACAAGTTTTGGAACATCTGTTTGTTGGGCGCCTCCTATGCCCTTCAGGTTTCCTAAACCGCCGAGTTTAGAGAACCACCATATGAAGACGCCGAAAAAGATTAGGCTTCCACCAGGGATGAAAGTTAATGGAACTAAGTTTACGAATTTTCCTATTAGATAATCTACAAAGTTATAGTTGTAATACTGTTGAAGTGGTTCCCCTAAGAATGGAGCATTTGCATCCCATGTTTGCCAAGCTTGATATAGAAAATAAAAACCAAGAGAAATTAGAAATAAGCCTATCATAATTAGGAAAAACTGTAGAGCCTTAACACCTATTTTTGTCACAAATTTCCTTTTAAGCTCTTTAAGTTGTTCTTTTTGCAGAATTTTCTTTCCTTCCCCAGCTTTATGAATTGACATTTTAGGCTGGCTTGGCAAAACATTGTTTCTCCAACATAGCATGTCATAAAGTTTTATGCCCTTTTCCTTGTATACTTGCGTGAGTTTTTCAGCTAATGCCTTACCGATTAATGATTTGCCAGTGCCTGGATCACCAAGAAGCAGAAGGTATGGCCCTGGACTTATGACTGTCTTGGCCGAAGGTTTGGGCTTGTTCGGATCACTCCAACTTTCATACCATTTTGCTTCTTCAAGCCACTTAAGCTTATGAACCCATTCATCTAGGCATAAGAAGCATTCTTTAAGTGCCTGCTCTTGTCCTATAACCCAGTTTATCTGATTTTCATCAACTGGAAAAAGCTCCGTACTTTTAAAATTTCCCCAGTCCCACTTCACCCTGACTTTTCTACCGTTAACATTTCTTTCAAGCATCTCGATATCGTTTCCAAAATTGTCAAAAGGCAAACCCAACAGCCTTCCACATATTTCCTCAAGCAAACACGTGTTCACGAATTATTATAGACGTTATTTCAAAATTAGCAATATACAAAAACCAATAACATGCCGCATATACACAAGAAAAATGAAAAAACCATTTCACTTGTTTTTCCCAATTTTAACCAAAAATAAACCCTCTTTTCCAATAATTCCTGCAATTTTAACTTGATTCACCTCGAACATACCATTACCCGAAATCACTAGAACCTCTAGCAAGTAAGCTCAAAATCTTAAGGCTTAATCAAGGCTTAAAATCGAAAAAGAAACCAATTTTTTCCCTTTTTAATTCTCCATCTAACCCAACGCATGGACTTTACCGTGGCCTCATATAAAAACCGACGAAAATCTCCATCCCAAGCAAAAAGTTTTCCTTTCGAGAACACTTCGAGACTTTTATGACTACTTTTTTAATTCGTTTGTTGTAACACTTTTTGGAAAGGCTTTTAGATGATCTGCCACTGTTCTATGCGGCGGCTGACCCACTATACATTGAACGATTATTTTGAACCTAAATTTAGGTCCGCTGTAGATTTGCCTTGGCAGAAGTATATGCGTCTGTTGATGCTTTTGTATACAATGTTGCGTTCAATACGGCGAGCAAGGTTTTCACATGGTTATTCAGTCGCTAATTTTTATACCAGAAAAAACGGTTTTTCTGGCTTATTCGTCATAAATGTGTGAAGTTGTTTGAATTGTTGTAGGCCAAATGGCCAATATTCTTTTCTTTTATAGATTAGGCTTTTACTTTTCAGTGATTTTGGTGATGTAAGTATTACTTTTGCAGCCAGCATATCACCATAAACTCACCGTATACAAAAGCATCAACACAACTCATTGTTCAAGCATCTGCTAAAATTATTAAAGCATTTACAGTGTTACTATTAGCCTATGTATTCTTAAAACTGAGAAAGTCTCGAGAGAAGAAGAAATCGAGTTTTTGTCTAAAGTGCTTACTCGATTAGAAAAGGATGAAATGTTCTATCTTGTTGCTGAGGTTGACGGAAAAGTGGTAGCGGTTTCAGAGATTACTAAGCGAACGGGTTATGAAAAGAATCTGGGCGTGATTGGCATAGTTATTAGACGTGGTTTCAGGGATTTGGGTATAGGAACTGAAATTATGAAGACACTTAGAGTATGCGGATGTGACAGGATTGATGGTCTTAACACTTGCAGCTTTGGAGACAAACAAGTGTGCGATTCACGTGTATGAGAAAGTTGGTTTTGCGCAAACTGGTAGAGTGCCCAAAAAATATTTCAAAGATGGCAAATATATAGATGAAATTATAATGACTAACTGCTCGAGTGAATAGGCTATGTCAAACTTTAAGGTTTTTAACACAAGTTTAACTTTCTCTACAAAAGGTGAGATAGACTTCATTGATTTAACCGATAAAGTCCAAGAAATAGTTGCTCGCTCAAGCGTCAAGAATGGCATAGTCCATATTTTTGCGCCACACGCTACAGGCATACTAATTTTGACCGAAAACGAGTACGCCTTGCTGAATGATATTAAGGCATTTCTTGAAGAGGTAATTCCAAAACGCAAAGCTTACAGTCACCCATCAAATGCGCACGCGCACTTAAGATCTGTACTTTTGCCTCCTGATAAGACCTTGCCAATAGTTAATGGGCGAATAGAGTTTGGAACTTGGCAATCATTGGTTTTCGTGGAAACAGACGTTTATCCTAGAAAGAGAACAGTAATAATTCAAGTGATTGGCGAACATTAAGCCTTCATCAAACACTTTTTGATTTTATATCACAATTTTGCCCAAAACCAGTTTTTTTAGGTTGACATACATACGAAAATTTTTCCACTTCGCAACTCGTTTGTACTAGATGCCATGTGCATCATGGGCCGGTTTAAATTTTTGTGCTTCTTTCAAAATAACCTTGTTGAAGATTTTTAGCTTTTATTACAATTTTTATGAAATCGATTATTTTTCGCATTTAAATAGTCAATGATTCCTAATATTGGAAGCATTATTTCCAGAAGTTTGATCGTCAATGTGCAGTTTTCTTCTTCGAAAATGGTTTTTGTATTGTTTTATCGTGAAAATCGCTCTATTTTTGGTAGAAAGTGTTTTATGTATTTATAAGCTTCGGTTTTATTCGCGTTAAGCAAAAGATTTATGCGTCAGTCGTTATTATAAAATTACGAGAGCTCGTAACTCTGTGAAAACAAATGTCAAGCACAGAACTTTCGTATGAAGCTGAGGAGTATGCTGAAGCAATTTATAGGCTTCAGAAACGTAATGGTATTGCTAAAACAAAAGAATTAGCTGAAGAGTTGCATGTTGTGCCTGGTTCAGTCACTAACACTGTTGAACATTTGGAGAAGCATGGTATAGTGCAACATGAACCATATAGAGGTGTAAAGCTAACGTCAAAAGGTGAAAAGTTGGCTTTAGATATTATTAGAAGGCACAGGCTTGCAGAAAGGTTGTTGACAGATATTTTGGATGCGGATTGGAGTGAAGTTCATGAGAGCGCATGCAAGTTAGAGCATGTATTAACCGAGAATGTGCTAGTTCTGTTAGAAAAACGTCTTGGGCATCCCAAATCTTGTCCTCATGGAAATCCTATACCAACAGAAGACGGCGAGATGATGGAAGAAGAATGTTATTCACTTATGGAGGCAAATGCAAATGAAACATGCATAGTGACGAAGATCACTAATGAGAAACGGGAAAATCTGTTAAAATTAACTGCTAAAGGTATAAAACTTGACTCCCAAATTTTCGTCATCAAAAGAGAGCCGTCTCGCATTATTCTGGAAATTGCAGGGAAAAAATGCATGCTGACAAGTAATGATGCGTTGGGCGTTTGGGTGAAAATTGTCAGGAGAAACAAACATGCGATTTAGAAATAGACAGAATTTCACTAATCGAAAAGAGCTATTCAATGAAGGAGTGGCTCCTTTAACAAATTTATGTGAAGGCCAAAAAGGGATAGTGATAAAAGCCTTGGGTGGCTGCGGACTTGTCCGAAGATTAGCTGAAATGGGATTGACGCCAGGCGTGGAAGTTAAACTGCTGAGAAGATGCCCTTTTCAAGGTCCTCTAGAAGTTGAGGTTAGAGGTGTGGCACTTGCCCTTGGCTATGGTGTTGCCTCAAAAGTTTTCGTCAAACCGTTAAGGACCGAATCAAATGGCTAAACAATTGAGAATAGCTTTGGCTGGAAACGCAAACGTTGGAAAAAGCGCTATTTTTAATCAGCTTACTGGGTTGAATCAAATTATTGGAAATTGGCCTGGAAAAACTGTGGAAAGAGCAGAGGGAACACTACATTTTAAAGGCTACACAATTCGCGTAATTGATTTGCCTGGGATATATTCGCTTTCCACATTTTCAATGGAGGAAATTGTTTCAAGAGACTACATTGCGGTTGAAAGGCCAGATATAATAATAAATGTTATTGATGGTTCAGCCTTGGAGCGTAATTTATATTTTACCCTTCAGCTCTTGGAACTTGACGCACCAATGATAATAGCTTTGAATCAGGTGGATTTTGCGGCCAAAAAAGGTATGCGAATTGATGTGGAAAAACTTTCTGAGGCCTTAGGTGTGCCTGTGGTTCCTACCATTGCCATCAGTGGAATGGGAATAAGTGAGCTTCTTGCAAAAGCCATAGAAGTGGCAGAAGCAAAATTGTCGGCTAAGCCTTTGAAAGTTCAGTATGGCAGCGAAATTGAGAAAAGAATTCATGTATTAGAGGAAATTGTCAAAGCTAAACTTGCTCAATTCTGCATGCTTTATCCAGCAAGATGGATTGCCATTAAACTCCTTGAAAGAGATGTAGATGTTGCAGGAAGGTTGAAAAATTACGAAAGCGGAAAAGAAGTTTTAGACTATGCAGAAAAATCAGCCAGTGAATTGGAGAGCATTCACGGTGAAGCATCGCCTGTTATCATAGCATCTGAAAGATATGGACTTGCAAGCAAAATCGCAAAGGCTGTAACAACTATTGAAGTGCCTCCGAAAATAAGCTTAGAACAAAAGCTTGATACTCTAACAACCCATAAAGCGTTTGGTTATCCAATTTTAGCCATTGTGTTAGCTTCAATGTTTGCACTGATTTTTTCTGGTGGAGGTTTTATTTCTTCTAGTTTGGAGTATTTATTCGGCATTTTGAAAGGCTATATTGAAAGTAGTTTATCCTTATTTTTGCCTCAATATGCAGTTGACATTATTGACAATGGACTTTTATCAGGCATAGTCGCTGGAATAACTATTGCACTTCCATATATCGTGCCCTTCTATATACTCTTAGCATTACTTGAGGACAGCGGCTATTTGCCCCGTGCTGCTTTTTTGATGGACAGCTTAATGCACAAAATTGGCTTGCATGGAAAAGCTTTCATTCCATTGGTTTTGGGTTATGGATGTAATGTTCCAGCATGTATTGGCTGCAGAATCATGGAAACGGAGCGAGAACGTTTCTTGGCAGCCTTTGCGGTTGTGCTGATTCCATGTGCAGCAAGAACTGTTGTAATTCTGGGATTGGTAGGCAGATTCATTGGATTCCATGTTGCCTTAGCACTTTACATCTTCGACTTGATTTTTGTTTTTGTTTTGGGCAGAGTGGCTTTCAAGGTTTTGCCAGGTGAGCCTGTTGGCTTAATTATGGAAATGCCTCCTTACAAGAGGCCGGCTGTTAAAAATGTTTTAATGAAAACTTGGAGTAGAACAAAAGATTTCATTTACATAGCATTTCCAATAATAATTGCAGGAAGTATTATTTTAGAAGCATTACAATTATCAGGATTTACTAACTACATTATAAGTGCTGTAAATCCTTTAATGAGTGGTTGGCTTGGTCTTCCTGCAGTTACAAGTGTCCCATTAATTTTTGGAATTTTGCGCAAAGAATTAACATTGATACTACTTTCTGAACTTATCCCATTGGAATCTTTGACAGCAGTTCAAATGATTGTTTTTTCACTGGTTATAATGCTTTACGTTCCCTGCATAGCAACAATTGCGGCTTGCAAAAGAGAATTTGGCTGGAAAAAAGCTTTGAGTATAACATTCATTGATGTGGCTCTTGCACTTTTAATAGGTGGAACCGCCTACAGACTTTTATCTTTAACGATGCACTAGAATTGCAGAATCCAAAATTAATATTAATTGCTTCATCAAGTATTTGGTAATTATGAACACGCTTGGTTCAAAAGTTGCTGGAACAGTTATAGTTGGCGTCTGCTGGCTTTCCTTTATAATATTATTTCTCGCTTTCTTTGCTGGTAAGTTTGATTTTTGGCAAAATTTGGCAGTTTTTATCGTTTCAGTAATTATTGCAGTAGGCATAGTGGCTGTTATGTGGATAAAATGGGCACTCAAATAAACCCTAATTATCTATCTTCTTTTTTCTCTGGAAGCCAAAGAGACAAAATCAAAGCCGCAAAAGCGAAAACAGTCAGTAGATAAAACGCTGCATCCAACCCATATAAATCTCCAATAAAGCCTGAAATAGATTGTGATATAGAGCCTATGCCAAAAGATGTGAAGAAAAATATGCCGTAAACGGCTCCACGTTGATCTTGAGGAGACAAGAAACCTGTCAAAGAATTCAGTGCAGGTTGATGTGCATAGAAGGATAATCCATAAAATAATATGAAGAGGGCTATTCCAACGATGTAGATTGGAAAAAGCAGAAGCGAAAGAAGACTTATGCAAACGCCTGTGGAAGTTGCTATCAAAACTTTTTTCGAACCAATTTTGTCAGCAGCTTTGCCTCCGATCCATTGCGCTGGGACTCCCACTGCTAAAAGCAAGGTGTAAGCTATAGAAGCCCATGCTGGGTCAATTAGCCTATTCTCTTTAAGATATGTTGGAAAGAATAGTTCTACACCTTTCATGAAAAGCCCAATTGCCACATTAAAAATCAGTAGTATCCAAAGTTCACGGATTTTCAGTGCATCAATTATTGTTCCGCCGTTGCCATGTCCACTGCTGGTTTTGTTGAAGCATTTAAGGAAGAGTAATGCGAGAAGTATGGATAATATTCCGAAGGTAACGAATGCCCAGGGCCACCCGAATGTTGCGCCTATAATCCATGCTATTGTTGGAGTTAACACGACGCCTAATGTTCCACCCACACCATGCCAACCCATGCTTTCTGCGACTCTACCCATAAAGGTTTTCGAAATTAGGGAATTTGCAGTAGGATGGTAAAGGCTAGCCCAAGCAGCCATCAAAATCAGGGCAAGCGCATAAACGTAAATGCTACTCATAATTCCTGCAGCTAGCATAATAAATGTGGCAAGTCCAGAAAACGCAAGACAAATTGTAATTGTTTTTGCCTCGCCAATTCTATCGCCTAAAGGTCCACCTACAAGCGCCCCAACACCATAAATGAACGAGGCAATCATGGAGACCAAGCCTATTTCTGATTTTGAAACACTCAGACTCACCATTATCAGCGTTAACAATGGTGAAGCAATCACAAAAAGTGAATGGTTAAAAGAATGAGCAGCCCCCAACAAAAATATGCTTGAATAATTCTTTTTTGATTCTTGGCGCAATACAAACCATCCATTACTCTAACGGTTTTGCCTCGCCATATTGCCAACCTTCCAAATAATATTTTCTATGACATGAACCTGTTAGAAAACATAAATAAGTACAAAACTGTTTCAGAAAGTAACTGAAGTTACCAAAATAGTGGCTAGGTGAGGTAACTCCTGCAAAAACCTTTTTTTATTTTCGGCTAAGGTCAATTTTATCAATTAATGCAGTGTTTGGTTGTCACTCCAATCCGCTTGTTACATGTGAGTCGAGTATAATACTAGCGCTGGTGTTGAAAACGTTGCGTTTGATGCTTTGCACTTGCTGTTCTATTGTTTTGATGCAAGTAGATGATGATTCCATAAGATATTTATTTGATTAAGTGCTACTTTATTGATGAGCAGGGGGAAGGCATGTCTTGACTATTGTTAGAATGGTACATTCGGGAGTGTTGCTAATAGTTCTACTTATCGGAATATTTGTATCCGCTTCAGAGCCATGGATTAACTCGCTTGTTGACTTATCGACTGCAGGAACGGTGAATGAGGTTGGTTTGTCTTTTGAGCTGCCTCCGATGGAGTGGAACGGAACGTACGGAGGAGCAAGTTATGATTATGCGTATTCTGTGGTTCAGACGAGTGACGGAGGATACGCAGTAGCGGGCTGCACTTTCTCTTATGGCGCTGGCTACAGCGATTTCTGGCTTGTTAAGGTCGACGCGGAAGGGAATGCTCTGTGGAACCAGACCTACGGAGGAACAGGCAATGAAGAGGCTCATGCTTTGGTGCAGACTAGTGACGGAGGATATGCGATTGCGGGCTATACTGAATCTTACGGTGCTGGTGGTTATGATTTCTGGCTAGTCAAAACAGACAGGGATGGATATCCGCAGTGGAATCAGACCTATGGAGGAGTGAGCACTGATTATCTGCATTCTATGGTTCAGACGAGTGATGGAGGATACGCACTAGCAGGAATTACATACATTGGTGGTTCCTACGGCGAGTTTTGGCTGGTTAAGACTGACGAGAATGGTGACGAACAGTGGAATCAGACCTACGGACGAGCAGATTCGGATGAGGCTTTCTCTGTGGTTCAGACGAGTGAGGGTGGATACGCGTTGGCAGGTCGCACATATTCGTACGGTGAGGGCTACAATGATTTTTGGTTGGTCAAAACCGACGAAGAGGGCAACGAGCAATGGAACAAGACATATGGACGCTCAAGTCAGGACTGTGCGTATTCTGTAGTCCAGACGAGTGATGGTGGATACGCGCTCGTAGGTCACGCATATTTGGACGGTGAGAGCAATTTCGATTTTTGGCTGGTTAAGACTGACTCAAATGGGGATGCAGAGTGGAACGTGACGTATGGAGGAGCAGGCGATGACGCGGCGTTTTCTATGGCCCAAACTAGTGACGGTGGATACGCATTAGCAGGATGGACAGGGTCTTTTGGCGTTGGCTACCATGATTTCTGGCTGGTGAGAACCGACTTGGATGGTAGCGAACAGTGGAACAAGACCTACGGAGGAACAAACGATGAATACGCGGAAGCTTTGGTGCCGACGAGTGGTGGGGGGTACGCACTCGCGGGAGCAGCATGGACCTCCGATTCCAGCTTCGACTTCTGGGTAGTGAAAGTTGCTGGGTCAATCTACATCAGGGCAGATGGAAGCGTAGATCCGCCAACGGCGCCTATAGATCGAGACAACGACCTCTACCGCTTAACTGGCAACATAACATGCAGCTTCAACGGCATAGTGATCGAAAGAGACAACATGACACTGGACGGAAACGGTTTCACGCTCAAAGGTTCTGGCGTTGGAAACGGATTAAGCCTAGACGGAAGGGTAAATGTGACAGCCACGAATATGACGATTGAATCATTTGAGCATGGCGTTCAAGCAAATAACTCGGGCTTAATCGCGCTCAACCATGATCTGAGAATAATGAGCAATGGCGGAGGCGTGACTTTCTCTAATACAAACGATTCAACCATAATCAGTAACTCCTTCCTCAACAACAGCAGGTGGGCAATACATTTGGCCAGCGCAGTTAACAACACGATTTCACTCAACGACTTGAGAAACAATGGATACAACACCACAGTAGGCAGCTTTGGAAGCATTGCTATTGGACAATACTCGAGCAATAATCGTGTCTTGAATAACAGGATCGCAAACCCTGAGAACAGGTCAAGGGGGCTTCATCTCAACCAGACTTCCGGCAATATCATATATCAGAATAATCTAACAGACTGCGGCCTCGTGCACGTGAGCATGTACAATTCATCTAACAACGTGATTGAGCAGAACATAATCGGAAACTATCCCCTCCTCCTATTCGCTGTATGGATAATGGGCTCTGACTCAAATCAGATTCGGGGAAACAATATTTCTGGACGCGCTGGGGTTGGTTTCATTCTCAGAGGTTCTATTAACAACAGCATCTCTAGGAACAATGTCGTGTGGTCAGATTACGGGTTGGGCTTCGATTGTTCATCATCCAACTTCAATGCTTTGTATGAAAACAGTGTACAAATTTCCAACAACCCATATTCCAGCAGTTACCCTGGAATCCGTTTCCAAAACTCTGTTGGCAACGACATTCAAGGCAACTACGTAATGACCAACGACCCAGGCATCATGCTAGCTAACTGCTCAGAAACCGCTATTTCAGACAACAAGGTGACGAACAGTAGCTTCTACGGAATCAGGTGCAATCCAGCCTCAAACAACATTTCTATTGTGAACAACACGATCACTGACTGCTACTATGGTCTGTCCTTAGAAAACTCATCAAACGTCACAATATCCGAAAACAACATAACCGCAAACAAGTGGAATGGCATACACGTAAACGGTTCCTCATGCGTTCTGGTCAAGCAGAACCACGTCGAGGAGAACTATGAAGGAATCGTACTGACTTTCTGCAATAGCGTTAACGTATCTGAGAACAATCTGCTATCAAACAATGTGACTGCAATCAGGCTAAGCGACTCGTCTGGGGTTTACCTTCATAGAAACAACGTGACAGGCTCACTTGGCGATGGCATATTGCTTGAAGCGTACTATTTCAGCTCTTCAGACAACACTCTGGAAGAGAACACTGTCAGCCTAAGCGGCGACACGGGGCTACTGATCAGATCTTCACAAAACACTACTCTCAGGGGCAATACACTAGCGAATAACAAGTACAATTTTGGAATTGACGGCTGGGTTGGATCTGACTTCGTCCAAGACATTGATACCTCAAACACGGTTGATGGCAAACCTATACACTGGCTAACAGGCGTCGAAGATGCTGTTTTGCCAGCTGATGCAGGATACGTGGCCCTCATAAACTGCACACAAGCGAGAATTGAGAATCTGAGTTTGGCAAAAAATGTGCAAAGTATCCTTCTCATTTCGACCAACAAAACCATAATCACGGACAACAACATATCAGACTGCAAAGCCGCAGGCATCCAACTTCACACATCTCTTGAGAACTTGCTTTCGCGGAACCGCCTCAGCACCATTGAGGGAACGGCCATACTACTGTATGAGTCGCTAAACAACACTGTTCAACAGAATTTTGCTGAAAACGTTTTTCGCGGGATATATGCGTTTGATTGGAACGGAAACAACACGATCATTGAGAACACGTTAGTGAACTGTTCCGAAGCGATAACGGTGGGGGGCGGTCTTCATTCAGCTAGGCAGAACAACATAACCTCAGCAAGCACGGGAATCAGCGTCGAAGGGTATCGCAACGACATCGCTGACAACATCATAGCAAACGTAAGCATCGGCATTCGTGTCACAGGCCCCTGGAATACTGTGTCGGGGAACAACATTACAGAGGCAGGTGAAGCATGCATACGAGATGTTGGATATCTCAGCACGGTCGAAGGCAATATCTTGATGAGCAGTAGCATTGGTGTCAAATCAAGTGGCTCTTATGGTTTGAGAATAGTCAATAACAGCATCATGAACAATGTGCAAGGCATCTACCTGAGCGGGCCTCAAAACACAATTATCAGTAATGTGGTGAAGAGCAACACCTATGGCGTGTACCTTGAAGGAGCATACGAATGTCTTTTGAGAAAAAACATTATCGAAGAGAATACCTACGCTATATACTTAGACCTCAGCTCAAGCCTCAACAGAATTGCTGACAACAACATCACAAACAACGCCTACGGCTTCTACTTCTTCGAAAACGCGCTCAATAACACTATGTACCAAAACAACATGGTTAACAACACGCATCAGGTCTATGATCGCTCATGGGACGATCCAAACGCTACGGCATCAATCAGTATTTGGGACAACGGTTATCGCTTACGTGGAAACTACTGGGATGACTACAACGGAACCGACGCAGACCTAGACGGAATAGGTGATACCCCCTACGTCATAGATGAGTACAATCAAGATCGTTACCCGCTAATGCAAATGTGGACGCCGACATGGGACGAGGCTCTCATCATTCCAACAGGTCAACCAATCGTCGACATTGCAGTTGCGTCGGGATGGCCATGCCTGTACGCAAACACCGAGAAGTCATTCTACATGTCCCCTTATGGCATAGCATGGTATGGCCCCTACCCAGTGAATTTCTCTCTGACGTCCGTAGGATTTGTGTGGTATGGAGATGCTGTCTTTTGTGGCAAAGATGGGCTTTACTATGGCGGAGATCCGTCCCAACTAGTGTTGAATGTCTCAGGATACACCAAAGCGCTTGGCCTTTTTAACAACACGCTGTACGTGGGAACGTTCCTAGACGATTCTCCAACCCTCTACTACTGCGTATCCGACCCGTGGAACAGCAGCAACTGGTACATTGACACAGGCTTCTCAGACATAATGAACTCCTCAGCTCCTTTCGGAGGCATAGACTCCTTTGCGGTGCACAATGACTGGATGTATGTCGCGGCTGGAAACACAATATACTCATTTGACGGGACTACTTGGAGCATAGTGAAAACCTTTGATGATGTCTATTCAGTTCTAGACATGACAGTCTACAATGGAAGATTGTGTTTAGCCACCCGTGACCAGCCTTGGAGAAAATCGTTCTATCAAGGTGGCACAGGCTTCAGCGGAAGAGTAATCGAATTCGATGGACAAAACTGGACAACCATACTCGAACACGATTACTGGATATTCTCTCTCGCAGCAGACAGTGGAACACTCTACGCTGGAACAGCCAACAGAATACTCGCCTACAACGGAACAGAGTGGAGTGTATCCTACGAGGCTAACGATAGCGCCTGCTACGTGATCTCGCTTGCCACATTGTTCGGGCAGGTCTATGCTGGAACGGGCAACGGACTCGTACTCACGCATCCTTGACTCATACATCGATAGCCCATTCAGACAAGCCCCTATCACATTACACTTATAAAGATGCGAGGGGTGGGATTCGAACCCATTCCACATATCATAATTCATATTATAAATTTCAACTGTAGAAATTTCACCTACAGGAATTTCAGTTTGAAAATTCCACCTACCAGAATTAGTCTTTAAAATTGCTGTGAAGGTTTATGCCCTTTGTTTTTCAAATGTTGCTGCAGCGAAGCTGCCAGTTCCTCGAGTTGGCGGAACTCAAAAGCCAGTTCAGTATAAGCCTTGCCACCTCATTTTCACCCTCCGCTTTATCCAGAAAGATAGTAGAAAGCCCATGATTTTAGCCTGTCATGCAGAGCTTTGTAGGCTTCAGCGTATTGACCCCAAGAAGCCTCACTCAAACCAAATCTGCTTTAAAAGAGTTTGGGAAGAAACCCTAGATGAGCTATTCTGCTGAAAACAAGGGTTTGCTAAACAGGATAATGGTGAAAAAGAGGAGTGTGTCTGAGTTTAGCTAGTCTTCTTAGTACGTTTCTTCTTGATTGATACAGCCGGTAGCACTGTTAACGCTGCAAAGACTGCGAAGAAGGCTGCTGAGGGAAACTCTGGCACAACAATGTTGCCTCGTACTGGTTTGGGTGGCGCTGGGTCAGCAAATATGTATCCGTTACCCATTCCAACGTATATCTTGTCGTCATAGTTCTCGAAGCATAAAGCGTAGTAGGCGCCTTCAGCAGCGTTAAACGATGTTTCCCAGCTTGTTCCATCATAGGTGAAGATCTTGTTTGCTGTTCCAGCGTAGAGCTTGCCATCGTAGACTCCGAGCGAATAGACCCAATAGTCATGGTCAAGCACGGTTGTCCAGTTTTCACCGTCAAACTCTAGGACCCTTCCGCTGAAGCCTGTGCCACCTTGATAGAACGGTTTTCTCCATGCTTGATCTTTCGTCGCCAGATATAGCTTGCCATCGTAGATTTGCATGTCAAGGAAAGCGCCGACATCATCGTAGTTGCCCATAGTGTTCCAGTCTGTTCCGTTGAAAGAATACAGCTTTCCGCCTGAACCCACGTACATCACATTGTTGAAAACTGTAAAGGAGTTGATGCTGCCAAAGACTCCAGAAAAGTTCAGTATTGCTGAAAAGTCTGTGTCTACGTGCCAGTTGCTTGGGTTGGCTACGGAACCGTTGCAGTAATAGAGCGTTGGCGGGTTTGCCAGCATTGTTCCAGCATAAAGTTTATTGTTGTAGGCTCCAAGCACTTTGATGTAGGTTGGCACCGTGAAGATCATGCTGAAAGATGTTCCATCATAGCAGTATAGCCCACCCTGTCCGCCCACAATGAGCTTTTCCTCGTAGGGTTCAAGTGAAGTTATAAAGGTAGGTGCGTTTGTAGTGTTCCAGCTGACCCCATTATATGCATAGAGTGTGTTATTAGCTGCAGCGTACAGGGTTCCATTGAAAATATCAAAGTCAACAACAGGATGCCCTGTGGGCACAGTGAACTCGTGTTCCCAGCCATAAGAAGCCACCATAACCCATCCACCTACGAATGTATTGTCGTTGACACTGGTTTCGTCTGGGAGGGGCTCGGCATAAGCCCATATTATATAGCTGCCAAGGGCGAAGCTTGTAGTATCCCAATTGATGGTGATGGTTGAGGAGTTTCCACTTGAAAGTACAACTTCTCTAGTCTCAATTGTTGTCGTGTTAGCATAGGCTGTGATGTTGAAGGCTTCTGTGGATTCGCCTTGGTTAGTAACAGTCACTTTGATAGGCATGGAGTAACCTTGTCCCACCACGGCTTTGGAGAAGTCAACGTTGGTAATAGCGATGTCAACGTTTTTTGGGGTTAGACTCACGTCCAACGTAAGCATTACTTCGCGGGTTCCATTGAAAAAGACGGCGTTTTCCCATATTTTTGTCCAGAAGAAGTCTTTGTCTATAGAGAATTGCGAGGAGTTCTCATAGCCTTTAGCGGAGACTGTTAGAAAAACAGTCCAGTTGTAGTTTGACGGGAGAGCAAGACTTACCTTATCAAGTGGAGTGAGCCTATAGCGGTAGATATAGTTATATATAGGGATTTCTGGATACGTTTCATTTATTTCGACTATGAAGCTAGGTATCTTGTAACCTGTGTCAGCGTCTGTAACATTGAACTCTATGAAAGAGCCTGGAATCGGCGGGAGAGCGCGCCTATCTATCCAGCCAAATCGTATGAAATGGCCTACTGGCGCATTTCCAATTATATCTGGGTCGACACCAACACCGTTAGGGTCAACCGTGTAATACCTGTTCAGTACGTTTACTATAGTGTCGTTTGCAACGCCTGAAACCAACAACACACGCTCGTCATTAGGGTTATATTCCCCATCTCCGTCAGCATCATTCCACCACCAGCCCCAACTCGTCTTTCCAATAGTCTCACCTGCGTCAAACATGCAGTTCCCATTAGCGTCGATGAAACAATCATGAGCCACGAAGACTGTATCTAGATCTGGGATATTTATGCGTGGGAGTTCCTGCAGAGAATTGTACAAGTCATAGACTGTCGGATTAGGGCTGGTAAGAGTAATTAGACGATTCCAGATATCGATCACTGGAAAAGGACCAACGTTATCATTGTCAGTCGCGTCTACTCCATCATATATGTCCCATAGGATGCTGGCCACTGCAAGCTCTTCCAACCCTCCACCATCAACAGTGAGGTATTGATCTTCCCCAGTGACCAAATAGCTAACCGCTCTGGGAATAACCTCCCACACTGGATAATTAACCTCAAAGTTCAGAACTGGCTGAGCGCCATAGATCGATGGCTCGCTGTCTCCTTTCATAGCATCCGCTATCAACATTGGGGTGAACTCCGCAAAACCCTCAACTAGAGCATCCGTTGAGAAGGCATTGAAATATCCTCTGTGATTGCTATCATTGAATTGAGGTCGTGACAACTGATTCTCGCCACATATCAGCGAATCAGCCATAATGTGATGTGCAAACTCGTGCCATTCTCGGTTATCGGGTGCATTAGGATCGTTCCAGTAGCTCATAGCCGCGTTTATGTTTATCGTTGAAGCTGGGAAATGTATCCTTCCAGGAGCGTCATTAGGGTACCATCCGCCATCGGTCGGGTCAAACCACTCTTCATATGGCTTGTAGCATGTAGCAGGCACTGGGCTGAATGCTCTGACATCTACGGGAAGCGCATAATCCAAGGTCAGTCCTAAGTAACTAGTGGCGAATAGCACAGCCGTGTAGGTGTTGTGGTAGATTACTGCTAGGTGGGCAAATCTGTCTGCTCCCACGTTTGTATCGTCAGGAACCTGCGGATCGAACGATGTGCCGTTGAAGCCGTAAGTAATTGCATTATGCGCATCGATCGTCATCGTAATGTTCACAGTAAATGATGTTTCTGCCTGAAATGCTGGGGTGCGAAGGAAAGCTGGAAATGAAGGATCCCGTTCGAAGTCGTAGACCTTGATGATGTCGTCTTTGTCTTTGAGGACTATTATGAGCTTAAGTTCTGATGTTTCCCCATTAGTTGAGCAATAGAAGTTGCCATCAAGATCTGTGTAAACAGTTTCAAGATAATCATAGCCTCGGGTTAAGTGAACTTCGACTCCTCCAATCTTGTATTCAGTTGCAGTGGTTCCGGTTGTTCCTTCAAAGATGATTTTCCCGTAGATTCTGGCGGAGGGCGTCATGAGCGGATACTGATCCTGATTCTGCGCATTGATGAGGCGCGGTGTGTCGCCTATACCGTCGCTTCCAGTTTCGTTCTGATAAATGCCTCTGTAGACGTCAACTCCCGTGTAGTCGCTCCAGTAGTTTCCGCCAGAAGGATAGCCATTATTCCAAACGTTCACAGAGTCATAAGAAACGACTTGATTGGTATTCTCGACGATGTTGTTGTGATAGAGCCTATTGTGGTACGAACCGCTAGCTAGAACTCCTGCATAAGCATTCTTTGTCAAGTTGTTTCCAGATATTGTATTATAAAACGATTGAAACAGATAAATGCCGTTTGAGCTGCTGTTTGCTATGTTGTTTCCGGAAACAATGTTTCCGTGAGATTTGTAGAATCGAACACCAGTGCTACAGTTTGTCATGCTATTTTCCGAAACGGTGTTATTGTTGCCTCTCTCCCAAAAGTTAACCCCCGATGAGTTCTCTGTCATGTTGTTTTTGAAGACATTATTGAGAACCGACTCTTGGATTCGGATGCCATTGGAGTTGCTTGTTATGTTGTTTTCCGAAACAATGTTAAAAGAAGAACCATAGAAGTAAACGCCATCATTGTTGTCTAGTATGCTGTTCTCTGTTATTCGCGAGTGTGTTGTGTAAGCGAGCAGCAAACCTTGACCATTATCTTTCAGCTCCAGTCCACTGACAGTGACATGCGCAGAATTCACAAGGGCCAAGTATCCAATGTCTGGATGTGTGGAAGGGGTTATTTCAAGGTTTCTCTGATTAACGAGGTAGTACACTGGCTTACCGTTAACCGTGTTCGACGTGTCTACATCATGAACAAAATGATCAAGCATCGATCCATAGACTGCGAAGTTGCGTTTGTTGCCCACCATAGTATTGAGCTTCAACACGTTGTTGCTGGAACGATCGAGAACTATGCCTTCAGCGTTGTTTTCTATTCTGTTTCCAACAACAACATTACCAGCTGACAACATATAACTTGTGAGTTCGATTGCGCCAGATCCAGAATATTTACCATTATATGCCAGGTAATTTCCAAAAAACGTGTTGTAAGACCCTGTGTTGGTGATTCCCCACACTGTATTGTTTGTTATAGTGTTCCCAGAAACTAGGCTGTGATTGGCAGCGCACATAATGCCGTACGTTGCGCTGTTTATTATACGGTTCCAAGAAATAGTGTTGAAAAGCCCTGCCAGAGTGACGCCATTTTTGGTGCTTTTCAATATTTCGTTATTAAAGATAGTGTTGTTGTTAGAAGATCCCGAGAAACCGATGCTCCAGAAGTTGCTTGTAAATGTATTTCCCGTTACATTATTGAAGGAAGCGTTATCGATGTAAATGCCATAATAAGTACTGCTTGTTATCTTATTATCAGACACTTGGTTGTAGTCAGAAGAACCGACGAGACCAAGACCACTTTTATTGTTTGTCATGTTGTTTCCAGTAATATTGCAGGAAGATGACCTGCGGACATAAACGCCATACTCGCTATTGCCTGTTATGTTGTTTTTGGAGACAGTGTGATTCTTCGAATCTAGACTAGGGAATGCGGGATCATAATCAACACCCACACCAACCTGCCTATTTAGAGTTATGTTGTTTCCAGAAACACGGCAGTTCGACGAAACAAAGAGATAAACGCCGTAAAAGTAGTTGTTTATTATGTTGTTCCTAATGATAGTACTCAAATAGGAACGGTGGGCGAAAACGCCCCACATAAAATCCTTGATGTTTGTGTTCCTAATGGTCACATTACACACCTCAGACCAATAGAACCCGTAGCCACTCCACAAGGAAGCGGCTTGAAGCGTCTTATTATTCCCATCAACTATTATGCCTCCTCTCTTTATCCAAATCATTTGAGCAACGATGTTGCCAGTAAACCTGTAGGTTATGTTGTCTGAAGTCGTAATCGGCGCACCCTCAGGTGAGATGGAACCATCCGAACAGATGTAAATAATGTCCCATGCCTTGATTGGCTGAATGTTAAATGTCAATGTTAATAGGCTAGTTAAGAGCAATGTGAGCGTTATTCCAGAAACTATTCTTCTGTTCATAAACATGTTCTCCTTTTCCAGTTCAATCAATAATTTGTACATTCTAGACAATTTATGGTTTGTGATACCTGTGGAACATTACGTGATTTACCATGCAGTGAGGAGTGCAAATCGCACCTCGCACTAAATTCTGTAAGTTACGTTTAAATTCTCGGTTTTCATGATCCTTATGGATTCTTTATAGTAGAATGGAAAATAGCAGTAAACTCGTTAGAAAAAGGTGGTGATACAATTGTCCATGAAGAAGTTGATGAAAAAAGCTGCGCATACCATAGTAACCGATTTTGTCTTATATAAGCCAAGCATAGAAGTTGACAATGCATCCTTAATATTTCTTAGACTTCTAATAAGTGGCAAGCCTTCACTAACATTCGGCTGTCCAACAGCATCCTTAATTGAAGAAGGAAAACTTGTTTGTGAGTAAATGTGCGTGCGCTCACAATGAATTCACAGTCCACATAACAACTAGACCAGAAGAGATTAAGGGCGCTGCTAGGAGTAGGCTTCAAATACATGTATAAGAAAGATAAGCTGCTATATCTCAGGAAAAGGAAATAAACCTTTTAACGTTAAAAATGATCGAGGTCAAGGAAAAGTCCATGAAAATGGCCGGGGTGAGGTATTTCTGCCCCGGCGTGGCGAAATCTCCCGCAAAACCCCTCTTTTTTGTTATTGGTTGAAAATGCTGGCACTTTTTTAGATTCATTTTTTGGTTATGCTTTAACTGTTATTAGGATTTAGAAATCGGGCTGCTCAATTATGTTGAGCATTTATAAGGGGCATTGAGCGAGTTTCTGCTCAATAATATTGAGCATTTATATAGGTCGTTGAGCAAGATTATGTTACTGGTGAGCTTGTGTCTGGGGTTAAGAATATTTTTGCACCTAAATCCTCCAGAATTTTGCGGGTGTTGTTGGTGAATTTTGGTAGGGATTGGGATGAGAGGAAGTTGGCGCAAGAAGCAGGTGTGTCAAGGGGGTTAGCACATTATGTTTGTACTACTCTTATTGAGTTGGGGTTTGCTGCCAGGAATGGACAGAATAGGCTCATATTGGTGGATCCTTTGAGGTTGCTGAAGAGATGGGCTGCTTATCATCAGTATAATCGGATGAACAAGTTTTTGGATTATTTCACTTTTGAAAGAGAGATAAATCGATTTGTGGATAAGCTCGCGGGTATTGACCTGGAATATGGGCTTTGTGGATTGGTTGGGGCTTGGATTGTGGCGCCTTATGTAAGGCCTGTAGATGTGCATTTATATGTTTCATCAGAGCGTGTTGCTGGGGAGATTGCGAAAACTCTTGGTTTGAATCCTACACCTAAAGGTGGAAATGTCAAGTTTGTTTTGCCCTATGATGATGGTGTTTTCTATGGAGTGAGGAGTATTCGTGGCGTTAAGGTTGTTTCGAATATTCAGCTTTATGTGGACTTAGTAAATTTTCCTGCGAGGGGAGAAGAGGCTTCTTCTGAACTTCTTGAGGTGATTTTGAAGGAGTGGCAACGAAAAAGGGAGGAACATCAGCGTGTATGATCGGGATGCGACGAATATTTCTAAAGGTGCTTTGGTTGAGTTGTGCAGAGCTCTCCGCCAATACCGTTCAGACATGGTTCTTGCAGGCGGTTGGGCGCAATATTTTCTTGTTAGGGGATATTTTGATCATTGCGGGTCAGTTGATATTGATTTTGTTTTAAGGCCTCGAGTTATGGAGCGGTATGAGCGTATTAAGCAGATTATGGAAAGGTTGGGGTATAAGCCTACAGGAAGTGTATTCCGGTTTGAGCGTTTGTTTCGCTCAAGTAAAACTCATGGTGACGGATTAACTTGGGTGTCAACTGCTGTTGAGCATAAGGTTGAGGTGGATTTTCTTACTGAGCCTGAAGGTGCTGAGAAACTTCCGGAAGAATGGTTGGCTTCTGTTCAGCAGGATTTAAAAGCATGTATTATTGAGGGCTGCAGTGTGGTTTTTGATCATAATTTTGAAGTTGAGTTAAGAGCTGTTATGCCTGGTAATGGTGAGGCTACAGCGAGGTTTAATTGTGCTGATATTGTTGCTTCTTTGACTATGAAGGGTTTGGCTTTGTACCGAATGAAAGATAAGGATAGTTATGATATTTACGCTGTGGCTGGGTTCTATGGAGGGGGACCAAAACAAGCCTCAACTGCCTTCATGGATTCATTGCAAGGTAGAGAGACAAAGAAGGCTACTCAAGATGCTCTAAGCGAGATCAGAGATGCCTTTGCCTCTTTAACGTCTCAAGGTCCAATCGCTGTTGCCAGATTTATCGGGTCTGAGGATGTAAGAAATGACTCATACCAGCGAGTCAAAGCATTTTTGGAGGGTCTACACGTATGAGAAATGTGCAATTGTCTTCAAATTGGTGATACTATGACAAACGAGTTTTACCTAATGGGACTTACATATAGCAGTATGGATCCCATGTGGACACGTGAGGTGAAACTATCACAAAGGAAACTTGATCCGCTTGGCTTGTCAAGGGTTTCACAATGGTTGACAGAGGAACTTCTTCCTGGCATAACCACGGTTACAAGTATAGCTCGTAACTATTCATTCTATTGCTGGGGGATTTCAAATTTGCTCAATATGAACAAGATTATACATAGAAATCAGTTTGCTCAGGAAATTACGAAACGTGAAGCGGCATTTGTCATAGGTTGCATTCTTCATGAGGCAAATAAGACTAACAAACTTAACCCTCATGGGTATGAAAAGGCTACTCGTTTTATTAAAAAAGACAGTAACGAAAAGATTCAAGTTGCGTTTAATGTGTCTGAGAGCAATCCAGAAGGCTTTTACGGACTGTACTATAGAACCGCAATGTTTAAACTCGGATTGACCATCAGGTCAAGACTATTTGATGACCTTACACCGTTGGGTCGTCAGCTTGCTGCTGCCTTTGAGTCTAACATTAAAGACACAGAATACTTTAAACATCACATTAAAGCTGACGATATAGACAAAAAAATCTTGGCTGAATATGGAGAAAAAGCTTGTATATGTAAGCTTGTAACACCCAGCAACGAGAGAGAACTTCTAAAGAGTATTATGTTCAGCGACAATCTTCCATCTCTGAATCTGAAAAGTTCAAGAAAGGACACTTTGCTTTTAGTGTTGTCTTTAATAAAGCAATCAAGCGATTTCGGCATAGAATTCACAGAGGATACGTTCAGAGAAGCAATCTTTTTTGGTCAGGCAACGGGTGGAAAAGTAACATTTGATTTTAATTTTAAAAATTTCGAGGAAATAACAGCACGCTGGCATCTTTTTCAGCTGCATGAGTATTTTACATTCGCAATGGAATCATTATTACATGCCCTCCTAAATGAACTAAAGAAAAAGGATGAAGGAATGAGTTTTGATGAGTTTTTAAGTTTTGTCGATAAAGAGAAACCAGTTTCGGAAGCATTAAAAATCTCTTCAACAGGGTCCATTAAAGAGATTATTAATTTGTTGCTCAAAAATCTTCAACTAAGCGAATTGAAAAGTGATACGAGTCGTCAGTTTGATAGACTCTGTAACCTCGAGAAAGAAACTTCGGAAAAGAAACTACCCTTCATACCGACGGAAAGAGAGCTTGACGACTTGATAAGCGGAACAGGCAAGAAACTCAGCACTTTCCTACAGCTGCTAAAAGAAACAGCTATGAGATGCGGAGAAGCGAAAAGGCTCAAGTGGACAGACATAGACTTTGAAAAGAGCATAATAAAGCTTAACGAGCCAGAGAAAGGCTCTAACCCAAGAATGTGGAAAGTAAGCCAAAAACTAATCGCTATGCTTAACGCTTTACCGAGAAACAGCCAAAAAGTGTTTGGAGACGGCCCAATAAACTCAATAAAAACAACTTTTCTAAAAGCACGAAAAAGTTTAGCTGCAAAACTGCAAAATCCGAGACTATTAAGCATAAGCTTTCACACCTTTAGACATTGGAAGGCAACAATGCTTTACCATCAAACCAAAGATCCCTATTACGTTAAGCAATTTCTGGGTCATAAAGAGTTAAGAAATACGGAAATCTACATTAACATCGAAAGAACCATGTTTGAACCTGGAAGCGACGAATTCACAGTCAAAGTAGCTGAAAAACCTGAAGAGATCAAAGCACTGTTGGAAGTCGGATTCGAGTATGTATGCCAAAAAGAAGGCTTAATATTTCTGAGGAAACGTAAATGAGTAAGGCTATCATAAAAAGTGGTCGAAATCACCAAAATAGTGGCCGAGGTGAGGTAGCCTGGTAGCCTATAGGCCTGTGGAGCCTAGCGCCCGGGTTCAAATCCCGGCCCCGGCCCCATAAAAGGGAATAGTCTCTTGCCTTGATGCTTATCATAAAAAGATGGATGGTGTGGTTTTCTGTTTTTTGCCTAAATTGTGAAGTCGCCTGGGTAATTATCGTACAATTGTGGTTGAGAATCTGGTTGCTGTGCAACTACGCGTGGATAGGCATATGCGTGTGCTGCCTCAACAGAGCTTGCTCTATTATCTAACAGTGCTTCATCTACGAAATAATAACCCCATAAAGTGTTGCCTAAAGATAAATAGTCCCAACCATATTGGTCTGCCTTGCATGCTGATGCGATAATTCTTCCCGTGCCTTGTAGGTCGTCGTTATCATCAAACATGCCACCTGAATGGCATGAACCAAACATTAAGGCAAATTTCGTGCTTTCAATTGCTGCAAACTTCTGTTTGAACCAGCCATCTGGTAATCCGTAAAAGTCATACGTAACAATCATTTCATCATAGCCGTCTGATTCAACATCACTGTCCCATCCGTCAGAGTCTGGCGCTCTATAGCCATGTCCACTGTAGAAGAATACAACTTCATCACCTGCCTTTTCATTAGCAATCAACCAGTCAATAGCACTGACAATGGCTGCAGCTGTTGCCTTATTATTTGTCAGCAATTTGACATTAGCCTTCGGATAGCCTCTTTGCCGAGTTAATTCCGTATACATCTCCTTTGCATCCTCATCAGGGTGCCATAAATCAGAACCCGTTCCTTGATAATCTGCAATTCCGATTATAACAGCCCATTTATTTCCAGCCAAAGGTCGAGATGAACCACTCTCTGGTTGAATGTAAGCTGAAGATACATGAAATTTCATTGGTTTCATATAACTCAAGTGTAGCGCACACGATGTAGATGATATTGGAGCAAATATAGCGAGCACAAGAATTGTAATTATAGATGCTTGGAGCATTTTCCTCATGTCTCATCCCATGCTATAATAATATTATGCACACAATAACTAAAGGTTTACGGAAAAACCCAACAAGTTATTTGAGATTATTGGATAAGTCAAAACTAATAGGTTAGAAAATCATCTATTATAGAATTAGGAGAACACTCTTGGCTACCCGAAGAAAGCGATTAGTTTTCCCTTTTTCAGCAATTGTTGGATTGGACAAACTTAAACTCGCTATTTTGATAAATGCGATAAATCCGAAAATTGGCGGTTTGCTCATAAGGGGACCGAAGGGCTCAGGAAAAAGCACAATTGTTCGCGCCCTTATAGATATTCTCCCAAAAATAACAGTTGTCAAAGACTGCCAATTTAATTGTAATCCTTTTGACCCGTCAAATATGTGTCCAAAATGCAGTGAAAGATACAGAAATGGAGAAAAACTGCCATTTGAAGAGAGGGAGATGGTTGTTGCTGACTTGCCTTTAGGCGCCACTGAAGACAGAGTTATTGGAAGCCTTGATGTGGAGAAAGCCATTAAGCATGGCATAGAAGCCTTACAACCAGGAATTCTAGCTGAGGCGAATCAGAACATTCTGTATGTTGACGAGGTTAATTTGTTGCCAGACCACATTGCTGACGATTTATTGGACGCTGCAGCCACTGGATGGAACATTGTGGAAAGAGAGGGCATATCAGTAAGCCACCCTTCTCGCTTCATATTTATCGGAACAATGAACCCTGAAGAAGGCGAATTAAGACCTCAACTTCTCGACCGTTTTCCATTATCAGTCACTGTAGGAAGAATAGACTCAGTTAAGGATAGAATGGAAATTGTAAGGAGAAATATTGAGTTTGAAGCCGATCCAGAAAACTTTTGTGAAAGATACAGGCTTTCACAAGAGGAACTGCGAGATAGGCTAGTAAAAGCAAGAGAAACATTAAAAGATGTAACCATTGCAGAAAACCTTCTTGAGAACATTTCTCAAGCATGCTTAGATTTAAAAGTTGACGGTTTACGCCCAGACATAGTCATTGCAAAATCTGCATCAGCATTAGCGGCTTTTGAGAATCGAAAAGAAGTAACACTAAATGATATCCTAGTTGCAGCAGAACTTGCCCTAAGCCATAGAACTAGAGAAGGCGGATTCTTAGAGCCCGCATCGCCTCAAGAAATTACGGAAGTATTCACAACAACAGCCAAAAAACTCAAATACTTTGAAAAAACTGGGGAGGTGCCAAAAGAAAAGGCTGAGAAGAAACCACTGAAAGGAAAAGCCATTTTTTGGGTTAAAAAAGATGCGACAGAAGCTGAAGAAAAAGAGTTCAAAAAGAAAAGCGTGCTGAAAAAAACTGCGAATAAGTTGCAGACATTGAAATTTAGATTTCATAGTCTTCTAGGCGGTGTTACCTTTGGATTTGGAAAACGTTTGAAAGAAGCCCCGAAAGAAGCCCCAACTCTTAAAGAAGGTGTTCAAATAGGCTCTGATAAGCTACGCGGTGAAACAACTCGTGAAAAAATCCAAGAAAAAAAGGCAGGAAAAGGTGTTCCAACGGTTAGTGATGCTGTTGGACAGCCGAATGTTAGTGAAGGCTTGCCACTTATTAGAAGTCTAAGAGATAAGATCACCTCACCATCAAAGTTTTTTCTGAAAATGGAAAAAATGAAGAGCAAAACTCAAGGTGCTTATGCAGGGCGACGGGCTCAAACTTTGACAACTCTTAATAGAGGCAAACCGTATGGATGGAAATTTCCACATGAAAAGCCTACAGATATTCATTTGCCAGCAACTATTCGAGAAGCAGCAAGGTGGCAGAAAAATCGTGAAAAATCCTTTGTAACATTGTTGAAAATAAACCTTGAGGATGTTCGCGAAAAATTAAGATTGTATAAGGCTCCTTTGACAATGATTTTTGTGGTTGATTTAAGCGGTTCAATGCTTATGAATTTAGAAGCTATAAAAAAGGCATTGCTGAATCTTCATAAAGACGCATACAGATATAGGGACCGTGTAGGAATAGTTGCACTCAAGGATACTGGAGCCATTATTGTTCAGCATCCAATAACAAATCTGAGGGTAGTTGCTAACAAACTGTTAAACTTGCGCGTAAGCGGCTTCACTCCACTTGCTGCTGGAATGATGAAAGCTTGGGAAGTTCTAAAAGAAGCAAAACGAAGAGAGTCCTCAACAGTTCCTGTAATGGTAATAATAACAGATGGAAGCGCTAATGTTCCACTGAAAAAGAGTCTTGAAACCGGTGAATTTAGGCAAATAGAGAATGTTCGCATAATCGTTAGAGAATATGAAGACATAGCAGTTAGAGACGTGATAAGTGTTGCAAAAATGGTAAAGCATGATGGAATCAACACCATAGTCATAAACACTAATCCTCACCTTTACGGTCGTGAAACCTACGGCTTTGCAGTCACGAATCTCATAGCATCTTTAACAAATGGCAGCCATCATGTAATCGGCAGAGCAACAACAGATAAGCAACTAATAGAAGACATGATTGAAGGAATTAGGGAAGATCAGAGAAGAATAGTTCAGGAAAAAGCATTGGATTAACATGTACAATTCTTTTAGCATATAGGTTGTGCAAAAAAATGTTTAATGACAAAAGAAGTGGAAAAATCGCGTTAACAGCCCATTGTGTACTTAACCAAAATTCCCGTGCATCGGGCTTAGCAGAAAAACCATGCATTTTAACCGAGATTGTGGGATTTTTAGCGAGTAACAACATAGGCATTATTCAGATGCCATGTCCTGAAATTGTATACGCTGGCGTTTTAAGACAACCTCAAATTAAAGAGCAATATAATAATGCAACATTTAGAGGACTTTGCAGAAAAATCGCAAAAGAAATTGCGTATCAAATGAGACAATATGAGAATAAAGGTGTCAAAGTAAAAATTGTTATGGGAGTCAATGGAAGCCCAAGCTGTAGTGTAGACAATTCTGGAATCTTTATGGAAGCATTACATTTAGCTCTAGACGAGAGTGGGATCTCGGTGCCTTTTTACAATGTTCATCTTAAGACTCCAATAATGGACATTGCGATGCTTAAAAAGCTTATAGAGTGATTAAATTGGGGGCTTCTGATGTTTCTTTTCACTTGTATTTTTGCGCATCCACTTCTCAAATTCTCTAGACGGTGGATTTTCAACAAAAATTTTTTTCCTTTTAGCCTCTAAGCAAACATTCTTCTTGCCTAAAAATTCGGCGGCTGTCACAATTTTGCATCCGACTTTTTCAGCCGTTTCAAAAATTGCGCCTATTTTTTGACGCCAGTTTTCATCTCTCAAGATATGATGGTCTAGGATTATGTTTGGCACTGTTTTCACGATTTCTTCAAAATTTTTTAGTCCAGTTTGAATTTGGTTTTCGTCAACTTTGAATTTGGATAAGTATAATGGCGGTCCACCTATCATTAACAATTGAGGTTTTTCTGCAAGTATTATCTCAAGTGTACGTCTTGCAATTGGACCTTGAACATCAGGTGCAAAAATAAACTTCTCATCCTGATATTGAATGATTGTTATTAAAACCCATCCAAGGGTTGAATTTTCTGACCCATGAAAGACTGGCTCAGAAAATTTCACCATAGTGCCTTTTTCAAAAACGAAGCGTCTTCCATCAGCAATTTCTAGTTTTTCCGTATATTTCCCTGCAGTTTTCTGAAACATCCATCCTCTTCGCCTTTGACTATGATTTATACATTCCTTCGGATTTTTTATTAAGACAATTTTTCCCTCATAGATTTGCTTTGCCGTTTCATCCTTCATAGTCCAATTGCATAACCAATCTTCATAAGAAGGTGTGTGATGGTCAAAGTGATAATGACTCAACGACACAATCTCTGCCTTACCGGCAGCTTCAGCAATTCTTCTTCTAGCTCCATCTATGGCCTTAAACTCGAGCGGATGTGGAAGCAAACCAAAACGCATTGGACAAAGCGAAACTCCAGCATCTAACACAATTCGCGTGTCAAGAGTTTCAACAAAAGTACACATTGACCTCACGCCGAGGCTTTCTGCAGCTAATGGAAGAACCGTTATGTGCTTCAGCATAGATTCATAATCTTTCATGAAATGTATAACTTTTTATCTAAGCCTACGATAATCTTGCATGGCGAGGCGATGACGACTCTGGCCCCACTGAACTCAAATGATTGGGATCTTGAGTGCGGAGAGCCCGCCAAGATTCCGAAAATATGAGTTTTGTTGATGCTTTTGTATACAGCTATGATTGCAACATGTTATGCTCATCCATCAAGCCTTTGAATTTATGGAATATTTCTTCGCCTCGTGATCTTAGTGATTCAGGAAGATTTGGATCATTTTCTAAGACTGATTCTTTGTGTTGTTTTAATCGAAATTTCGCCCAGTGGTAATCCTTCTTATACAGGGCATATTCAAGCTCTAATTCCATGGCTTTGAAATGCGCTTCATAAACTATTGTTTTAGGAGAATCCACAATCACTTTCTTATCAATTATTCTTCCCTTCTTTTTCAACTCACTGATTTCTGACAGTTCATGCACCAAAAGAAACTCGTTACCTAAAACATCCTTTAATGTTGTTGGATCATCAGAAAATATTTCGCCAGTCATATAATCATAAAATTCCTTAGCAGAAACATTCTCAGCATCAGGATCAATTTGCTTAAGAGCTCTTTTGGCTTTTCTTATTTTTGCATTTATCTCTTTGCGAAAGAGCTTATACTCATCCATGTCTATCATTCTGTTGGTTTTTCCCAGAGTTCAAGCTTTTTCTTCTTAAGCTCTCGACGTTTTCTATGCAGAAAACGGTAAACGGCGCTGTGCATGCTTCCGTCAATCAGCATTTGTATGGCTTCTCTTGCAGCCTGCGCTTCTTCGATGCCTCCGATTATGCTTACTGTGTGTCCATAAACTGTTACGTGAGTATCAGTTAACTCTTCTATTATTTTGCGGGTTTTACCATTCATGCCTATTATTCGCCCTTTTATGCGTTTAATGTCTGATTCAGACCTTCCGAAAAATGTTCGTAAATCTATGACGTCCAGTAAGGCTTCTTCATCGCGAATTAGGCGAAATGCATGTTCTGGGGAGAAGCCTCTTCCAATAGCAGTTACTACATCCTTTGCTCTAAAAAGTAATGAAGGATCTTCCGCCTTCTCAGCAAGCATAATTGTAACTCCGCCTGATTCGCTTTCGATCTGAAGTTCAACAGAAAGCTTTTCCTCTATGACTTTTTTGATCTTCCCTTCTGGACCGATTAGGACACCCACTCGTTCTTTTGGAATTCTTAGAAAAGTGCTAGCTCTAGCCATGACTAGTGACCTTCTTGTAACATTCTTCAACTGAGAGGATATTAACGCCTAACTTGCTAAAGTATCTGTTTAGATTATTCAAGTCTCTGTACAAAAGAAATTCAGCCATGGGATGAGAAAGAGGAACAGCTTGTGATATATCAAAAAGCACGGGTCGTCCCTTCCAAATCATTATGTTATATTCACTTAAATCACCATGAGCAAGCTCGGCCTTGCAATAAAGTTTACGCAACTGCTCAAGGAGAATTAAATAAATTCTTTCTGGATTCTTTGGCTTTTGCTCCTTTAAAGACGGAGCACTTACACCGCCTTTTCCAATAAACTCCATTATAAGCACATTATTCTTAACAGCAATAGGCTTAGGAACACGCACTTTGGCGGCCATTGCTAATTCCAAGTTCTTGAATTCTTTTTGAGCCCATGCAAAAATTAGTGAGCGAGTATCATGTTTTATATTCTTAAATCTTGCATCACCCTCAATGTACTTTAGCATACCTTTGCGAAATTCCGCAGAACCAGTTAGGTAAATTTTGATCGCTAATTCATTTTCATGTTTGTCCTTTCCCCAATAAACCCTTGATTCCTTTCCAGCTTTGACGACGCCGTAAATCTCGTTTATTGTGCCCTTGTTCAGAAAATCATAAATCACCATAAGTGTTGAACGGTCGAAAACTTCTTCTAAAGCCTCATATTCTTCGCTTCGTTTATCCTTCATCAACTGTTCAACTTCATATTTCTTCTCTTTTTTGCGAAGCCTCCCTTCAACAGTTTTCCGAAAAGACATGCCATTTACTCCAAGCCATGAAAACCTAAACTGTTAACAAACCTTTTCTGCGGAGAATGTCAGATTGGGCTTTAGTATAACGCCAAATCAAATCGCCACGAGTGTCAGATTGAAAATCCCAAGGAGAAACAAGCACAACATCTCCTTGACGAATCCAAACTCGCCTTTTCATCTTTCCACGTATGCGGCATAAGCGTTCACGGCCATCTTGACACTTTACTAAAACACGATCAAAGCCTAGCAGTTTTATGGCTATGCCTAAAACATCATTTGCTGATGGATACACCATCTCGCTTAATTCCTCTTCTGTTAGTACCTTCTTCTTACCCAAATAGGCACCTCAAATGAATCTGTTTAAAAAGAATATATGTCTTCTTTAAAAGCATGCTTGTATGCCATCACAACTCAGATTTTTAATATTTGTGCATGCGGCACACCTTCAATGTTCAGCACTGCTTCAGGATGTACATAACCTTTTTCTATTGCTTTCTGAACTATGTTCTTTCCTATCATATTCACAATTGTAGAGTTCGAAATCATATCGACAGCATCCTCAATTGTCACTTTTGCGCCCTTGTAGAAATCTTCTTTTATGCAAAAAACAATTTTTCCCTCCCGTAATGTCTTGCCAAGAATGTCAGCATCACATATGGCCAGAAGCACATTGCCGCCAATTTTTCTAAGCTTCATGTACACTTCCAATTTTGAAACACTCAAGTTAAAGTTGCTGCACGGAAGACCTTGCGCCACATGCTTCACACACTAGAAATGATAGGCGTTTCTCCTTTACAATCTTTGTGTCTGGACGCTTACAAATTGGGCATACGACAAAGATTTCCATATACCTCTGAATCAATCTTTCCAAAGTGTCTTGGGAAAATTTTCCTTGGAAAATAACCCTTGACTCTTGCGTTGTTGCCGCAGTGGCTAACTCACGCGTCAAATATTTTAATAAATGCTGCGGATCACGATTCAAGGCATCAGCGATTTCCTTAAAATTATAGATTATTGTACGCATACCTATTACTGAATAGGCTAGTCTGGGCAATTCTAAACGTTCACGTTTAGAAGATATTTCGGGAATTTGGGAACGTGCCCTTTTCAGCAACTCTTCATAATCATATTTCATGCAATGGTTCTCCAAAAAAGTACAAGATGCATAATCCTATTAAAGTCTTGTTTTTTAAAATTAAATCCCATATTACTTCCGTTTCCTGAACAGTTTTTTCCCTTCCATGTCTGTAACATATTCAAATCCAGACTCTAATAGTTTACATGCTTCGCCAATGGTTGCTGCAGTTATCACATGAAATTCCTGATTCCCTTCGTTAAATATTGCTTGTTCAATGTTTATGTATAATTCTGTGCTCTGCAAACTTTTATGTCCAAATAATTGTTTGACATACCAAGGATTATGTGTCTTATGATATTCCATTGTTGCTTTCCAATGTCTTAAAGTGTGAAAGGTTATTTGAGTTAGTCGTGGATTCCCTATTTTCTCGCTAATCTATTTCTTTGGCAAAGAAACGTGGACTGCTTGTTTTTCACGCTTGATCTTCCAAAAATCTTGACATCTCGTTTTGGTAAGCTTTGAAGAATGCCTACAAGTGCAGGTGAAATTGAGATTTGTGGATTGTTATGTTTTTCTGGCTCGTTTAATATTAAAGTGTTGTTTTCTAAGTTTAGGTCTGTCCACTTTAATCTGCATGCTTCACCTATCCGCATCCCTATTTCTTTTAAAGTTCGAAGTATTGCCGCAGTTGTTTTGCCGCATCCAGCTATTAAACTGTCAATTTCTGCTTCTGTTGAAATGAAAGGAATCTTATGTTGAAATTCATAATGCGGCGGACTCCATGATAAATGCGCGCGCATAAACTTTAACCCAAAATTTAAACATCAGTTTATGCTTTTCACGGTTTCTTCCATGTAGGCAGCGTAAACTCTGGCTTGTTCAGCCCTTGTAAAATCTTTAGCCAAACTCTGTTGCTTTAGCCCCTATGCGTTTAGCAAGCTGCAGAAACTTCTTTTTAACCGAGCCTTCCATCAAAATCAACTCCATAGGGCCAGAGTTTTCGTGCTCTTGCAGTAATGCGCCTCGAATTCTAATCGTCTATAAGGGCATGAGTAATTCCAGAGTTGCATTGTTGTTGATGGCAAGTCAATCAATTTCCTTTTTTTCTCTTTTTTCTAAATACCTGCAATCTAATGGTCGCGCGACGGAATTTAGATGTTGACAAAACTTTTATTTAATGCGTAATACAATTGGAAATAGATGATTGCATGGGTTTTCTTAGAAGATTTAGACAAAAAGCGAAAACTACAGCGAACCAACCAGATGCCCAATCGCCTCCAACCAAAACCTCTGAGCGCTTGAGCATAGACAAGAAAATCCCCCTTATTTCAGATGTTGACGAGTTTTCCAAACTTGCGCTTGCAGGAGAAGAATGTGCATTTCTGATTTGGCTGCAACATTACAAATATGTATTGGCGAAAATTGAGCGGGACTTTGCGAAACAGCAAAAACCTTTTTCGTTTCCTCGCCTCATTTGTGCTAGCTGCTATAAGGTTCTTGACGAATATCCATCCTTCATGCTTGGCTTATGGATTTCCGATAAGCGCGCACCTTCCGTTATCGCAGGCGCGAAATTGATTTTTGCGGGGAAAGAAGGTGACACAATCGCGCAAGAGGAATATGGACGAAGGGGGCGTTGCTTTGAATGTAGAGGTGACAGGGCTCTTATAGTGTTCGCTAAGACGACCGAGATGCTGCCTGCGGACATACCCGATTACTCTTTGCCTCTTCGGTTACCATATGCTGATCTTAGGGGGAGGAATTCCAACCCAACAATAGGACCACCTCCAGGTATGATTCTTTGCAAGAATGGTCACAACAACAGTCCCAATGCAAAAGTATGTTGGGTGTGTGGTGAGAAACTCGAAAAATCGCCGATCACATCATAGACCTTCCCATTCAGACAAAGAAATCGAAACAAGATAGAAACCCTAAGGATAGATGAAATTGTCCCGATCACAAACTGCCCCCCACGGTAAATTCTGGCCAATAGTAAGATCCTTGATCTGGGAAAGCACAGTAACTCCACTAAAATGGAACAAGCCAAAACCATGGGCACAGACTTTAAAGGCATAACAGCAACTCATAAAGAACCCAGAGAAGCAGATGCTTTCACACAGCCAAACTAACCGCCCTCAGAAACTTATAACTCGAAAATAAAGCTCTCCTGTCCTTACAAAAGATTATTTGCGGCATCTTAAAAATCTCACCAACCAAAATAGAAACCAGAAGGAGGTGAAAACTTGCCCAAACAAGGAATGACAGGCTTATGTCTAAAAACCGAAGTCTCCAACCTATTCCGAAACAAAGCGGAAAACGCCAACATGGGCTTAAACGACTACCTAACCACACTCCTATTAGGACCGTCCTGGGACCGCCCCAAATCTGGAGACCAAACACAAACTCCCACACAAAACCCCAACTTACTCCAAGCCCTAACCAGCCTACTACAAGCTCTAAACCAGCAACAAACGCTCTGTCCATCCCAATATTTCTAAAAAAGCTAAAAAGGGTTGTGAAGAACCTTGCAGACTTGCTTGAGGAAGGCAGATATATGATTTTGGTGATGGGAGATTCGCATTTAAAAGGTGAGTATATCCCGCTGGGTTTTAGATGTATGGGTGTTGTCTTGGCAACAGGCTTGTTCAAACTCAAAGCTACTAACATCAAAAACATCAACGGAAATCGAAGAAAAATCGGACAAGAGACTCTTTGGCATTATCTCAGCTGAAAATCGGTTTATATCTTTTCAAACACGAATACATCTATGTTTTTCAAAAAATCTGATTCATCATTTGTCTTCGAAGAATCATTGCTTTTCTCCAGTTAAGGTCATAGTAGTATACTCCTCCGTTCTGCAGCGCTTCACCCATCCTTTTAGTGTTAAGTCCTTCAGGATCACTAATTTTTTAGACGTGAATTCTGCCTGACTTTTCATGTTAAATTCAAGCCGTAAGATTTTCATAGCCATCTCCGGCGTGAGCGCCAAATAGACCCGTCGCCGCGCGCGCAATGCTAAGTTTGCGAATTTAAGTCTTTCTTGTGGCAAGCCTTTTAAGCCGTCCGCGCTCCAAAAACGAATAAAGGGAAAAAATCCCCATGGTGCGATGTTACAAGTGTCAAAAGGAGCTGGGTCTACTTGAAAAGGACAAAGTCTTTAGGACATTGAGAGCAAGCGTGTTCATTTTTGTGGGGCCTGTGCTAAATCGTGGGATCTGGAACAAAAGATGCTTGTAATTTCCACTCTCTGTGAAGGGGGCGATCCTGCAGAGGTCTTCACGATTCCTAGAGTTACAACTCCCGATCCGGACAACCCCGGTCGTTACCCCCTTCTCGGTTACCTTACATTTACAAACAGAGTCATCTACTTCGCACAGATTGCTGAATCAAAAAGCGTTGATGTCGAGGTCAGCGGCGCTTTTGGCTTTGTTGGCACAGCCGCGGAAGCTTTGATAAAGGCAGAACAGAAAAAGTGTGCAGAGGACAAAATCTGGGCCCAAGAAATTAAGGGATCACGTAACTTTAGAGGAATACTGGAGAAAGCTGACCGATTGATTGTGTTTCCTAAGGAGACAATTATTGATATTGGATATAGTCGGTTGTTCGGACTTAAGATAAAGATGCGCAGCAACTGGCATGGATTTTGGTTGGAAGATAAGGAGAAAACCTATAGAAGCTTCGAACCTAAAATCAAGGAATACTTGAATAAATAGTGCTCGAAAACTTGAGAGAGCGAAACGCAAACCTTATTTTCACTTGAAGTCATATATCATCTGCAATTTGCGGTCTCGAAGGAATGAAGTCTTGGTGAATACAAAAATCCCAGAATTGGTCAAAGAGCATTTGTCAGAAGAAGAGCAAGTTATTTCAAAAATCTCTATTCGGAATACGGACGTTTACGCAACTAACAAACGCTTACTTAGATTTACCAGCAAATCGAAATTCGATGAATTGGAATATGATAAAATATCTATCAGCTTTGAGAAAGGAGGTCTGAGTCAAATAATACTCCGTATCTTCACGATGCTACTTGGTGTGTTTTGCATTTCACTGGGTATTCTTAGTTACGTGGGACCTAAAATCGGGACAATAAGCTGGAAGGCGCCATTCATATATTCATTGCTTTTATGTGGAATGGGTCTTCTTCTAATTCTATGGATGTTGGCGTTGCCTAACACTTACTATCAAATCAAGTATCCCGGTTTTAGCAAAAAAGACCTGAAAAATTGGCGAATTATGCGCAATCGGTGGTTCCCCGGGAAAGCTGACAGATTCGCAGGGGTTATAAAGGAAAGGACAAGGCAGCCATGATTAGGTGGTAGAGATTGAAGTCGTCGTCAATAATAGTAGCAGCAATTGCTGGAATAGGATTGATGTTCTTGCTGGGTTCCGTTTTCGGCTCAATAGTAGGAGAGCTTGGTTTTGAGAGCACCTTAGTTGTAGGCTTAATCAGCTACTTTATAACTGGATTCATCTCTGGCTACTTGGCTAACTGGAAAGGAGCTGTCCATGGAGTTTTTGCTGCGCTTCTATTATGGGTTTTCAACTTTGTCTATAGCTATGCCACTTTGAGGCCCAGCTTAGGCTACATAGATCCTACCTCTGCGTTCTGGGGATGGTTTGCAATGTTTACCTACATAGGTGGTTTGATTTTTCTGGGCATCAGTGCCTTAGGTGGTTTTGTGGGAGAGCGAATAAGAACTAGATTCCCTTCTTGATAACCGTAAGAAGAAAATGAATTTGAGAGCCACAAAATACCTACGCAATGCTTCTCCAACATTGTTCTCAGTTTTTACTAGAAGACCTTGTCATTTCAATGTTATGAAAGCGAACGCCATTCTTAAGTGTCTCATTTGTAATAATAATGCCTATTGGGAAACACTATGAGGTTTGAATGTGGGAATTATTGAAAAAATATTTAGGAAAAAAAGGCCACAAAGTGAGTTTCAGAGTGAAAAGCTGACTGATGAAGAGTATGTTCGTGAAGTCGCACGGCGCCTGCATGGGTCAGAAGCACCCTATTCTCCCTCTTCCGAGACAGCTGTTGATGAGGAACGTGCCTATGACGTAGAACGTGCACATGCAACCGAGAGAGAGAGGTCCCTCAAAGAGTTCCGAGTTCTTGGCCGTGAGAGTCGCGAAACTCTCAAGAAAAACATAGACTCATTTGCAAATGTGCTGGGACATATAGTCGAAGGTGAACTCAGAAGAGAAGCATATTCTCTTCGCATCTTCTGGCCAGGTGATCCACCAACTTGGGCAGAATTGCGTTTCCTTATAGTTTTAAAGGGATTGGACGTTGACAATGATTCCAACGACATCGCAGCGTATGAGAAAGTATGGAATGGTGACTACAAAATCATAAGGGATAAACAACGTGATGGCTTTTGGATTATCTTCCAAAGGTAGCCTGAGCACCTTCTAAAGTGCGCCTCGCCGCCTACCGAAAGAAGAAGAAACATTTACTTCACTAAATTAATGGATATGGTTGTTTCGCTTTGGTAGGTGGACTCGCGACTTAAGGGGTTCGGTATAATTTCTTATGGTAGAATTTTGCAACAACGCAGAGCGTAGTTGCCGCTATTGCCAGCCAGAATTCCATGTGAACTCGGTTGTAATGGGGACGTCTATCGTTGCGGCTTCAGCGTCTAAGGTTGTAGTTGTGGATCCTGTGAGAGGAACGTTGATGTGAAGAAGTGTTCCAGTGATGTATATGGCGATGAATAGGAAAATTAGAAAGATTATTGTTACGATTAGTGGTTTCTTGTAGGCGAAGTTGAGTAGGTTTTTTGAGTATTCCCTATTAGGAACCAAGGAACAAATCAGCATTGCAACTGCACTGGCAATCAAACTCAGCTGACAGGCCATGTTCAAAAACCATGCTATTGGTGGAGTCATAGAAGTGCCAAACAGGGTGAAGTTGAAGTTCAGAGGTGAAACGTTAGCCTCGCCCAGCTGTTGACCTACTGTGAGATGCCACCATGGAGAAGCGTGAGTCAACAAAGAAAGTATAACCAGAGCAAGGGTTGCGAGACCGCCTGCCAATCCAGGCCAATTTATTTTCTTAACTTCCATATGCTTTCCTCCTTATGGCGATGGAATGCGAATTGGACCCGCACGCTTATTTGTTCCTGGTATCGGATTTTAATCCCCTGCACATTCAACGCTAAGCTTCTCAGGTCTATGTAGAAGTCTCCTCCTAAATGATTATGGTAAATATGCACTTCACCTTCAGAGGTTAAAGCTAACGTTAAACCGATAACTTCAGAAGATTTTCCAGAAATATTAACCACCCCAGTCCTGTTTACAAAACCCAGAAACGTTCCATGATCTGAACAAAAAACTTCCGCACCAATAGAGTCTAAACGCAAATCGATACTGTAGGAATTGCAAATCCTAAACTTCAACAATGGAGGTTTCAATGGATCAATAATTTGGTAACCCACATACTCCATGGGTGGGGATGGCTGCGTAAGGAACTCTGGAGTTTCAGGCATCACAAGAGCTGCCAAATCGTTCTTATAGACTATTAAGGCACCGCATATTGGAACTACAAAGATTTAAACAGAAATTGCCGTTAACACCCATTTTATATTCATATCTCTCCCACATAGTTTGAGTTATAATTACCTTTCCACATATCTTTTTTACAGTAAGAAAGAGGACGATCGATCGATCTCTCAACCTTGTACTGATTATGGCACAATTACTAAAATTGAGCCAAGCGTCGGTTATTTCTATCTGGATGCCAAGAGGTTCAATTGGAAGGTTCCGGAAAACGAAGATTTAGTGGGCAGTGTGATCAACTTCACGGTGAGGGTTGGATACACAATTGCATACGAGTGCGCATATACTCTGGATTCTTACTTCATACGAACCGAAGAGGTGAAAGTTCCTTTGAAAATATTAATACTAACAAACAGCGAACTGGACAAAGCCTTGTCAGATATTAGAATTGCCACGATGTTGCATCATGCTAAATTGGCTGCATGGGCTATTTCAGTTGTGTCAGTTGCCTTTCTCGTTCGAAGACATGGCGACCTTAAGCTTGCTCGAGTTTTTGCTGGAGTTTGTGCAGTAACAGTGTTTGGCGTTTTGTTGCTTTCAGTAGGCAGAATCGCACACGATTCTGGAGACTCCAACCTTATAGAATTAGCAATGTGCGGAGGCATCCTCATTTGGGGTATACTTTCATACGCGTATTATCTGGTTGCGACAAACCAATTAGGTTAATGCAAGTATCAAAGCGTGCGCATAAGTGTTGAATAATTGTTTTTGGGCTTGTCCATCACTGCTATAAACTCGCCTACTTCCTCCATGGTCCACGGACGCTTCTTGTTGACTGCATGGGCTGGCGGCAATTGCACATAGCGCAAACTTATGGGAACGTCAAAGTATTTTGCTAAGCTTTGAACAGCGCCAACGTAAATCCCAATAGTCTTAGGACTGTAGCCTCTGTTTTGAGGCCAAGCGACAAAATTGTTAAGTGTAACACGATCTATACGTGTTCTCTGGCTTCTTGGCAGAAGCCTATCTCGCTCTACACGGTCCAGAAAATCCTTTATCGACCCTTGACTTGAGTAAAACTGCTGAAAAACCGCCAAACCTCGACCATAAACATTATGCGTCCCAAACTTCAAAACAGAAAGAAACTCGGAAAACTCAGATTCAGCCTCAAACTGCAAAAGAACACCCTAAAAACAAAAACTTTCACTACACAAAGCTTACAGTGACTTCCTAAAAGATTTGGAGCGTTTAGATTCACGCAAACAGAAAAAAGGGAGTTTGCGCGAGAAACCTTCAAGTGCTTCGTTAATCCTATTAAAGACCTGTCATCTCCTATAGCCTTGAAGAGGAAACATTATGGGCTACATTTACCTTTACACTGGAACCGGTGCTGGGAAGACCACAAACGCTTTAGGTTTAGCATTGCGGTCTGTTGGACATAAACGTAAAGTCATTATAATTCAATTTTTGAAGTGGTGGAAAAACACTGGTGAATACAAGATTAGGCATATGCTTGCGCCTTATTATGAGATTTATATGTTTGGCAGAAAAGGATGGCATGGACTAGGTAATTTAGGAGAAGAAGACAAAAAACTGGCGTCAAGAGCATTAAAATTTGCAGCAAAAATAGTTAAAGAAAAAAAGCCGCATCTGCTTGTTCTAGACGAAATTAACCTAGCCGTATACTGTAAGCTTTTAGATGTAGAAGAAGTTTTGAGATTTCTTGATAGTATTCCGGAGAAAACTGATGTTGTGTTAACTGGAAGATATGCTGTGAGAGAATTGATTGACCGAGCAGAATTTGTAAATGAAATTGTGGGCGTCAAGTATCCAAAGGAAATGGTCACAAAAAAAGGAATACAGTACTAATATGAAAATTTCTCTTGGAAAGCTGAAAAGTTTAAAGAAGCCAAACTATTTAGTGTTTAACTCCTTGCGGTGAAAAAATGGGCAGGCAAAGTCATCCGTACATTCCAAATTCTCAACAGGAAATCAAAAAACAAATGATGTTGGAAATTGGCGTAAAAAATATCAATGAATTGTATGCTGACATCCCCGAGAAATACCGTTTAAAAAAGCCTTTAAATCTTCCTACAGTTCGATCTGAACATGAAGTTAGAAGACATGTTGAAGCTTTGCTTTCGAAAAACAAGACATGCCTTGACATGCCAATTTTTCTTGGTGCAGGATGTTGGCCTCATTATGTACCAGCAGTTGTGAAAGAAATTGTGCAACGCAGCGAATTCCTCACTTCCTATACGCCTTATCAGCCAGAGGTTTCGCAGGGTATGCTCCAAGCACTTTTTGAATATCAAAGCATGATTTGCGAATTGACTAGTATGGATGTTGCCAATTGTTCGATGTATGATTGGGCTTCAGCTTTAGGTGAAGTTGCTCGTATGGCAGTTCGCATTACTGGTCGAAGAGAAATCCTGATTCCAAAGATTATTCATCCGGAAAGAGCTAAAACTTTGCAGGTTTATGCTGAATCAGTTGGAATAACAATTAAGAATATGGCCTACAACGTGGAAACTGGGCAGATAGACCTTGGAGATTTGGAGAGCAAGATTTCTGAAAAGACTGCAGCAGTTTATATTGAAAATCCATCTTACTTAGGCTTCATTGAGTCGCAAGTTGAGGAAATTGGCAAAGAAGCACATGACCATAATGCTCTTTTCATAGTTGGTGTTGATCCCACTTCGCTTGGAATTCTGAAACCTCCAGGAGAGTATGATGCAGATATTGTGATTGGAGAAGCCCAACCATTGGGGAATTCTATGAGTTTTGGCGGTCCACTTTTGGGAATCTTTGCTTGCCGTGATGACATGAGTTTAATTAGGCAGATGCCAGGTCGCATAATAGGATTAACGTCAACAGTGGATGGCAATAGTCAAGGCTTCTGCATGGCTTTGCAGACTCGTGAACAGCATATTAGAAGAGAAAAGGCGACCTCGAACATCTGCTCCAACGAAGCCCTTTGTGCAGTGGCCTCAGCTGTTTACTTGACTTTGCTTGGTCCTCACGGTTTTCGTGAACTTGGAAAAACGATAATGTATAAGACTAATTACGCCATGTGTTTGTTGTCAGAAATAGAAGGTGTTAAGGCACCAATTTTCAAATCTGCTCATTTTAAGGAGTTTACTGTAAATTTTGATAGAACAGGCTTAAGCGTCAAAGATGTGCACGAAAAGCTACTGCAACATAACATTCATGGTGGTAAGGACATTTCAAAAGAGTTCCTTGAATTTGGCAATACAGCCCTATACTGTGTCACAGAAATTCATTCGAAAGAGGAAATTGACTGTTTGGCTGAAGCTTTAAGGGGGATTTTGACTAGAGGTGAAAAGGAATGTTTAGACAGGCAAGGTGGCATGAGCAAGTAGTTTTTAATCTTGGAAAGAATGGGCGAAGAGGGTATTTGCCGCCAGAAGCTGAAGAAGAAGTCAAAAGTGCAGTAGGAGATTTGAATAGCCTCATACCAAGGACTATGCAACGTAAAGCTGATCCTAAACTTCCTGAGCTTTCTGAAGTTGAAGTTATGCGCCACTTTATGCATTTGAGTGAAATGAATTATGGGGTTGATTCTGGCTTTTATCCGCTTGGAAGCTGCACAATGAAGTATAATCCAAAAATAAACGAGCAGCTTGCAGCATTGCCCACTATAAGCATGCTTCATCCCTATCAAGATGAAACCACTGTGCAAGGAATTCTTGAAATTCTTTACACTCTTGAGCGATGGCTTGCTGAACTGACTGGAACTCATGAAGTATGTCTTCACCCAGCTGCTGGTGCGCATGGTGAGTTTTTGGGAACACTGCTCATGCGTGCATATCATAAGTTTAATGGAGAAAGTGAAAAGCGAAGTGAGATTATTATTCCTGATTCAGCGCATGGAACAAATCCTGCAAGTGCAGCTATGGGTGGATTCAACGTGGTAGTGGTTCCATCTGATGATGAAGGATGTATCAGCTTGGAAGCTTTGAAAGCAGCTGTTTCTGAAAAAACCGCTGGACTAATGCTTACAAATCCGAATACGTTGGGCATTTTTGAAAGAAACATTGAGGAAATATCAAGAATCATCCATGAAACAGGTGGATTATTATATTATGATGGAGCAAACCTAAACCCACTATTATGTAAGGCTAGACCAGGCGACATGGGCTTTGACATAGTTCACATAAACATTCACAAGACCTTCAGCACACCTCATGGCGGAGGTGGTCCAGGTGCTGGACCAGTTGGGGTTTGTGAAAAGTTAGCTAAGTTCTTGCCTGTTCCACGCATAACGTTTGATGGTCAACATTATCATTTAGACTACGGTAGGCCGCACAGTATAGGCAAGATTAAATGTTTTTATGGGAATGTTGCGGTTTTGCTCAAGGCTTATGCTTACATTCTGAGTTTGGGTGGTGAAGGATTAGAAGAGGCGGCTGAAGTTTCTGTTTTGAATGCCAATTACCTTATGAAGAAACTTAAAATCAGAGGTTTGATGCTTCCATACAATAGTGAAAAGCTAGTAAAACATGAATGCGTTTTTAGTGCTAAGCTCTTGAAGAACGAGACTGGGGTTTCTGCCTTAAACATTGCTAAACGTTTGCTTGATTATGGATTACATGCGCCTACGATATATTTTCCATTGATTGTTGATGAAGCTTTGATGATTGAGCCAACTGAGACTTTTGAGAAGGAAGCTCTTGACAATTTCATAGAAGCTATGCACAAAATCAGCGAAGAAGCATATTCCAACCCTGCGAATTTGTTAAAAGCGCCGCATAACACTACTGTTTCACGCTTAGATGAGGTTAAGGCGTCGCACCCAAAAACCATGGCTTTAAGTTGGCGCATGTACCAGAAGCGAAAAAAGCAGAACTTATAGACTTTACACTAATGGTTTATATGTGGGCATTGACGTTTATTCATGGAAACATGACGGCTGGTAAAAGGATTTGACAGAACTTGAAGAGAAAGTTCGAGAAGCTGTAGGCAAAATTGTTGACCCAGAAACTGGTTTAACTTTCGCAGAAATGCAACTTATTGCCGATGTCAAAGAGGATGAAACAGGCATTGTTAAAGTGGATTTTATTCCATCGAGCCCTTTCTGTCCGATTGCATTTAAATTGGCTATGGATGTTAAAAGTGCAGCTTTAAATGTTGCAGGCGTTAAAAAAGTACTTGTTCATTGCCGTGGGCATATTATGGAACAGCAAATTAATGAAATGGTGAATAAGGAGCAACAACAAAAATAACACTTATCTTTTATATGTGCGAGAGTTTAGCCAATGCACATTAAAGGTGAACATGAAATCTATTGTTGTGGCGCCAGAGTTCAAATTTCGAAAAAAGGCGTTAAAGTTTTAACAAAGCCTCTAATTGAATATTGCCCTTTACATGAAGCTATGTATGGAACTAAAAATATTGATGCTGAATCAGTACGTAAGAGTGTGGAAATGAAAATTGCATGTTATGGCTTTTGCTGTGAAAATCGCCTATTTAGTGCTGAACCAGTTGTTGCTTATGGGGCTTCTGAAATGATGCATATCTGGCTTGAAAAAAAACTTATTGATTGTGCAGTTGTAGTCTGTGAAGGTGCTGGAACTGTCATAACAGCTAATGGCAATCTTGTACAGGCAATAGGTGCACGTTTAACTGGTATAGTCAAAACTTCACCAATACCAGGAATTATTAAACAAGTTGAAGCAGATGGCGGCTTCATTCTAGATAAGGCGAATGCACGAATTGACCAAGTTGAAGGTGTCAAAAAAGCTTTCAATTTAGGCTTCAAACATGTCGCTGTCAGCATTGCTGGGTTCCAAGCGAAGGCTATGAGTGAAATCAGAAAGTTTCAGACTGATGAAAAAAGTGACATTTTGATTTTCTCTGTCTGCAACACTTGTGTGGACAACGCTGATGTTACACATATAGCTAAAGCTGATGTTGCTTGTGCAAGTGCTTCGAAACTGCTTCGAACAAAAATTGGCAAAAAAGCCTTACTGCAATTAGGCGTAACAATTCCCGTCTACGCGTTAACTGAAAAAGGCAAAAGGCTTGTTTTGGCATATCTAGCAGAATTCAAAGACAAACTAGTAATTTTCAGAACAAATAAACTGCCCTATGATGTGGCAAATGCAGGTCCAAAACCTAAAACTCAAGCAAATTAAAAGCCGCTAAAGAGTATCTAGAGCTTCTAGGCAAGCTTTGGTGGACCGGGCGGGATTTGAACCCGCGGCCTCCACGATGCCAACGTGGCGATCATACCAGACTGATCTACCGGCCCTCGAGAGTGTAATCGTTTGATAGAAAATTATTAAGGGTTTTGCCCTAAGCAAGCAAATATCCGTGCCAAAACAATTATTGTTTTGGTTAAGATAGGAAAAACCGGAATTTGCTTTTTATCATTTAATGTTTAGCTGTGCAGTGACGGCTAAATTCCCGTCATTTTGCAAGCTGTCTTCTACCTGTTGGAAAAGCCATCTAGTCAATTTTTCACATTTATTCGGGTTGCATTGGAGATGGCTTTCCTTTTTCCAATCCCAAAATAAACATTTGAAACATGGAATTTCGGTTAAAGCACTTATGTCACTTTTCATTCATATCCGAGTATAGGACACTGTCAGCTTAAAATATAGGTTATGAATTGACAAGTATGACAGAACCTAATAATTCACTCTAAATATCAAACATTACAATTTACAATAATGGAAAAATTAAAATACGTTTTTGTTGAAATTGCTTTATTGAACGAGGCTGCGATGCATGATCCTATATTAATGAGGCGCTTATCCTTCTAATCGAAGATGCAGCTTTAGTTTTGATTTGAGGTGTTTTAATTGTTAAAAAGTTTAAGAGAAGAGTTTAGTTTCGTTCGTGGAAACGTTTTGACACTCATATCTATGTGGGCTATTGCAGATTTTGCCAACTTTCTTCCAAACACATACTATTCACTTTATGTTGAAGCTTTAGGCGCTTCAGCATTCTTACTAGGCAGTATATTGTCTGCTGCTAGTTTAGTGATGGCTTTTCTTCTTTTAGCTGGAGGCTATTGGGCTGATAAGTACGGAAGAAAATTTTTAATCATAAGCATGAGTTTTGCAAGAGCCTTGATATTTCTAATTTTCGCTGCGGCACCAACATGGCATTTTATTCTATTAGGCGAAGTATTACTGGGCATGTCATCAATATCTGAACCTGCTACAGCTGCAGTTCTTGCAGATTCATTGCCACCAGAAAAACGTGGTTTAGGTTATTCCTTCTCTCTGGCAATCGGTGCTACTTCCATTTTTTCACCCTTAGTTGCAGGCTTTCTTTATCTAAGTTACAAGTTAGTTCAAGCAATGAGAATAGCCTACTTAATAGTTTCAGCATGCTGGTTCGTTTCCGGAGTAGTCACGTTAAGGTTAAGGGAAACTATTCACTCTGAGAGAAGCGAGATTTCTATTAAGAAAGCAATAAAGCAATATCCAAAGGCTATCAAAGAATGCGTAATTGTTTGGAGGCTCATCTCCAAGCCAATGCTTAATTTACTGATCGTTTTTACCCCAACCATGTTCTTTGTTAGGATGTGCGTGCCGTATTATGTGTTATATGCAAACCATTCTTTGCAAATAGAAGAAACCCAATGGGCGCTATTACAAACATGGTCATCTATCGTCTTCTATGTTGTGTTAATCCCCGTAGGCAAACTTGTAGATGTTTACGGAAGAAAAAAACCACTTTTTCTCTCCGCCATAGCTTCTATTCTCGGGCTTTCACTATTTTTGAATGGCGATATGCCAAGACTTTACATTTTCTTTGCTTTATCGGCAATAGGCAATGCGATGGTTTTCACAGCATATCCATCATTGCAAGCCGACTTAACACCAAAAGAGCTCAGGGGAAAAGTTGGAGGCTTCACCAGTTTTATAGATTATATCTTAGCTTCTGGAGCATTGCTATTGGGCGGTTTTCTATATGAGAATGTTGCGAGCTTCATGCCCTTTCTTTTACTATTGATTGTCATGATTATTACTGCTGCAGCAACTATGATTTTTATCAGTGAACCTAAAACAAAAGAAAATTAAGAAACAACAATCTTTTTCCTTCAGAGTGAAGTTTAAAATTAACATGCTTGAGTAATAAATCTCTGACTTGATTATGAGGAGTGAAAAATTGTTGGGTGAAGTCGTCTTCATTGGATTAGGCTTACATGATGAAATGGGGATTAGTCTGCGCGGATTAGAAGAGGCTAAAACCGCAAATGTCGCTTTTATTGAACATTACACAAGTCTTATGCCAAACTTTTCTATTAAGCATTTTGAGGAAATTTCTGGGAAAAAGCTTAGACTTATTTCAAGAAAAATGCTTGAGGAAGAAAACGGCAAAATCATTCTAGAAGCTGCCGGAAAAGGTAAGGTTGTTCTGCTTGTCCCTGGCGATCCACTCATAGCTACTACGCATATTGCTTTAAGAATACAGGCGGAAAAACTTGGAATAAAAACTCGCATAGTACATGGAGCCTCAATTCTTTCTGCTGTAGTTGGCTTGTCAGGTTTGCACAACTATAAATTCGGAAAAAGCGTGACTATTCCATTTGCAAATGAAATGGCATGTGAAACGCCCTATAACGTTATTGCGCAGAACAAGAAACTTGGGCTTCACACGCTTGGTCTATTAGACATCAAAGTAGAAGAAGAACGCTACTTAAACATTTGTGAAGGATTGCAGTTGCTTCTGAAGGTTGAGGAGAGAAGAAAAAGGAAAATTGTAACAATGAATACTATTGCAGTTGGGATAGCCAGAGCTGGAAGCCACGATCCCACAGTGAAAGCTGATTATGTAAAAAAATTGCTAGGTTACGATTTTGGACAACCGCCATACAGCATAATTTTCCCAGGAGAACTTCATTTCATGGAAGCAGAAGCACTCATATTACTGGCTAGAGCCCCAGAAAAATTGAGGAAGTGTGTTAAATGAGCTTGGAGGAATTAGTTTCAAAGTATATATCCTTAGCAGAGCATGCCCTTTGTGAATTAAAGATTGTTAAAAATTCAAGTATTGATGCAAATGGCATTTGTAAGGTTGTGGATTCAGCTAAAGACTATTTAGAAGACGCGAAATATTATAGGGATGAGAAGAAATTTGAGGTAAGCCTTACTTCTGTTGCCTATTGTGAAGGCTTACTTGACGCATTAAAACTGTTGGGAGCTGTGAAATTTGAATGACTAATGAAAAGAAAATTAGAAAACAGAAAATAGTTCTAGCTTCAGGCGTATTTGATCTGTTACATTTGGGGCATGTAAAGTTTCTAGAAGAAGCGAAAAAGGCTGGAGGACAAAATGCTAGATTAATAGTTATTGTGGCCAGAGACAGTACAGTGGAAAAAAGAAAAGGCATAAAGCCAATAATTCCAGAAAATCAAAGAAGAGCCTTAGTTGAGTCTTTGAAAGTTGTTGATGAGGCGATTCTTGGCTATGAAGACTTTAGCCTCGAAAAAGTTATTGAAAAAATTAAGCCAGACATTATAGCGGTTGGTCATGACAGTCACATGACAGGCATGGAACAAGCAGTAGAAGAACATGTAAAAACAAAAGGATTAAAGATAAAAATTGTGAAAATTGGCAAGTTCGGAGCCGACGAGCTGGACAGTTCGTCAAAGATCAAACAGAAGATAATTGAGCATTTTAAGGGATGAGTTATATGCTTAAAAGTTCCAGAAAATTTATGCCAACATATATTCTCATTGCATTGAATTTGGTTGCATACGCTTATACCTCTGCAATTGGCGGAAATTTCATAGAAACAGATTACCATGTCATCGTGCAATATGGCCAAGTGAATGCTCTAGTCTTCAACGGTTGGTATTGGCAGCTTTTAACAGCTATGTTTATCCATGTGAGCATTCTGCATCTTTTAGGAAACATATTTGTTCTTTTTATATTTGGTCTTAGAGCAGAAGAACTCTTCTCAATTGAAGAGTATCTTGGTATCTATTTTCTAAGCGGCTTAACTGGAAACTTGTTAACACTTCTTCTCGGACCCGAAATGATTTCCGCTGGGGCTTCTGGAGCAATTTTCGGATTATTCGGAGCATGCATCATTTATGTCAGACGTGCAATCGGCCAGTCTTTGATAACTGCTTTATTATACGCTTTTTTCTTGCTAATGATCAGTTCTGGACCTGAGGTGAATATTTTTGCTCATTTAGGCGGTTTGGCAGTAGGACTAGCTATAGGTTATTTATTGGCGATAACGAGAAAGCCGAAGGCAACGTATCAGTTTAGCTATTCATTTTCAACAAGATAATTCAGCATACAAGCTTATGGAAGTGTCAAGACTTCCACTTTCACTTTGTGTCCATCCTTCAGCTTAAGATACTTCCGCAGAAAGATAGGAGCAATAACTTCAATCACTGAACTGTCATAATGGCTTCTCAAAGCGGAAATCAGGGCACCCTTCACCTTATTCTCTACTATTACAGGGTAGCATTTAACATGTCCAAAAGTGCGATTTTCATTTTTGAAACCTTCAACCTCAATCGCTGGATAAGCTTCAAGCTCCGAGCGAGCTTTTACGTCATAATCTGTCACAAGTTTAAGATTTAATGTGCCAGGATAAGGGTCGAAACCCAATTTCTCCATAAACTGTTTCCTATACCGTTCCAATGCAATATAATAGGCTCCTTCACCTAAACCTGTAAATACCACTCCCTCAAGGGTTATTGACGGCGGATAAGCTGCTTCCATCAAAAATCGCAGATTTGAATAAAGTTTTTGAAGTTCCTTAAGACCTGCGTCTGTGATTTTTATGAGACATCCTTCGGGTGTTACAGTTCGCTTGATCAATCCTTTATTTTCCAACTCAATTAGATAACGTGAAGCTGTTTGCTGTGAAGCATCCAACTTTTCAGCCAAGTATTCTGTAGAGATTTTTGCGATTCTTCTATGAGCCCCCATTTCAGCCAACTTTATCATTATGAAAAGATGTCGACACATGTGTTTTTCAGTCATTTAAGAGCCTCAGTTCTGTAAACTTTAAAATGATACATTCCATATTTAAGCGGCTCGAATGCATATGTCCAGATTGGCAGAGAGGCTTTAACCAAAATCATGGAAAGTTTAGACATCTATAAACAATTCATACAGAAAATTCTTATTGTGAGAGTGGTCATTTTTCAAGTTCTCTATAAAGCAAGGGGGAAGCTAGACGTGAAAACTTCAGATGTTGCGATGATAGGGGTTTGTGCAGCTCTTTATGCTGTAGTGGGACGTTTAACAGATTTTGGTGTTACGGTGGGCGGAGTTGCATTTTGGCCAGCTGCTGTAATACCTGCTATTTTCGCTGTATTATTTGGACCTTGGACTGGAGGCGTGGGAGCAGCCATCGGTATATTCATCAGAGACATGTTGTTCCATGGTGATCCCTTACTGAGCTTATCAGCTGGCGTTACAGCAAATTTCGCTGCATTTTTCCTGATAGGGTACATTTCGCGCACAAATTACGATTACAAAAAATTGATTATGAGTACGATTATTGCGAGCATAGTTATTACTGTCGGACTTTTATTGCCAACAATCTTTCTGCCAACCGAATCCGTGATGTTCACTGGTCTATCAACTTTAGACAGCATCCTACTATTTGTCGTGACCGTCATTATTAGCATAGCGATAATTATGATTGTTGCTAGATTTTGGCATGAATGGATAAACTATGGTATTGGCTCTGTAATAGGTGCAGGCATCGGAAGTACAATAATAGCAATAGTAGTCTGGGCTTACAGTCAAGTTTTCTTTTCTCCAACAGGTTACTTCAAAACACCTATAGCATCTTCATTTATCCCAATAATATTTGTCTGGACATTTGCAACAGAAATTCCTTTCATTCTTCTTCTAGGTCCTCCAATAATAAAGGCTTGCTACAAGGCTTATCCATCGCTGAAAATTCCACAGAAAACTCCGAACAGGAAAGAATAAATGTGAATAAAAATTCGAAGGCTTTCTCTCCAGCAGGTATTTCAAGTTTTTTTGAAATCTGCGATAAAACAGTGAATGGAAAATCCTTAACCAATCTGGAGCAGGTGGGTGCAAGAGGCGGCGGATTTGGAATTCAAAAAGGCGTCACGACTTATGTTAATGTTTCGGAGGCAGAAGATAACAACATTCAAGTTTTCATTAACGATAAAATTGCGCCAAAAGCTGAAACCACAAAGACCGTGGTAAAAATGCTTCTAGATAAAGTAGACCGCACACATAATGTCGTTGTCAAGCACAAAGTTGAAATTCCAATAGGAGCAGGTTTCGGTTCAAGTGCAGCCGGAGCCCTAACCACAGCCTTAGCACTTTCAAGAGCGTTAGGCTTAAATCTAACTTATAACCAGCTTGGCAGAATAGCACATGTTGCTGAAGTTAAATGCAAAACCGGTTTGGGCACTGTTGGCCCATTAATGCTTGGTGGATGCGTACTAACAATAGAGCCTGGCGCGCCAGGAATCGCTATCATAGACCGAATCCCAATATCTTCAGACTACGTAATTGTTGCTGGTGTCTTTGGACACATACCAACAAAAGAAGTTCTGTCTTCTCCTGAAAAACGTTTAGCTGTCAACAAATGGGGAAGAAAAACCCTTGAAAACATTCTATCAGAACCTTCACTTGGAAATTTCTTGACTTGCTGCCGCGAGTTTGCTGAAAAAACTGGTTTTACGACAGAACGTGTGAGAAAGTTGATGCGACTTGCAGACAAGGCAGATGCAATAGGTGTTGCACAAAACATGGTCGGCGAAGCAGTTCACGCGCTTACAACATCAGGGAACGCTGAGAAAGTGGTTCAAGCTTTTAAACAGGTTTTGCCACAAAACAAGATTCTTGTTGCTAAAATGGACATTCAAGGTGCTAGGTTGATAGGATGAAATAACGTTGGAGAAAAAGTTTAAGATCGTAGCTGTTGGAGGAACCTTCGATGAGCTTCACAAGGGACATAAAGCTTTGCTTATGAAAGCATTTGAAGTTGGAGAAAAAGTTCTTATTGGATTAAGTTCAGACGAATTCGCAGGGAAGCTAACAAAAGAAAAAAAGCATGCCATTGCATGTTATGAGAAAAGGCTTGCAGAGCTAAAAGAGTTTCTAAAAAAGCACAGCTTCCTTGAGCGTGCTGAGATTATTCCTTTAAATGATGCTTATGGTGTCACGCTGTCTCAAGGGTTTCTGAATGCTTTAGTTGTAAGTCAAGAGACTGAATATATGGCTCAAGAGATTAACAAAAAAAGAAAAAAGAAAGGTTTGAAGCCATTGAAAATTATAGTTATCGAAATGGTGCCTGCAGAAAACTGCACTCCCATATCTACAACGAGAATTCGTCGAGGAGAAATTGACCGTGAAGGTCGCTTACTGAAGCAAGTTAAAAATAAAGGAAATAGTTAAAATTCTTTTCAGCTAAATTCTTTCTGGAAAGGACTTAGTGTGCAAAGGACAGGCATTGCTAGGCTTCCACTTCATTATGGCAAAGCGCCAAAATGGCTAGTTATTCGTATGCGAAAACTTGCAAAGGAAATTGTAACAATAATTGTTGATGAGTATGGCAGCGAGGATTTTCTGAAGCGGATTTCTGACCCTTTCTGGTTTCAGGCTTTAGGCTGTGTTTTAGGTTATGATTGGCACTCCTCAGGCGTAACTACAGTAGTCACAGGAGTCTTAAAACAAGCCATTGCACCAGAAGAACATGGAATTGCTGTTTGTGGCGGTAAGGGCAAAATTTCATTACAAACGCCACTGGAAATTGAAAATGCCGGACAAAAATTCGGCTTCGCAGAAGCCAAAATTGAAGCCTTGCGTTACGCAAGTAAATTGAGTGCTAAAGTTGATAATACAGCTATCCAAGCTGGATACCAGCTATACCATCACACATTCTTCCTAAGTGAAAATGAAAAATGGGCTGTAATTCAACAGGGTATGTGTCCACAAGATAGGACAGCAAGGAGATATCATTGGCTTTCTGACAATATTCAAAGCTTTGTTGATGAACCGCATAAGGCTATAGTCGGTGATGTAAAACGTGAAATCGCGTTAGATATGACTGCAAGGGAAAGTGAAAATTGCAGAAAAACTTCTGTAGACATAGCCAAAGAACCGACAAAAAAGATTATGCATCTGATAATGTCCATCCGACCAGCTTATCAAAAGTCGCTTCAAGAATGGCTGTCAAAAACTGCCAATACTGCATGGAAAGAATATCGAATAGACGTTTTGTCCATGCCAAAAAACATAAACTGGAAAATCCTGCGAGAAATTTACGAGTTTCAACCTAGGAATTATGAAGAGTTACTAGGATTCAAAGGCGTAGGTCCAGCCACTGTTAGAGGCTTAGCCCTAGTTGCAGAACTTATATATGGCGAAAAACCAAGCTGGAAAGATCCAGTGAAGTATTCTTTTGCTTATGGTGGAAAAGATGGGGTGCCCTATCCAGTTGACCGCAAAGCCATGAATGAATCAATTAAAATTCTTAACCAGGCAATTCAAGAAGCTAAAGTGGGGGAAAAGGAGAAGTTGGCATCTCTGCAAAGACTTAGGCAGTTTGTTCCACGCAATTCAGATTATTAGCTACCTTCCTATTCTTCTACTGTTATTGCTTGTGTTGGACATGAAGTTACGCATGCCATGCATGCTATGCAGTCGCTTTCTCTAACAGGAACAGATTTCTGACTTTCGGGGTATTCAGGCAAATTTTTGAGTTCGAAAACATTCACGGGACAGACTTCAGCACACACACCGTCGCCATTACATTTTTTCCAATCAACCTTTACTTTTGGCATTTCAATCAACCTTACCCTACAATTTGTCTATTTCATTTTTAATTTTTACTATTCACATTTGACAGTTCGACATGCTTTTAAGCAAAAACAAGAATAATGTACAAAACTGTTACTGAATGAAAAGGGTTTAGTCAATGAATGGAAAAAGCGCAGCTTGGTTTAAAATATCAGCAGTTTGCGGCATACTTACTCCCATAATAGCTTTTACATTTATATTTCTTGCAATAGCATCTTTCCCAGAATTCAGTTGGACAAACAATGCGCTAAGTGATTTAGGCGTTCAAGAAGGCATTACTGCAGTTTTGTTCAATTCTGGGCTTATAATTAGCGGAATTCTGGCATTTGTCTTCGCAGTTGGATTAGTCAAATTTCTCTCAGAGCAATTGTTGGGCAGAATTGGCGCCTTAGTTTTTGCAATTGACACTTTAATGCTTGTTGCAATAGGTGTTTTCTCAGAAAATTTTGGACGAATCCACTATTATGTTTCAGTAATGTTCTTTGCACTTTTTCCAATATCAATTCTAATAATCTTTGCTACACTTTTGCACAGGGGAAAAGTGAAAACTGGATTGTTCACACTACTAATAGCAGCAATTGCAGCTGTCGCGTGGATTATACAATTTACGATAAAATTTGGTTCAAACGTAGCCATTCCAGAAACTATTTCAGCACTGTCCGCATCAGCATGGTCAATAGTTTTTGGCTTTCAAATGTTCCAGAAAGCTTCGCAATCAACCCAGTAAAAATCTTCATTATTCAAATCAGTTTGAAGACTGCAATGCTTTTATCAATTTACTAAAGCTATAATAGCGTGAGAAGGATGGAAAAGAAAAACAAAGAAGCAAGCAACCAAAGTGTAAAAGAGCTAAATAGAAAGCTGGATTTAATAATCAAAAGGCTCGAAACATTAGAAACTTTTATTATGAATAATCCAGAGTATGCTGGATTAATACCTTACTTACGCATGACCCGTATTGGAATGGGCATGTATGGTGAACCATTGAAAATTGCGGCGCGGCTTAAAGCTGCAGAAAAACATTTGAAGAAAACATGGATTGTTCAAGATGACATTGCAAGATGTATTATTCAAGCTCTTGCTGTAAATGAAAAATTGAACATTTCAGCCATTACCCGCCAAGTTCGAACCATGCGTGGCAAAGCCTCTAGAAGAATCATAAGAGAAAGAATTAAACGATTAGAAAAAGAAGGCGTAATTCAAAAAGCAAAAGATTACGAGAACGCTTATCAGCTTGTGGAGTGAACACCTATCTGGTCACTTTTTTCCATAATAAATAACTGCACTATCCAGACTTTACATTATTCGTAGAGGTGAAATAAGAATGAATCTGAATGAAATAGGAATATCCGTTAAAAAGAACGGCAGCACCATGCTTGGCACTATCTTAGGAATTGTAGCAAAATCAGAGGTGAAACAACTTAAAATTCACAAAAGTGCTAAAGTATTGGATAATATTCTTATTGGGAAGGAAACGAGGAAAGCTTTGTTAGACGCTGAAATCCAAAAAAGCCGAGCTTACAAGTATATGCAGAATTTCCAAAAATGTTAATTGTAGCAAAGTTAGAGTAATTGGAGGTGAAACAAAAATGACTGAAGAAAAAGAGAAGCGAAAGGAAAAGGGAGAAAAAGAGGATGTTGAAGAGTTAAGAGAAGTTCTAAGCGTTGTTTCAAAAGAAATTCCAGCCATGATAAAGGGAATAATTGGAAGTGTGTTTTCAGAGGAAGCTGGAAGAGACATGGGCAAGGCAGCTGCAGCCTTCTACAAGCAGTTGAAGGAGGCAGGCATGCCAGAAGAAACAGCTGTGAGAATGACGGAAAACTATGTATCCGTATTCACAAGCCTTGGCGATATAATGAAGAAAGCTGTCAGTGGAAAAGGCGAGTTTAAAAGTGATGAGTTAGGTGAGGAAATTTCAAAGAAAATCAAAGAAAAACTAGCGGAAAAGTATAGAGAAAAAGAGGAAGAAGACGAGGATTAAACTTTTTCAAAATGCAGATTCAAGTGAAAAAATGAAACTTTGCAGCATCATCAGTGCAAGCTTCTATTTGATCCGCCTTCTACTTAGTCTAATTGCCTTATGGATTAGTTTAAGCTGGAGGGTACATAAAACGCGGAAAGCTTTTGAAAAGCAATTAATCACACAGGGCATGGCCAAAAAAGACGCAAGAAAATTAAGTGCTCAATTTTCAAAGCTGAAAAATGAGATGATGAGTGCAGTTAAAGGTTCAATGGCTAGACATGGTTAACACGCTTTTTAATATCGAAATAGATTTGGGAGCAGCAAAGAGAAGAAAAACCCAGAACATATCCTTGCTTTTCAGCGAATTTTATTGCTTCTTCAGTTGGGAAGGCTATACCATCTACGCCAGCTTTTATAGCTAAAATGTCAGTTTTCGCTCTGTGTTCTCCTTTTGGACGCATACATCCCAAAACTAAGGGTTTTTGAGAAAACATTATTCTTGCAATAGTTATGACTTTTGCAATTTCTTCTGGTCTTGAAGGTTTAATGCTGGCCATTTCTGTTCCATGTATTGGCATGAAAGCAATTATTACTATTGCTGAAGGCTTATACTGTAATATCATTTTTAAAGCGTGTAATTCGCCTTTCAGTTTTCCATAATGAAGTCCTACAATTACATGTGGCACGAAAACAATATGTGAATCATGTAATGCTTTTAAGGAATTGTCATAATCCTTAACGCTTACATTCAAGTTGTAAATTTCCCTTATAGTTTCATCTGAACCAATTATGTCAATTAACGCTGCATCAACACCAGCATTTTTAAGCCTAATAGCAGTTGTAAAATCAATTATACCCGTATGAACGAATACTGTTAAACTTAAATCATGCTTAATTTTCCAAATTGTATCAGCGAACTTTTCCAAAGGAACAGAACCGTTGGGTAAGCATCCTCCACTTATCAAACAGCCTAAAGCTCCAACACTTTTAAGTTTTGCACATAACTCGAACAGTTTTTCAGGTGTGGTCGCCGGATACATAGTTTCTAAAACTTTTCCACCACAATGTCGACATTTCAAGGCACAGCCTTTGCCTGTTATGGATATTGTTGGGAAATCTTTCGGCGAAGAACAATAGTAACATGTTTTATAATACATAAAACTTGGTGCATAAAAATGGATTTTTTTCAATTTTGATGCATATGGGTTTTTGTCTAGAAAAGCCATAAACTCTGCATCATTCATCTTCCAAATAGTTTCAGGCGAAGTTTGTGTCATTGCATTTTCTCTATGGAATGCACTATTTTCCTGTTTAATAATTTTTGTTTCGCAAAGCACTACTATGATAGGTTTCTAACCTGCTTATTCAATCTTCTTTTCTCGTTCATTGATGCCTTTTGAAATTAACGGCACAGCCTGCAAAGCATCGTCTAAAGCTTTCAAAGAGGCAGTGACTTTTTCCAGATATTTCTGGAAGTTCAAAGTTTTGAAAACTGCCATGCCCCTTTCAGTTATGGCATATAACGTTTTCTTCCCAGAAAATCGTTCTTCCACAAGTCCATTTTCCATTAGAAAACCAATGTATCGTTCAAGAACAGTGCAGTCCATGTTAACCCTATATGCTATCTTATCCACAGTTGCAGGTTCTTTTGCTAGAACTTCTAGAATTACCTCGTAGGATTCAAGCTTGGATCTTCGCATTTGCGTACACCTTGTTTATGGTTTCTTTTGATTTGGATAAATTGCTTATGAATTTCAAATATGTAGCAAAAAAGTATGCATTAGCCAGGCTACTGCATGGTTTCGAGAATTGCCGCCATGCCATTTGCGGCAAGTGTTAAAAGTTCAAATGTTTTGTATGCTTCAATGATGTTTTTGGCAGTGTATTCGACGTTCAAACCGTCAACTCTCTTGATACTAGGCACTAATTCAATCGCATCTGCGAAATGGGTTGCTGAAAGGGTTACTTCAATTTTCACTGGTTTTTTCACTGTTAAGGGCTCAACTTTTTTCTGTTTAAAATTTGTTATTGCCTTTTTGACTGCAGTCCTTAATTCTTTCTCAATTCTTATCATGCTATGGCTTCTTGCAGAAACTCTGCTTAAAGAATATTTAAGCGCTACTCTTTCAGCCCAAGGTGCATACGTTTTAACATCATCCTCTAGAAGTTGTGCTTCTCCAGCAACCAGAATAACTGGCACATTGAATTCTCCTGCTGCATAAGCATTCAATAGAAATTCGCTTACTTCTAAATGATTTATTTTAACCTTGCTGATTATTCTGCCACTGTACGTGTGGTCAAATGTGGATTTTGCAGTTCCGAATTTTGCGTGATATCCAAGAAACAAGGCAGCAGTGCATCCTTCTATTCCAGCAACCATGCTTGTGGGTCTTGGATAACCTCGCACGATTTCAACATATTCGGGCAAATCATCTATCAACAGGTTAACCATTGGTCCATGGCTGTCTGCTATTATTATTTCCTCGAAGCCACTTCTATTCAGTTCTTCTGCCACTATCAATGTTACTTTAGTGGCAATTTTTCTTGCTTCAGAATATAATGCACCTTTGAGACTTAAATGTCCACCCATGACAAGGTAGGGCATACCTTCCAGATCAACAGAGATGAAAGCTTTCATAGAACCCAACCACGCGGTACGAGTTTATAGAGAAGGAATTATAAAAGTTTCGAACCATAAAACAAGCTTTTTGCATAGGCAGAGACTAACTAAACTGATATATCGCTCCATCACTCAATTTCTAATAATGCTCATATATAAACGCTCGAGGCTGACTGAATGCTTGCCATATCCAAAAAGATACCAACGCAGATTCGTGTTTCTTTAGGTTCAGCTATTGTTCTTGAACTTTTAAAAGGAAAACTTGATGCCCCGCCTACAACTGCCTATTTGATGACTTACAGAAAAGGCAAATGCCTTGCAAACTGCGCTTTTTGTCCACAGGCAAGAAAAAGTCATGCAAAAGCAAATATGCTTTCAAGAGTTACATGGCCTATTCTTTCAACAAGCCATGTGCTTACCGCGATAGAGAATGCAGTGAGAAATGGTAAGATAAGACGTGTTTGCCTTCAAGCCTTGAATTATCCTGAAGTTTTAACACATCTGACGCTTCTAATAGAGGCAATTCACAAGAAAGTTGATGTCCCAGTTTCAGTTTCATGTCAGCCTTTAAACAGCGACAATATTAAAATGTTGGCAAAAGCTGGCATTGAAAGAATAGGCATTCCATTGGATGCTGCAACAAAGGATATTTTTGACAAGGTTAAGGGGGTGTCTGCTGGTGGTCCATACAATTGGGAGAGACAGTTTAAACTCTTACGCGAGGCTGTATGTGTCTTTGGGAAAGGTAGAGTTAGTACTCATTTGATTGTTGGGCTGGGAGAAACTGAAAAGGAAATGGTTATGATTATTCAGCAATGCGTTGACATGGGTGTTCTTCCCGCACTTTTCGCTTTTACACCAATCTCTGGAACTACTTTGGCGATGCAGCCTCAACCAGCAATTAAAAGTTACAGGCGAATCCAAATTGCAAGACATCTAATTCTGCATGGAACAGTCAAATGTGAAAACATGAAGTTTGACAAGGAAGGATGCCTAAGCGACTTCGGCGTGGATGCCCAAACTTTGTGGCAAATCATTCAAACTGGTGAACCTTTCCTAACATCTGGGTGCCCACACTGTAACCGTCCATATTATAACGAGAAGCCGAGTGGTCCAATATATAATTATCCCAAAGATTTGACGCCGAAAGAATTTTCATCAATTCAGTATGAATTAGGCTTAAATTGGGGTTTAAAATCTTGAATTCACTCTATCTCCTAGATGTAATTACAACAGAAACAAATGCCATAAAACTCAAATTTCTAAATTCGGCTGATGGAAAAATTGAAGAGATTATTGATGACAAGTACAAGCCATACTTCTTAACCCCTTATCCGCTGAAAGATGAAGAATGGCAAATCATCAACTATTTTAGCGGCAATGTTCAACCAATTGAAAAAACTGACTTATTCACAAGTGAAAAAAGGCTTCTGGCAAAAGTTTCTTGGCCAAATCCTAGAATTGCCTCTAAAGTGGAGAGAAGATTTCCTCACTTATGGGAAAACCATGTGGATTTCCCAAAATCATATGTTTACGATAAGGGCTTAATTTTCGGAGCACTACATTCTGAAAATAGTTTTCAACCCATATTAGACATGACAAAGGAATCAAGACACATATTTGAAAAAACCTTCAAAGAAGTGGAGAAAAAAGACCAGTTGAAGTATGCTCAAATTCTTCACTGGTTTTCGCTTCTTTCTCAGCCAATTCCAAAATTGAACCTTGAATTTTTTGGCACCAATGAAATCGATAAAGAGAAAGTTTACTCTTCATGGATGCTTTCCAGAATAGCAAATATTCCGTTAACTGAAGCTTTCAGTAGTAGGCGTGTAAGCGACTGGATAAAATCCATAATATATACTCATTTAAGGAAAAATAACATACTTATTCCAACCGCAGACGAGTTGAGAAGAGGAAAACCAACCCACAGAGTGATTGGAGCCTTAACAGTTCCGCCTATACCAGGCATCTATTTCAACACTGTTGTCTGCGATTTTGAAAGTCTATATCCAAGCTGCATTGACAGTTTTAACCTATCCTATGAAACAGTTGACTGTTCCCATCCAGAATGCAGAAGCAACAAAATCCCAGATGTCGAATACCACATTTGCACAAAAAGAAGAGGCTTTTACTCAATTCTTGTAGGCGCCTTGAAGGAACTGCGAATCAAACTGTTTAAACCCGCATCTAAAGACAATTCTTTATCTGAAGAGGGAAGAAAAAATGCGGCAACAGCGGCAAAACTGTTGAAGCTAATCCTCGTTTCAAGTTATGGCGTTACTATCCGAATTCATGGTGTAGCATGTCCACCATTGGCAGAAGCCATAACGGGGTATAGTCGCTATGCACTTAAAGAAAGTTGGCGCATTGCAGAAGAGCAAGGCTTAAGACCACTTTATGGCGATACTGACTCAATATTTTTCGACAACACATCTGATGATCAAGTAGAATTGTTAATTAAAACTGTAAAGGAAAAGTTCAATTTGGATCTGGCTGTTGAAAAACGCTATAATTTATGCGTTCTGCCAAAAGCCAAAAAGGCTTATTTCGGAATCTTGAATGATGGAACACCAGATATAAAAGGAGTCACGCCAATAAAATCCAATGCGCCCAGATTCATAAATGAAGTATTCCAAAGATGTGTCAACGAACTTTCTACAGTAAAGAGTCAAGAGAGATACATGCATGCTAAGAAAACCATCAAAGAAATTGTTAGGAAAGCAACTGATGATCTAAAAAACAGAAGAGCCAAGCTTGAGGATTTGACCTATTTTGTTAGGCTCTATTTTGATCCTAACGAGAAGACTATGGACATGAAGATAGCATCTCAGCATTATCAATGTGCCCTGCAGCTTATTGATGCAGGTAAAAAGTTGAAGCGGTGGGACACTGTTTCTTTCGTCAAGGTGAAGCCTTTCAGCTATAAAGGGAAAACTTTCACTGTAAAACCAACTGAGTTCGTAAGAAGTCAACTAGAGATAAACGTCGAAGATTATGTTCGAAATCTGCTGACAGCCTTAAAACAGACCTTTGAACCAATGGGCATAGAACTGGAAGAAAAAAAGGAAGCAGAAATTTCAAGATGGATAACTGGTTGATGTTCAAAACTCAATCAGACATAACTTTTGCCAACTAGCCTGCAAAAGATTTAATTCTATTATCCTATAATTAAAAAATCACTCGATGAGAAGGGCAAAATATGGGTTCTGTTGAAAGCTGGATTTTCCAACCAGAATTTGAAAAAATGCCTAGGAAAAAACTAGCGGATTTGCAGGAAGAACGCCTCAAAAAGATCGTGAAGTATTGTTACGAAAAACTTCCGATTTACAGAAAAAAGTTCAAGGACGCTGAGATAACTCCGGAAGACATCAGAACTTTGGATGATTTGGACAAGATACCTTTCACAGAGAAGGAGGACTTGCGAAAGGCATATCCTTATGGAATGCTAGGTGCAGATTTGAGTGACATTCGTGAGTTACATGCAAGTTCTGGAACAACAGGACATCCGACAACATGCGCATATACCAAAAACGACTTGGATGTTTGGTCAAAGGTTATGGCGAGAATCTACGCTTCTGCAGGAACAAAGAAAGGCGACATCGTGCAAAACGCTTATAGCTATGGCTTGTTCACTGGCGGTTTAGGCTTCCACTATGGAGCATTAGAAATAGGCGCAACAATCTTGCCAATTGCTTCAGGGGAAACAGAACGCCAAATAAGCCTGGCAAAAGAGTATGGCACAACTGTGCTTACGTGCACGCCCAGCTATGCAGCCTATATGGGTAGATATGCAAAAGAAAAGATGGGCATTGACCCTGTGAAGGAGCTTAAATGGAAAAGCGGCTTGTTCGGCGCTGAAGCATGGTCTGAGGAATTACGAAAAAGAATTGAAGAGCTTTTAGGATTAGAAGCGTTCGACATTTATGGATTGTCAGAGGTTATTGGTCCAGGCGTGTCTGTAGAATGCTTAGAGCATGACGGACTGCACATTCAAGAAGATCACTTCTTGCCCGAGATAATTGACCCAAAAACTGGCGACAGAGCTAAAGAGGGCGAAGAGGGAGAGCTTGTTTTAACAACTTTGACACGTGAAGCTACTCCAGTTCTCAGATTCCGCACAGGCGACACAACATCCTTTAAAACTGATGAATGCGTATGTGGCAGAACTTCTCTGAGAATGGATAGAATTTTTGGAAGAGCAGACGACATGCTCAAAGTAAGAGGCGTTAAATTCTGGCCGAAAACAGTTGAACACGCACTGTTACGCGTAGACGGGGCCTCAGAGAACTATGAAATAATTCTTGAAAGACCCGAAGAATTGGATATTATGACTTTGCGCTTGGAACCAAGCTTAGAGCTTTTTTATAAAATAGGCGGAGACTTGACAAAGCTGCAAACGCTGGCTAAGGAAGTGGAAGAGCATGTTAAATCAATTGTTGGTGTGAAGGCGAATGTTGTGCTGCTTCCGTATGGAACGCTCCCAAGATTCATGGGAAAAGCCAAAAGAGTAAAAGATTTGAGAAAAAATATCTGATTATGCAAGAAAAATTCGTTAAAAATCTATTTTGTAAAAGATGCCATTGTCTTTCGGTATGTGATTATTCGAAAACCAGAAAGGATAAAATCCCGCTTTTGTGTAGAAAATTCTTGCTGAAATGTTATGAACACTCACATCTACTTCCAAACTGTGTTTTCCACATCTTTGCAAAGCAATGCAGCCCTCTTAACTAATGCTTGGCTGATTCCTTTTCCTTTGAATCTTCTGTCTACAGCTATGTAACATAGCATGGCGAGTTTTTGTCCAATATTAAAAATATTTCGGGACTAAGAAGAACAAAAACTACAGGTAAAGCGTAGGATTCTGCCACAACCATGTACCCAATCATTTCCGTTAGCCATTTTGTAACATCATTAATGGCGTTTTCAACAGTAGCGCGCGACATTTCTTTGTATATTGACACTTTGCACAGATTTTCTAATAATTGTCCATTGTTGGGCGATGCTACTCTAATCATTGATTAGTTACCAACTGTAGCCTCATTTCCATTCTTACATGATATTCAACGAGCATCCGCTACATACACAATAATGTAACTCTAGTCTTCTTGGAGTTTAGGAAGAATCTTTTCATAGAAATTCAGCGATTCTGGATTAATCAAAGCATCTCGATTTGTAACAGGTCTGCCATTTATTATGTTTGCCACTGCGCTTTCAACCTTCTTCATATTAAAAGTGTATGGAACGTCAGGCACTTCGATTACTAATGCGGGGACATGCCGTGGAGAAGCTTCTTCACGCAAGACTCTTCTGATCTTGTCTTTCAATTCCTCTGTCAATTGAAAGTTTTTGGCAAGTTTGACAAAAAGGATAATGCGTTGGTCCCCTTTCCAATCTTGTCCTACAACCATGCTGTCAGCGATTTCCTTAAACTTTTCCACTACGCTGTATATTTCAGCAGGTCCGATACGCACGCCCGAAGGCTTTAAAGTGAAGTCGGAACGACCTAGGAATGTTATTCCGCCCGTGTCGCCATGAACTATAATCCAGTCGCCATGTCGCCAAACATTCGGATAAACACTAAAGTAAGCGTCCATATACTTTTTGCCGTCTGGGTCGTTCCAGAAATAGAGCGGCATTGACGGCGAAGGTGCTTCACAGACTAGTTCCGCTTCTCTGTCAACCAATGGATTTCCTTTTTCGTCGTAGGCTTTCACCTTCATTCCTAAGGCTGGACCCTGCAGTTCTCCAGCATAGACTGGCTGTATAGGTGATCCTGCGGCGAAACAACCGTTGATGTCTGTGCCTCCTGAGATAGAGTTAAAGTGCAAGTCTTCTTTGATTTCTCGGTAGACGTATTCAAAACCTTCAGCAGAAAGCGGAGAACCAGTTTGGGAGATTTCTCGTAACGAGGACAAATTGTATGTCTTTCCAGGCTTAGCACCTACGCTTCTAAGATAGTTAATGTAGCTTGCGCTGCAGCCAAAAATTGTTATCCTTTCGTCTTGAACCAGGTTCCACATGGCGCCCCAATCAGGATAGTTTGGATTTCCATCATACAACACTACAGTAGCGCCTACCGCCAATGAACTTATCAGCCAATTCCACATCATCCAGCTGGGAGACGTTATGTAAAAGATGCGGTCTTTGCGCCTCAGATCAGTCTGTAGAATAAGCTCCTTCAGGTGATTTATCAATACCCCGCCAGCTCCTTGAACCATGCACTTTGGTTTGCCGGTGGTTCCTGAAGAGAACATAATATAAACGGGATGATCAGACGGTAGCTGTTCAAATTGCATTGCGATCTTTCTTTCTTGAGAGATAAAATCACTGTAAAAAACAGAGTTAGGAATATGGCTAATGTCAGGCTTTTCTTCCACGTAGGGAACAACAACAATCTTTTCTAGCGAAGTTACTTCCTTAGCTATTTCCTCAACATTAGCCAAAACATTAAACGTTTTGCCCTTATACGGGTATCCTGCAACAACAAACAAGACCTTTGGATCAATCTGACTGAACCTATCCACAACAGCCTTTGGACCCAGCTCAGTGCCACAAGAAGACCATATGGCACCAATGCTCGTTGTGGCAAGCATTGCAATAGCAGTTTCCATAATGTTAGGCATATACGCAGCAACACGATCTCCATGGGTAACTCTGATTTTGCGCAGTGCTTCAGCCAGACGCGCTACAGAATCGTATAGTTCTGCATAAGTTATTCTAGCTGATTTCTGAGTTTCTCCTTTGAATATAAAAGCCAAATGCTCATCTTTATATTTCAAAAGGTTTTCAGCAAAATTCAACCTTGCACCAGCAAACCATTTGGCGCCAGGGAGCTTGCCCAAATCGTCAACCACCTGATCATATTCACGAGAAGCCTTTATGCACCCAAATTTCCACATGTCAGCCCAAAAATCGGGTATGTTTTCGATCGACCACTTATACAATTGATCATAAGAGCCAATTTTGAGTCCATGTTTCTTGTTGACAAAATTAATGAATCTGGTTATATTCGCTTGTTTTACGCGCTTTTGGGATGGTATCCACAGGGGTTTTCTCATTTCTTACCAACCTTTTATGACTGAAACTAGGTTATCGCTAAGATAAGGTTTGTCATATGCCCTTTCTGAAGTTCTAACAAGTTACTCGGCTTTCTGCAGTTCTGAAGTTGTGAGAATCTTTGGCTTTTGTCCTGTGACTTGTTCAACCTTTTTCCAGAAATCCTCTTCGGTCAAGCCTCTGCGCAGTTCCCTCATTAACTTTTTGATCTGATAAAATGTCATTAGCGTGTTGCCTTTATCCATGCTTTCCTGCATGCCTTTTATTCTTTTAACTATTTCATCTATCTGCTGTGGTGTGGCTTTAATTCCAGCAGATGCCAAGCGGCTTTCGACTAAATGCTTTCCAGTCTGCCTGCCCAAGTAGAAAATTGGCCCTCTTTCAATAATTTCTGGCGGGAAAGGTTCGTAAATCATGGGGTTAGCCAGCATGGCTTCAATATGCTCTTCTACTTCGTAGGAGAATGCGTTTTCACCTATTATTGGCTTATGATACTGTATTGGCAAAGCAAAGCTTTTCTCAGCCAACTGCGAAAGCTTATGCAATTTCTTCATGTCAACGCCAGTGTCTATATCATAAAGCAGCTCTAAAGCCACAACCACTTCTTCTAAAGGTGCAATTCCCGACCTTTCACCAAAGCCAGCAATGCATGTGTGCACATGAGTCACCCCTTCCTCCACAGCAGCCAAGGTGTTGGCTGTTGCCAACCCAAAATCATTGTGGCAATGCACAGACAATTGAACTTTATTGTTTGCCAATTCAGAAAGGCCCTCTCTAATGTGAGATATCAAATAGTGCATCGACAATGGTCTTAGGAAACCAACTGTGTCCGCAATCACGAGTCTATCTGTTCCAGCCTTTATTGCAGTTTTGAAGATTTGTAAAATTTCTTCAATCGGAGTTCTTGAGGCATCTTCCAAAACAAAACTCACTGTTGCCCCATGTTTTTTTGCATACTCGATAGATTCCGCTGTGCTCTTCAAAACTTGTTCTTTTGTCATTTTCAGCCTGTACTGAAGATTAAGTCCATTAAAAGAGGTTAGTATCAAGATTTCCCGCATTCCACATTCTAGACACGCGTCGATGTCACTTTTGTTTATTCGTGCTGATGCAGCTAAAAGTGATTGCTGAAAGCTTTCATTCATTATTCGCTTAACATTATCTCTTTCTTCCTCGGAAATTGCTGGAAAACCTACTGTTATTAGAGGTATACCCATTTCATCCATCATTTTGGCGAGCTTAACCTTTTCCACATAAGTGAGGAAAACTGTTGGAGTTTGCACGCCTTCTCTTAAGGTTTCATCCCAAATGAAAACCTTTTCAGGAAGTTTCGGAGGCAAATTCTTTCTTAGGCGATTATAGTTTGCTATTAACCCTTGAGCCTCAAGTTTTCTGAATATGGTTTTTCTCATTAAACACCCTTTCCAACAAAGCAGAGGGCCAGTGTATTTTGTTATTTACCGAGCATTTATATAAGAATTATACAATATCTCAACGAAGGCGAAGCGTTTGGATGTGTTTGAAGCCATAGAAAAGAGAAGAAGTATACGAAAGTTCAAGCTTAACCCAATTGCAAAAGAACATTTAAAAAAGATTTTAGAAGCTGGACGCTTAGCACCTTCTAGTGGCAACCGTCAACCATGGTGCTTTATAATAGCTCATGATTCAGAAACAAAGAGAGCTTTATCCATAGCTGCAAATAATCAAAAGTTTATTTCAAATGCAGATGTCATAATAACCGCTTTGGGCGACCCTGGAGTGTATCCAAAAATAGGCACATCCTCATCACGAATCCTTCATAAGCAAGATCCCATGATTGCAATAGAACACATGGTTTTAGCTGTAACTGCGCTCGGCTATGGAACATGCTGGATTGGAGCATTCAATGAAGACGAAGTTAAGAAGATTCTGAAAATTCCAGAAAATCTGGCGGTAATTGCATTACTTCCCATAGGTGTTCCAGATGAGAGCCCGTCGCCGAAACCTAGAAAACCTTTTAAAGACATATTCTTCGAAGAATCTTATGGTGTTCCACTAGAATTATAAGTTGAAAATTAGTAAGTTGCGGTTCTCAATTCAGGAAATTACAGTTAACTATGGCCCAAGGTTTTTGTAAACTTCATCAGTGAATCCAGCGTCTTCATTATGCAGATTAATTTGGGGCTTTTTGGAATATAATGTTTAGCAAGCTATTACGCATCAAATTTCTTGATATGTTAGCGAAAGTTTAAAATTAGCTGAGCTATTAGCCAATATCATTGCGGTGGATTAACATGGAGTCTTTTCCATGGTGGAACGAAAAACAAAAAAGTCTAATGGAAAACGCGAAAGTTTTTGCTGACAACAACTTGCCTAAAGGTGAAGAAGTTTTCTGGACCAAAAAATTTCCCTATGAAATGCTGAAGGAAATTGCAAGAAATGGATGGTTTGGAGCGGTAATCCCAGAACATTATGGAGGAATGAATGTTGGCGTAACAGGTGTGGCAATAATTGCTGAAGAAATAAGTCGCATATGCTCTGCTTTGGCTGAGGCTTATTCTGTTTCGATGTTTGGCGGTGTTGAGCAGCTTTTAACCTTTGGAAATGAAGAGCAGAAGCGAAAGTGGCTTCCAAAAATAGCGAAAGGAGAACTTGTAGGTGCAGTTTGCATAACAGAACCCTTTGTTGGGTCAGATGCTGCGGGTGTGGAGTCAACTGCGAGACGGGAAGGGAACTATTATGTTTTGAATGGAAAGAAACGTTTTATAACAAATGCTGGATTAGCTGATATTTATGTCGTTTACGCCAAAACCAGCGAAAAGCCAGAGGATAAAAGCAAATATCAGCATCTAACCGCATTCTTAGTTGAGAAGCGATCGCCCGGCTTCTCTGTGGAGAAAATCAACGAACTTTCAGGATGGTTCGGACTGCCAAATGGATTTCTAGATTTTAACGAAGTTAAAGTTCCCATTGAAAACATGATTGGTCAAGAAGGTGCAGGTTGGAAGGTTATGATGGCAGGCTTGAACTTTGAGCGTGTAGTCTATTCTGCTGCCATGCTTGGACCAATTCGTGAGGCTATTCGCTATGCTGTGGCTTATGCTCAGAGGCGTATGCAGTTTGGCAGACCAACAATAGAGATTCCAACTAATCAATCAAAAATTGCGGATATGCTTGCTGGCTTGTACACCTCAAGACTTCTAGTTTACAATGCTGCTCGATTGTTGGATGAGCATAAAGATGCAATGGTGGAAGCCGCCACAGCCAAAATGTTCACATCAGAAACATATGAAAGACTTGTCAGCGACTCCATAACAGTTATGGGAGGCGACGGTTGGACAAGGTTTTATCCCGTTGAAAGCTATCTAAGAGATGCAAAAGTAAACCAGATTGGAGCTGGAACAAACGACATAATGCGACTAGTTATATTTAGAGGAGGACTAAAAGCGTTGGGAAAAGACTTAAAAATGCCACAGAGACGACTACACAAGAAACTCGGAGTTCCGATAGCCACAAATGAGCCATTACCAAAACTGGAAGCAAAAGAACATGGCATACTAAAAGCGTTGGCTGAAGACTACATGGTAAATCCAGGCTTGTACGTAACCAGAGAAGATTTGAAAGAAAGATTGGTAGATGCAACTGATGAAAGACTTGACCAGTTTTTAAAGAGTCTTGAATCAAAAGGCTTAGTTAAGCTTTATCGCGATGGTCGAGGAGTAATAGCCCTTGCTAAGGCAACTTATGATGGATTACGGAAAGCTGAACCTTTAGATAAGTACAAGTGGTATCCAGAATGGTTAGACAAAGAATTCACTTTCTAACAGATGTGCAGTAATACAAAGCCTTGAAACAGAGATAAATCTATGGTATAACATTTAGTGAAAAGCCACCAAAGCAAGCCCAATGTCTTCTTAACAATCTTTTAAGCTCGTCAATTGTTCGTTCTACAGTTCTGCGACATTGCGGTGGCTCTTCAGTGGGAGAATAGGGATCTTTCACATTAATCTCTTTTACACCAACTGCACCAGCCACTAGCGCATACCAACAAAGAGGCAACACTTTCGGGTTATAACCGCTTCCAGGCATCAAAACCAACTTTCCTCCACAAACCCGTTCAGCAGTTTCTCTGATTAAATTGGATATTTCAAAAAAGCCTCTAACTGTCAAATCTAAATTTCCAAGCATGTCTGCAAAATGTGAGTCGCTTCCACCATTTGCAATGATTATTTCAGGCTTGAATTCTTCAGCTAATGGAACGAAAATTTCATTCAAAGCGTAAAGATATGTGCTGTCGCTTGTTCCTGGAGGTAATGGCACGTTTACATTGTAGCCTTCACCATTGCCTTCGCCGATCTGCCAAACAAAGCCTGTTCCAGGGTAGATTGTACGTGGATCTTGATGTAATGAAATATACAGTACCTCATTGTCTTGGTAGTAAATGTCGCTTGTGCCGTTTCCGAAGTGAACATCATAATCTAATATCAAAAAGCGCTTAACATTGTAATTAGCCCTTAAATGTTCAACTAGAATGGCAATGTCATTAAATAGGCAGAATCCTCCTCCATAATCTTTGCCAGCATGATGATAACCCCCACCAAGGGAAATTGCCCGTTTGACTTTGCCTTCAAAAACAGCTTCACCACATTCTATTGCACCGCCTATTATAAGCAAGACTGCTTCAAGAATTTCTAGAGAGACAGGCGTCTCAACATCATAGGGCTTTTTTTCGTTCGCTAACCGAAAAATCAGATTAACATAACCCTCGCTATGAACTCGCAACAGTTCCTCTCTTGATGCGGGTTGTGGTTCATGCAAAAAAATTCCAGAAAGCCTAAGCAAATCTTGACTTTCAAAAAACTTCACAGCATTAGCAAATCTATCACCTCTAAAAGGATGCCCTTCACCCATATCATATTGCTTAAACTTTTCATTAAAAGTCATCATAACAGTTTCAGACACTTGCAACACTCTCTTAACATTAAGATGAAGTATCTGCAAATATAAAATTCTTCACGCAACTAAAGGTCAGTTATAAAGAAAAAAGGGGAAAAATCAGTCTTTTGTACTATTGAGTTATTGGTTTTTCTTCGCTTTTGGCTATGTTTTCCGCTGATTCCTGCTGCTCCACATTTTGCGACACTTCTTGCAATCGTTCTTGAGAAGCTTCGTCAGAGCCAGTTTTGGTAGCTTCTGCAACTTCGATCTTCGCTTCAGAAACATCATTCTTGTTGGACTGTAATTTTATTTCTTCAAGAACAACAACATCACCTTGCGAAAGCTGTTTCACTGCATCTCGCATCAAGTCTAATTCTTGTCTTGCTGTCTCAAGTCCCATAGAAAGCAGGCTACTTTCACGTTGATAAACTTCTTCGTCAACTTCGCCAGTTACGTGTCTAATCTCAGAATTTGCCAAAAGCATCTCCAACGTCTTAATTTGCCCTTCTAGCTCCATTATCTTAGAATTCATCTTTTCCAACAAAGCTCTCTGCTGCTTTTCAATTTCAATAAGCGCCTCTTCAATCTCCATGCTAACTAATTCGTGCGTAGGCTGAGAAATTTTTCCAGAATCCAGCAACTTGTCCAAAGCTTGCTTCTTTTTCTTCACTATTTCATATTCTTCATTCAGTTTCTTAAAAGAATTCTTCCATGAAATCAATTTTTCAACACCGTCCTTTCTTCAACGACTAAAGAAGGAAATAATATTTACTAACATGGAGAGATATCGCTAACTGTTAAGAACAACAATTTTGAATTTTCAAATGAAAAACTACGTTTAAAAACCAAAGTCACTCTAAACTCTTTATATAATTAAAAGTTGAAACATTTATCCATCAGCAAAGGCACTATATGTTTTCGCAGAATAAACTCTTGAAATTAATTTTCGTGAAATTTCAAACATTTTGACTACTAACCAAGCAAACCAATAAAATCAAAAAACTTTGTCATAGCCACTCTAAAAGTCCAATTCACACCATAAACTTTTTCAGAAGACAGACAAAACAATAGAAATATTAAAAAACACCTCAACTAATTCTAAACAACGAGCCAAAAAAGGGGCCCGTAGCTCAGTAAGGATAGAGCACCGGGCTTTTAAGAAAGAGGTGTTTCGTAGAAACCCGGGGGTCCCGGGTTCAATTCCCGGCGGGCCCGCCATCCACTATTTTATAATATTTAGAATTACGTCAATAGAGTGTGCGATGGCGATCTATATTGAACTAGTTACTTGGAAATTTTGAAAGTTTGTAAACTCTTTAAACATGCGGCTTTCTTAACAATTCTTTAGAAGACTTGCCTTCTCTGGTAAGTGGCAATATCTCGCAATATTCTAGCACAGAGCTGCAATGTTTACATTGAACATAGTTTTTGTCACGTTTCACTATCAGCCAAAAACCCTCGGTGGAATTACACTTTGGACAAATCTTCAATCCCCAACGGAAATCCTCAATCTCTTTTAAACTCAACCTTTCTACCTCAAGACTTTAAGAGGAAAAGCTTCATTTATGCATTATGCAGAAATCTTCTATAACTAAACCAAAAATATTCCTTAGACAGACATATGGGGCATAATAGAATACTAGTTTTAATCCATCGAAACAATAATAAAAAAATGCTGGTACATTAGATTGAAGCCAACAATAACTTTCATCGTTCCTATCCAAGATCAACAAGAATTTCTGGTTGAACAGATAAATACCATTTTCAAATTTTCAGAACAATACGCTGGATTCTGCGAAATTATAATGCCGACAGACGAGTTTGAAAATCCAAAGGTTAACCTTTCAATGCTGGCAGTAAAACTAAACAAGATAAATCATCCTCATGTGAGAACAAGAACGATATGTTTCACACAGAAACTAAGCTTGGAAAATCTGATTGAAACAGGTTTAAACCTTGCCTTGGGAGATAAAATTGTAATAGTCCTAAATGCACCAGAAAAAACAGAAAACCTAAAAATAAACGACTACACAAGCAAACATATATTTTTGACACAATACATTTTTGATGCAGATATGCTACTTAAGAATCTAACACAAGACTAGTCTACAGAAAAGTTGTCTATGAATATGCTCCAGAAGATTTGTGGAAAAACTTCTAAATAAAAACGTATTTTCAAGAAGCTTGTCATCCAAAAAACCGCCACAGGATTATACATAGCTCTTTTAGTTGTCTAAATAAAAAAATCACTTCATAATAGTGAAAGTAGCATTAATAATGGATGAACTGATTCTCGCTAAACAGTTTTGAAACAGTAAGTTTAGAGTAAGCATCAAACTTGACAGAGTCAACGTTACGCTAACTGAACTGTATCGTCTTTCAAAAGATACAATATTTCCCGAAAAAGAATATAGAACTTTTCTACATAATTGGTTAAATAAAAGAAAAAGCACTAGTTCTTTCAAAGGGGAGGAGGAGAAAAACTCTTGAAGTGTCCAAAATGCAATGAAGACATGATGATATTGTGTAGAAGAGATTTCCACGGATTTCTAAACGAGCTTTACTATAAATGTCTTGCTTGCGGCTACATTCCAACAGAAAATGATCAAACCTTGACAAGAAAACCCGTCTCAAGGAAAAGCATAACTTTTCCAAAGATAAAATTTAGCAATCTCTGCTGGAAAATAGGCACAACCGCAATTTTGGCTACATTGGTATTAGCGACAGTCATGCAAATACCTGTTCCAGTCAGGGTATTTGCAGCAGAAACCTCGATAGATCCATTAAAAGACATTCTTCCATACATAAACCTGGTAAACTTCACAGTCTCTAGATTCAGCCTAAACTACACAGAAGGAGAAATAATTCTACAAATTTTAGCTGATTATGCGAGCATAAAATCCACAGAAATATCTCCAAATGTTACAACATGTAACATTATAATAGGGAAAGTCCTGGTAAACTACAAGGATTCACAAAGAACATTAAGCATGGGATTCGCAAGCCTCAACATGGCCATAACAATTAAATACCAAGAATTAATCGCAAAAATCGATGGAACAGCCTACCTACCATTATGGACAGCTATATTAGACCGCTTAACGGGAAAACTGCCATAAAAACTGCAATCCACCGAAACCAACCGAGGGAACTAATCAAATGCTATGCCACTATTGCAAAAAAGAAACATACATAACACACATATGTCCATACTGTAAAGAATATTTCTGCCTAGACCATCGTGATCCAAAAATACACAACTGCACAACCAACCAACAAATGCCAAATACACCAGCAAAAATACCTCAACTGAAATTACCAAAACCAGCACCCTCAACATTCATGATTAAACTTTCAAAAAACTTTTTCACGTTTACATTCATACTAGTTTTATTAGAGGAAATAATGAGAGTGATGAGCTATTTAAGATATTCACCATACCATGAATCCAACATTTACGTTGTGCTTCTCTCGCAATGGATAACACCATACATAGCATCTCCAATATTCTTTCTCACAATATGCTTCATACTTTTCGCAACCAAAAAACTTTCCCAAAAGACACATTCACAAAATGAAAATAGTAGCATCCTATCAAAAGCAGTGCCCATTGGAATATACGCCACAATAGCAATAATATACGCATACGCAATAGCAAACTGGATTCTAATACTCTTACCTTAAAAGGGGAGCGGACATGAGAATACGAAAAATTATAGCCACTCTCGCTTTGATCGTTATTTTCAGCACAGTTTTTTTAATTCCCTCAATAACTGTAACGCATGCTAGTTCAGGAAGAAAAATTGACCTTTTCACACAGAAAGAGCCGTTCAGCGGAAAAGGATTAAACGAATCAAGCGACTCATTCCAGCCACAAGAAGAAGTCATTTTATATGCGTTAGTAACCTATAACGATGCTCCAGTTCAGAGCAAAATTGTGGCTTTCCAAGTGAATGGGCCTTCTCCTCCCACTGTTCTAGATCCAATGGTATTGATTAGAGCTTCAATGACGAACGAGAGTGGAATGGCAAGCATATCCTTCCGTATTCCAACACCGACAGAAAACGAAGAAGAGAAAGTTATCGGTGAATGGGTAGCAATTGCCACAGTCGACATAGCCGGCGTCACAGTTATTGACACTTTAACATTTAACGTAGACTATGGAGTGAAAATAACAGATATAACAATTCTAAATTCTAAATTGACCCCTCAAACAGCATTTCTTCGACAAGAAATCGTTGTTTTTAGTATAACTGCTGAAAACACTGGAATGACATCAAAAATAGCCACCATTTCAATCGATGTGGAAGACTCGGCTAAAATTCCAATAATTTACATAGAATTGAACGGACTAATATTAAATTCAGGCGAAAATAAAATTCAGGCTTCTTCACATGTTCCAATAAATTCGAAAATTGGAGAGGCTACAGTTTGGGTTGTTGCTCATACAGCCTCTCCAAATAGTGGCGGAGTGCCTTATAGTCCCCCAACTTCTACAACATTTATGATTATTACTCGAGATATAGCCATTACCTCAATTTCATTGTCCACAAATATTATCAAAATTGGTGATTCTGTAAACATCATAGCACATGTAAAGAACAAAGGAAACGAAACAGAATCCTTCTACGTGAGCATTTTTTACAATCAAACATTGCTTATGAAAAAATACATCACGGTACTATTGCCATCTATGGAAATAGATGTTGAATTCTCTTGGAATACCCTTGGTGTTCAAGAAGGAACTTACATAATAACCGGTGTAGCTGATCCTGTCGATGGAGAAATTGAAATACAGGACAACACCTTGAAGGATGGGGCAATAAAGGTTTTGCCATCTTTACCGCTAATAATTCACGATGTTGCAGTGACCTATCTTAACATTCAACCGTCAGTAATACAACTGGGCCAGCTTGCGAATATTATGGTTCAGGTCAAAAACTTTGGAAGTGTACCTGAATCTTTTAATGTAACTTTATTCTATGACAATTTTCAATTATCAGTTCTAAAAGTGAATTTTCTAGCGCCTGGGGCAAGCACTAATCTGTCATATGTTTGGGATACCTCTCAAGTTATGGAAGGAAACTATACTATCAAAGCAAGCATACCACCAGTTGAAGGTGAAGAAAACATAGCGAATAACCAGCTTGTTGACGGAAAAGTTTGGATTAAGGCGCCGCAAATTCCAGTTAAAAAACACGATGTCGCAATAGTTGATTTAGCGGTTTCAAAAAACCTGGTGTATAAAGGAGAAAAAATAAATGTGACGGTTTTGGTCGCAAATTTCGGGGATTTTGATGAAACATTTAGCGTATTTGTGTATGCAAACATGTCTGAAATATGGTCGTATAGGCTCACAGCTATGAAAGCTGGCTCAAATAAAATCATTAGCTTTATTTTGGATACTGCATATGTAGACGTTGGAAACTATACTCTATGGGCAAAAGCTGAATATATCAACGGGGAGACAAACACTGAGAACAACATTTTAATAAACGGAGTCGTAAAAATCCGAAGTCTACTACCATATCAAATCCATGATATTGCAGTTATAAAAATAAGTACAGGCAGTCAGAGTGTTTTTGCTGGGGAAAAAATAACAATTATTGTCACAGTCAAAAATTATGGAAACGCAACTGAAAGCTTCAATCTAACATTATTCTATAATCTTAATGTCATTAAAAAAACGCCAATTTACTCACTGCTACCTAATGCTGAAAGAACAATTGCATTCGAATGGGATACATCTAATGTTGAAGAAGGAACATACACTTTAAGCGCGTATGCAGAACCAGTAAGTGGGGAAACCAGTATAGACAATAACAGACTTGTTGATGGCACAATAACAGTTATGAACCCTCTAGCAGCTATTCGTGATGTTGCAATTGCGTGGTTATCCGCTGAACCATCTGAACTTGAAGCTGGAAAAAACTTTACAATAAAGTTTACTGTTCTAAACCTCGGAAACATCAGTGAGAGTTTTAATGTGACAGTTTATTATGGCTATAAATTAATAGATAAAGTTTCAGTAATTTCGTTGAATCCATACACTGTGAGAGAAATAACGCTACAGTGGAATACCGAAGGCGTGAATCCAGGAACATATACCTTATCTGCAAATGCAACTATTCTCTTTGGCGAACTAAACGTAGAGAACAACAAGTTTGTAGATGGGGAGATTATAATAAAGTCTGCTTTTGTGTTTTCATATTTAATTTTTGTAATTCCATTTTTGACAGGGTTAGCAATTATCCTGCTATTGTTATTAGCCTATTATTGGAGGAAAAAGAGAGAAGCCGTAAAGCCTGCACCTAGGTTTATAATAATAAATCATCCACACATATAAGATTTAAAAGAAATAAAACTTTCATCCTATTCCAAGCACGCCTTCCATAACTTTGGATTCTTCCATGTTTAATTCTTTTGCTAGCCATCTCCGTAAAAGTATAGTGTCGTTAGGCATTTGACCGCTAAAAGTATAAACTTTCCCCTCTTTAAGAGCATCCACTTGAAAAGCTCTTTCTTCAGCCTTGTAAAGAAACGAAACAGCCGTAGAATCTGTCGCTTGGAACTTAAAATCCTCCCACTGTTTGCAACGAATTATTACTGGAGGACCGAACATATGCTCTCCTTTAGAACCAGAAGCAGAAGAACAAATTGAACTGATAATGTTTGATATTTCATCCTTAACATTTAAGAAATGCTCCTCAACCTCTCTTATTCTACCACTAAAAGTCTTATCTTTAGCACGATCTTCGGCGATTAGGTAAAGATTTCGAAGAACCTCACGTAAACCTTTTTCATGCTCATTAAAAGCACTTATAACTCGTGAACACTCCATAACTTTTGCATTTTTTGAATTATCCATACCGTTCCCAAGAACAAAAAGAAGCACTGTGGCAAATAAGTCTAATGTATAAAAAATCTATATCAAAGCTCTAGCATAACTAAGGTCAATCGATGTGCAAGTACAAATTATGCAGAAGAAGCAGAAAAAGTTTTTTGCCAAGTTAATTTAGTCGACAAACACTTACACTTTCATCCATATTGAACCATTAACTAACCGTTATAGAAGCCTGCTCCCTTCTCCTCGTCGGAACGAAAACGATATAGTATTCACCTTATAAAACGCTTGCTTTTTCCAGAGGCATATATCCTATTTGAAAATATGTTTTTTGGTTACTCATTTTGGGTAAAGAAACTTTGCTTTTAAGTCATCAAGAGGAGGCATGTATTGGAGAAGGCTTAATGTTTGAGGAAATGACATCAGACGCTATTAAAATGCTAATATTCTTTTTTTGGGTTACGTTAACTTTCGTGATACTTTATGGAACTTTATGGATGCATGCACAAAAGAAAACTGAATAAATACGAAATGCATAAATTTCATAATACACTCTAAATTTCTTCGGTCGGGCGGTAGCTCAGCCTGGTAGAGCTTCCGAGCCAGCATAGGCAAAAATGAGCTTTAGCTGGCGGAGATGCTGTAGACACATACCTAAGGTGAGTGTCACTTCAGCCTACTGGGCGCACAGAAACCGGAGTGTCGCAGGAGAGCTGCAGGGCTAATCTCAGCTCGGCGATTTCAAAATGAAGGTTTCACTTCATGAAAGTCCTGCCCGCCCGACCAAAATTTCTACGCTAAAAGCTATATGTTCGTTGAATGTGTGCGCATCTATCTGTTTTATCGAGTCACTTAATCTTTTCCAAAAATGAAAGGACTATGCTAACGCTAAAATCGCTTTGATGCGCAGACTAAGTCTTATATGACTTTACGTTTGATTATCCTTGCGTAGATAAACTTGGCAAATGGTAGTGGGAAATATTGTTTCAGGGTTCTAACAGAGTCAACTTGATAAAGTCTTCTGCAATTCGAAGAATGCTTGAGCTGTCAGCAGGAATGGAGAATATTATTCATTTGGAGCAAGGTGAACCAGACTTCACAACGCCAAGGCATATTTTGAATGCGGCAATTGCTGCTGCAGAAAAAGGGTTCACCCATTATACGGAAGTTGACGGAACATTAGAACTGCGAGAAGCCATTGCTGAAAAGCTTGAGAAGGAGAATGGCATTGATGCTGATCCAGGAACTGATATAACAGTAACTTCAGGTACTCAGGAGGCTATGTTAATCGCTGCACTGGGTTTTCTGAATCCTGGTGACGAAGCCCTAATTTTTGATCCATATTATCCTGCATGTGTTGAAGACACGCTGTTAGCGGAAGCCGTGCCTATTTGTGCTCCATTAGATGAAAGAAAGAATTACCGAATAGAAATGGAATTATTGGAAAAATACATAACGAAGAGGACTAAGATGATTTGGATGTGCAATCCATCCAACCCTACAGGGCATGTGTTTCCAAAAGCGGATCTCGAAATCATATCCGAGTTGGCGCAGAAACATAACCTAATAGTGTTTGTAGATGAGATATACGAGAAAATCGTTTATGACGGTGCAAGACATATCAGCATAGGTTCCCTGCCCGGCATGGAAGATAGAACTATCACAGTTAATGGTTTCTCAAAAGCGTATGCAATGACAGGATGGAGAATTGGATACGTAGTGGCGGGAAAAAAGCTTTCAGCTACATTACGTAAACTGCACTACTACGCTGTATTATGCCCAAATGCGATTTCGCAAAAAGCGGCTGTTGCTGCATTAACTGGTCCACAAAATTGTGTACAGGAAATGGTTACAGAATTCGACAGAAGAAGGAAACTTGTACTCCATGAACTTGAAGAGGCAATTAAAGAATTGTCTTACACTGTGCCAAAAGGAGCATTCTATGTTTTCCCAAATTTTTCAAATTTTGAAAAATCGGATGAATCACTTGCATCACGTTTACTAAAGAATGCCGGAGTGGTGACTGCGCCAGGTTCAGGTTTCGGAAAAACGGGTGAAGGCCATTTAAGAATATCCTACTCTATAGCTTATGACCAGGTTAAAGAGGGAATTGCGAGAATAAGAAAATATTTGGAGAATGAAACTTAATATTTCCGCTTTTTTATTGTGACTATGCCTTTTTCCGCGTCTACTTTGACGAAGTCGCCTGTTTGGATGATTTCAAATGGGTCCTTTTCCAGTCTGTTTACTAATGGAACCTTTGCTATGAATGCACTGACTATAAGCACGGTTTCCACATCCTTGACAATCATTGCTTTAGGTGCAACATTGTTTGAAGCCAATTTAAAGAGTCCATCTATCTGAACAACTGAACTAGCTTTTCCAGAAGGAAACACAAGCACTTTATTTGCAAGATTCTTCCCTGCTAATTCATGGCTTCGCTCTCGAACAACACCTGTTTTGGGGTCTGTAAGATAGAAACATATGGGTTCATGAGAGACTAAAGCTTCTCCTTGTCCACAGCCACCAATAATCTTGTGACATTTCAACAAGGTTTCGGAACTCTTCATTTTTATCTCCCTCTAATAGCAGCTTCAACGCAATCTCGCAGTCGTTCAACCCTAACTTCTTTAAACCTTCGATAGTAAGCACATTTAGGCGAGTCAGTCATCCCCGCCTTATCTTTATATGCAATCCAACATGGTTCATCGATGCAAGTGTCCACTACAACATTTCCACCAGCCCTTTCAATGATATCTACGAAACAGCTCCTTTCAGCCAAAGCCTTGGTTGTTACTGAGGTGCAAATCCAGAATGATGTACCATCATGAATCTTCTTTCCCTTCAGCAATTTTGCAACTTCTTTCACTTGCTTAAGTGTGTAGTGTGGGCAGCCAAGCATTACAAAATCTATTTGTGCACTGGTTGTCTGAAGCTCATCATAAGCCTGTTTAAGCTCGTGAGCAGTCACAGTTATTTTGTCTTCTGGAATGTCTCCTTGGAATGCTTCTTCAACAGTTGAAGCTTCAACCGTGAACCCAGGAATGTGAAACATGGAAATAGCTCCAGAAACGTTTGACATTGCAGAAAAGTTTATTAATTCTTCAGTGTTCGGGCGCCTTGATATGCCAGTAAGCACAGGTATTCCATATCCTATACGCTTTCCCACATAATATCCTAAGAGTGTATAATCAAACTCATCCTTAAGCACAGCTTCCACCTTGACCAAATGCGTACCCTTCCGATTCTCTTTAAAAAGTAGCCCATACTCAGGAGTTTTACCAATAACACCTGCAGCTAATGCACTTTGAGCAGCTTCACGATTTGTTCTTGCACCAATAACAGAATTCACATAAGGCGTAGCACTTGATTCAGAGAATGCAACAATTTCATCGTATAAAGGGATATTCTCTGCCATATATGGTATACAACTCCAACTAGGTATGGCGCCTATATGCTTGTAGGCTTCCATTACTCTTCGAGCCACAGACGCCTCATCTTCTGGAATTCTGAACAGTTTATCAAAGTATTCAATATCATAAACTGGATTTGTACTAGTAGGCACTTTACAACGGGCACCACCATCTGCTAAAAGTTTAACGAAGTATAAGTCTCCTTCTTGACCACTTGATGCAGCATGTGCACGGCTTACAGGGACCATTCTTTCAGCATCATATGCGTCTCCAATTGCCACAAGTAACTCCATTGCTTTTTGCATTCCTTCTCCAAATTCGCCATTAAGTATCTTTTCTTCTTCTTTTGTTAGATGCGTTCTAATTCACCCTCCATTTTAAAAAATGGCTTAAATCCACGTTAGCATACATTCTGTTGATGCCCTTCCACGAATTTTAAAACGTTGTCGATGCAAACATCGGTGCATCGCTTTGCAGCCTCGATTGTGTGAAATCCAATATGTGGTGAAAGTACAGTATTGTCAAGTTTAAATAAGGGGTTGTTTTTTTGTGGAGGCTCTTCTTCAAAAACATCTAATCCAGCATATGAGATTTTACCTGATTTTAAGGATTGGATTAGAGCCTTTTCGTCTATAACTTTGCCTTGAGATGTGTTGATTATAACAGCTCCTTTTTTCATAATATCAATTTCTTTTTTCCCAATCATTTTTTCAGTTTCTGAAGTTAAAGTAACATGCAACGTTAAAAAATCGCTTTCCTTTAACAATGTGTGAAGGTCAACGTATTTCATCCCAATTTCCTCTGCTTTTTTCGAATTAGGGTATTTATCGAAAGCCAATATTTGCATCTTAAAAGCTTTAGCTATCTCGGCAACTCGACAACCAATCAAGCCAGTGCCAATTATACCCAACGTTTTTCCAGCTAACTCACGTCCTGTGAAGGGTCTCCAATCAAACTCGCCTTTTCTAACATGTTCATCAGCTAACCGCAGTTTTCTAACAGTTGCCAACAATAACGCGAAGACATGTTCGGCAACAGCCTCAGTAGCATATCCTGGAACATGTGTAACCACAATTCCTTTTTCTTTTGCCGCTTCAAGGTCAACATAATGGCATGTCGTAGCCCATATTGAAATCATCTTAAGTTCTTTCGCTGATTCAATAATTTCTTTAGTGAAATCACTCCAGCCAGCTATTACAATGTCAGCTGCATTTATTCTTTCTTTTAATTCATCAATTGTTTTCGGTGGGTTCTTAAAAATTTTCAAATCACCAATTGAGTCTAATTTTTTTATGTGCTCTTCTTCTAAGTAAACATGGTCTACGACAACAAGTTTCATTCTTCATCTTTTTTCCTTCACATGGAAGCCATTACTTAAGTCTTGCGTTGGAATTTCATTTTTTAGTTAGTATAAGCTTAGCTGCATTGAAAAGATGTGCTAAACACCATTTATTTTTGAAAGTTAACTGAAAAAATATGGAATTTGATTAAATTGCCTTTAAATCCTAGAATAGTCTTTCATAAAACTTTTATATGTAAGGACATCGTGGATAAAGTAATTGGACCAAAAATTAAGGTGCTTGCATGGAACCTAGTAAGAAGCCATTAAATGTGCTTATTAAGCAATTAAATGCCAGCATTGCAGTGATGCTGAAAAACGGCTGCGAATACAAGGGAAAAATGATCAAGTGCGATGGACACATGAACATACTTCTCGAAGGAGCAACTGAATGCAGAGACGACCAATTAATTGCTAACTATGGAAATGTTCTATTACGCGGAAACAACGTCCTCTACATAATGTTGGACATGCACTAGAAGACAACTGTTTTACTTATTCCAATCACGTAATTCAGAGCTTGCTTAAATTTGGTTCTCAACATGTGTTTACGCTCAAAATACTGCAGAATATTCTTAACATCACGTTCTAGAAGCTGCTGAGCATTAGGATGTTCTTTTGTAACATATTGTGGCCAATCAATGATTAGGATGTGCATGTTAGGTTTCAAGATTATGTTGTATTCGCTCAAATCAGCATGTATTATGCCGGCGTTTAGATAGGTTTTTCGAATGTTGAAGAGTATTTCTTTCAAAACTTTATCTGGGTTTGAAATTTCTTTCCATTTTGCGAGTTCTGCACCTTCAATCATGCCCATGGCAAGTACATGGCGGTTTCGACTTATCGGTTCTGGAACAGCAACTTTTTTTGGAAAAACAAGTTGCAAAGCTTGAAATTCCTTTTCTGCTGCAAGTCTAGACTGAAAAAGCCAATTAAAATGCTCTGTTGCATAGCCTCTTTCCCGTATGGTTTGGCGAAAACTTATTCTACCCAGCCTGTGAAATTTTACTGCGATTCTTTCTCCTTTCGGATTTAAGGCGTCATAAACATCTGCTTCTTTTCCAATGCCTAATGATTTGCCAAAAGCCTCAAGTACACTTGCTTTTACAAGGGCATTTATGGCTAGGCAATCGTATCCAGCATAGTTTAAAGTATAGCCTACATATGCGCCTTGCATTCGGCGGATGAGCCGCAACTTTTGTAAGCGAGTTAGTCTGAAGTCTGTTTCTTCAAAGTTGAATTTTGTGAATTTTGCAATTTGTTCTTTGGGAACAAACTCGTGTTTACTCATAGCTGTCTCTATAACTTGTAGCACTCTGAAATCTTGATTTTCCAGAGTGCGGAAAACTTTAACAGCAACATCAGCCGACGACATGGCATAGAATAGTACGGACTTGGGATAAAAAGAAATTTGCTATTTAGTTAATCCTTAACTCATCCACTTCGTTCTTACTCGGGATAGTTACAATCAATGATTTGTCTAAGGTTTTTTTGCCAAATTTCACAAGCACTTCTCCTGTTTTTTGGTCTGAATAGTATGCAGTTAAACGAGCTGTTGCTTCTATAGATTTCCTTGTTCTTGGTCCTTGAAGCAAACTAATTGGGCTACCACAGCCTTGTGCTTCAAAGTAATAATCAGCATCAAATTTCTGATTAACCAAAATTTTATTTTCACTTTCGTTTCTGCTAACTATTATCTTGTTTCTCCCAAATCTGAAATGTCTCCCAACTTTTAGCAACTGCACATCCTTGAGCGAAACTCTCTTCTTATGATTAAATAGATCTCGAAGCTTGTTGGCATATTCCTTGTAAGTTAGCAAGCAGCCTCCTGCAGGACAGGGGTAATCTGTTATTGCGAATTTTTTGGCAAGCTCAATTTGCCTTTTCCTTGACCTTCCACTCATATCCAAAAGTGCTTCTCTGTTCACCCAATTTTTTTTCTCGGCTTCAGTTTTTGGCAACAGTTTTGCTGATAATGGCCTAAGGATTTTTCCTTCAAGTCCCGCTTCTTTTTCTATGATATTCAATGCTTTCCAATGTTGGGACATGGGGCGTTCATTGAGGACTTCTCCAGTGAAAATGAAGGAGGCACCAGTTTCTTTTGCGTATTTTTTTGCTTTTTTGAGCATGAAGATTCTGCAGTCAATGCATGGATTCATGTTTCGCCCATAGCCATACTTTGGATTTCTTAAGATTTTCAGATAGTCTTTACCTGCATTCACAGTTTTTAGGGGTATGCGAAATTTCTTTGCTACTTCAGTTGCTCCGCAACCACCTTTTTTGCAAAGGCAGAAGGGTGTTACAAAGTTTAGAGCTTCCACTTCAATGCCTTGATCGAGTATCAGCTTGACTGCTAATGTGCTGTCTAAGCCACCTGATAATAGTGCTAATGCTTTCATTTTTGCTTTTACATCTTTATGGGTTTTCTAGGGCAGAATTCAAAATTCTATGTTATTAACCTTTTCATAACCCCTTTTTGAGTGTTTCTAAAATTTGTAGCTGCCTAAGCTGGTTGTTAGAAAAATAAAGTACATGAACAATAGCACCGCACCTTCTCTCCAACTTATCCTTTCGCTTGATAAGAAGTACCATAAGAAAAGGTTAGTTATTAGCGAAAACATGGCTAAGCTTGAGAAAGCACCCATATCAATTCTTAATGGTGAAGCTGCTAATGTTACGCCTAGAATGCATGTCATGTTTATGAAACAGCTTCCAACAATGTTGCCAAGTGCGAGTCCCAAGTGTCCCTTTCTAACAGAATCTATGCTTGTGGCTAATTCTGGAAGGCTTGTGCCAAATGCTACTATTGTAGCGCCAATAACTACTCTAGGGATATTCATGCTTTCAGCGATGAATGAAGCTGAATCAACAATGAAATAAGAGCACATCACTACTCCAGCAGCGCCGAGAAATGTTAGAAATGTGTAGGTTCGAAGCTTTTGTTTTTCATCTCCTAAAGCGCCTTCCTCTTTTATTTTTCTAATTTTTGATAGTTGGTAAATGTAGAAAACAAAAATTGCTACGAGAACTATCCCAATAAATTGACTGGCATAACCAATGTAAAGCAAGGTTAAAGGGATTATCGATGCTACGAAAAGTCCAAAGTACAGACTTCCTATTTCTTCTTTTGCCATGCTTGGATAAACGCAAAGGTGCTTGGGGCTCTTCACGGCCACTATGAGAAAGCATAAGCCTAGAATTAGACAGATGTTCACTATGTTTGAGCCTAACACGTTGCCAATTGCTACACCTATGCTTTCTTGTCCTATTGCAGCAAAGATAGATACGCAAAGTTCCGGCAAGGATGTAGCAAAAGCGACTAGAATGAAGCCTACTGTTGTTTTTCCAAAACCAGTAATATCGGCAACTTTAACGGAGTTAGTAATAGTCCAATTGCTGGCTTTATCTAAAAAAATTAAAGACCCAAAAAGAATGGCGGCATTGCCTAACAGTCCCAGTTCCTCAAACAATTCAGTGTTGCACCTTTTTGCTAATTCCTTTTGAGACCGTGTTAAAAACTTTTCTTCAAATCATTATTACAAGCTGTGTTCAAAGTGCAGAAATGTTTAAAATAATGTCGCTTAATCTGTATGTGGCATGTGAAGACCATGATAAGAGACCATAGATTACTTTTCGCTTTGGTTGCAATTGCCATTTCTGGTCTCTTAATCGGTTTGTTGTTAGCCTACGATTTGACGATTGGAATAACGCTTTTAATTTTTGGAATAGCTCTACTGGCTTTTTCCGCTGAGAAAGCTGTTGAACATTCAGTGAATATTGCTTCAGCTTTGGGAATGTCTCCACTAATGATAGGTCTCCTAATAGTATCGCTTGGAACAGATTTCCCAGAAATCACAACCTCAATAACGTCTTCTGCATTAGGTCACGGCAATATTGATGTAGGAGATGCCTTCGGCTCGGTTCTTGCCCAGATGACTTTGATTTTAGGGCTTATTGCTTTGATTGGAGGAACATTCAAAGTAGACAGGGAAGAAATAACAGTTATCGGAGCTTGCGAAGTTTTGGCACTTATAGCTGCAGTTTCTATGGTTGAAAAAGGATACATTTCAAGGATGAACGCCTTCTTCCTAGTTGCAAGTTGGCCAATTCTACTGCTGATAATTAGGAATGTTATGAAAAAACCCACAGTGATCCAGCATGCTGAACAAGGATTTCTCCATAATCTTGTGCTTGCAGTTTTAGGTTTTGCAGGTGTTGCTGTTGGATCATTTATAGTAATCGAGTCTGTTATTGATTTATCTGCAGTTCTGCGTATTCCTGAATATTTCATCAGCTTTTTCATAGTTGCGATCGGAACTTCTCTACCAGAACTTGTCGTTGATTTGACTGCTGTTCGGAAGAGACAATACGAGATTGCAATAGGAGATGTCATCGGAAGCAGCATTGTTGATTCTGGTTTTTCCGTTGGAATCGGACCCTTATTCTTTCCAATTACAGTATCTGGAAGAATTGCAGAAACCACAGGTCTTTATGCACTATTTTGTTCAGTAATAGTCCTATCATTACTTGCTTTACGAAAAAAGCTTGATAAGAAAGCAGGAATAGTGTTTATTGCCCTTTACTTCTTTTCCTATGCAACAATGTACACCTAACGTAAACAACACTAAAACATGCATAAAACAAAAATCTCATAATCACTACTAGTCTATGCATGCCTCAACTTAACATAATATTTCTCGGAACAGGCGGCGGAAGATTCACAACAATAACGCAGAAAAGACGCACAGCAGGAATCCGCATAATAGACAACGACTTGAATCTGCATTTAGACCCTGGACCAGGCGCTCTTGTACATTCAATCAGTGAAGGGTTAAACCCGCAGAGAATCAACGCAATTTTTGTTTCGCATTCTCATCCAGACCATTATACAGATGCTGAAGTGCTTATTGAAGCAATGACGAAGGGTACGACGCAAAAGCGTGGAATTCTTGTTGCTGCAAAAAGTGTCCTTCAGGGAACCAGTACCTGTGAAGCTTCAATTTCAAAATATCATCAACAAATACCCCAACTGAAAATTGAGGCTGTGCCAAACATGAAATTCCAAATAAGCGATCTAAATGTTTTAGTAACTGAGGCAAGGCATACAGATCCAGATGCTGTTGGTTTCAGATTTAAAACTTCAGAATTTGGAGATTTCGCCTACACAAGCGATACAGAATATTTTGATGAGATAAACAAATATTATGAGGGAGTGAGGCTTCTACTACTATGCGTTATGCGTCCCTCTGGAAAACCTTGGAAGGGACATATGACAACTGATGATGCAATACGAATAATTGAGGCTACCCGCCCAGAAAAAGCTGTTTTGACACATCTTGGAATGCAAATGATATTTAAAGGACCAACAGCGGAAGCCAAAACCATAGAGGAAAGAACTAGTGTTCCAACCATTGCTGCTACGGACAGAATGCAGTTAAGTTTTGGTGAGGAAATTCGAGTGGAGACAGGATTGAAAAGGACTCAGCAAGGCTTAAGCAAATTTATTTGAAGACAAAATCCAAGTTTACAGTGTCAATTCGAATCCGCAGCACTGCAGAATCTTGGGTTGATATTTTTCAATCACAGTTTTTATGTCTGTTTCCGGCATCACATGAGCGTATATTTCAATTATGTGCATGCCATCCTTGTCGAACTCTCTTAACTTTTCACGTTTGCTTACAAGCACATGATGGTACTCAAAGAATTTTTGGAATCCATATTTTGCGTAAAACTTCCATGCGTTTGGTTCAATGCTCCAAGCTTCCAAACGTTTCATCCCCAACTTTTTTCCTCGCCTTGTCCCTTCATGTAGAAGCTTGGTTGCAATGCCTCTCCTCCGATATTCTGGTAGTACACCTATGTCCCATAACATTCCATTACCATCCAATTTCTTGTAACACATACTTCCCGAAGTATCCTCCAGTTCAATGTCTAAATAACCCAAAATTTTCTCACCTTCTAACGCTACTAGTTCGATTGTTTTTCCAGTGTATTTCGGTTTACTGTGCTCTATTCGTCGTTCATTAGAATGTAAATATGCTGTAGCATGACATTTCAGCCATTCTTCTTCAAATTTGTCTTTGTATTCCTGAATAACAAGATTCATTTAATCCCCTTAATGATAATTGTTGAAAAAGTTTTATCTATTTTATCCTCTGATCTTTCGCAAGGGTTATTTCTGGTTTAAATTAAATAGTATGCAGAAGGATGCAAAACATATGCGAGTAGTACTGCGAATAGGCGGTTCGGTTGTTGCTTCACCATTAAATCCAGGTTTACTCGGCAAATATGCAGATTTAATAGAGGATTTAAAGAAGCACGGGCACGAAATTGCAGTTGTTGTTGGAGGTGGAGCTTTAGCAAGAGAATTCATCAAAGCCGCTGAAAATTTAGGATTAGATGAGAAAAGTCAGGATGAGTTAGCTATTTCTGTTTCAAGAATTTACGCTCAACTATTGCTCAAAAAACTTGGCAAATTAACTTGCAGAAAAGTTTCATTAACAATTGCCGATGCCATGAAATGTTTGCAGGAAGGAAAGATAGCGATTATGGGCGGCTTAAAACCGGGCATGACAACTGATGCTGTTGCTGCGCTAATCGCTGAGCATTCAAATGCTGATTTGCTAGTAAAAGCAACCGACCAAGAAGGCGTGTATGATAAAGACCCAAGGAAACATGTTGATGCTGTTAAAATTGACCACTTAAGTTTTGAAGATTTGGCTAAGGTGTTTGCTGAAGATAAGCATAAGGCGGGAATTCATCAAATTATTGATCCAGAAGCAGTCAAGACTTTGAAAAGCAAAAAGGTTAAAATGATTGTTGTGAACGGGTTTAAACCAGAAAATGTTTTAGCTGCCGTGAAAGGACAGCTTGTAGGCACTTTAATAAGCTAGAAGGGTTTGAGCTTGAGTAGACTTTATCCAAATAGACCAATTCTCGGGGTTGGAGCAATAATAATCTGTGATGGCAAGATTCTGCTTGAAAAAAGAAAGTATGCGCCTGGAAAGGGGAAATGGACCATTCCAGGTGGTTTGGTTGAGTTGGGCGAAAGTACTGAACAGACTGTTATCAGAGAGGTGAAAGAGGAGACTGGTCTTAATGTTGCTGAGCCCGAACATATAGACATTGTTGACAATGTCATCAGGGATGAAAACGGCGATGTGAAATATCATTTTGTCATACTTGATTATTTCGTGAAGCTTAAGGGAGGAGTGCTTAAGGCGGCAAGTGACGCAGAAGAATTAAGATGGGTTCCACTAATTGAAGTAGAAAAATATGATTTGACAAAAACTTTCAGAGAATTTTTCAAGAGAAATCGCAAACTGTTGGATGAACTTGAGTCTCACAAATAATTCATACAAGCATGCGAATACATGTCAATTGGTGATGGATACGGTTTGTGGTTCTTTGTCCTGGAAAATCTTAACGTAATTCTGTTTTCAAGAATTCATACTTGGGAAGCTTGGGTAACTTGGGGAATATTAGGCATGTTCCTTTTCGTCATCAATATTGATGAGGCTATTTTATGCAATTTTTCAACAGAGCCTCTAAACGTTAAACATTATTAATTGGTGTCTTTGAAGAAAAGTCTTGTTTCTCCCATTGTTTTCACATCCAAAGGCTTCACCTTCACAACCATTGGAAAATCCCTAACAACCTTTCCAAGCGCCATGCAATGGTGCGGGGGCAAGTCTCTGGCAATTGATTTGACTGTTTCTGCATCTACACGTGCTGCTCTTGAAACAACTTCTAAGTCATGCTCGTTCGTGAAGTTAAATAGGAAAATGTTGTCTGCTTGACGATAAATATTCTCCCTTATGGTGTCAGGTTGGTTTGTTATGAACGTGGTGAATATGCCAAAATGCCTCATCCGTGTGACAATATCATCCCAGTAGGTTTCGCGGAGATATAAATGAGCTTCTTCAGCAAACAGGAATACTGCCTTAAGCTTCCAACATGTTAAAAGCTCAATAAGCTTTCCAAGCACGTATTCAACAACTATTTGACGGTCAATCGCAGAAGTACTCTTCAAATTCACTACGATAGCGCCGCCTTGCTCCCTTGCCTTGAACAAGCATTCTTCCAACAGCACTGTTCCCCCAGTTTCATCTGTAAAAAAGCCAGAATTAACAAGCGCATAATAACGCGAAAACAATGCATCACGCACATGCTGGTTGCAATGCCAATTACGAATTGCCTCGCCAAGCTCAAGCAGTGTAAGCATGTCTCTCTCCTTAAGCGATTGCCATATACGCCTAAACTCGCGGGCTGAGGTGCCTGGCAAATGAAGTGCATGGATAAGGATACCAAGCAAAACGTGAAGATTTAATTGCTTTAGGGCTACGCGAAAGTTTTGGGCAGGGGTCAAAACATGGATTTTGTCATGGTAAGTGTTTCTCTTTTCATCTGAAGTCATGCCTAAACTTACATATTCGCCGTTCAAATCGAAAATGACAACAGTCGCTTTATATCCAACTAGGTTCAGCATTAATAGCTTTGACAGATGCGATTTGCCAGTTTCCTTTTTGCCAGTTATTATGTTCAATCGCCCATCAAGTGATGAAGCATCAATTGTCAAAAGCGACGCATCCTTCGTCTCACCTAAACTTATTGGAAGCTTTTCATTCACTTTTGCAAGCTTAAGTAACATTGGAACTGGCAGCTTCTTTATAGTTGATTGTGAACGTGATGGAAGCCATGAACTGCTTGGGCTTAAATTCTCATTCTCCACAGTAGCGCGAATCTTGCAAATAAGTAGGCTTGCGTCTTGAATGTATGTGATATGTGGAGCAATCTCAAGCGGGTCAAAATCTTCGCCTTGGATTAATTCTCCACCATCTGGTAGGCTTCGCAAAAGTTCTTCAAGAACACCTGGAATACTTGCAAATTGCACATCTATTACTTGCACTATTAGGGCTTTTCCAGCGTCTCCATCTTCAACAAGTAGATAATCACCTTTTTCCACAGTTTCATTTGGAAAGCTTAAGATTTGAATTATGTTGCCTTCCTTCCTGTAAAGCTTCATGCATAGCTCTCTCCTTTGCCGAATGGTCCGAAAAGAAGCCTATGGATGTCTGGTCTGTTCATAAGCTTAAGCCCATATTTGCGTCTGATAAAATGTTGCATGGCTATGACTTCGTTAGCTGTGAAAGTGCACAGAATATGTGCTAACCGAAGGGTTTCAGGATAGCCTTGCAGAAGCAAATCATTTCCTAACAACTTCTCCACGGCAATTATCCTCTGTTCAGGAGACAACTCCTTGTCAATGTCAAGTCTAAAGGCGTAATTTCCGTGATTCAGCCTAGCAACGTAAATGTCACCAAAAAGCGTAATCGGTGGTTTCGGCTTCAAACCAACAGCCTCAAGCATGTATGGCGGCTTATGTTGCTGTGGCATCTCAGTTATAATTTGCCCATTAATACGCAAGGTTGTCATTTTAGAGAAAGCTAGAACAATGTTGCTTTTTTCTCTTGCATGACTCAGAGTCTCTTTCATTATGCGTGTTGATGTGTCTGGTGTTCCAGCAGTCAATGAACCATCGAAGAGTATTAGGTTGTTGCTTAATGTTTTTGCTATTGTTGTCTGTAACCATTTTTCGAGGATGTTTGCTATGCGTGTAGGCATTTGTGCAATGTTTAATATGCCATGTGCCTCTGCAAGCGCATGGGAATTTGTAAAATAGGCTGTTTGCAGTTGTGTAAAGACTTCTTTTTTGTTTTCTTCTGTTACGTGGAATATGAACGGCCCTAGGCGCATGTAAGTGTAGTGTCTATTCTGCTTATGCACAGTGGCGCCTCTTACTGCGATTAGTATGCCTGTTGCTGTCTCGCCGATTTTCATGTTTGATGTGTCTATAGCTGCTATTGGTGTTTCTTCATGCCTTGGCTTTAGTAATATAGGTTCGAGGCTAAGCTGTAGGGTTTGTTGAATGTTTTGTTGATTTAGTTGAACTGTTGGGCTTTGCACTTTTCGGAGTGAGTGTAGGCTTTGTTCTATGAAACGTTGAGGTAACGTTGTGTCTATAGTAGGTTGTGGAAAATTATATTTTGGTGTTGTTTGTATAGTGTATTGTTGAATCACCATGATTCACCAATAGCCAATAATGCAGGCGTTAAGTATTTAAGTGTTGTGCATGAACAAGATGCACAATACAATAAACAATAGGTGGAAAATTGACAGAAACAAATACAAAACCACCAATTCGAGTAAAAATGAAAATAGGCGAAATAGAATTCGAAATAGAATGCCAAGAAAACCAGCTACAAGCAACAGTGGACAAAATCCTATCCACAGTAACAGAAAAACTCAAGGAAACACCACTTATGGCAGAGCGTACAGCAGCACCACCACGCGCAGAAACATGCAAAGGAGTAATACAGAAACTTTGGGAAGAAGACTGGTTTGCAACAGCTAAGGGCTTAAGCGAAGTTCACACAGAACTTGCAAGAAAAGGCTTTCATTATGACCGTACAGCAGTAGCGCATGCGCTAATAGATTTGGTCAAGGATGGCATATTGACGAGGGAAGGAAAACCACGCAGATACCAATACGCACAAAAAAGACCACCACCATAAACTTTCTTTAATGGATAGGCTTAAATTTTAATTGGTATTTAAAGGAAGTACTCTGCCTAGGAATGTGAGTGAATGGCTAAAAGTGAAGTTGTGTGGAATTTATCCGAGATTTTTCCAAGCATCACCGACCCTTCTGTGCAGAAAGCCATGGATAACATAACAGTTGTTGCCGAAGAATTTGCAGAAAAATATAAGGGTAAAATTGAGGATTTTTCAGCAGAAGAATTGCTAAGATGTCTTCAGGAATATGAAGCGTACACTGCGCGACTTCGAGAAATCCTCTTGTTTGCCGGGCTATCTTTTGCTGCAAACATGACTTTATCTGAGACACAGTTGCTTCATGATAAGGCAATGAAACTAGAAGCAAAATTAGGTAAACTTTTGGCTTTTTTTGAGCTTGAGTTGGGAAAGCTTGTTTACAAGAATGAGAAGTTAATTTCTGACCCGATTTTGGTTAATTATAGGCATGCTTTGGAGCGTCTTCAGAGAGAGGTTCCTCATCAGCTCTCCGAGATTGAAGAGAAATTAATCATTGAAAAAGACCAGTTTGGAGTTTCTGCTTGGGAAGAACTGCAAAGCAAGTGGCTTAACACACGAATGTTTGAGGTTGAAGTTGAAGGTGTTAAGAAGATTCTTCCTTTTGGTGAAGCTTATGGTTTGCTGCCTCATCCTGATAGGGCTACTCGCGAGTCAGTGGTTAAGAATGTTTTTGGTCTTATAGGAAAAGATGGTGAAATATTTTCTTCTGCTTTTAGGAATATTTGTAATGATTGGCTTAGTGTTTGTGAATGGAGAAAATATGATTCACCGATGCATGCTAGCCTAATAGCGAATGATGTGGACCAGAAGACTGTGGAGAATTTGTTGAAAGCAGTTGAGGATAATGTTAGCTTGTATCAGCGTTATCTCCTGTTGAAAGCAAAGATAATGCGGTTGCCGAAACTTGGCTGCCACGATATTGTTGCGCCTTTGCCTGATGTGCCTGACATGAAGTTTGATTTTGATAAAGCTAAGGATTTGGTTATTCGTGCCTATAGCAAGTTTGATGAAGATTATGCTTTTGCTGTAAGGGATATGTTCGCGAAGAGGCACATTGATGCTGCACCAAGGTTTGGTAAGCAGAATGGTGCTTTCTGTGCTGGTTGGTATAATGGTAAATCGGCTTTTATGCTTCAGAGTTTTAATGGAAGACTGAATGATGTTTACACTTTGGCTCATGAGCTAGGCCACGCTACTCATGATTACTATTTCCAACGGAACCAGACGATTATTAATGGACGGATTTCAATGGTTGTTGCGGAAACTGCTTCAATATTCGGAGAATTGCTGCTTACTGACCTTTTGATTAGTGAAGCAAAGTCTGATGCGGAGAAGAAGGTGGTTCTTTGCAAGGTTCTTGATGGTGCTGGGAGAGTTATCTTTTCAGTGACTGCCCGTGCATGGTTTGAACGGAGCGTTTATGATGCGATTAAGCGGGGCGAGTATTTGGATTACACGACTGCGTGTAAGTATTGGATTGTTGCGAGAAACAAGGCTTATGGTGACACGATTGAATGGTTCAATGAGATGGAGTCTGAGTGGAGCATTTCGCCGCATTATTTCATGGCTAATTTTCGATTCTACAATTATCCATATGTGTATGCGCAATTATTTGTCTATGCGTTGTATCAGAAGTATCGTGAAGAGGGCAAAGCATTTGTGCCAAAAATGAAGCAGATTCTTTCTGCTGGTAGTAGCCTATCGCCTATTGAAATTGGCAGTATAGTGGGTTTTGACGTTTCAAGCAGAGAGTTTTGGTATGTGGGCATGAGACAATATGAATATTTCTTGAGGGCGCTGGAGAAAACTGTAGGCTAAGCATTTTAAAAGACTTCTATCCATATGCCGTCTGGGTCTTCTATATAAGCCCATTTGCCTTCTTTTGACTGCATTTCCAGTATGACACGGTATCCTGCTTTGCGTGCTTCGTCTAATGCTTTGTCAAGGTTTTCAACTTTGAAGGCTAGGTGGTCTAGTGCTTCGCCTACGGCATAAGGGGTGTTGAATGGGCTGTCTTTTTCGTAGTGGTTTAATTCGAGTATAAAGCCATTCTCTGAGCTTTGAAGGACTATGGTTTCGCCTTTGGTTTGTTCAATTTTGCTTCTGTCTATGAGTTTCATGCCAAGTAGCTTCGTGTAGAAGTCTATGGATTTTTGCACATTTGTGACTCTTATTCCAACATATGTGAATTTAGCCTTCATAACAATCATCCATGCATGTAATTATGGTTGCATCCGCTTATAACATTGATTAGGAAAAAACCTTCTTATCAGATATAAACACTAGAGAGTTGGCTATATTGGTTGATTTCATCCTCAAAAACATATGAGTATGCACTGGTAATAGCATGTAAGGTGGAGGATTAGCCGTGAAGGTTTTGTTTGTGTGTTCAGGTAATGCGCATAGAAGTCCCCTAGCTGAAGCTTTGTTACAGAAGATTAAGCCTAATTGGACGGTGGATTCTGCAGGAATAAGCGTGGCCATTCCAATTGCAGCGGAGATAAAAGAGTTTTTGAGAGGGGAAAATGCGGAGCAGTTTTTGAAGAGTAATCCTGAGAGTTTGGATGATAAGCGGCTTGATTATTATGATGTTATTGTGGCTATGGAGAGTAAGCATAAGGATTACGTGTTAAGCTTGTGCCCAGAATGTGAGAGGAAGGTTGTGGTCTGGAACATTAAAGACCCGTACTTTATGGATAGAGAAAATGCTTGGAGAATATACGAACAAATCAAGGATAGAGTCACAGAACTGGCTAAGACGCTTTAGGCAAAACCTCAATCCTTACCAAAATGAACAACAACGTCACCTACTTCTTCAGCATGAGAAAGTTCACCCTTTCCCTTAAGAATAATCGTCAGGACATCTGCATCCTCATCATATTTAATCTTATAAACTTAACCTTTGAAGTAGCAACCAAAGATACCTATCCCTCACAACTCGATAAAAAAGAACCCAGATAAACTTTCAACAATTGATGGTTGTCTAACAAAACAAATTTCCCACTGCTTAACAGATCTACTGCTTAGTCGCGGATTTTTGCCTTAATCCTTGGAATTATTTCCTTCTGCATCTGCAACACGCCAAAAGTTGCAAGCCTATACTTATCATCAACCGTCTTCGCAACTAGATCACTTTTAACAAGCTCACCAAGCCTAGTACTCGCAATCTTCCCACTCTTGCCTAGCTTAAACTGCAACTCCTCCTTAGACATGGCATCACTCCCAACCAAACCCAGCCGAAAACCCACATAATTTGCTAGAAGGCACAACAACAAAGTCTCATTATCTGTTAGTTTATCCTTACTCACCAACAAATTCGCGCCTTCACTGGAAAAAGCAATTAAACCCTCACACTCCCTGACAAGCGCTTGCAAATCAACATTCAAAACAAGCCGTTTTGCAATTTCAAAAGACGGCAAAAACTCGCCAAAAAACCTGTTTAGGCTTAACCAAACATCCTCTAAGCTACCACTAAAAGTCTTCTCAACATCTAGATATTTAACCTGAACAGTGATTTTCTCCGCTTCGCCCATCAACCCATCTTACCCCTAAGCCTAGCCAAAACATTATCCTCAACCCAACGCTCACCCTGCACCGTAAGCTTAAACTCAGGCTTACTGGGATCAGGCTTAAACACTTGACCACGTTTTGTCATTTCATTCAACCGTGCAGGCACCATACACTTAATTCCACTCGAATCTAAAAGCCTCTGTATCTGCGCAGCCGTATTCCGCTTATCCTCAGAAGTGTAAAGCACAAGTCCAATAGCCTCATAATGCGTCAAATTTTCACGCGTAACAATCACAGGACCCTCAGTAGTAAACTCAACAATACCCTTTAACTGTGCGGTAGAAGGAACAAGCCTACTTGAAACGAGACTTGTAACTTTTTCCATGAAATTCTCTGGAAAAGTCTCAAGTGTGCTGAGAACCTCCTGCGGATTTTCACCTTCAACAACAATTTCGCCGAATGGCGTCTTAATGCGAGCCTCAACTTTTACCATTCAGATCACTTCGCCAACTCTTCCTTTTCAGCCAAAATGTAAACTTGACCTGCATCTGTCTTCCAACGCCTAATAATTCCCTTCCTAACCAAACCCAACAGAACCGCCGCCACATCATGCCCAGAAAAATTCAACTCATTCGCCTTCAAAGCGTCCTTCAATTCAGCAACAGTTCTTGGACGCCACTTTCCCCAATCACTCTCAAGGATTCTCAAAACCGCCTCGTCGCATTTTTCTGTTCGCACAATCTTTGGATATTTCTGCGTAACTCTTTCCTTTGCAGTAGTGGCAGCATCAGCCTTAACGGTAAGTGTTGCCACCGTCTTAGGTTTTACAGCTTCAAAGGCACCACGCACATTTGCCATCAAACTCGGCAGATCTGCAACAGTTTGCAAAACCTCTTCGCGGTCTCCACAAAGCTCCACTTCATAATCACCTAGCCTCACACGAAAAACGAAACCTCTACCATGTGATCTTTCAACCTCTCCACTCATCAAACTCATCTCAAAGCATAAGAAAGCATTGACTCCTTTTAGAATTTTCGCATCTTGATATATATCAGTTCTAGGAATATGTGTATTAAATATTAAGATGCAATATTCTATTAGCCATCACCGGCAAAGGGGATACATGTGGCCAGAAAAGGAATCGCAATATGGCTTTTCAGTTCCCTAACCTTCATATCCCTTGCACACCTAATTGACGCAATTTCCGCTATAATCCTTAACACTTCCATTAAGCTTCTGCAGCTTTATCCCTTCATAAATGAAAAACTGCAGGGCATAGCGCCTACCACATATTTCTTGCTAAGCGCAGCAGCAACCTTCATCTTATGGGGAATAACATGTGCAATAGCCTTCGAAAACCCAATGGAAAAATTCCTAAACAAAGTACTCTCAGACGCAAAAAAACAAAGTGCTGTTGAAACCCAACTATTAGAAGATAAAAGCGAAGTGCTTGATGCAATGTGTGAGACAATAGAATCGGACAATCAGATTTTGGCGCAAGTTAAAGATTTAATGTGCAATGTGAGAACAGATGTAAAAGAGATTTACACCTTGAAGGAAAACTTGGAAAAAATAAAAACAGACCTAAATAGTCTAAGAAGAGAGTTCAAGAAAATTGAGGAAAAAATACAGTTCCCAAAGATATGCCCCACATGTGGAAAGCCGTTAATGCCAGAATTCAAAATTTGTCCATATTGCGGCGAAAACATAAAACTTCAAGAAAATATCGTTTCAATGAAAGAATACAGATAATGTAATAAGACATATTACGGAATGCACTTAGCAGTTGCAAAATACATATAAGATTGCAATAATGTATCTTGGAAAAATTATAGAAATTGGCACAATTCCGTTCCAAATCCGAAACGAAAAAGGAAAATTATAGAACTCATGGGAGAAGTCCCATCCGCGATTAATATACAATCAGATTGCAGGTTTCATCCCAGATGCCCATATAAGAAAGCTGAATGCATCGAAAAGGAGCCGCAGTTAATAAAAATTGAAGATTCGCATTCTGTCGCATGTTATCTTGTTTTCACAAACATTGATTTTCAATCGTTCCTCAAATTTTTCAACTTCTTTTCAAGAAGCGCACTAACCAACGCTGCATTTGCTTTCCCTCGTACTTCTTTCATAATCATACCCATTATCAGCCCAAAAGCACTTGCGCCTCGTTCTTCAATCAAGCCTTTATTTGCATCAATTATTGTATCAATAATTTTTTCAACTTCTGCGTTCGAGAACATTCTTAAACCCAGGCTATCAATTGCTTCTTGGAAGCTTTTGTCCTCATGTTTTGAGAGCCAACTGAAGACCTCCGATAAAGCTTCTTTTGTCAGTTCTCCCAAGCTTATGCTTCTAAACATTTCTTTCATCTTGTTTTCCGAAACTCTTTCAATTTGGACACCATCGCGTTTCAATGCCTTGAGGGTTTCTGTCAGAAATGCTGCCACAGTTGTTGGTGAAATGCTGCTTTCTTTCACAATATTCTCAAACAGTTCGCTGTATTCGGAGTCTAGAATCTGCTTAGCCAACTTCTGATTTAATCCATAATCTTTCTTTAGGCGTTCAAGTTTTTGTTCTGGCAGTTCTGGCAAGAGTGACTTGACCCTTTCTATAAAGTCTTGTGTTATCTGCGTTGGAGGAATGTCTGTCTCTGGATACATCCTTGCGGCTCCTGGGCGTGGTCGCATGTAACGGGTTGTTCCATCAGGGTTTGGCGCTCGGGTTTCTTCCGGCACTCCTTTTATGGCTTCGCGAGCTCTTTCTGCGACTGCCTTCAACGCGTCTCGAGTGTTCTCCAGCGTGGCTGCAACAAATACTATTGCGTCTTGTTCTCTGGCTTCGGTTGTTTTCCTTAGTTTTTCAATTTCTTCTTCTGTTATCCCGTAGGCTGGCAGTTCGTCTGTATGGAATATTCCGCCAACTCTTCCCCAAAACCGTGCTCTGTCAGCCATCTCTGTGCCTAGACGGAGATTTGGCGTAAGCTCTCTTTTTAGAAACCCTTTGAATTTTGGAAGTTTCACGGCTAAGACTTGTTGTTTTTTATCTAATGCTTTGCGGATAACTTTGCATTTTGTTTGTTTAAAAACGTCTGTCACATCAAAAAACTCTTCTTTTATCTCTTCTTCTTTCACTTCGTGTTTTCTTAGTTCTTCGCTTATTTTTATGAGGTTTAGTTGACGTTGGACCTCATATTCCACAACAAGCGGGAGCAGTTCAAGTTCCTGTAGCCCCTTGATTTCTGTCAATGCGCCGTTTGGGATTGATATGTTTATGTCTTGGCGGATTGTGCCTAAGCCTCGCTTGGCTTTTCCAGTGGCTCTAAGGATTGTTCCGATGGCTAATGCAATTTCTCCCGCTTCTTTTGGCGAGTTTATGACTGGGGCAGTTGCAATTTCTATTAATGGTATGCCTAGACGATCTATACGGTACCGTATTATGTTGCTTTCTTCCTCGCCCATCTTTCTCGCCGCGTCTTCTTCCAAGCTCACATGTTGAATTGGGACTGCTTTGTTTCCAACTTTTACTGTGCCGTTTATGGCTATTACGCATGTTCTTTGGAAGCCTGTGGTGTTTGAGCCGTCTATGACTGTTTTGCGCATTACGTGAATTTCATCAACGGGCTTTGCCTTCATCATCAAGGCTATCGTTAAGGCTACTTCGACTGCTTCCATGTTGAGCGGGTGTGGGGGTTCTTCGTCCATTTCTACAAGGCATGAAGTTGCTGTATCAGCTTCGTAAAGGATTTTTATTCCTTTTTGGAATTCAAAGTAAGCTGCGGGATCTATTTGGCCTAATTCGCTTTGTGTTGGGCGGAGTTTGCGCAGAAACGTGATTTGCGGTTGTTCTTTGAAGAGTTCAGGTTTGCATTTGCAGAACAGCTTTGTTGACGTGTCTAATTGTTGGTGAACTTCTAAGCCGACTTTCAATCCGAGTTTCTCATAATCTATTCCCAATATGCTATTGACCTCCTAGTCAGTTGCTTGTTTCTTCTATTAGGGTTCGTGGTGAAAACTCGCCTGCAATATTTGTTTTCAATAGTTTCTTAGCTTCTTCGACATCTTTTGTTTGTCCGAAAACCCACATGAGCTTTACAAGGGCGGTTTCTGCGAGCATGTCTTCTAGGGGAATTACGCCTATAGCGAGTAAATCGCGTCCTGTATCGTAGACGTTCATGTTTACGCGTCCCCAGATGCACTGGGAAGTCATGGCGATGAGGATCCCTTGTTTTATGGCGTTTTTTAATGCTTCGTAACAATAGTTGCCTACGTGACCTAAGCCTGTTCCTTCAAGGATGATGCCTTTATAATCATTTTCTACGTACCAGCTGATTATTTTTGGGTTCATGCCAGGATGGAACTTTAGCAATGTGACTTTTTCGTTGAATTCTGTTTTTAGGATAAGTTTTCTTATTGGGTCGCGTTTTTTGTAATCTTCTATTTGCATTGTTATTTTTTGGTTTTGTATTTTTGCTATTGGCGGTGTATTTATGGATTTGAATGCGTCTCTTTTGCTCGTGTGACATTTTCGGACTTTTGTTCCTCTATGCAGTGTTATGGAATCATCTGAAGGTGTCTCATGCATCGCTATGGCTACTTCAGCAAAAGGTGCATTTGCTGCTGCCGTGACAGCGCCTATAAGGTTTGTTGCTGCATCTGAGCTTGGGCGGTCTGCTGACCTTTGCGAACCTACGAGGATGATGGGCACGGGAAGGTTTTGCAGTGCGAAGCTTAGGGCTGCTGCTGTGTAGCCTAACGTGTCTGTTCCGTGAGCTATGACGATGCCATCTGCGCCTTCAGCTATGTGTTTGGCTGTTACGTTTGCTATTTGTGTCCAATGTTTAGGCGTTATGTTTTCGCTGAATAGGCTGAAGAGTATTTGCGTATCTATTCGGGCGATGTTGGCTAGCTCTGGAACAACGCTGTAGAGGTCGCTTGCTGTTAATGCTGGGCGTACGGCACCAGTTCTGTAGTCTACGCGACTGGCTATGGTTCCCCCTGTGCTTATTATAGACACTTTTGGCAGGTTTTCTTGTTGTTTTGGAAGCTGAGGTGGCGAGAAGGTTGGTTTTGTTGCTTTGCCTATTCGCATTATTTTTGTGTATGGCGTTATGCGTACGCCAATGTTGTAGCCACTTTTCAATTTTAGCACTATGTGCTTTTCGTCAGCATATTCAGACCGTGGAATCAAAATGCCTTCATATACCGTGTCGTCTTTTGTTATGCGGATTAAATCGCCTATTTCAACTTCAGCCTTTCTAATGGCTTCTTGTGCTTCACCCTTGTAGCCTGAAAATTCGTCTTTATCACTCATTTTCCTGTTCTCCAATGTTTCAATTGGAAGACATGGGAGTTTGTTATCTTTAACTTTATCGCATGTGCTGATTGACTAGCTCTTTGAGCTTGTTGTAATTTTTGATTCGTTAGATAGTGTTTTTGACATGTAAGCTCCATAATACTCATAGCCAAACCGCATATAATACCGCTTAGTCCCTAAAGCACTAATGACCAAAACTTTCTCCAACTCTAACTCCTCCCTACATATGCGCTCAGCCTCACCCAATAATATACCTCCAAAACCCTTATGCTGCCATGCTTTAGCTAAATGCTTACCAACAGGCACCAATGGTCCATAAACGTGCAACTCACGCACAATCGCACACGCTTTGTCCTTCACCTCAGGCCTATGCGCTTTCGCTGATGGAACACGCAAACGCAAATAACCAATCAAAACATCATTTCCTACGTCTTCTGCTGAAATGAAAATTTCCTCCCCTTCAGAAGCTACGTAACGCGAACTCAAAATCTTCACATCATCAGCATTAGGCTTAACACCATCCATTGCAATTCTATGTCCAACCTCCCTACAGCGAATACATCTACACTTTACACCTTGTTCCCTAAGTCTCTGCTGCACCAACTGACGCAAATTACTCCGATTAACGCCAGCAACAATCAAAGGCGCAGGAATATCCCTCTGAACACGCATAATCCGGACCCATGAAGGCACAAACTTCTTAACACTAATAATAAGCTCAGCAGCCTCTTCATTTGAATAAGGTTCATATTCACCCTTACTATACCAATTATAAGCTTTCGTACCCTTCAAAACCAAACAAGGATAAATTTTAATCATATCAGGCTTAAAATCCGAATTAGCGAAAACCTCTTTAAAAACCTCCAAGTCTTTCTCCAGATTTGAACCAGGCAACCCAGGCATTAAGTGGTAAACTATCTTTAACCCAGCATCCTTCATAATTCGCGTAGCCTCAATCACATCTTGGACACTATGCCTTCTGCCGACTAAACGGTAAATCTCATCATTCGGATTCTGCACGCCTAACTCAACACGTGTCACACCCATGTTAAGCATAGCATCCACATGAGTTTCCTTAGCCCAATCAGGACGCGTCTCCACCGTGATGCCAACATTACGAACATGACTTATCTCAGCATTCTTCTTGGCTTCTTCAAGACCCGCAGATTCTTTATCAGTAATAGCATCTAAACAACGCTGAATAAACCACCTCTGATAATCAAGAGGCGTAGCAGGAAAAGTTCCGCCCATAACAATAAGCTCTATTTTATCAACCCTATGTCCAATAGCACGCAACTGTTCAATACGACTTTTCACCTGCAAATATGGGTTAAATCTATTCTGCAAACCGCGCATTGCAGCAGGCTCAAAACCAGTATAGCTCTGAGGAACACCAAAGGGCGGACCCCCAGGACAGTAAGCGCATGGCTCAGACTGCGGACATGGATAAGGCTGGGTCATGACGGCGATTACTGTAACACCTGAGATTGCCCGCGTTGCCTTTCTGCGCAGAAGTGGCAGAAGTTTCTTTTTCTCTTCAGCTTTTAGTTTAGCGATTATTTCGGCGTTTGACGGCATTTTCGCAAGTTTGCATTTTGCAGCAATGGAAATCTTGGCGCGGTTAATATCGTCATGATTAGGTGATGGAGTGGCCATTAGTTTTTTAATGATTTCTTTTATGGCATTGTTGTCGCTCAAGTAGGCGCCGCCAGAAAAATATTAGAAATAACATGTAGATAAACTGCACTAACTCATAAAGCAAAAACGTAAAGCATCAAAAGATTTACTAATAAATGTAATTGTGCTTTAGATCTGCAAATTTGGTGAAAAAATCATTGCATTTCCGATTTAGTGTCAAACAATACATTAAACGAATACGAACGCTTAGCCGTAACGCTAAACTTTACTTGACAGCAACTGTAATGCAAGGCCTAAGCTCTGGAATCTGGGGAGTAATCTTCTACCTTTACCTAAACCTTCCAGAAGTAGGGTTTCACCCCGACTTCATAGGTAACATGTTCACTGCAAGCGCCTTAGCCACGGGATTCGTAGCATTGCCAGCTGGTTTAATCTGCGAACGAATAGGCTTAAGAAAGGCGTTGCTAATCAGTTCTACTGCTAACCTCTTTAATCTAGCGCAAATATTTGTTTTGCAGGCTCCACTTCTCCTTTTCGCCAGCCTTGGTTCTGGGTTAATAGGCACAATCGGTTGGGTTGCTTCTGCACCGTTTATGACGGAAAACAGTCGCGAAGAAGAGCGAACTTACCTTTTTAGTGTTAGCTGGGCTTTCATGATTATTATGGGTGTGATTGGCAGCTATATTGGCGGAGTTATGCCAGATGCAATTAACATCTTTGCGCGTTTACCAATTGGCGAAAATGGTTCTGCTTTCGGTTATCGTGTTGCACTTGGAATTTCTGTCATGCTAATGATTGTTTCAGTTATTCCAATAGTGTTAGTTAGAGAAGAGAAAAAACTTGAAAAGCGGAGAATGGTTGACCTCTTAAACCTGCGAAACATCAAAAGCCCATCAACAATTATAAAGTTCATGATACCAACAAGCATAATAGGCTTCGGTGCCGGGTTTATTGTGCCACTTTTCAACCTGTTTTTTAAACTAAAGTTTTCAGCTTCAACCGAGCAAGTAGGCATAATGTCCGCTTTAAGCAGCATAACATTAGGCATAGGAACACTTGTTGCTCCATTACTTTCTGAAAGATTAGGCAAAGTGAAAAGCGTGGTTTTATGTGAGTTCTTATCCATGCCTTTCATAATGCTAATGACCTTAGCTCCAAACTTAACCTTAGCTTCTACTGCATTTATAATTCGCAATGCTCTGATGAACATGTCAGGTCCAATAAACACTACCTTGCAAATGGAGTTGGTCACTGAAAAAGAACGAGCTACTACAAGTGGTCTCATGATTATGGCGGATAATATTCCTCGAGCCGTAACTGCTTCTGTTTCAGGAAGAATGATGAGTGAAAGCGACTTTTTCACTCCTTTTCTAGTTACAACAATTACATATTTTATGGCAAGTTCGCTATATTATTCGTTTTTCAGGAAAGTGGAGGCTAAAAGATAAAGCTTATTTTGCACAGTACAACTGTGCCCCTTCAAGTCGCATCTTCAACCATGCTAAATTTTTTGCGCATGCTCCATGTACAATAACTGTTTTAGGGTTGATTTTTGGCGTAAACTATTTTTCCGTTAACAATCGTCATTTCCACTCTGATGTTTTTAATCTTATCTCCTGGAACATTGAATAAATTATCTGATAAGATAGTTAAATCGGCGAGTTTTCCAATTTCAATAGAACCTTTCCTGTTTTCGTCAAACGAAGCATAGGCAGCATTCAAAGTGTAAGTCCTTAAAGCCTCATCCAAAGCAAGACTTTCTTCAGGAAAACTCTTCCTTGCCATAGCTGCCCAAATACCCAATAACGGATTTATTGGTTCCACTGGGCAATCTGAACCAGAAACAACAATTAATCCTTCATGCACAAGAGTTTTAAACGGGTAAGTCCAACGAGCTCTAGCATCGCCGATGCGTTTTGTTACCCAAAAATCAGAGATGATAAAGTGGGGTTGAACAGAAGCTATTAAGTGTAGATGTTCCATTTGTTTAATCAGTTTGGGGTTTAGGACAGAACAGTGTTCAATTCTGTGTCTATGATTCTCTCGTGGAAAATTCTGTAATGCATTTTTGAAAGCTTTTAGAACGTTTTCTATAGCACGGTCACCTATTGCATGAACAGCCAACTGTAAATAGGCCTTGTGTGCTTTCAAAACAAGCATATTCAGAGTTTTCTGATTGTAAAGCATTATGCCCCTTGTTTCAGGCCTATTAGAATAAGGCGCTTTCAAAGCTGCAGTGCAAGCGCCCAGTGAGCCATCAGCAAGAATTTTTATAAAACCTATCTTAAGCATATCATTCCCAAAACCAGTAATCAGCCCCAAATTAACAATTTCATCCAACAACTCCACAGGAATACCTATGTAAACTCTTAAAGGCAACTTTCCTTCAGAACATAGTCTCTGCAATATGCCTATTTCTTCAGCAGAATTTACAATCCAATGAACACCAGTAAGCCCAGATTCAACAGCTTTTCTGCAAGCTGAAAGACAAGCATCTTCAAGCTCCTTTGTCGTAGGTTTTGGCGTTACTTTCCAAATTAGTTCCAGTGCGTTTTCACGTAAAATCCCATTAGGCTCACTTGTGGTCATATCTAAATCTATCTGTCCGCCTTCAACTACAGTTTCCCTTGTTATACTCGCTAACAGCAATGCTTTGCTATTGACAACGCCAATATGTCCACACACACGCAATAGAAAAACAGGCTTATCTGCAACAGCCTTATCCAAGTCCCAGCGAGTTGGATAACGTTTTTCAGCAAATTTTTCTTGATCCCATCTTCCACCAAGAATCCATTTTTTCTCAGGATTTTCATCAGCATAACCTTGCAGTTTTTGCTGCATTTCCCTTATGGATTTTACATTTCTAAGGTTTAAGCCTTCCAAAGACATGCCGAAACCAGTCATATGCACATGACAGTCAACAAGCCCTGGAACAACAGTCCTACTCTTTGCATCTATAACTTTAGTTTCCTTGCTGATGTATCTTTGAATTTGCTTGTTTGAACCTACAGCCACTATTTTCTCGTCTTGTATTGCCAAAGCTTCAGCTTTTGGCTGTTTAAAATTTAGAGTCAGCACATTAGCATCTAAAATTACAAGTGAAGCTTTTGACATACTGCAAAATTACAGCGCTAACAAAATAAAAGGTTTAAACCCAATTCTGCCCAGGCTTACGTTGAAGCATCAAACGCTTCTCATAGTTCCGCCTATTCTTAATTCTTGGGCAAGGACCCTTTTTCGAATTAGGCTGTATTTTAGGAGTCTGAGACCTAACTTTTCCAGCTTTCGAAAGTGAACCATGAGTAGGCATTTACCTAATACACCCTTTTCTAGCAAAAGCAGATAGCAACTCTTAAACCTTTTCATATGTAATTCCATTTTGGGCGGGGGTCGCCGAGCATGGCCAAAGGCGTAGAACCGTCAGCAAAGATGGCGCGAACGCTTCAGGAGCCTATCCCGTAGGGGTTCGTGGGTTCAAATCCCACCCCCCGCACTAAAAGTTGAGATGCGGGTTTAAATTCTCGGTTTTTCATCCTTCATGTAGAGTTTTGACTGATTTTTCACACAAGTCTTAAGAAATAAAAAAAGATATAGGATAATTGGTGAATGAAATGGTGAAAGTTTTTGTCGTTTATGACACAAAGTATGGCAACACAAAGCTTGTGGCAGAAACGATCGTGGAGGGAATGAGAGAAGTCGAGGGAATAGAGACTGCTATTAGCGATGTTGAGGAAGTCGACCTTGAAAGGGTAGCTGATTATGATGCAATATTGATAGGGTCGCCAAACCATTGGGGAGGACCTGTCCGTGGTATTAAAAAGCTTATTGACAAACTTGGCAAACTTGACCTGAAGGCCAAATGGATAGCTGTTTTTGACACCTATATCAAAGGAGATTTCGAAAAGGCTGTGAAGAAGATGGAGAAGAGAATAAACGAAAAGGTTCCCAGATTGAAACTGATTATTCCTGGGCTGTCTATAAAGGTTGGAGACATGAAAGGCCCCATCGTAGACGGAGAGCTTCCTAAATGCAGAGAATTCGGAAAGAAAATAGCGAATAAACTTAAAACTTGACCACCTATCTTAGAAGAGACTTCTAGAAAACAACCCCTCATGTGCTTATATGTGCGCACAGAAAAACAAGGATTTAAACTTAGGTTTGGATCTATTTCCTAGCGCCAAAGAAGTGGATTATAAACGTGTATGTGAACCTAACCCCCCGCACTTTTGCGTGCTGAGAACAAAGACTTGCACGTACAAAAGTCATTACTCTTATCTTAATTCGTTCAGCGCCGCGCCACGCTGAGAGAAGCCTAGACCAGCACCTCCTCTAATGATCTTCTTGGTGTGTGTTTCTCTGGTTCTGCGTAGCCCAATCTAAATGGCATTTGCGGTATTTCCTTCATTCCAGGGATTATGGCTTGAAGTTTTTTCCTTAACTCAGGTATCTGGCAGATGTCGCTCCCGACTTGAATTCTGATGTCAAGACTCGTTGCAGTCAACGCCAGTCTTTCAAAAACTTGGCCTGTTTTCACCCATGACAGCTTATCATCAGTTTTAGAGCTGATTAATCCAAGATGCGAAGCGCTCAGAAGAGCTTTAGAACCCTTTTCCGCTGTGCTCTTTCCATAACTTGCCCGAGAAACGGCTAGACGGGCCAATTGTGAAATCAGCCACGGAGTGCCAAAAACACCTTCTCCAACCCAATAAGCTAGCTCTTGTCTGTACTTAGGGTTTGCAAAATTAGTCAAGATTCCCTGCGTATAAAGCTCTTCAGCTTTAATCTTTACGTTGTCGTCATCGGTCAGATCGATTCTGACCCCCTCTACCGTACAGCAACTCTCTAGTTTTTTCACATGTTCTTTGGAGATTTTTCGCTTCTCATACACCTTATGATTTGTGTGTCTCTTGGTGATAGCGTCAAATATGGCATTGAGCATCTTGGTTTTCTTGGAAACGGAAAAACTGACTTCCGCAACAAAATCTTCTCGCTTTTTCTCTGGAAAATGTGCGAGGTTAGCGTCGTATCCAAAATGGTCAGCAGCTATCAGCAAGTTTTCAAGAGCGCAACCTACACTGATGTGTGATTCTCGCTGCCCCGGATCAGCGATCTTTAGCCATCTTTCTTTATCTGCAAAAAATTGGATTTTGCTATTTTCTATATGGAATTTCCAAGGCTGAGTGTTATGAGTTGAAGGGGCAAGAATTGCATATCTAAGCAAAAACATCATTTTATCTCTAGCAGTTCCATCTTTCGGGAAATCTTTCTCGTTAATTTTCCAAGGATCCATTTACATCACACTTTTTTAAGTACGAACTAATACTATAAAAGAACTACCATAAAAGTCTGACTTAATTCTTAGCAGTGCAAGCTGCGCACAAATTCCGAGAATTTAAACCGAGATTTAAACCTATTCCCCCGCACTAAAAGTTGAGATGCGGGTTTAAATTCTCGGTTTTTCATCCTTCTGAAAGCTGTAGCTTTTTTCCGCAAGTCATAAAAACAAGTGAAAGACTTAGTAAATAGTGGAGAATATCATTGCAAGTAATCGTTGTTTATGAATCGAAGTATGGTAACACTAAGCGTGCAGCAGAGACAATCATAGAAGGCATAAAAGAAATTGAGGGAGTAAAAGCTTCCCTTGGTGGACCCAAAGAAATAGACCTCAGCACAATTCTAAAATATGATGCGATCGTGATTGGTTCGCCAAATCATATGGGTGGCCCAACAAAAGGCATTAAAAGCTTCATTGATACGCTTAGTAAGTACCAACTAAAAGGTAAAAAGTTTGCAGTTTTGGATACATATATGGGAAAAGACTTCAAAAAAGCGGTCAAAAAGATGGAGAAACGAATAAGCGAGAAGTTGCCGGAATTGAAACAAATAACTTCTGGCTTATCGGTAAGAGTTCAGGGAATGAAGGGCCCCATCGCGGAGAGTGAACTTCTGAAATGCAAAGAATTTGGAAAAAAGATAGCAACTCAACTTAAATCAGGTTGACGGTGAAATATCATGAAAAAAGAAGTTCACAGTTCAGCAAAACCGACTAAAAGCATAATCTTTGTAGCTCTTTTATGGACACTTCAGTCCGTTGGAAGATTTATCTTTGGATACCTTAGTGCAATTACACCCGGAGGTCTTTTAGATGTGGAAGTTGCTCAAATAACTATTCAGATAATAAATACAATGTTCTTTCTGCTGGGGATCTTAGGGTGCATAGCTGTTGTTGGATTGTTGATGAGGAGAAAATGGGGCATTTGGACAACGGTCTTTGTCAGTGTTTTAACAATACTCTTTGATATATGGGGAGTAACCATCCAATTTACAGCTGCCATGGGTTTCGTGATTCCAGTAATATCACTTTTGATACTTCTTGCTAAGAGGTCCCAGCTCCAAGTGAGCATGAAGTAGCCAAAGCCGTAATGAAATGTAGATTATCGCGTATTATCGTAGTTTATTTGCTATATATGGAGCTATTAGGATAGTTAACAGAACGAGACTCCAGATTCTTCCTTCAAATAGATTGTAGTCTGCAAGCAACTTTTCCCACGGATTTCCGAAAACATAGTGTCCAGCGATGAATTCAAACATAATTGTTGAGATCAGCCATATAGTGCCCATAAAAAATGCTTCAGAGTCGCTGAGCCCAAGGTTGCTAAATCTTAAAATTGCATAAGTCAAGACCAGAATAACTGCCATAAATATGACCGAACTGATTTGATGAGCAGCTAAATCACCGACCACTGGCTTGTATACTCCATTCCGTATTCCTGCGTTGATTATTGCAAGAACCATGAAAAGGAACCATGCCACAATTGTCACGATAACAAATTTCAAATCCATGCTCTCAATGTATCAACAAGACATATAAAAATCCTACGCCAAAGACTCGCCAGCAATTGTCTGCTCACTCTCTAAAATTCCGAGAATTTAAACCGATATCTAAACCTATTCCCCCGCACTTCGTCTCGCCTGAGCGTTTAAAGCTGTTAACCTCTAGGAATCTCACGTTAAAGTTTTAGAGCATCTATGATTTGCTGTGCAGGATAAAACTTTACCCCAACAACAACCAACTTGACGACTGACTCTGAAGCTGCTGTAGGTGCTACTGTCATAATACAGGCACTTGGAGTGCATGCATGCATTGAGCGTCTAACTTCCTGAAAGGTTGCCATTTGAACCCCTAGTAATATTTACAAGAGGCTTTTTAAAAAGCTTATCAGCAATGGGTAAAGTGCAAGGATGGTAAGGCATACAGCGATGATTAACCAAATGGCATCTCTTAAAATTCTGTTAGAAACATGTTTTTCAAGAATGTCAATTTTAGTTTCTTTAACTGGTTTCGGTTTGTCAAAAGCTTCCCCTAATGCAATTAGGAAACACATTGGAATAAGGGAAATTGCAAGAGTGATTGGAGCAAGAAAAAGGCATAATGGCACAAACACGAGATATATTCCTCTCCTTATGGGATGTTGTTCCCTCATCTCATCTAAGGCAATCCACAACGCAAGAAGTGGAACCACAATCCATAACGAGAAAAACCAGAACGTAAACATTATAGTCATCCCCCATTAGATGTTTTTATGTTTTGCTATATGACTAAGCGTATAAGTGGATTAAATACGTTACTATCGCCACAACTACTCCACTGATTACGCTTGCGCATGCATGCATGATATGTCAATGACGATTCTTAAGGAACTCTCTCGCATAATTGTTAGCTCCTTTCTCTTCTAACCTGTCAGGATTATCCAGCCCTTTAGAATACGTCAAATGGTGATAAAGTTCATGCAATACCAATCGTTTCTTTAATCCTTTCTTTTTGAAGTAAGCCTTATTCTCAAGGTAACAAGCCGTATTTCCGTTACCAACCTTTCTACCATTAAGGACTATCTTCATCCTTCTTACGCCATAGTACTCGGTTAGGAAGTCTATTGCTTTCTGGCATCCCTTAAGCTCGTATGTTAATAGGAATGTCTCACGTATTCTCTTTCGTGGAATCCTAATCTTCATAAGGGCACCTCTAAGAAAGGCTTACGATTCGAGGATTCCACTCTTCTATTTCCTCTCTCAGGTACTTAGCGAACAGCAATGCCTCTTCAGCTATTAGCGTCTCTATCTCTTGCTTTTTTCCCACCTTTATCCTTGGAATCTCTATCTTGCTTCTGAAGTACAAGTTTAATCGCTTAAGGAACTCTCCATTCTTATCTCCGTTGAGGTACTGTCTCTTGCCTTTTCTGTTGCTCGAAAACGATTCTTCTTTCAGCACAAAGTCCTTTTCCTTTAGGCTAAAAGCGTACTGGATAACAAAGTCATCTATTAAATAGCGGTATAGCTCCTCGAAATCACATACTAAGCTAGGTTTACCGAACTGCAAGCTGTGCAGAAAGCCTAAGTATGGTTCGAGTTTAGCCTTGATTAACCCGATATGCACCTTCCAAGAAAGAACCGTGTAGCCTAAATTGAACAAATTGTTCGTCTTATCGTATGCTTTAAATGTCGTTCTGTTCTTAGGTCTGAGGAATTCTGGAAGTAACCCGAATAATTGTCGGAAGTACCTGTTAGAGCATTGTCCCTCTATAGTGTTCAGTTGTCTCTGTAGCATCGGTAGGCTATTAGCTTCGAGCTTGCTTACTGCTTCCATTACCGCGTAGTCATTCCTTCTCAAGCCATATTTCCGTAATACTTCGTCTTGTCCTCTAATCTTGCCTAAGACGAACTGCTTTGCAATTTCTAAACACTTAACCGTCTTCAACGTCTCATACTGGTAAACCCTCGTTAGGACGTGGCTATCGTTATCAAGGCTGTGCAGGACAGCCACAGGATTCCCTCTTGAGGTTAGCACGATAACGTCTATGCCCCAGAAAGCACAAGAAACCATAGCCCCCACGCTAACCGCATTCCCGCTTCTTACCTGTATCTCTCCTATATCATTCTCTCCAAGAGGATACCTCTCGGTATTCCCCTCTCTATCCTTGATGACAAGGCATCCTTCCTTTCGGCTGAGGAAAGAGCCGAAGTCGTCTAAGGCTATTTTTACCACTTTAGCTCCTCTCATACTATCCCTCCTCTTATTTTCGATACTATTAGAGAGGAAGAGGAGCTATTTTAGCTTTAAACGTAAAAAGGGCTAATTATTAGTCATATTATCTATTTTAGGCACAATATCGTGGCTATTTTTAAAAAGAGGCAAGGGGCGAATTGAAAAGTCGTGGAAAGAAGGGCGAGACTTAGAGTCCGACTTATTCTAACGGTTAGAAAAAGTCGGACGGGGAAAAGTTTATATTTCGGGATATATTAGGATATATCGGGGTATAACCCTATGCCAAGAAAAACCATTTCAGAGTTTACGACTATCGGGATAAGAAGAACGACGAGAGACAGACTGAAACACTTTGCAAGAAAGATAGAAATGTACGACGACACCATCAATCGGCTATTAGATATTGCCGAAGACCAAGAAAACAGATTGGCTTCCCGTGAATCCCCACAGAAATATCCTAAAAAAGGAATGGAAAAATGAATGGTTAGGTATATTAATATCGAAGACTGCCAACCTCTGATTGAGCTGGAACGAGACTATTATGACCAATCCAATTTTCTGTATCTGAAGAAGACTATAGAAAGAGACGGCTTCAAAAAGGTCTATCCTGTTAGGGCAATATTCGACCGTAGAAAAGGCAAATATCAGATTTTTGATGGAATACATAGGCTAAAAGTGGCTCAAACCTTAGGCATAAAGAAAATTCCTTTGGAAGATGAAACTACACTCTTAACGAAAGAACAGGCAATTGCAGAAGGCATCAAAGCCAACAGAACTCATGCTTACTACAACCCTATGGATTTAGCTAGAAATCTTGAAGCCTTGGGAAAGACTACAAGTGCAGCTAGGAAAAGTAAGTCATTTGGCAGACCTGAAAGTGTGAACCTTTCTGCTTTAGCTGAGTTAACTGGAATGTCAGAGAAGAGCATTAGTCAATACTTACAACTGTTGAGACTTCCCGAAGACGTTCAGGCCCTGGTCGGAACGGGAAGACTGCCGTATAGTCATGCTTTGGTTCTTTTGAGGCTCGACAGAAATGCTTACAGATACGTGATTCCGCAGTTAGCTCAACAAGTCCTAAGAGAAGGGCTGAGCCGAAAAGACCTAGAAAGAAAAGTTGAAAGCATAAGAAGAAAAGGATACGACGATGACACCAAGGTTTGCGTCGGCTGTAAGAAAGCTTTTCCTAAAGACAACTTAAGCTATCCTTGTCTGTGTCCGTCTTGTGTACAGAAATTGCGTTACGGAGTGAAGATTGAGCCAAGCTTTAATCCTGCTATGCGGAAATACCTCATACTGAATGACCTCTTAGAAGAACGCTGGACAAAGAAGGGAAAAGAGATTCCAGAAAAGCCGAAAAAATACCTTGAACAACTTTATAACAAATGGAAAAATCCAACTAAAGCAGGATTACCCAGCATAGAGTAAAGGCGGATTTTCCATGAATAAAAAGATGGTAGTTAGCGTAAGCTATGCCGAAAATAAAGGTGACAGTATGTCACAGAGAAACAAAAACAAAAAGGCAGGTGATTAGATTGGATTTTGTACCAGACAAAGAGTTTCACATACTATTCGTCAGAATAAGCGCGACTGTAGACTTGAGAGGAGCTTTCACTCCTGAAGAAGTAAACACGAGGATTCTACGTGAAGCCAAAGTCCGCAAGCTCCTTGCGGAAAGAGGATACATGAACCCTAAGGCTGCTTATCATGACGCCGATAACTTGGAGAAATTAGTTTACACCCAAGGGACTGATTTTGGAACTCGAGCTATCTCTACGGCTAGAAGGCATCCTTACGGGCTTGAAAACCTTACGCTGAACTACGGGCGGGGAAAGGCAATAGACATTCTCCTAGAGCGCAGGACGCGGTTGAGAAGGATGATGCGTATAAGGAGGTGATAATGTGTATTGGGCGAATCTGTTCAAGATAGGAAAGTACAACATTCTGCTCAAGTTTCAAGTCTACAAGAAATTGGACATAAGGACAGCGGGTATGGAATCGAGGATTCCTAAAACCGCTTTACACGTCATTCCCTTGGACTACGATAACATTGTGGGCGAGTTTAGCGAAGACCCAGAGCAGAGGTTGAGAGAAGAGCTACAGTTCCTACAGCAAGAATTTGAAATCGGTAACTTTTACGTCTTTGGGACAAGCGACAACGGAAGGCACGCGGTATGCTTGGACGCTCTTACGTTTAGGCAGGTTAAGGACATCGTAGACTTTTCGAGTTGCGACTTGAAGTTCAAGAGTGCTCCGAGAATAAACGAGTACCGATGTTGGGTTTTACGCTTCGCCAACAAGGGAAAACGCGGTGCTCCAAAATACCTTTACACTGTTGAATCGCCTTTTGAAGGCAAGAACCTGCAGAGTCGAGGACACGCTAAATACCTTTTGAACTTTGGCTTAAAGGTAGACCTGAAGAATCCTTACGGAACTGAAGAAGTCAACGTTCAAGGATACAGCACTTCTGACAAGCATAGGGCGTGAGATTTCTAAACGCTTAAGAACTTGAAAAAGGATATTCTCCGTTGAAGGATACAACCATGAGTGAAATGGGTTGGGGCATGTTTGAGTTGGCTTTGCTGTTCTTCTTCCTTTTCATATTGGCTGTGGGCGGATTCATCATTTATAGCATTGCAAAAACAATAAGCGACGCTTTGAAAAAGAGAAAAAGGAATCTTGAAAAAGAGTAGGCGTTTTTACGCAAAGCCATATTTCGAGATAACAAAAAGAAACTATTAGGCGCACCATTCTTCTGGGGGCAAGGCTAAGAGTATGAAAGCGGTAGTTTCACAGTTAGCTTTTACCCCATTAGGATAGAATCCAGGCCTGTAATAGTCTGTAAAGAACCCTCCAGATACGTCCTGAGACCTCCAAATAGCGTTTATGACATCTTGGTATATTTCCACCTTAGGAGACCCGAGAAGTCTGTGAACATAAAGGAAAAAGCCCAATTTGAACGTGGAATAATAGCCCAACGACTTAGCAGCTTGGTCTTTAAAGCCTATTCCATCCCACATGGCTGTAACATTATTGAAAAGATTAAATGCTGTTTGATTATCCCCTTTTCTCCATGCGATTATGGTTTGATAAAGGATTAGGTCTGTATAATTCCTCCACGTATCCGACGGAATAGGCATATCTGTTACATTCTCGTTCCCCAAGACATATCCAAAATAAGAAGCATTTACGGTATGCAAAACCGTATAGTTTAACGATTCGACTTGATAACCGTTTAAAATCTCCATTCGGGTATCTATGGGTAAATCATTAGCGTCATGGGGCAGGTTATACTCTGCGGTTAGCCTTTTGATAGTGGCGGTCATATTATCCGCTATGGTTCTATTCCATGAAGCTAAGACCATCGACGCTAAATAATTGTCATGTGTAAGCCACAAGGTATTACTTCCAGAGTATTCTATGCATAACCCGACTTCGCTTTTATAGAGCGATTCCAGAAATTTGTAAGCTTTAATTATGCTACCTTTTTTAGGGAGTGAAGGGGAAGGTAGGAGTGAGACCATTACCAAGAATACTGTTATCAAGCCGATAATTATCACTGCAGCTGCAATATACCTTATTTTTTTTCTATTCTTCTCTTTCATCTCAATATCACTTGCAATTTCCAAAAGTAGTTGTGCCTTGTTTTTTCCCTCACTTCCCTTACCTACGACTTATACTTTCAACTCCAGATATAAAATTTAGTACAATGTACTCAAAAGAGTGTAATCTCCTTTTGAAACCTGCATGCTTTCTTCCGTTGTGTGGTTTAATTGTCGAGCAAGACACGTTTCCTATTTGGCAAAGGGGTAATTGAGGCATTATTCTATGTTAGCAAAGTTGGAAAAGCTGGCTATTATGAGTTATATAAGCAAAATTTTGTCGTTAGTAGGCAGACATTCTCAGGTATGTTGAAGACGTTGGAAGAAAAGGGAATGATAAGCAGAAAAGTTGTTGAAGGTCGACCGCCTAGAGTTGAATACAGTCTAACAGAGAAAGGAAAAAAGGTTATAGAGATATTAAGAACTCTTAATCAAGTTATATAAAGTTCAAATTTCAATGTAGGTGCTTCCATCATAGTTCAGCGCCAGCGTAGTCAGTTTCTTCAGCTTCACCGTCAGTTTTGTTCACCGTGCATGCAAGCATGCATCACCGTAGCAGCTTCAGTGTTGGTTGTTGTTGTTGTTGGATAAAACTTTACCCCAACCAACATGTCACGATCTTGCGGAAAAGTTATAGCTGAAACGAAGCGTTAATCAAAACATGAGTCAAAGGGGTGATAGTGTGTCTGAGGAAAAGATTAAGAGTGTTGTGTATGGTTTTGGTGAAGCGTTCGTGAAGAGAGATGT